>JACDZJ010000038.1_pt1 | contig 66895 bp, 55 predicted proteins | sample 7365721 | NCBI WGS metagenome assembly JACDZJ01 (sample SAMN15143480, study PRJNA637477) | pond metagenome | biome: freshwater wetland ecosystem [ENVO:00000243]; feature: pond [ENVO:00000033]; material: pond water [ENVO:00002228]; isolation source: pond water containing pink berries ... | reverse complement strand
CTATCTTATTGATAATGTTAATGTAAAGCTCCACGGGAAATCCCGGAGAGCCAAAGCGCCTTCGGAGAGAGGGTTTATCATATTGTTTATAAAGGGAAAAAATTTTCGCCGGGAATTGCTGGTATGTCGATGACCTCTGTGGATATGAATGATCTCGATGGCTTGTTGAATCGCTATTCGGCCCGCAGGGCGCAGAGCGCTCAAGACATGCGTGACACCGCCGAAGCGGTGTAACGAGGGCGAAAGAGTTGTCCACAGATGACACAGATGACACAGATGACACAGATGAACACCGAATGAGTTTTCTTCATCTGTGTTCATCTGTGTCATCTGTGGATAAATTCTTCATCATTCTTTGGCTGTCGATGAATCGGTAGGGCGTTTGGATGTCGCCTTAGTGGCGGTGATCACCTTTGCCCCGCTCGTTGTCGTAACCTAGCACCCGTCGGCCGTCCCGGATGTATACCAATCGATACTTAAAGCGGTGGGCTGAGGGCGGCACCGGCCGGGGTACCGACCACACCACAATCTGGACGGTCCCGCGACCGAAGACCCGCTTGTCGTTGAGGATAGGCGTCGCTGACATAGTGGGTATGACGCCATCTGTCGGTTCTCGCGTCAAGCGGTTCGCAGTGGTGACTCGCGCGGTGTAGTGGCGTAACGTATCTGCGATCGGTGCCGGATCGGCCTGGCGTCGTCCACGTCATGGCATACTCTGTTCATCGCAGATCATCAAGGTACCGCAACATCCATGCCCACTGACCGCACTAAGCCGCTCCTGATTGCCTTAGCCGCTCTGCTTGGCCTGCTGGCCTGGTCAGGCGCCCATCCCTACGACCGCCTTACCTGGATCATGGAGGTCTTTCCGATCGTCCTCGTGCTCGCCGTGCTTGGCGCAACCTATCGGCGCTTCCCACTCTCGACGCTGCTGTATGTGTGCATCTTTCTACATGCCCTGGTGTTGATGCTCGGCGGCGCCTACACCTACGCCAGGGTCCCGCTTGGCTTTGACATTGCGCAGGCGCTCGACCTGCAACGCAACCCGTACGACAAGATCGGCCATTTCTTCCAGGGCTTTGTTCCCGCGCTCGCCGCGCGCGAGCTACTGATTCGCGGCCACTATGTGAATGGACGCAAGATGCTGGCGTTCATCGTTGTCTGCATCGTCCTGGCGATCAGCGCGGTCTACGAACTCATCGAGTGGGGTGCCGCTTTGGCGCTTGGCGCCGGTGCAGACGCGTTCCTCGGCACCCAGGGCGATCCCTGGGATACGCAATCCGACATGTTGTTCGCACTCATCGGAGCAGTCACGGCGTTGCTTCTGCTGTCCAAACTCCACAACCAGCAAATCGATCGAACTGAGAACCTCGGCGGAGATGAAAGCCCTGATCGCCCGAGCCGCGGCGACCGCGGGCATGTCGGTCAGCGCGTTCCTGTTGAGTGCCGCGCAGGAGCGCGCGCAACAGCTTCTGGGTGAGGCGGAATCACTCACGCTGTCCCCGCGCGACTGGGATGCCTTCGTCGCGGCCTTGGACAACCTGGATAAACCTCGGCCGAAGCGCGCGGCGGCCGTCCAGCGCTATCGGGCCTGGCGGTCCGAGTCAGGCGAACCCTGACGGCTCTGTGGCGATGCCTATCCAAGCCCTGGCAGCACATCACCAGCGTCATCGTCGATGCCAAACATGAGCAGGCGCGTGCCTGGTACGAGCGTTACGCGTTCGAGCGGTTTCCGGATTCACCGCTGACCCTGTGGGCTGCCAACGGGCGTGATCACGCGGCTTTGACCAATTTGGTCGGGAACGGGTGCTGGCTGGACCCTCCCGCGCGGCGTTGGATATCCCGGCGGCAGTCCGCAGCGATTCCAAATTTCGACGGCATCGCGCGACCCCTGGTGGATGCGGCGCGCGACCGACGTGCGGGTCCCTGGCACCGAGCGGCGCGCCTTATCCACCCTACAGCGGAGCCGGTTTCGTAGAACGCATCCTCGCGGGGATCATCAACACGATTACGACAACGACCCAGACGCCAAAGGCGTTCCCTAATGATCGGGCGCCGCCCCCACCCCCGCCGCGCCCAATCGCACCTCGACCACATGGTCCTGGAGGTCGTCGATCAGCGGAATGCTCAGGTCGCCGCGCAGGATGCCGTCGACGGTCACCCCCGACTCGGCTTGGCTGTCCATCCCTTGACTGACAGCGATGTGGTAAAGCGTTTCGCGATAGCGGTAATGCAGCTTGAATCCAGTCCAGTCCGGCGGTAGACAGGGTTCCAGGCGCAGGGTGTCGCCCTCCAGGCGCAGCCCGAGGATGGATTCCAGGATCAGCCGGTACATCCAGCCCGCGGAGCCGCTGTACCAGGTCCAGCCGCCGCGTCCGCTATGGGGTTGTACGGCATAGATGTCGGCGGCGATGACATAGGGTTCCACCTTGTAGGTCGCGACCGCCGCCGGGGTGCGCGCGTGGTTGATCGGGTTGATCATCGAGAAGAGTTCCCAGGTGCGTGCGCGCTCGCCCAGGGCCGCGAAGGCCATCGCCGTCCAGACCGCCGCATGGGTGTATTGCCCGCCATTCTCCCGCACGCCGGGGACGTACCCTTTGATATAGCCGGGGTTCATTGGGGAGGTGTCGAACGGCGGATCCAGCAGTTGGATCAGCCCCAGATCGCGGCGCACCAGGTGTTCATTCAGGGCCGCCATTCCGAGGCGCGAACGCTCACTGGTGCCGGCCCCGGAGAGGACCGACCAGCTCTGGGCAATCGCATCAATGCGGCATTCGGGATTGATCGCCGAGCCCAGCGGCTGGCCGTCATCGAACCAGGCGCGTCGATACCAGTCGCCATCCCAGGCCTGCCGATCGAGCTGCTCGCGCAGGCGCTCGGCCTCCGTGCGGCAGCGCTCGACGAAGGCGTGGTCGCCGTGCCGGTCCGCGACCGCGCTGAAGCGCATCAGCACGTCGTAGAGGAAGAAGCCGAGCCAGACACTCTCGCCCCGACCCTTGATTCCCACCAGGTTCATGCCGTCGTTCCAGTCGCCCGAGCCCATCAGCGGCAGACCATGCTCGCCGAACCGCAGACCGTGCAGGATGGCGCGCACGCAGTGCTGGTAGAGGGTCGCCGTTTCGTCGGACTGACCGGGCAGGTCGTAATAGGAGTCGTCCTCGCCGCTGACCAGGCGGCCTTCCAGGAACCCCACCGGCTCATCCAGCACGCCGGTATCCCCGGTGGCCAGACAGTAGCGCGCGGTCACCAGCGGCAGCCACAGATAGTCGTCGGAGCAGCGGGTGCGCACGCCGCGGCCGGTGGGCGGATGCCACCAGTGCTGCACATCGCCTTCCGGGAACTGACGGCTGGCGCTGAGCAGCAGTTGGCCGCGGATCAGCGCGGGCTCGCAGTGAATGAGCGCGGCGACATCCTGCAGCTGGTCGCGGAAGCCGAAGGCGCCGCCCGACTGGTAGTAGCCGCTGCGCGCCCACAGGCGGCAGGCGATGGTCTGGTACAGCAGCCAGCCATTGGCCAGGCAGTCGAGCGCCGGGTCCGGGGTCTCCACCTGCACGGCGCCCAGTGTGTGCTGCCAGTGTTGCCGCACGGCATCCAGTGCGGCGCGGGCTGCCGCGGTGCCGCGACCGGAATAGACCGCGTTGCCGGGGTCGTCCGAACCGCGTCGACCGGTGACGCCGAGTCGGAAGACGATCTCCTGTTCCTCGCCGGGGTCCAGTGCAACGGCCACCTGGAGCGCGGCGCAGGCGTCCAGGGCGGCGCCGACCTTGCCCGAGAGCCCGGTGCGCAGCAGCGCGGCCGGATGGCGCAAGGACCCATTGCGCCCGATGAATTCGGTCCGGTCGCCGCTGTAGCCGCGGGCGGGGTCGTCTACATCGAAAAAGGCGAGATGATGGGCGAACTCGGTGTTGTACGGATTGCGCGCGAGCAGGGCGCCGCTGCGTGGGTCGATCTCGGTGATGAGATAGGGGGCCGTCTTGGGGCGCAGATCGCCCAGGACCCATTCCACGTAGCCGGTCGCGGAGAGTCGACGCACCCGGTCCGAGCGGTTGCGTAGCTTCAGGACCGAGAACTTGACGGGTGCGTCCAGCGCCACGTAGACCCAGAGTTCCGACGCGATGCCATCCTCGGTGTGCTCGAAGACGCTGTAGCCGAAACCGTGCCGGCTGACATAGGGAGTGGCGCCGCGGCAGGGCAGCAGCGTGGGCGACCAGAAGCGGCCGCTGTCCTCGTCGCGGATGTAAAACGCCTCGCCGCTCGGGTCGGCGACCGGGTCATTGTGCCAGGGCGTCAGGCGGAACTCGTGGGCGTTTTCGCTCCAAGTGTAGGCCGCGCCGCTCTCCGAGACGACGCTGCCGAAGAGTGGATTGGCCAGCACATTCACCCAGGGCGCGGGCGTCGTCTGGTCGGGTCCGATGGTGATGACATACTCGCGTCCGTCGGGGGCAAACCCCCCGAGTCCGTTGTCGAACAGCAGGGCGGCCGCGCGGGTGCCGGCCGCCGCGCGCGCCGGCCGCGCCGCAGGAGCGCGCTCCCAGCCGTCGGTGCGGCTCGGCCGCAGGCGCGGCGGGCGCCGCTCCAGCGGACCGCGCCGGCCGAGTTGCTCCGCCAGCGTGCCCCGGCTGTCGCTGAGGATGGCGCGGGCCACAGTCTGGAACAGGAGCCGGTCCTCGCCCGAGATCTGATCCGCGGGCCGAATGAAGATCCCGCCGGGGCGGTCCACGATATGGGCCTCGACGCCCGCGGCGATCAGCCCCAGGATTTGTTCCTGGAGTTCCTGCCGATAACCGGCCTGATCCTCGTTCCAGATCACGAGATCCACGCTCAATCCCTTCAAGCGCCACCAGGCATGGGCCTGAACCAGTTGATGAACCAGCGCGATGTTCTCCGGGTCGCCGATCTGCAACAGCACCAGCGGGACATCGCCGGACACCGCGTGGCTCCACAACCCGGATTGACCGCGGTGGTTCTGGATCAGCACACTCGGCTCGGCGCGCAGCGAGGCATTCGTATAAAGAATCGACCCGGCCAGATGGCCATAGAGTTGGGCGTCGGCCGGGCTGGCATTGAGTTGTCGCAGAACCACCTGGCTGTGCGTCCAGGCGAGATCGAAGCAGCGGTCCGCCAGCCGCTGATCCTGGTATTTCTCGACCAGCGCCAGGGCGTCCGCGCGGGTGTCGCCGATGCCGGTGACCCGATCGAGCATGACCGATTGGTCCGGGTCGAGCGTAATGCAGTAGCGGATGGCGACGATCGGGTCCAGCACGGAACCCGCGGTCCCGGAGAGCGGTCCGTCCGTGGTCAAGGCGGCCGGTGCGGCCAGACCGCGACCGCGGCCGATGAAGCGCAGCCGATCCGTCTCGTAGCTGACGGTCCCGTGCTCGGCCCCGCGCGCCGCCATCAGGTGAAACATCCAAGGCGTGCGCTCCTCCGGTGAGCGTGGCCGGCGGGTGCAGAGGATGGCCGGCCGCGGATCGAGCACCTCGGTCTGCACGAAGAGGTTGCTGAAGGCCGGATGCAGCGCGTCCGCGGCCGCCGGGGCGAGCACGACCTCGGCGTAGCTGGTGACCTCGATGACCCGGCGGGTGCGGCTGCGGTTGGTCAGGCGCATCCGGCGCAGTTCGATGTCGTCCTCGGGGGAGACCACGATCTCGGTATAGGAATCGAGCTCATAGTCGCGACGGCGAAACTCGGCCCGGCCCTCCGAAAAGATCGTCTCGAAGGAGTCCGGCTGCTTAAGGGTCGGCTGATAGGTGGTCGACCAGCAGGCGTTGGTCGCCGGATCGCGGAGGTAACAGAAGCTGCCGTCGGCGTCGCGGGTGCTGTCCTCGCGCCAGCGGGTGACGGCCAGGTCTTTCCAGCGGCTGTAGCCGCCGCCGGCGTTGGTGATCATCACGTGGTAACGGCCGTTCGATAACAACTGCACCTGCGGCAGGCGCGTGTTGGGGCTGCTGAACACGCGCACCGGCGCCTCCTGACCGGTCCCGGCGGGGCGGAAGTCGGTGACCGACTCGCTGGTGTGTGAATAGAAAGCCGGGGTCTTGGGGATGCGCTCCTGCAGCAGCAGGGCGGTCGCCTGGAACAGGGGGGCCGACGCGAAACGCCGCTGCATCGGGCGGTCGAGCAGCAGATAGGCGAGCGCCAGCAAGCTCATGCCCTGGTGATGGACCATGAAGGAGCGCACCAGGGCGCTCGCCTGCCCGTGGGGCACGCGCGCGGTGGTGTAGTCGATGGCCTCGTAGAAGCCGAAGCGGCCGGTGAAGCCGGCGGCGGCGAGGCGCTGCAGATTCACGCATGCGGCCTCGGGCGCCACCATCAAGGCCAGGGCGCTGGCATAGGGCGCAATCACCAAATCCTCGGCCAGTCCGCGCTTGAGCCCCAGGCCGGGCACGCCGAAGGCGCGGTATTGGTAATTGGACTGGAGATCGACCGTGTTGTAGCCGGATTCGGACACGCCCCAGGGCACACCGCGCGCCTTGCCGTAGGCGATCTGCCTGGCCACCGCGGCCCGATAGGTCTGGTCGAGCAGGGTGTTGTCGTAGGTCGGCATCACCAGCAGTGGCATCAGGTACTCGAACATCGAACCGCTCCATGACAGGAGCGTGGGTTCGCCGGCCGCGCTGGTCAGCAGGCGGCCCAGGGCAAACCAGTTTTCCTGGGGCAGTTGGCCCTGGGCAATCGCCACGAAACTGGCCAGGCGCGCCTCCGACGCCAGCAGATCGTAGTAACTGGTATCCAGCCGCCGCTCGCCGACGTGATAGCCGATCGCGAGCAGATGGTGGGCCTCGTCGTAGAGGAAGTTGTAATCCATCTGAGCCAGCTCGCCGGCTTGCAGCGCCAGGATCTCGAGTGCACTGATGCGTTCACGGGCGCGGCGGCCGGCCTCGGCCAGGAGCGGCGGCAGCGTCGTGTCCGGCAGTTGCGCTAACTGGCGCAGGGTCGGGATCGTGTCGATCGGTGTTGGATCGGTGGACCCGGCGGGCAGTTCGAGCCAGGGTGCGAGGAACAGCAGTTCATCCAGCGTGGCGCGGCATTGCCGGGCCAGCGCCTGCGCCCAATAGTTGGCTTCGCGATCGGCGTTCGGGCGCAGACCGGCAACCCCGGCCGCGGCACCGGCGGCCAAGGCGTCCAGGCACTGATGCACCGCCGCCGGTGTGGTCGGGGGTGTCCGCAACGCGGCGTCCAGTTGTCGCCGGACGTCCGCGAGCGCGTCCGGCAGGGCGCCGTCCAGCGTGGCGGTCAGAATTCGCAAGGTGTCGTCGAGGCCCGCCGGCCAGCGGGCGTTCAGGATCGGTGCATCCACCAGTTCGAGCAGCCCCGGCTGCAAGGTCAGCAGATGGCCGGCAAGGTTGCCGCTGTCCACCGCGGAGACATAGAGCGGGGCGAGCGGCCGCAGCGATTGGGTGTCGTACCAGTTGTAGAAGTGGCCGCGGTAGCGCTCCAGGCCCGCCATGGTACGCAGTGCATGGGCGGTGCGCTCCAGCAGTGCGCCGGCCGGCAGATAGCCAAAATCGTAGGCGGCCAGATTGGCGAGCAAGGACAGCCCCAGGTTGGTCGGCGAGGTGCGATGCGCGACCACGGGCGCGGGGTACTCCTGATAGTTGTCCGGCGGCAGCCAATGATCTTCCGCGCCAACGAAGGTCTCGAAGAAGGCCCAGGTCTTGCGAGCGCTGGCGCGCAGGAAGTGGGTCTGCTCAAGGCTCAGGCGGGCCGGGCGCTGCAGGCGCGGGCGGCTGAGCCACCAGGCCAGTGCCGGCGCCGCCAGCCACAGCAACAGGAGTGGTGCCGCGGCGCTCAAGGCCGCCGGATGCAGCGCCGCGACCGCCAGTGCCGTCAGCAGGGCCAGCGTGGGGGCGGCGGCCATGTGCCGGTAGCAGTCGCGGAGGCCGTGCGGTCCGGCGGTCTGATCGCCCGAGGCGGTCCATTCGAGCAGGCGTTCGCGGCTCACGCCCATTCGCCAGAGGGTGCGGACCACGGCATCCAGGCTGAAGTAGGCCTCATAGGGGAGGCAGGCGATGGTGAATCCCGCCTGCATCAACTGCCGGCCCGCCGCGCGGACCTCGGCGGCGAGGTGCTGGCCCCAGCGTACATCGCCCGGTTTGCGCAGTCCGCCGAGCAGCGCCGTCAGCAGCGCCGGCACCAGCACGATGCCGAGCACCGACAGGGTCCAGAACCAGGGTGCGGACACCAGCAGCCAGCCCAGTACGAACAGCAGGGTCAGGGCCGCGGGCACCAGGCTGCGCCGCAGGTTGTCGGCCAGCTTCCAGCGCGACAGTGCCGAGAGCGCGTTCTTGCGCCGCCCGCCGGCCGCATCCGGTACCCAGGGCAACAACCACCCGGCAATTTGCCAGTCCCCGCGGATCCAGCGGTGCCGTCGGCTCACGTCCGCGTGATACGTGGCCGGATAATCCTCGTACAACTGCACATCGGAGAGCAGCCCCGAGCGGGCGTAACAGCCTTCCAGCAGGTCATGGCTCAGGATCTGGTTGTCGGGAAAGCGCCCGCCGAGCGCTTGCTCGAAGGCCGCCACGTCATAAATGCCCTTGCCGATGAACGAGCCTTCCTGGAACCAGTCCTGGTAGACATCGGAGATGGCGTGCGTGTAGGGGTCGATGCCGGCATCGCTGCCGTGCAGCCGCGCGTAACGCGACCGGTTAGCGCCGGGCAGACTGACGGCCACGCGCGGCTGCAGGATGCCGTAGCCGGCGCAGACCCGGCCGCGGGCGGCGTCGTAGCGCGGACGATTGAGCGGGTGCGCCATGGCGCCGATCAGTTCGCGCGCCGCATCACGCGGGAGCTGGGTGTCGGTGTCCAGGGTGATCACATAGCGCAGACCCAGCAGCGGTCGCGTATCGCCGACGACCAGCGCGAAGCGCTCCGCGACCTGATCACCAAGCTCCCCGCGCAGTAGGGCGTTCAAGTCGGCCAGCTTGCCGCGCTTGCGCTCGTAACCCATCCAGACCTGCTCCTGCGCATTCCAGCGGCGCGACCGGTGGAACAGATAGAAGGTGTCGCCCTGCTCCCGCGGGTAGCGTTCATTCAGTGCCGCGATCCCGCGGGCGGCCAAGTCCAGCAGGGACTGGTCTTCCGGCAGGGTCTCGACCGGCGCGTCACGCAGATCGGTCAGCAGGCCGAAGTGCAGACTGTCGTCCCGATTGGCCAGGAACCGGACCTCCAGCGCTTCGATCAGCGCGTCGATGCCGGCCGCGCTGGTGAGCATGGTCGGCGTGATCACCAGGGTGCGCAATTGCTGCGGGATGCCGGTGTCCAGGTCGATCCGCGGCAGCGGATAAGGCGTCGCCAGCAGGGTCGCCAGCCAGTTCACCAGGGCCACTGCCAACTGACTGGTGCCGAGCAAGGCGAGCACACCCAGGAGGGCGAGCAACCAACCCGGCGCCGCCGCGGCCGACGCCAGCAGGTTTGCCGTGAAGAGCACCGCGATCAGCGTGATCCCGCCCAGATAAAGGATGAGCGGAATCCGGCGGCCCCGCCGCTGCAGCCTGTCCACCAGGCCCAGGCGTGCCCGCACCCGCCGTTCCAGCAGCGGCAATCCGTTATCGATCAGATAAAAACCCACATGCCCGGTGCGCTCGGTGTCGTCCGCCCGGCCCGCGCCTGCGCCGGCCAGGTCGATGGCGGCCCGCGCCACCTCGGACTCCGCGCGCCGGCCCCGCTTGGCGATGCGTTCCACCACGTGGCGGTAACGATCGCGCGTGGCGAAATCCATTCTGGCGTAGAGCGCTGCCGGATCCTCGCGCAGGGTGCGTTCGACCAGGCTCATGGTCTCCACGAACTCGCGCCAGTCCATCGCCCCCAGGAACCGCAGACTGCCGATGCTGTTGCCGATCGAGACCTGAGCGGCGGCCTGCTGCTGATTCTCGGTCTGCACCAGTTGCTCAATCGTGAGATTCGCGTCGGCCAGATGCTGCTCGATCCAGGTCAACGGCAAAGCCAGTGCGGCGCCCTGACCCTGCAGTCGGCGCGCCAATTCGGCCACGAAAGCACTCGACATCGGCGGGTTCGACCGCGCCATGTCGGCGATCACCAGGATCAGATTCTTCGGATCGGTCTCGGCCATCGCCGTCAATTGATCGGCCCAGCCGTCGGCCAAATCCTGGTCGGCCCGCCCGGCGCTGACCCGGACCGCGACCCGGCGCAGATTCTCGATCAAGGCGAGCCGCAGCATGATCGGGATGGCCCACAACTCGCCCAGTTTGAGCGTGGTCACCTCCTGGTAGGCGGCGACGAAGCGGCTGAGATTCTCCGGGTCCACCCGGCCGTCGCCGTGCGCGATGATCTCGAGCGCGATGTCATAGACCCGCGGCAAGCCGGCCGAGGGGCCGGCGCGCAGCCGCGGCAGCTCCCGACTGTAACCCTTGGGCAGATGCCGTTTCGCGGTGCGAATCTGTTCTTCGATCAGATAGAAATTATCGAGCAGCCACTCCCCGGCCGGCGCGATCCGCCGTGTCGCGGTCGCCGCCTGCATCAGCAGGGCGCAGCAGTCGATCAGGGTGCGCTCATTCGCGGTCAGCCGCACCAGCAGCCGGTCCGACGCGTGCTCCGGAGTCAGCACATGCGCGGCGGCCAGGGCCTTGCCGTGCTGTTCCATCTGGACCGCGCTGAACAGCTCCGCGCGCAACGGCGGCTCGTCGCCGACCGGCCGGGCGGTGTTCTTGCCGGTGAACCCTGACAGCCACCCGAACCGGATTTCGCGCATAGCCATGATCTCAAGACGAACGTGGACCCCGAAGGGGGAACAGTAGTCTACGCTCCCGGCTGTGCAACCGGGGGGTTAAGGCTGTTTCTCGACGCTGTGTTCCTGAGCCACTGGCTGACCGCGCACGGCCTCGAAAATCTCGCGTGCAAGAATGGGAAACGCGGAACCTTGGAACTCCTGATCCGCCATGTAGCGTGTCACGATCCTGTCGTTCTCGGCCATACGTTCGATCATCAAGCCCTCGATCAGCTTGCGCACGCCGAGTTCGAATTTGTCGAGCGGATTGGCCAGTGCTGTCTGAATGACTTTCTCGCTCTTGCACGCCTTCTCCTTGATCTGTGCAAAGAACAGCCGGTCTTCTTCACTGAACTGGGTGCCGAAGCGTTCGTTGAGTACGTCGATGATCTCAGAGAGCGGTGCCTTCTCGTCTTGAGCCTTGCCGGTGCCCACGTCGCTCGGGCTCTTGACATACTGCGGGTCGCCATCCTTGATATCGATCGTACCGGAGAATACCCGTTCCAGTCGGTAATACTGCAGCGCCACCTCATCACCCACTTTGAGGATCGTCATGTCACGATCGAGCGGCAGGTGGGGCAGCAGAAGCCGTCCGTAGCTGTAGAGCATCTCCAGGTCCGAATCGGCGTAGGGCACGATCTGACTCAGAAAGGCATAGACCCGTATAAAGCCTGCAAGCGTCTCTCGAAACGCCTCGCGTTTGGCCTGGTCGGTGACCACCTTGAAGCGGTCAACCGCGGGTTGCAGGTGGCGCTGCATGTGCGCATGGTCGGCGGCAACCTGCCGCTGGATCGGTTTGTAGAATATCTGGGCGAACGCCTCGACCTCGCTCCAGTAATAGACCTGCGCCTGATCGAGTGCATGCTTCAACGCGTCCATCATGGCCGGGTCCGACGCTGCCGCAAGCTCGGTCTTGTCGTAGTAGGGCTTGAATGCGCGGTAGATGTTCGCGGCGTCGTTGATGAAGTCGAGCACGAAAGGTGCGTCCTTGCCGGGGATCATGCGGTTCAGACGCGAGAGTGTCTGCACGGCCTGCACGCCATCGAGCCGCTTGTCCACGTACATGGCGCATAGCAGGGGCTGGTCGAAACCGGTCTGATACTTGTTGGCGACCAGCAGCACCTGGTAATCGGGCGTCTCAAAGCGCGCGGGCAAAGCGGCTTCACTGATGGGTTTGCCCGTTATGCTATCGGTGTTCATGCCGGGCTCGGTGTATTCGATACCGGTCTGCGGGTCCATCACTTTGCCGCTGAAGGCGACCAGCGGACGGATATCCGGATAGCCGTGCTCGGCGAGGTAGCGCTCGAAGGCCAGCTTGTAACGCACCGCATGCAGACGCGAGCTGGTCACCACCATGGCCTTGCCACGTCCGCCGAGCCGGTGCATCACGCTGCGGCGGAAGTGCTCGACGATGACCTCGGTTTTCTGCTCGATGTTATGCGGGTGCAGGCTCATGAACTTTGCCAGCGCCCGCGCCGCCTTCTTCTTTGGCAGATTCGGATCGTCCTCGGCGGCCTTCAGCAAGCGGTAGTAGGTGGCGTAGGTCGTATAGTGGGTGAGCACATCGAGGATGAAGCCTTCCTCGATCGCTTGCCGCATGCTGTAGAGATGAAATGCCTCCGGTGTTCCGCCGCTTCCTGGTCGCCCGAACAGTTCCAGTGTTTTACCTTTGAGGGTGGCCGTGAAGGCAAAGAAGCTCAGGTTCGGCTGTCGGCCGCGCGAGGCCATGACCTGGTTGAGACGATCCTCCCAGTCGGTCTCGCCTTCCACGTCCGCGGCGGCGCCGGCGCCAAGGATGGCCTTGAGCTCCCGCGCCGTCTCGCCGGTCTGGCTGGAATGGGCCTCGTCGACGATGACGGCGTAACGGCGTTTTGCGATCTCGCTCTCCCAGGCCGCCGCTTGCGCTTGTTCCTGCGCGCTTGCCTGCTCCTGCGTCTGGGCGCCGGCCATGCGTAGCAGCCCGCGCAGAACGAAGGGAAACTTCTGCAACGTGGTGATCACGATCTTGGTCCCGTCGATCAACGCCGCCGCGAGTTGCTTGCTGTCCTGGTCGATGGCCTTGACCACGCCCTGGGCATGCTCGATCTGGTAAATCGCATCCTGAAGCTGCTTGTCGAGCACGCGCCGATCGGTGATGACCACCACACAGTCGAACACCTTGCGGTCCGCGCTGTCGTGCAGACTGGCGAGGCGATGCGACAGCCACGAGATGCTGTTGGTCTTCCCGCTGCCCGCCGAATGCGCAATCAGATAATGACAGCCCGCCCCTTCGCTGCGTGCCGCGTCGATGACTTTTCGCACGGTGTCGAGTTGGTGATAGCGCGGGAAGATCACCGCCTCCTTCGTGATGCGCCGCTGACCGCTACGCCGTCCGGATGAAGGACTGTCGTCGACCTTCTCTTCCTTCTTCTCCACGAACATGAAGTGCCCGAGGATGTCGAGGACGCTGTCGCGGCTCAGCACGTCCTCCCAGAAGTAACCTGTACGGTAGCCCGACGGATGCTGCGGATTGCCGGCGCCGCACTGCACCTCGCCTGGATGGCTGCCGCGATTAAAGGGCAAAAAGTGGGTGTGTGCGCCGCGCAGCCGCGTTGTCATGTGTACCTCGTCCGGGTCGGCGGCGAAGTGCACCAGAGCGCGCGTCTTGAAGGCGAACAGGGGCGCGCGCGGATCGCGGTCCTGCTGGTACTGGCGCACGGCGTGACGCCAGTTCCGGCCGGTGCCGGGATTCTTCAGCTCGCAGCTCCCGACCGGGAGTCCATTGACCGCGAACAGGACATCCACCGTGTCGTGCTTGCCCGGATGGCAAAGCACCTGGCGGGTGATCGTGAGCTGATTCTGGGCGTAGAGCGCCTGTACCGCGTCGTTCAGGCCATGGGCCGGCTTGAAGTACGCGAGCCGGAAGGTCTTGCCGTAGAACTTGAAACCATGCCGCAGCACATGCAAGGTGCCCTTGAGGTCGAGTTCCTTGACGAGCGCGCCGATCAGTAACGCCTCCAGGCCGGCGGCGTGTAAGTCACGCATGTCCTTCCAGAGTTCCCCTTGAGTCGCCTGAATGAAGGCGCAGACGCGGGCGGGAAACAGCGCGCGCTCGACATCCCACTCGGCGTTCGTGCCAGGCTGCCAGCCGCGGTCGAGGAGCATCAGCTCGACGTAAGACTCGAAGGCTCGCTCGTTGGTTTTTGGCATGGGTCTCAGGCTTCCATCAAATAAGCAGGCGGCACCGCAAACGCAGACATTTACGCTTTCTCAGTCAGTTACAAGGCATATCCGAACATTGGCCGCTGTCCGCCAGGCATGGCGTCAAATAGCCGTCAAATAAGCGACGGGCCGCTTTGCCGCTCGTCGGAGATTGCGGGCTTAAGCGATCTGAGCGGCGGCCCGATGACCCGCAATGTAGGTGATTTCCGGCAATCGCCCTAACGTTTGGCGCTCAGCGCGGGCGATGCTCGGTCAAGATCATCTTACGGGCTTCCTGGCCGGTGCCATCGAAGAACTCGATCTCCTCGATACACGAAAACTCATAGGCGGCCCCGAGCCGTAAGCCTTCGAGTGTTGGGCCGCTCTCCTGTACCCCACCCGTCACCTTGCCTTCGTCCGTCGCCATCCGCCAGGTACGCCGAGTGACATCCGCTTCTTCCAGAATACCGGTTAAAGTGATCGATTCCGAACCCAGATTGGACACACCCGATAGTAGCTCGACAATGGGCAGCGATTGCGCCTGGCTGATCGACCGGGATCGTGGAGCTGAGAAGCCCGGCTGCGCCCAGTCGTATCGCATGCCGGACCGGTGGTCCACCAGAAATCGCAACAAGCGCAGGAAAGCGCCGGCAAAATGCCCTCGATGCGTACGCACGCGCTCCAGAACCACTTCCGGCTGATCAATGTCGTCGAACATCGCATCGACCCTCTCCAACGCGCGCGCCAGTTCGTTGTGTCCCAGCAAGTCGCTGGCCCTGGACGCAGCTAAGACGATCCGGAACGAGCCTGACGCGGCCGGAACCACCACGTCCATCAAGTGCGCATCCGTACGGTCGATGCTGCGCCGGGCGGCAGCAGGCAGATCCCGCAGGGCAGCGCCATATGCATGCCTTAACAGCGTCTGCACATTGTTCAGCAGGCCCACCAGCGTGGACACCCGGATGCGGTTCTCCGAATTCGCTTCCGGTGGATCGACCGCGATGTTGAGCACCAGGGTGTTTCGGTCGTGCGCCTCGCGCAATGTCAGGTCCTCGATCGGAGGATCGTGCAGCACAAATCCTTCGTCTGGAAGATAGCCTTGGATGTCTGCCTCATGATTGATCGCCGTAAGGTGCAGCGGCTCGCTCAATGCCCCGGTCACGGTGGCGAGGAAATACCTTGCTTCGTCCTGCTCCGTGAGCAGGGCAAGCAAATCCAGATGGCCGATGCGGAACTCGCGCAGACGATCCGGATCTACACCGCAGACCAGGAAGCGATCATGCGCTCCGTCGGGTTCGATCAGGACCCCAACGTAATGCCCTCCGATAGCGTCTCGTGCCTCGATGACCTGAGGCCCATCGTAGAAATACAAGGTTCGTAGATGCCGGATTGTGGTCATGACATTGCAGCCTCACACTGCGCCAGAATGTCGAAGTCCGCCGACGGCCACCAGGTGTGGTGCGAGGGCGTGCCCGTTTGCTGCAGATAGCCCGCACCCGGCAGCAGTCGCACCCGACAGATCCGCTTACCCCTGAGTCTTGGCAACTTCGCTGCGCGCAGCGAGTCCGCCCGTTCGGTATGCACTGAAAGCCCGCACGCCTGACACTCCGAGACACTGAACACGGCGGTAGGCCGCAATGCGCGCTGTGAGCGAAAGTCTGCCTCTGTTGGCGGATCGGAGGCGACCAGCCGATAAACATCGCGCTGTTCCGCAATTTCGTCTGCCGCTCCAGGTGGACAGTCTTCGGGCAATGTCTCTCTGAACATCATTTTGCGTTATTACGCTGTGCTTGCTCTTGCGCGTACGTCGATCTTGCCGGTGACGGCGGCGGTGATCAGCGCGGTGCGGTATTCCTGCAAGCGGTTGATGGCGGTTTCGATCTTGGCGATCATGGCGTCAATTCTCGTTGTCTCGCGGTTGAGGAACGCTGCGATGGCGCGTTGCTCCTCGACCGGTGGCCAGCAGGCCCAGAACGTGCGAATCTGGCCGACGTTGATTCGCCGGAATGTGGCGCCGACTACGAAGGACTCTAGCTGCTGTACGAGTGGCTCTGACCGAAGAAGCAGGAGCAGGTGCTTTGCATCCTGTGCCTCCGAGCGGAGAAGGCAAACATCCTGGCCCATCGCAAACCGCTCCGATGTCGCGATAATGGCCGCGTCGCCGACCGACGCGTTTCTGCTGTAGATGATGTCTCCAATGCGAGGGCGTCTACCACCTTCAAGTAGCCCTAGATACTCTTCCTCCGTTGTCTGCTTTGCATTGGACAGGTCGACTTCGAATCCATGGACCTCACGGATGCTTGCAAGAGGAACCCCATCGTCAATGAACGAGACCGTGCGATGCATGCAGTCGAGGATCACGCACCTGCGCCGCAACTGCGCCACGCCCCAATGCTCCGGCACGTCGCCAAGCCATTCGATGCCGGAGGGCTTGAGCTTGGGGTGTGGGTCGAGGCCGACGGCGCGGGCGGCGTCGGGAGGTAGGCCGCGGGTGACCGTCCGCGAAATGAGTGCGGTGCGCTTCTCTTTCAGCCGCTCGATCAAGGTCCGCTTCTTCGCCACCAGCGTGTCGAGCATCAACGTCTCGCGGTCGAGGATGTCGGCGATGGCATGTTGTTCTGTCGTGGACGGAAGCGGGAGCCATGCCTCTCCGATCGATGATTTTGGTAAGCCGTATCGCGTCACACCAGTTGCTGCTACTTGGAACTGCTGGTTCACCGCGCAGGCCTGAAATACCCGCAAGAGAAACCGCCCGAGCAGTTGCGGCTGGTTGGGTCGTACAATCGCCAAGTGGTAACCGCAGACTAGATCGGCGGCGGATTCGACTACGAGGGCCGGAACAGCGATGTCACTCCACTCCTCAGAGTCCTTTGTAATGACCACGTCGCCAACCTTCAGTCCAAAACGGCGGACCTCTTCCGGCGTTGCTGTCGTCTCCATCAGTCCCATACCCGGACGGATTTGGTCGTGGTAATAGACGTTGGTGTAATTGCACAGGCGTACCGGCATCTCGTTCTCTGACGGCACCTTATCTACGTTGCTGACCGAATAAGTCGCAACGGCTTTGAGCCGCTTCACGTTCCAATGTTCAGGTACCTCCCCAAGCCACTCGACCCCGCTCGGTTTGTACCTCGGATAGGGTTGATATCTCATCGACGGCCTCGGATCCGTATGCCGGTCGGCTGTGTTGTCATCAGCGGGCCTCCGTCCAAACATCGGCCCAGAGCGGCCGAAGGGCAAAATGATCCGGGAATCCCATGGGCCGGGTGTCGATGCGGTGCTGTTCCAGGAGCGTTCGCAACCGGCGTTTCCAGTGGTGGCCGGGGCTGATTCGATCCATCAGGTCGGCAAGCATGGCGAGTGTGTTGTAAATGCGGCGCCCGTCCTTCGGGTTGAGACTGGAAATCAGCGTTTTGGGCCGATGGCTCGGCAGGCGGAAGGTGACGGTGAATTCCCGGTTCCAGAGACGACCGTGATGGGCGCAGATGTTGCGGATGATTGTGAGGTGGTGGAGAAACGAGGTGAGGTTGCTTTCGTCCATTGAGATGGGCAAGATAGTGGAGCGCCTGCTGGCGGTCATCGCAGCGGATGCCGCGCTCGATCATTCGGTCGAGCTGTTGCTCGAAGCTGAGCGGGGGCTTATCGAAGCGCACCTGTGCGCCTCCGGAAAAAAGTAACCCCCCATGGTGCGCAGATCCGACGGGATGCGTGGGGGGTGTTGTTGCGGATAATTGTAGACCTGAGCGACGACAACAGGCAAGAGCGAGAGCCCCGAAGGGTTGCCGGGTAGACGAAGGCGGAGGTCTCGTCGCCTTGGTCCGGTTGCGGGGCCACAGTCTGTCGGAATCGCTTCATTGTTATGCAGCGACTTCCTTGAGAAGTGCGAGAATATCCTGCTCCAACGTCTTGATATCGTTCTCGATGACCTCAAGCGGACGGGGTGGCTCATAGCGATAGAAGTGCCGGTTGAGCGGGATCTCGTAACCGACCTTGGTCTTGTCCTCGTCGATCCAGGCGTCGGGGACGTGCGGGCGCACCTCGCGCTCAAAGTACTGCGCGATGCCTTCCTTCAGGGGCACGCTTTCGGTGTCGCGCAGATCCGGGTCAGGCTCGGGGTTGCCATTGCGGTCGCGGCAGGGCTCCGCCGTCTCGTCGCGCTCGCCCAAGGCGCCGAGCACGGCTTTGAGTTCGGGTGCGGTCAACCGGACACCGGCGGCGCGATCGACCTCGCGCAGGGCAGTCAGGAAGTCAGTGCGGTCTTTGTAGAGCGTGTCACCGTGCGCCGCGGCGAATCGGGCGAGGAGGTTGCGAATCTGGTCCTGCCGCCGTTTGCCGGTCGCGATGTCGTCGAGCCGGGCCTTCTCGTTCTTCTTGGTGCTGGTGGCGAGCTTGACGAAGCCGCTCTCGGTTTTCAGGCGGGCGATCCGCTCCGCGGTCGCCTGGAAGCTCAGGCGCAACGGGCGCTCGACCGTGATCTTGTGGAAGCCGAAATCCTGGTTGTCGAAGACCTTGCTGACGACACGCACCCGTGCGACGGGCTGCTTGGTGATCGGGTCTTCTTCGGTGAAGGTGCGGGTCTCGCCGTCGGTGAAGCTGCCGAACAGGCGGGTGATGTCGCCGATCTGGTCCGGTTCGCTCGGCCGGTCGGCGGGATCGCCGATCTTGTTGCGCTTGTTGCCGAGGCTCTTGGGCATCTTCACGAAGAAGCGCCGGGCGTCGATGAGTTGCACCTTGCCCTTGCGTCTGGGCTCCTTGCGGTTGGTGAGCACCCAGAGGTATGTGGAGATGCCGGTGTTGTAGAAGAGCTGGTCGGGGAGCGCGACCACGGCTTCGAGCCAGTCGTTCTCGATGATCCACTGGCGGATCGTGCTCTCGCCGCTGCCGGCGTCGCCGGTGAAGAGCGGCGAGCCGTTGAAGACGATGCCGATCCGGCTGCCGCCCTCCGCCGGGGCCCGCATCTTGGCGAGCATGTGCTGCAGGAAGAGCAGCGAGCCGTCGTTGATGCGCGGCAGGCCGGCGCCGAACCGGCCGCTGTACCCCAGTGAACTGGCCTCGTCCTCGATGTATTTCTGCTGCTGCTTCCACTCCACGCCGAAGGGTGGGTTGGCCAACATATAGTCGAACGTGCGCCGCTTGCCCCCCGCGTCGCGGTCGAAGCCATCCTGGGTGAAGGTGTCGCCGAGGACGATGTGGTCGGCGTCCTCGCCCTTGATCAGCATATCGGCCTTGCAGATGGCCCAGGACTCGTCGTTCCAGTCCTGACCGAACAGGTGGGGATCGGCGTCGGCATTGAGATCGCGGATGTAGCGCTCCGCGACCGAGAGCATGCCGCCGGTGCCGCAGGCCGGGTCGTAGATGGTCTTGACGACGTGGCTCCTACGCAGATCCTCCTCCGGGGAAAGCAGGAGATTGACCATCAGCTTGATCACCTCGCGCGGGGTGAAGTGCTCGCCGGCTTCCTCGTTCGACTGCTCGGCGCCGATTCGGATCAGCTCCTCGAAGACGTAGCCCATCTGGAGGTTGTCGACGCGATCCGGGGAGAGATCGACCGAGGCGAACTTCTTGATGCGGTATTCGTTGCGCTTGTAGGGTCCCCGCAACAGGTTGCAGATGCTCCAGATGAAGTTGGCGAGCTGGGCGTGGCTGTCGGCGCTCAAGGCGATGTCCTTTCCTCTGTGTCGCGGGGTGTTCCGGGGACATTATACGTAACGCGTGGACAGAACGAGCGTCGGCCGTCCGCTCTGCGCGACGATGTGGACTTCATGCCTCTTCCCCAGGGGCCGCCCCAGCGAAGAGCGCCGCGAGCAAATCCAGCTTCTCGGTGACCTCCTCCGGGAGTCCCTGGGGGTCGACGAAGTCAACGAGTCGATAAAACTCCCCCTTGCGCAACAGCATCGCGTGTCCCAATCGGGCGGCAAGGCGCCGGAAAAACGCCTCGGCAAACTCGCTGAGTTTCACCCTTTCAGTTCTCGCCTCCCACAGGAGCCGAGCCGCCGCCGGATCGAGACTTCGCCAAATCTCGAGGTCACGGGCACGTCCGCCAAACACGCGCTCAGTAATCAGCGCGTCAAGCACTTCATCAGTCTCACTTTGAATCTGCCCAAAGAGGGGAAGGTCCTGGTAGCTCCGAATGGCGAAGTTCCTTAACAGATCAGGCGTGATGAAGTAGTTTTCGGCCTCGTAGCGACTCCAGTAGACAGTATGCAGTCCGCCCTCGTCCGAGTCTTGCCGTTGTCGACCGTCATTGTCCAGGATCGCCAGGCCGGCGAGTCCGGGGACCATGTTACGAAGCGCGAAGAAGTGTTTCTTGGGCGTCACGCCGAAGCCGCCCTCTACGCGTTCCAGCTCGGAGTTCAGATCGGGGTCAGGGAAGTTGTCTTGGACATAGAAGGCATTGACCCGCTCGTCCCAGAGATTCGCCACGCGGTGACCCAGGCGGTTTGCCAGCGCCTTCAATATCTCAAGATCGGTACCGCCTTCCACATAAAGCACATAGCCCCGCTGGCGCGCGCGGACGTAGTGTTCCGCGCCGTAGTGTTTCAGGGCGTTCTTGATATCCGACTTCGCCGCAATATCGTCGGTCTGACCGCCCAACAGCAGCGTGAGGTTGTGGTCGAGCGCTTCCTCGAGAATCACCTCCGAGTGGGTGACCAAGATCACTTGGGATTCGTTCTCGGCCGCAATCTCGCGCAGCAGTACATAGACCTGCTTCTGGCGCAAGATCTCCAGATGGGCGTCCGGTTCGTCGATCAGCAGGACGCTGCGGCGATGTGAATAAAGATAGGCAAAGATCAGGAGCATCTGCTGGAACCCGCGTCCCGCGAGCGCAATATCCAGGGGTTCCTTCACCCGCGCTTGCCGGTAGAATAGATTGATACTGCCGCGCGCGGTCTCCGTGGGGTCTCCCAGATCGACCGTGAACAAGCGCCGCATCAGCGCAGCGATGCGGCGCCAGTCCTCTGGTGCGTCTTTAAACACCAGCAGACACAGGTTGCGCAGTACCTGCGCTGTCTGGCCCTGTCCCAATAGCACACCGATGCGGCCCGGCTGGAGAATCGGTTCCTCGGTTTCCAGGCCGGACATGGGGTACAACAGTTCGACATTGAGCCCGGCCGCTGTTTCGATGAGATCCGGTCGTTCCAGGGCGGCATCGTCGGGCGTGCAATACACCAGCTCGTCGCCCTGGTTGCGGAAGCGCAGCGTGACGGGTTCGACTATATTTTGATGAAGCACGCCGAGCGTAATCAACAGCGGGATGTCCGTGTTGCCGGTGCGCACCGCCGCGTTGTGCCAGAAGTAGCGCGTGCGCGCAACCGGCACCGACACGATGTTCAGGCGGTTGAGCGAGGTCGAGGTGCGCTCCTTGGGCGGTGCTTTTCCCTTACTCGCCTGCCAGGTCCTGATGGCTTGGGACCAGAGCGCGATGGCCTGGATCGCCGTTGTCTTGCCGCAGTTGTTGGGGCCGATGAGCACGGCCGGATGGTCCAGCTCGATGCGCTGCCGGTCACCGAAGCGCTTGAAGTTCTGGATTTCAAGATAATGAAGCAGGCGCATGGGACATTCCGTCTCGGATAGCGAGCTGGGGGCCTTGGTTATAAACCCGGCCACCGCGCGATCGGCACGGTCGTCGGTCCGCACAGCGGACCCTACAGGTCACGGTGTTACCGTAGGGTCCGCTGTGCGGACCGTCCGCGGCCGGCCGGAACGATGATCAAGGCCGAGCTGGGCGCGGCGGCGCTCAAGGCGATGTCCTTTCCTCTGTGTCGCCGGGCGCTTCGGAGACATTATACGAAACGCGTGGACAGCACGAGCATCGGCCGTTCGCGCGACCCTTGACCGCGGTTCGCGACTGGTCTTGCCCCTTGGAAAGCCGCTGGATGACACCGGTTGATTCACGATCGGCGGGCCGCATCAGTGGGCGGGACCCCCGGCGCGCTGCCGTGTCCGAGTGGGTGGGTGCGGCCAGTCAGCGGCCGAATTGACGCCCGTTTGTCCGGGCTTCTCGCGTGTGTGTCGACGGAGTGGAGCGATGACTGAATTGACGGTCACTGACCGAATGCGGGGCTGCCTGTGGGGCCTGTTCGTCGGCGATGCACTGGCGATGCCGGTGCATTGGTACTACGACGTGGCGGCCTTGCAGCGGGACTTCGGGACGTTGCGCGACTACCAGGCGCCGCGCGCGCATCACCCCAGTTCGATCATGCCGCTGGCCAGTACCGGCAAGGCGGGGCGCGGGGATCAGTCCGGTGAGGTGGTCGGCGGGGTCATCCTCAAGGGCCGCAAGCATCTGTGGGGCCAGCCGAACATGCATTATCACCATGGTTTGCGGGCCGGGGACAATACGCTCAATCTGCTGTGTGCCCGGCTCTTGATCCGCGGCCTGACCGCGGCCGGCGGGCCGGACCCGGCCGCCTTTCTGCGCGACTATGTGGACTTCATGACGGCGCCGGACAGCCACCGGGATACCTATGCGGAGTCCTACCACCGCGCCTTTTTCGCCAACTACGCGCGCGGTGTGCCGCCGGCCGACTGTGCCGGGGCGGAAGGGCACGATACGGCCTCGATCGGCGGTCTGGTCGGTCTGCCGCCGGTGATCCTGGCCGCGCGTTCCGCGTCCGACCGGGCGGCGGGTGCGCTGCTCGCGCAACTGCGGCTGACGCATCGCTCCGCCGGGTTGGAGCGCTATGCGCTGGCTCTGGGTGAGTTGCTGGTCCGGCTGCTGGAAGACCCGGCGCCGGCGGTCGGGCCGCTGGCCTGTGCCGCGGCCGAACGCCTGGGGTTTCCCGCCAAGGCGGTGATCGAGAAGGTCGAGCGCGCGGGGCTGTCCGATCTGAGTGTGATCGGCGGCCAGTTGAGTCCGGCCTGCTACATCGATCAGTCCTTCCCGTCTGTTTTGTACCTGGCGGCACGTTATCACGGCGATTTCGAGTCCGCGTTGATTGCCAATGCCGGTGTCGGTGGGGATAACTGCCACCGCGGCGCGGTCTTGGGTGCCATCCTGGGTGCCGCCCTGGGGCTCGACGCGATCCCCGCTCGCTGGATCGACGGGCTGACGGCGCGTGCCGAGTTGGCGGCGGAAATCGACGGCTTTGTCGCCCGGTTCGCCTGAAATCGGAACCGGCCGGCGCGTGCCTCGGGACAGTGGTTTGCCTGGCGCTGCCGCCGCCCTTGCTGCGAGGCGAGCGCGGAGCGGATAATCGCCCGTTTCCAAACGACTGTCCGCGAGGGCGAACGAAACCATGAGCGAGTCACCGCAACTGTTGAGTGGCGACGAGGCGATCGCCCTGGCGGCGCTGCACGCCGGCGTCCGGTTGGGTACCGGTTATCCGGGAACCCCATCCACCGAGATTCTGGAAACCTTCGACCGGCTCGGCGGCCGGGCGCAGTGGTCGCCCAATGAGAAGGTCGCGCTGGAGGTTGGTCTGGGCGCGGCCTTCGGTGGGGCGCGGACCCTGGTGACCATGAAGCACGTCGGGTTGAACGTGGCCGCGGATCCGCTGTTCACGGCAACCTATACGGATCTGGCCGGCGGGCTGGTGCTGGTCTCGGCGGACGATCCGGGCATGGCCTCCAGCCAGAACGAGCAAGACAACCGGCACTACGCCCGCGCCGCGGCCGTGCCCATGCTGGAGCCCATCGACTCCCAGCAAGCCTATGACCTGACCTTGCTGGCCTTCGAGATCTCCGAGCGCTGGCAGATCCCGGTGATCCTGCGCATCACCACCCGCGTTTGTCACTCCAAGACCATCGTGCGACCCGGCGCGACGCCGCACCTCGCGCCTGAACCGGATTTTGCGCGCAACATCCCGTCGCGGGTCATGATCCCGGCCTATGCCAAGCCGGCCCATCGCCGCTTGCGCGAGAAGATCGCCGCGATTGCGGCCTGGAACGATGCGCAGGGGCCGCATCAGATCTTCGACGGCGGGTCCGCACTCGGCATCATCGCCACCGGCATTGCCGCCGTGCATGCCCGCGAGGCGGCGCCGCAGGCGCGCCTGCTCACCATCGGGATGACGCATCCCCTGCCGCTGGAAACGATCCGGCGCTTCGCCGCCGGCTGCGACCGGCTCGTGGTGCTCGAGGAGGGCGATCCGGTGCTGGTCGAGGCACTGGGCGCGGCCGGCATCCCGGCGGAAGGTAAGCCCGAGTCCTTCCGCTTCGGCGAGCTGTCGGTGCAGCGGGTGCGGCGCATCCTGGCTCACGACCAGACCCCGGAGCCGGTGCCGCCCAAGGGCAAGCCGCCGGAGCTGTGCCAGGGGTGTTCGCACCGGGGAGTTTTCGAGGTCCTGCGGGACATGAACTGTATCGTTGCCGGGGACATCGGCTGCTACACCCTCGGGGTACTGCCGCCCTTCCAGGCCATGGATACCTGCGTGTGCATGGGGGCGAGCATCGGCGTTGGTTTGGGGCTGCGGCATGTCCTGCCGGAGGAGCAGGCGCGGCGGGTGGTCAGTGTCATCGGCGACTCCACCTTCGTCCATTCCGGCATCACCGGCCTGGCCGAGATGGTCTACAACCCGCCCAAGACCGGCCATGTCGTCATGATCCTGGACAACGGCACCACGGCCATGACCGGCCAGCAGGAGCATCCGGGCACCGGGCGCACCCTGCATCACGACCCGACCGGCAAGATCTGTTTCGAGGATCTGGCGCGCGCCATGGGGGTGCAGAACGTTCATGTGGTGCACTTCCAGTCGGAGGAGGGCACGCTGGAGCGGTTGCTGAAGGACTTGCTGACCCGGTCCGAGACCTCGCTGGTGGTGGCCCGTCAGCCCTGTGTGCTGGCTGCCCCGAAGATCCGTTTCTATGAGAAGGCCGCGGCCGATCGGTTGCAGGCTGCCTGCCCGTCCCAGTTGGCGGACGATTGAGGTCGCGCGATGAATAATGTCACGAATATCGTTATCGCCGGGCTCGGCGGTCAAGGGGTGCTCAAGGCCTCCGACATCCTGGCGGATGCCGCCTTCCGGGCCGGTTTTGACGTCAAGAAGAGTGAATTGCACGGCATGAGTCAGCGCGGCGGTTCAGTGAGCAGCGACGTGCGCTTCGGTGAGCAGGTGTGGAGTCCCATGGTCCCCGCGGGGGAGGCCGATGTGCTGGTTGTGCTGGAGGAGACCCAGGTGGAGATCAACCGCGGCGTGTTGCGCCCCGGCGGGGCGCTGATCGGTCCGGACCTGATCGGTCCCAACGTCCTCAAGACCCGCAAGAGCCTGAATGTGGCCCTGCTGGGAGCGCTGTCGGCATTGCTGGAAATCCCCCAGGAGCATTGGGACGCGGCCATCCATGCCAACCTGGAGACCAAGCTGCACACGCTCAATGAGCAGGCCTTTGCACTGGGCCGGGCTGCCGCGGCGCAGCGGGTGACCCCGGCCTGAGCCCTGGAGTGGCGCACTGGAGATGGCGACCGGCTTAAGCCTCGGCTTGCGGCCGCCGGAACGACGATCACGGACCCAACAGCCACTAACCACTAACCACTGCCTTCAGGAGACGAGCATCCATGCAAACCGAGCTTTGGAACGACGCGGCGGGGGGCTTTCATCCCGTCAGTGCGCCGGACTTCCTGCCCGAGGCGCGCCTGCAAGAGGTGCAACTGCGGCGCTTGCGGGCGGTGGTCGGGCGTGCCTATGCGCACGTTCCCTTGTTCCGCCAACGCATGGAAGACCTGGGGCTGACGCCGGAGGCTATCGGCGGCCTCGCGGACATCGCCAAGCTGCCGTTCACCGTCAAGACCGATCTGCGCGACACCTATCCGTTCGGGCTCTTCGCGAGTTCGATGGGCGACGTGGTACGACTGCACGCCTCCTCCGGAACGACCGGCAAGCCGATCGTGGTCGCCTATACACGCGAGGACGTGGAGGTCTGGGCCGAGGTCATGGCCCGCACCTTCGCCGCCTGCGGCCTGCATCGCGGCGACATCCTGCAAAACGCCTTCGGCTACGGGCTCTTCACCGGGGGCTTGGGTGCGCACTATGGCGCCGAGGCGCTGGGCGCGACCGTCATCCCGGTTTCCGGCGGCAACACCGAACGCCAGATCATGGTCCTGAAGGACTTCGGGGTGTCCGCCCTGTGCTGCACCCCGAGCTACTTCGTGCACCTGATCGAGCGGGCGCGGGAGGTCGGGGTGGATCTGCGCGAACTTCCGCTGCGGGTCGGCGTCTTCGGTGCCGAGCCCTGGTCGGACGCCATGCGGGCGCACATCGAGGCCGAGGCCGGGGTCAAGGCTTATGACATCTATGGCCTCTCCGAGATCATCGGTCCCGGCGTCGCCAGCGAGTGCGCAGTCCAGGATGGGCTACATGTCTTCGAAGACCACTTCTACCCGGAGATCATCGACCCGGAGACTTGCCGGCCGCTGCCCGACGGTGCCGAGGGTGAGCTGGTGCTGACCACACTCAGCAAGAAAGCGATGCCGATGATCCGCTACCGCACCCGCGATATCACCCGGATCATCAGTGAGCCTTGCGCCTGCGGTCGCAGCCTGCGGCGCATCCGGCGGATCGGGCGGCGCAGTGACGACATGATCATCATCCGCGGGGTCAATGTCTTCCCCTCCCAGATCGAGGCCGCGCTGCTGGAGGTGGAAGGGACCCTGCCGCATTATCAGATCATCCTCACCCGCGAGCGCGGGCTGGACCAGATCGCGGTGGAAGTCGAGGTCACCGCGGAGGTCTTCAGCGACAAGATCCGTGCCCTGGAGGCCGTGCGCGCCCGTCTCGCCCAGGCCATCGAGCACATCTGCGGGATTCGCGTCGACCTGCGGCTGGTGGAGCCGCGCACCATCGCGCGCAGCGAGGGCAAGGCCCGGCGGGTGATCGACCAGCGCAACATCTGACGCCGTCCGCCAGCGAATTTCGCCCTTCAAACCCAGGTTGGAAGCCGGCGGCCGACGGCCGTCGGCGGCAACCACGATCGGGAGTGTCGACTCATGAAACTGCAACAGTTGTCCCTCTTTCTCGAGAACCGCCCGGGGCGCCTGGGCGCCCCCTTGGAGGCCATCGCCGCCGAGGGTATCAATCTGATGACCCTGTCACTGGCGGACACCGCCCAGTTCGGCATCCTGCGCCTGATCGTGCGGGAGTGGGAGCGGGCCAAGCAGGTCCTGGAGCACGCCGGGTGGGTGGTCAATCTCACCGAGGTGGTGGCGGTCGACGTGCCCGACCGTCCCGGCGGTCTGGCCGAGGTGCTGCGGGTCTTGGAGAGCGCGGGCCTCAACATCGAGTACATGTATGCCTTCTCACTGCGCCGCGGCGACAAGGCCATCCTGATCTTCCGCTTCGAGGACCCGGACCCGGCGATCGATGTCCTCAAGACCGCCGGCCTGCATATCGTCGATGCCGAGGAACTCTTCAGCCACTTCCCGTGAGTCAATCACCCATGCCGCAATCCGGCCTTCTAGTCGAAAACCGCATCTTCGACCCGGCGGAGACCCTGTCGCGGCCGGATCTGGCCGCGCTGCAATTGGCGCGTTTGCGTGACTTGGTGGAGCGGGTCGCGCACGTCCATTTTTACCGCGACCATTTCACTCTGCATGACATCACCAGGCGCAGCATCCGCACGCTCGATGATCTGCGCCGTCTGCCGTTCACCACCAAGGACGATCTGCGCCGTCACCAGCCATTGGGTTTTCTGGCGGTCCCGCGCAAGGATCTGGCGCGCATTCATGGCTCGTCCGGAACCACCGGCCGGCCGACCTTCGTCGCCTATACGCCGGACGATCTGCGCATCTGGTCCGGGCTGTGCGCGCGCTTCCTGGTCGCGGGGGGTCTGAAACCCGAGCATACGGTGCAGATTGCCTTCGGTTACGGGCTCTTCACCGGCGGTTTCGGGCTGCACTACGGGGTCGAACTGGTCGGTGCGGCCATCATCCCCGCCGCTTCCGGCAATACCCGGCGTCAGCTCGATATCATCCACGATCTGCAACCCGAAGTGCTGATCTGCACCCCGAGTTATGCCCTGACCATCGCGGATGCCGCCCGCGATGCCGGTCTGGACCCGCGCGCATTGTCGCTGCGCTACGGCCACTTCGGCGGCGAGCCTTGGACCGAGGACATGCGCCGCGAGATCGAAGAGCAACTCGACATCCTCGCCTTCAACAACTACGGACTCTCGGAGGTCATCGGCCCTGGGGTCAGCGGCGAGTGCGCGGCCCGTAACGGCATGCATCTGCAAGAAGATCACTTTCTGGTGGAGTGCATTGACCCGGAGACCCTGGCGCCGGTGGCCGAGGGTGAGTCTGGTGAACTGGTCATCACCACCCTGACCCGGCAGGCCATGCCGATGATTCGCTACCGAACGCGTGATATTGCGAGGATTTACCGCGAACCCTGTCCGTGCGGCCGCAACACTCTGCGCATGAGTCGGGTGGCCGGGCGTAGCGACGATATGCTGATCATCCGCGGCGTCAATGTCTTTCCATCGCAGATCGAGGAAGCCCTGTTGCGGGTCGACGGCACCACCCCCCATTATCTGATCGAGGTCAGCCGCCCCGGCACCCTGGATCAGGTCACGGTCAAGGTGGAGATCCGCCCCGAATCCTTCTCCGACCGCATGGACCGGATGCAGGCGCTGCGTGAGCGTATTGCCCGCGAAATTCACACGGTCGCCGGTATCCGCGCCGAAGTGGAACTGGTGGAGCCGCGCAGCATCGAGCGCTTTGCCGGCAAGGCGAAGCGGGTGATGGATAAGCGGGGGCTGACCGAGGCTTGACCAAAGGCTTGGATCGTCGTTCCGACCAGCTTTCGCCGATGCGCTGGTTCGGAAATATGATCCGGAAGATCGCTTTGGCCGAAATGGCGATCATGATCACCAAGGCGAACCGATATCGGGGGACACGGGATGACGAGCGCCGTACGCTACGAAGAGGACGTTGTCGCCTGGTCCACCGAGCAGGCGCGGCTATTGCGCGAGGGTCGGTTCGACCTCCTGGACATCGCGCATCTGGCGGAGGAGATCGAAGACGTGGGCAAGAGCGAACAGCGGGAACTCGTCAACCGGATGGCCGTCCTGCTGGCCCACCTGCTCAAGTGGCAATGCCAGCCCGGACGCCGGGGCGCGAGTTGGCAGGTGACCATCCGCAATCAACGCCGCGGCATCGCCCGCCGCCTCACCGAGACCCCGAGCCTTCGACCCAAGCTCAACGAACCGGCCTGGTGGGCTGGTGTCTGGGATGACGCCACGGCTCAGGCCGCTGACGAGACCGGCCTTGCGGATTTTCCGGACTCCTGCCCATGGAGCGCAGACCAGATTCTCGATTCGGGGTGGCTGCCTGGGTAAGGATTGGCGTCTCGGTCGTTGTCGTTGTTCAACTGATGATTGACTTGTCACTGATCCATCGCGAAGCATCGCCGGACCCCAATGATGACCACGCTCTCCAGCGCCCAAATGGTCCAGATCCTCGCCGCGGCCAACGCCACCGTCGCGGACGAATACGCCGATCACGATTTGGTATGCAGCCAAGGCGCGGTGCCAGCGGATCTCAACGGCGTGCTGTACCGCAACGGCCCCGGTCGGCTGGAGCGCGGCGGTGTCCCCTATGGCCACGCCTTCGACGGGGATGGACATATCCTCCGTCTGGCCTGCGCCGGGGGACGCGTGCGCTATACCAATCGTTTCGTGCGGACGCGGGAATTCGTCGCCGAAGCAGCGGCCGACCGCCTGCTGTATCGGGGTTTCGGCACCAATCTGCCGGGCGGAGTGTTCGCCAATGCCCTGCGGCTGAAGTTCAAGAATGCCGCCAACACCAACGTCATTTGGCATGGCGGCAAACTCCTGGCCCTGTGGGAGGGCGGCCTGCCCCATCGGCTGGACCCCCGGACCCTGGCTACCCTGGGGCCGGACGACTATGACGGCCGGCTGCGCAACCCCTTCTCGCGCGTTGAGCGCGCGCTCAGCCCCGAACTGCCATTCTCCGCCCATCCACGCCGCGACGAGACCACCGGCGCGCTCTTCAACTTCGGTGTCCTGCCCGGTTTGGGCAAGAACCGGCTGCTGCTCTACCGTGTGGCCGCGGACGGCACCATGGCCGCGCCCGGGGTTCACGAACTGCCCCATTGCAGCTTCATCCACGACTTCGCACTCACTCCGCGTTACCTGGTCTTTCTGGTGCCTCATGCCGCCTTCGACTTTCCGCGGGTCCTGCTCGGACGCATCACTCCGGCGGGATCGCTGCGGGTCGTTGCCGGGCAGCCGCTGGCGGTCCTGTTGATCCCGCGCGCCGGCGGACCAGCCCGCAGTCTGGACGCCGGCACCGGATTCGTCTTCCACATCGCCCAGGGCTATGACCGTGACGACGGAACGCTCGAACTCGACCTGATCCGCTACCGGGCCTTCCCGCGGCTCGATAGTCCCGAGTTGATGTTTGCGCCCGACGGTCCGGTCCTCGCCCCGAAGTTCGAGCGCCTGACTATCGATCCCGCGTCCGGGACCTGTCGCACCCGCCCCCTGGGCACCCGCATCGCCGAGTTTCCGCGCGTCGCCCCGGGCGGCAGCGGGCCGCGGCGCTACCTCTTCAGCGTCGGTGCCCCGCCGGAGCGCCGTGCCCCCTATCTGACCTGCATCCAGCGGCTGGATACGCAGACCGGTGACGACCTGGTCCACGAGTTCTACCCGGACCTCCCGGGCGAGCCCATCCCGATCCCCCGCGGCAGCGACGAGGCCGCATGGGTGCTGACCCTGGTCTACCGGGCGGCGGCACGGCGCACCGACCTGGTGATCCTGCGCGGCGCCGATCTGAGCCTCCAGGCGGTGCTGCCCTTACCCCACGGGACCCCGCCCGGATTCCATGGTGAATGGGTGGATGGTGCCTGTGGCGGGGGTGGGCCTTGATCATGGTTCCGGCCGCTCGTGATCGGTTCGCGCAGCGAACCCTAAGGTGATTTCCGGGAATAAAGATCCCGACTGTGCATGCCTGCAAGAACCGTAGGGCTATATATGGGCGCCTGTTGGGGCGCCTGTAGGGGCGACTTCAGTCGCCCCCACCCGTCGGTAGATCCTTTCCCGGAAATCACCTAAAGTCAGATCGCGATCTGTCGGACCGCGCAGATCGCGAGGCAGCGCAGAGCTTGAACCAAAGTCCGTGTGGGAAGGTCGCGGTCGCGGTTCCAGCTTGATGGAGCGCGGTCTTGGCGGCGGAGGTGCGGTAGCCTTTCCGGGTGGCGTAAAATGCTTGAGTGCCAGACTGCATGCAGCTTAGACGCGTCGGTCCGTAGGGTCCGCTGTGCGGACCAGCGGCCTCGCAGTCGGTGAGATGGGCGGGATTATGGTCACGGCCTGCGCGGCCCGGCTTTGATCAGCGTTTCGGCCAAAGTAATCAATCGGATTTATCTACATTCACAGAAGTGCGAAATGTGATTAGACTGGCAAAGGCATTATCCTCGTCGGGGGGAAGGCTAGGCACGTCAGGTGAGCACCCAATCACGGCTGCTGAGACGAGCGTTATAGCGCTATAGAAGTCGGCGAAATCATGAGCTTCGAGTGGGACCCGAAAAAGGCGAGAGCAAATCAGCGCAAACATGGAGTGACCTTTGAAGAGGCATCCAGCGTGTTGCGTGATCAGCTTTCGGCGACCGGCCATGATCCAGATCATTCGGAAGACGAACTTCGGCCTGAATATAGCAGATCCGATTTTGGCGAGCTGGTTCGTGGTAAGTATGCGAATCGCATCAAGGAGGAATCTAACGTCGTGCTCCTTGAGCCAAATATCGCGTAAGCATTGCCAATGGTGCGGGCTCTGGGATTGGGGCTAATCGATGACCGTAACGCAACCGGAGGCATTCCCATGACCGAGTTGGAACAAGTCTCTGACCTCTACCGGCGCCTGCCGCCGGATGCGCGGCGCGAGGCGCTGGATTTCATGCTGTTTCTCAAACAGCGCTACGACGACAGGGTGCCCGCGCCCGGCCGGCGGCTGACCCGTCGACAATTCTCGAACGGGTCGGCTTTATCGGCAGTCTCGACGCCGAGCCTAACCTCTCGGAAAACTACAAGGCGGTGCTGACGAAGGCGCTTGAGCATAAGCATGGTGATCGTTGATACCGGCTTCTGGCTCGCGCTCGGGAACGGCAAGGACAAACACCATGCCTGTGCTGTCAAGGTCTTGGCCAGCATTCGCGAGCCGCTCGTCACCACTTGGCCGGTGCTCGCCGAGACTTGTCACCTGTTGTTGCAACGGCGCGGCGAAAGCGCCCAACGGCGGTTCCTCGCGGGCTACGTCCAAGGCGCCTTTCACATCTATGAGATCGGGGATGCACAGATTCCGAGAATCCTCCAACTCTTGGACAAGTACGCGGACCTGCCGATGGACCTGGCGGACGCGTCGCTGGTCGTCCTCGCCGAGCCCCTCTCGCACGGGCGCATCCTGTCCACCGACCAGCGGGATTTCCATGCCTACCGCTGGAAGCAGCACGAACCGTTCGAGAATCTGTTCCAGGACGGAACTTAGGGGCTAAGGTGCCGGGCTATGGTGCCAGGGTCGATCATTCCATGGTCTGCGCCCGGCCTTGGTCATGGTTCCGGCCAGCCGACTGGAGTCCAAGGCTGAAGCCTTGGACTCCAAATGCGTATCGCTGGCCGGAGCGATGATCGAGGCCGGAGGCCGAGGCTTTAACCGGGCGAGGACCACGCAAACGCGATGTCGACCGGCTAAAGCCTCGGCCTCCGGTCTTCCGGCGGCCGAAACGACGACCAAGGCGACAACGAGGGTTTATTCTCGGGAAGCCATGAACCAAGGTGCGGGCCTCATGGCCGCCCGAGGATGAGATATCCGGTAGTCTCGCCATCTCCGGTCAGACCGACACCGAAATACGCCGGTCCCAGCCAGGTATCGGCACCGAGAAACAAGCTGCTGCCGAAGCGGGTTCCGGATTCGTTCAGTTGCTCGATGGTTTCGGTCAGGGTGCCGATTTCCAGTGATCCGCCGACATAGACCCCGCGGCCCAGCGGCGGCGGCAGGGCGGTGAGCAGTCGGTAGTAGGTCAGTGAGCCGAAGGCGAGGTTGTTGCCGCGGAACTCGTCCGTGGCATAGCCCGACAGCCGGTGGAAGCCGCCCAATGTGAATTGATCGTAATAGGGCATATCGCTGCCGAAGGCGGTACCGACCTCGGAGCGGGCGACGATAGTATTGTCTCCGAAGCTGAAGGCACCGGCCCAGTAGCCCGAGGCGCGGTTGAAGCTGAGGTCCGCCCCCATCGCCGGTTGGGGCGAATGCAGGTCCAGTGCCAGGCGATTGCCCCGCCGCGGCAGAAAAGCGGAGTCGAGGGTGTCATAGACGAAGGCGGCGCGCAGGCCGGTTTCATTCGTGTCCGGTTCGGGGAGTTCAGGGTCGCCGGTATCCAGTTTGGCATTGGCGCGGCCAAGGATGGCGCCGATGCGCAGTTGCGCATTGCCGCCGAAGAGGGTTGCGCCCAGGTCGAGGCCCAGCGTGCTGCGCGACAGGTCATAGCGCGCGACACGTCTACCGTCCTTGAAGACACTGAGCGGCACTCGCGAAAACCCCAGGCTGGGCAGCACGAAAGTGGAGCGTTCGACTGAGAACGGTTGGTAAAACTCGGTGTAGAGATCGGTGACGTTACCGACCTGCGCGGTCGTATACCACTCGGCGCCAAGTTCATTGAGCCAGGTCCGGCGATAGGTCCCGCGCAGGCCGAAGCGGTTGTCGCCCTCGAAGTCCGTGGCGATGCCGAGACCGAAGGTCAGATAGCCGGGTCCCCAGGGTTTCTCGCGGGCGTTGATGTCCAGGCGGTTGGTGCCGTTCTTCCGATCCAGGTCGTAGTTGATGTTCTTGAAGTCGCCTCGGCCATAGATCTTCTCGATGTCGGATTCCAGCCGTTTCCGGTCCAGCGCCCGTCCTTCCTGATGGTCGACCAGCGGCTCGAAGATGGCTGGATTGACGAAATCCAGTCCCGTGACCTTGACCTCGTCGATGGGCGCCCGGTCCGGAATGGCCAGTGGACGGCCGGCCTGCCAAGCGGCATAGGCGTCGGGGCTGACGCTCAGGTGCGCCAGGCGCGGCGCGGCCTTGCGGGCCGCGATCTCGCCGATGCGGATCGCGTCGGCGGCGCGGTCGAAGTTGCTGGAGGTGATGTCGCCCAGATCCGGTGAGATCAGTACGTCTGTGCCGGGGCGCAGTTCCTTGAGTGAGCGCTGGACGTTCTGTTCGGTGAGAATCGCGACCATCTGCCCCACGACGCCCACGACCGACTCCAACTGATCGCGTGGAAGATAAGACCCGCCCAGGTTGACCGCGATGACCAGATCGACACCCATGGCGCGGGCCACGTCCACCGGTAGATTGCGCACCAGGCCGCCGTCCACATAGATGTTCTTGCCGATCTCCACCGGGGCGAAGAGCCCTGGCACCGACATGCTGGCGCGCATCACCTCCGGCAACGGGCCTGAGTCGAACACCTGCATGTCGCCGTTTTCCAGATTGGTAGCCACCGCGCGGAACGGGATCGGCAGCTCATCGAACTGCTTGATGCCGTCGGCGTTCTTGACCAGGTCACCGAAGAACAGCTCGACTTTCTGTCCGGCCAGCGCTCCGCTCGGCAGTCTGAGCTTGCCCTCACGCACGCCGACGCTGAAGTCGAAGTTCGGTTGCAGGCTCTGCTCGCGGCGGCGGATCGGCCAGTCGTCCCGCGGCGAGTCATCGACAAAGAGTTTGTTCCAGTTCACCGCGGTCAAGCGGCGCTCCATTTCGGCCGGACTGACGCCGCTGGCGTAGGTGCCGCCCACCAAGGCGCCCATGCTGGTTCCGACCACGACCGTGATGGGAATGCGCAATTCTTCCAGTACCTTGAGCACACCCACATGCGCCGCCCCGCGGGCACCGCCGCCGCTCAGCACCAGACCGATCCGCGGGTAGGCGGCATCGCGCGCCGCGGTCGGCAGCGCGACGCAGCAAATCAACAACAGCAACAACAGGCGTTTCATCGGGTTTGTAACTCCATGGGGGCGCGGGGCCGTGCGTCCATAGGCGGGATCATACCCGACCCGCTTCCCGTGCTGCCGTTGCGAATCCATGACGGCGGGTCAGGGCCACCCGATGCTGATATAGCCGGTGCCTTCACCGTCGCCGGAGACCCCGAGGCCCAAATAGGCGGGTCCGATCAGGGTATCGACTCCGAGGAAGAGGCTGCTGCCAAGCGGGTCCCCGGCGCGGTCAGCGTCGGCTCGGTGTCCTCCAAGGTGCCGATCTCCAGTGAGCCGCCGACACAGAGGAACAACAGGAGCCACGGCAGCAACCAGCGTCTCATCGGGCGACTCCACAGGGCAGCGCGGCCGCATGGCCGCGTGGGGGAGGATACCCGAGAGGAGTGAGGTTATTTTGCGCGGTTGACCAGCGATTCCAACTCGGCCACCACCCGCTCCAGTTCGTCGATCAGTGCCGCCGGTGCCTCGCCGGCCGTGCGGAAGGCGTCCGCGAGACTGCGGTAGTACCACAGGTGCTCGGCCGGCTCCCGCCGGCTAAAGCGCTCCCACAGGGTGTCGCCGAGGCTGCGGTAATCAAGCAGCATGGCGCGGGCATTGTGCAGCTTGTCGGCGATACTGACGCGGTGGTAGGCCGGGTCCGGTGTATCGCGCACATGCCGGATGTAGGACTCCTTGCGCTCGCGCCAGGGCGGTTTGGGAACGACCTCGGCATCGGTGCAGGCGTTGACGATCCGGAGCACGGTCGTCCCGTAGCGTGCGTGGATGGCGGCGCGCAGCGCCGCGGCGCCGCCCTGATGCTCCGCCTGATCCTCGATGGCGTCGTGCAGCAGGGCGGCGATCGCCTCGTCCTCACTGCCGCCGTGCTCCAGTACCAGACTGGCCACGGCCAGCAGATGCGCGATGTACGGGGCCTTGGCGCCCTTGCGGACCTGACGGTTGTGCAGTTGCCCGGCATAGCGCAGGGCATCGAAGAAGCGCTCGGAGAGCAGTGCGTCCGGTTCAATCATGCGTGATCAGTCCCAAAATGGAAACAAGGATAGTCGTGTTCGGTTACGAACCGCACCCCTTGAAGTCGGACCGCCCGTCCGCAACTTGCGGATATCCACATGTTTCATCAGAGATCTGCACCATGCGCATGGACAAACTGACGGCCAAGTTCCAAATGGCCCTGGCCGACGCTCAGAGTCTGGCCCTGGGGCGCGATCACCAGTTCATCGAGCCTATTCATCTGATGACCGCGCTGCTGGATCAGCAGGGCGGGACTGTCCGCCACCTGTTGACCCAGGCGGACGTGAACGTGAACCGGCTGCGCTCCGCCCTGGGCGAGGCGCTGGAGCGGCTGCCGTCCGTACAGGGTGCGGCGGCGGGTGACGTGCATGTCAGCAATGACCTGAACCGGCTGTTGAATCATACCGACAAGTTGGCCCAGCAGCGCGGCGACCAGTACATCTCATCCGAACTTTTCGTGCTGGCGGCGCTGGAGGACAAGGGCGTGCTGGGCTCCGCCTTGCGGGACGCGGGTGCCGGCAAAGGAGCCATCGAGGGGGCGATCACGTCGGTGCGGGGCGGTCAGGCCGTCAATGATCCGAACGCCGAGGAGCAACGCCAGGCGCTGGAGAAATACTCCATCGATCTGACCGAACGGGCGGAGCAGGGCAAGCTGGACCCGGTGATCGGCCGCGATGACGAGATTCGCCGCACCATTCAGGTGCTGGGTCGGCGGACCAAGAACAACCCGGTGCTGATCGGCGAGCCGGGGGTGGGCAAGACCGCCATCGTGGAGGGGTTGGCCCAGCGGATCATTAATGGCGAGGTGCCGGAAGGGCTCAAGTCCAAGCGTCTGCTCTCGCTCGATATGGCCGCCCTGATCGCCGGGGCCAAGTTCCGTGGTGAATTCGAGGAGCGGCTCAAGGCCGTGCTCAATGATGTGGCCCGCCAGGAGGGCAATATCATCCTCTTCATCGACGAATTGCATACCATGGTCGGTGCCGGCAAGGCCGAGGGCGCCATGGACGCCGGCAATATGCTCAAACCCGCCCTGGCCCGCGGCGAACTGCACTGCATCGGCGCGACCACCCTGGACGAGTACCGCAAGTACATCGAAAAGGACGCCGCTCTGGAGCGGCGGTTCCAAAAGGTGCTGGTGGACGAGCCCAACGTGGAAGACACCATCGCCATCCTGCGCGGACTCAAGGAGCGCTACGAGGTCCACCACGCGGTCGAGATCACCGACCCGGCGATCGTGGCCGCGGCGACCCTGTCGCATCGCTACATCACGGACCGTCAGTTGCCGGACAAGGCGATCGACCTGATCGACGAGGCGGCCTCGCAGATCCGCATGGAGATCGATTCGATGCCGGAGGAGATGGACCGGCTCGATCGGCGCGTGATCCAGCTCAAGATCGAGCGGGAGGCGCTCAAGAAAGAGTCGGATGATGCCTCCAAGAAGCGCCTGGCCGACCTGGAAGGCCAGATCGAACGCCTGGAGCGCGAGTTCACCGACTTGAACGAGGTCTGGAAGTCCGAGAAGGCGGCGGTTCAGGGCACCGCGCACATCAAGGAGGAACTGGACCGGGCGCGCATCGAAATGGAGACCGCCCGGCGTGCCGGCGATCTGGGGCGTATGTCCGAACTCGCCTATGGGCGCATCCCGGAATTGGAGAAACAGTTGGCCGTCGCCGGCGAGGTGGAGCAGGGCGAGACCCGGCTGCTGCGCAACAAGGTCACCGAGGAGGAGGTGGCGGATATCGTCTCCAAATGGACCGGCATCCCGGTGTCCAAGATGCTGGAGGGTGAGCGGGACAAGCTGTTGCGCATGGAGACCGCGCTGGGGCAGCGCGTGGTCGGTCAGGACGAGGCGGTGCGGGCGGTGAGCGACGCCATCCGCCGCTCGCGTGCCGGGCTGTCGGACCCCAATCGGCCGATCGGTTCTTTCCTGTTCCTGGGTCCGACCGGCGTCGGCAAGACCGAGTTGTGCAAAGCGTTGGCCGCGTTCCTCTTCGATACCGAGGATGCGATGGTCCGCATCGACATGTCCGAGTTCATGGAGAAGCACTCGGTGGCACGCCTGATCGGCGCGCCCCCCGGCTATGTCGGCTATGAGGAGGGCGGTCATCTGACCGAATTGATCCGCCGTCGGCCCTATAGCGTCATCCTGCTCGATGAGGTGGAGAAGGCCCATCCGGATGTTTTCAATGTCCTCTTGCAGGTGCTGGACGATGGGCGCCTGACCGACGGCCAGGGGCGTACCGTCGACTTCCGCAACGCGGTCATCGCGATGACCAGCAACCTGGGTTCGGATGTGATCCAGCAACGGGCGGGTGAAGCCAACTATGCCGAGATGAAAGAGGCGGTGATGGAGCATGTGCGCCTGGCTTTCCGGCCCGAGTTCATCAACCGGCTCGACGACATCGTCGTCTTCCACCCGTTGAGTGCAGTTCAGATCCGCGCCATCGCCCGTATCCAGATCCAGTTCCTGCGCAAACGGCTGGCCGATCGGGACATGAGCCTGGAACTCAGCGACGCCGCCTTGGACCATCTGGGCGATGCGGGATTCGATCCGGTCTATGGCGCCAGACCCTTGAAGCGGGCGATCCGCGCCCAGTTGGAAAACCCGCTGGCCCAGGAGATCCTGTCCGGCAAGTTCGGTCCGGGGGACCGGATTGAGGTGGACTTCGCGGATGGGGCTTTGCGCTTCGATCGGGTGTTGCAGGGGGTAGTGGTCGGCTGACCGCGACAACGAGGCACAGTGTTCCGTAGGGTCCGCTGCGCGGACCAACCCGCTGGAGCACAACGAAACACCTATGGTAACTCGCCCTCTGGGTCGATCAGGCAGGCGTCCCCGTCTGCGGCACCGCGGGCGATGCCATGGTGTCCGTCGGCACTCTCGCCGCCGGGGCCAGCCGCACCCTGACGCTCGACGGACTTCCCGCCAGCGCCGCTGCCGCCAAATCGCTGCGCGCCTTCATTGATGCCACCCGCGTCAGCGCCGAGACCTACGACGGCAACAATCAACGGGTGAAACCCTACACCGTCATCCCCTGAGCCGACCGGAATGCTGATCAAGGCTGTCGAGCCGACGCAATGATTTGCGGATCAGATGCGGCAGCAACAGATGCGGCGGCATCCGCAGCCAGTGGGAGCGGACATACAGGAGCCAGTTCGCCAGGCCGGCGAACGCGGACCAGCCTTCCTGCGGCGGGAGCGCGCGGGTCACCAGCGTGTGCATCAGTGCCTTGACCGGTCGGGCTGGAGCGAAGCGTCGGCCGACGTCGGTCAGGACGGCCGCCGGGATCGGAGTGCCCAGGAGCGCGTGCGAGAACAGGAGCCCGTAATACAGTGGGCGACCCAGGTCCAGGCGCGCGGCGCGCCCCGGCAGTTTGCCCCAGAACTCCGGCCGCCCCCCGAAGTGACGCACCAGTTCATCAATGTCCCAGAGGTCATTGAGTCCGCCCCGGATCGCGCCGTCATGAAACAAATGGGTGGCGGTGTGCAGCAGCATGTCCGCGGGGCTCAGGACCCGCACCCCGGGCATCCCGGCGACCGGGAGCGAGGACTCCCATAGGAGGTCAGGGTCCGGCCGCAGGCGGCTGGTCAGGGGCAGGAGCCGATGATGGAGGTCGACCTCGACATCCCGGTGCCGATGCCGCAGCGGCGGGATCTCATGCATCCAGTCACGGTAATAGCGTTGGTCGTAATCATTGAGGGGTTGCGATTCCCAGCCGCCGGCCAGCAAGTCGCGCTCGCAGGCTCCGATCCGTGCGCGCGGCACCAGGATATCCAGGTCACGCAGTTGCCGCCCGCGCGTCAGCGGTAATCCGGCGCAGTGATAGGCGGCACCCTTGAGCAAGATCAGGTCGCCGTCGGCGGCGGGTAGCGCGCGGCGGACCTGCGAGACTTCGTGCGCGATCCGGCCTTGGAGAAAGCCTGGATAGGCGCGCGCCGCGATCAGTTGGTCGCGGGCCGCCGCCGGGCAGCGGTCCAGTGCGTCGGCATCCGCGATGCGATAACCGAGTCGCGCGAGCACACGCTCGGTGCGTGCCGTACGCAGGCAGCGGTTCCAGTCGTCTGCCGAGAAGTGCACAACGGCCAACGGGTCGCGAGCGCTCCGCAACAGCGGGTGCAGCTTAGCGGGGTGCATCCGCGGTGATCTCCGCGATCCGCGCGATGGCCGTGTCGAGATCGCCATAGTCCAGGCTGAAGCATGCGCACTCACGCACCAGGCGGACCAGGGTCGTGAACCCGTCTTCGCCGAGCAGGCGATAGTTGAAGGCGTTCTGTGCCAGGCGAGTGAATCCAAGGCTCTTTTCCAGGCGCTTGAGTTGCGGCCGTCGCAAGCCGGGTACAAACCGCGGAAAGGTAATCCAGCGCGGATGTGCCGGTTCGGTCTGACGTTCCAGGCTTGGGAGCGGTGGCCGCAGGTGAGCGACGTCACCCTTTCTGGTCTTGGGGAAGACAGGCCCGAGAAAGGCGTCCGGCAAGAACTCGCGAATGACCGGAATCGACCGGTTTTTCAGTGGAATGGCGCGTGGCAGCGGCACGATGGCACCGTCAGCGGGGCGGATCAGTCCAAACTCGTCGCCGAGCAGTCGCCAGCCGCGGTAGGCAAGGGCGGCGCTGAGCGTACTCTTGCCCGCGCCCGGCATGGCGGGCAGCAACAATGCTTGGCCCTTGCGTTCCAGTGCACCCGCGTGCAGCATCAGATACTGGTGGGCGCGGGTGGCGATACTCCAGTTCAGGCCCCATTCAAGCAGCGCAAATGCTTGTGCGCGGGGAAAGGGCTCGAATGGATGCAGACCGTCCAATGCGAACACGGTTTGAGAGCGCCACCAGCGCCGGAGTCCTGGCGCGCTGTTGACCTCAACCTGAAAATGCGCGACGGCGGGGCTGCGGCTGGCCCAGCAGGGGCCGTAGAATTGCTCCAGCAGGTCGAGCGTGTCGGCGAGTCGCGACCGCAACTGGACGATGAAGGGCCCGCAGCGGTAATACAGATCGTCGCCGGCGCATCCGCGCCATCCCTGCGCTTGCCTCAACTCCGACAGGGTCACCCCGGTAACCGGTCGACGAGTTCGAGGCGGACCAGTTCGTCGAGCATGGAACGGATGCGTGTGGTCCATTCCGGGGTGACGGGTTGCGCACATAACCGCGCCATGCGGGCGGTGACCGTCCCGAGGTCCGTCGGCTCCGCGGGCAGCATGGCGAGCAACTCGGCCGGGAGGATGCTCAGCAGGTGGGTATCGCCGGTGCGGCGGCAGTACACACTGCTCTCGGCGCCCCAGGTTGCCACAATGCGCGTGTCGGCCGAGCTGAGGTACTGATCACCGCCTGGTGCCGGTTCCTTCATCAAGCCCCCAACCGGATCAGGCTCACGGTTGGAACGCGTCACAGGCCCCTGTGCCCAGCAGATTGGGGTTGACCGAGCACAGGCAACTGGCGGCGATGCCCATGTTGCCCATGTTGCTCGACTCCTGTTGAGTCACCGGAAAGATACACTGTGGGGGGATCGGGGTAGTCCCGCAATCAGCCATTGAGGTTGGGTTGGTGTCGGGATTGCCGTTGTCGCTAACGGGTCGGAATACACGCAACAGCAGAACGGGGTTCTCGGTTTCCTTAGTCCATTCGGTGGGGTCAAACACAACGCCGTCGCTCTTGTAATAGGTGCCGGGGACGGGATCGAACGCCATTGAGTAGACTGTTTCTTTCGTGTTCGGTTGCGCGTTGAGGTGGAAGACTGCCATGGTGCCATGCTGACGCACAAAGGTATCACTCGGCGGGGTAGCGTCCGGGATGACGTTGTTCAGAGGCTTGGCTTTACGTGATATCACGATGCACTGAGCGGTACTGGCGGTCGCCGCCGCGGCCCCGTTCGGCAGTGTTGCGATGAGCGGCGCCGCTGCCGCCGCGGCCTGTAGCAAGCGCCGTCGGTCCTGAAGCAGCGGCTCGCGATCCGTGTTGGGTTCCAAGGGCTGATGGATCATCGTAACTCCTGAAGGCCGTGATCAAGTGAGCGCAAGCGAATTTCATACCATCGAGCAATCTACTTGATCTGTCGTATGGCAGACTCCTGTTTTGCCGCTGCGAACGACTCCGGTGTAAGAAAAACTGACACTCGATCGCCGCATTTCCTTGCGTATCTTCCAAGTATAGCGGCAGCGTCGAATCAGGTCAGTGCTCCTTGGCGGAGGGTGCGGATCTCCTGAGCGGCAGGCACCCGTCAGGCCAGACCCCGGTCCCGGCGCCAAATCCGGATCGCCTCGCGGTCACTGGCCTGATCGGCGGCATAGCGTCGATCGAGTTCCGCGCGCCGCTCGCCGGGTGCATTCCGCAGCAGCGTGGCGACACTTAAGACTGGTCCGTTTCCCGGCACCGCGCCCTCGGTGACTGCGGCAACGTAGACACTGCGGTCGCCGATATCCAGCGTCTCCTCCACCCGGCAGTCGAGCCAGGCGACACAGTCGGCATAGCGCGGGTTGCCATCCGGCGTCGTCTCCGGCGGCAAGTCGGCGAATTTATCCTGCTGATGGCCGCTCTGGAGTCCGAAACGCCAAACCGCATCCAGGCCGCTGATCGGCAACAGGTGCAGGGCGAAGCGCCCGCTGCCCGCGATCAACCCCCAGGTGTGATGGTGGCGGGCGATGGCGATCAGCATCCGCGGCTGCTCCGCGACGATCGACGCACGGACCGCCGAGGTGGCGATCAGGCCGCCACGGCGTCCGTCGTAGGCGGCGGTCACCAGCCACACGGGTGGATCATAGAGGTGAAAGACGGCGGCAATCGCGTCCTGGTTCATGGTTTTGCGATCAGTCAAGACCGGCGGGTCGGTTAAGGGCAGGGGTCGGTGATGATTGCGGCGATGGGGCCAGGCGCGGGTCGGGGGCGAAGGCGTCGGGGGTGATCTCAAGATATCCGTCCCCGGCGTCCTCCAGATACATGGAGCCGAACACCGCGTTGTCGACGTGATCGGCGCGATCTCCCGGGAGTGAGCCGGGGCGGGCGGGCGCCGGGTCGTCGCCTTGCTCCGGCCGGGAGCCGGTGTCCGGCACCTTGGTCTCAACGCGCGCTGGTGCGCCGAACGCATCCCGGGGTGGGTCCGCCGCAGGGGCATCCGGTGATCTCCCGTCCTCGATCCTGTTGCCGATGGCATCCGCATAAACCCCGTCCCCAAGCGGGTGGTAGCGCGAGCCGTAAGGGTCCAGGTAGCTGCCGTCGGGTTGCGGGTAATAGTAGTTGCCGCCGCGATCGACCAAGCTGCCGTCGCCGTAGCCGGAGTCGCGCAACGTCGTTGCCGCAGTGCTCGCCCAAACCAGCAGCAGCGAACAACACAGGCCGCCGCCGGTCAGTCGCCGAGGGTGGGTGACGCGCCTGAGTGTCATCCTGGTGCCGCTGCCGGCGATGCCGACTGGTATCCGGGTGCGACAACCGGATCGCCCCCGGCGGCATTACCGGCCAGCGCCGTCGGGTAGGCGGGGCGAACGCCCTGGTTCAGCCGTGCTTTGAGCCGAAACAGACCGTAGCCCTCCCCCAGATCCCGCAACGCGCCCAGCTCGAGGCGGATATCCTTGCCGCCACTGATCAGCAATACCGTGGAATCTTCCCAAAACTGCGCCTGGTCGGGGAGTAGCAGACCCCAGCCCGCGGCGTCCCCGTAGGTCAACAGGACTCGGATGGGTGCGGCGGTGGGGGCGGCAATGCTCGATGCAGTGCTTCCTTCGAACGGTCGGATTGCGCTCGGACGGGCGTAATCGGCGATGACGGCCACGTCCACCTGAACCATGCCCGTATCCGGGCGATGGATGCGGGTGACTTTGCCCAGGCGGGGACGGCGGATGCCGGCCTCGCCGACCCCATAGGCGAGGAAGGAGCCGATCGTCAGGCGATGGGTAAAGCGGGTTTCCTGGGTGTGGAGGCGCAGATACTCGGGTGCCTCCTGGAGAATGTACCAGAGGCTGGATTCGGTCGCCGTGTGGTCTTCGCCGATGGCGGCGGAGCGCTGTGCGAACATGTCGGAGAGCTCGCGGGTGGCGGCGATGCGCCCGGTGGGCTCGAAGATCGCCAGGAGGTGATCGTAAACATCCTGAAAACTCGCATGGATACGCAGATCCCGCTCCTCGGGGCGGCTGCCGGGTGCGGACCAGGCCAGTAAACGACGCTCGGCAATGCCCTCCAAGAGATAGCCGGTGGTCAGTAACTGCGACGGATGCAGTGGCGCGAAGCGGCGGGGCAGGGCCTGCGGGTTACGAGCGGCACGCGCGCGGCGCAACTGGTCGAAATCGGTTCGGGCCTGCATCGCGAGGTTCGTGTAATCGATCAGCAGGGCCGGTCCCATGTCCTCCGGCAGCGGTTCCCGCGCCGGTTCACGGTCCGCATAGCAACCGGTCAGTAACTGGAACTCACCGCACGCGGTGCCGTTCGATGGGAGAAAACGTATCGCATTCGATAGCAATCGGCAATAGTCCAGCGCATAGGGAAACAGTGCCTCCGGCCAGCTCAGACAGCCGATGATCTCAGGGACCTGAATGGCCGCGTAGAGGTCCTGGATGCTGCGTTGCTGGCGTCCGATGAGTGATCCGAGCAGCGCGCCCACGGTCTCCTGGGGGATCTCGACCAGTTCGTATTCGAGCATCACCCGATAGACGGTGTTTGCGGTGCGCCACAGATCGCCGTCCAGGCGCTGATAGCGCAGGGCGTACACTTGTTGTATCATCCCGATCACCTCGAGCAGGCGATGGGCGCACTGATGGATGCGGCGTCGCGACCGCACGTACCAGAATCGACCTTTGCCGTAATCGGTTTGAAAAACCAGTTCGTAAGCCGTGAGCAGGACCCGCAGAGCCGTTGATAGCGCGTTCAGGGCATCCCGACGTCCCGGTTCCTCGGGTACGCCGCCGCGGCGTGCGAGTTGCTCGGTCACCATACCGCGGGCGATTCCGGCGACGGCCGTCAGTCCGATCTCTGCTATAGTAAACCGTGTATCAAGTGAGACCCGGCTGCGATTGACCAGACGGGCATGCTCGGTGATCGTCGCCAACAGCGCCCAAGGATTCTCCCGCTCGGTGAGATAACGCATCCTGACCCGCTGTGGATCCACGTCCGGACGATGACGTGATCCGCGGGGTAGCAGGCAATCGAAACGTAAATCCAGGGTGCGCGCGGGCAGGCCGGTTCCCAGGAGCCGGGTCCACGGGCTTTGCCCTTCCGGGCGGAGTGCTTCGTCTAGATTCATGTGCTGGCTTAGGCGCGTCCGGTGGCTTCGCGGTAAGCGGCGGAACGCCGGTCACCACCGCGCGGGCGAGGTGATGCGCGGCGGTCCGCTTGCTCTTCGATCTGGGTGCAGAACGCTGGATCGCCCAACACCCACGCTTTGTTGGTGGCGTCGCGGATGCGATTCAACAGGGCCTCATCCAGCGGTTTTCCGAAGCCTTTCAAATAGGCCGTCTGACGGGTCTTCGGGCTGCGGCCCAGTCGCTCGAAGGCGGCGTGGGGGGTGATCAGACGGTCTTCCACACCCGTCGCGTTGGCCGCGAAGCTCGACCAGGCATAATCGGCCGGCGCCGCGACCAGTCCGGCACGAACCGGGTTGGACTCCACGTATTGACTGATCGGAACTAGGAAGGCGGTCGGGTCGAAGAGGGTCGCGCGGTAGCGGCCTTCCCACAGGGTGCCGGTGCGGTCGTAGCAATTGTTGAAATATTGGACATAGTAGCGTCCGACGTACTGCATCAGCTTACCGATGCCGTCCTGGCTGAAGGGGGTCAACACCAGATGCAAGTGATTTGGCATCAGCACGTAGGCGTGAATCTTGCAGTCAAATTTCTCGGCGGCGGCACCGATTTTTTCCCACAGGAACCAGTAATCTTCTTCCTTGAAAAGAATTTGCTGGCGATTGTTGCCGCGCTGGATCACATGCTGCGGGACACCGGGCAAGACAAAGCGGGGTAGGCGTGCCATGAGTGGGGTCGGATACGGTTGATTGGCTTGAGGTAAAGTATAGACGACCCCAGGCCGGGTCAATCCCGTCATCGCGCTCGGTCATGGCGCCAACCCTGCATCTGCCCGTATACTCACGGGTTCGATCAACCGGAGTAACGATCTTGGACATCAATTCCATTGCCAACACGATCAATGACCTGAAGGGGCGCGTCGCGTCCCTTAGGGGGTATCTTTGACTACGAGGAGCGCAAAGAGCGGCTGACGGAGGTCCTGCGCGAGCTCGAAGATCCCGCGGTCTGGAACGATCCGGAGCGGGCCCAGACCCTGGGTCGGGAGCGCGCGGCCCTCGAGACCGTGGTGCTGACGGTCGATGAGATGACGGCCGCGCTCATTGACGCCGACGACCTGCTGGCCCTGGTCGCCGAGGAAGAGGATGAGGTGACCGCGGCGGATTTGATCCGCGACCTGGAGCGGTGCGAGCAGCGGGTCGGCGGACTGGAGTTCCGTCGGATGTTCTCCGGGCCGATGGACGACAAGAACGCGTTCGTCGACATCCAGGCCGGCTCCGGCGGAACCGAGGCCCAGGATTGGGCGGAGATGTTGCTGCGCATGTATCTGCGCTGGGGTGAGCGGCGCGGTTTCAAAACCGAACTGCTGGAGGTCTCCGAGGGCGAGGTGGCCGGCATCAAGTCCGCGACCATCCATTGCGAGGGGGATTATGTCTTCGGCTGGCTGCGGACCGAAATCGGCGTCCACCGGTTGGTGCGCAAATCGCCATTCGACTCCGGCAACCGCCGTCACACGTCCTTTGCGTCCGTGTTCGTTTCCCCTGAGATCGACGACACCGTGGAGGTCGAGATCAACCCGGCGGACCTGCGCATCGACGTCTACCGGGCGAGCGGCGCCGGCGGTCAGCACGTCAACCGCACGGAATCCGCCGTGCGCATCACCCACAACCCGACCGGGATCGTGGTGCAGTGCCAGAACGAGCGCTCGCAGCACAAGAACAAGGATCAGGCCATGAAGCAGCTCAAGGCCAAGCTCTACGAGTTCGAGATGCAGAAGCGTCGGGCTGCCCAGCAGGTGGTGGAGGACAGCAAGTCCGATATCGGCTGGGGCAGCCAGATCCGCTCTTATGTGCTGGATCAATCGCGCATCAAAGATCTGCGCACCGGTGTCGAGATTGCCAACACCCAGTCGGTGCTCGACGGCAATCTCGACCCCTTCATCGAGGCGAGCTTGAAGAGCGGCCTGTAACCTTCCGGAGCATGTTGGTGATGTCTGAATCTATCCAGGACGAGTCGCGTGCTGCGCCCGCGCCAGAGGAGAATCGCGACGATAACAAGCTGATCGCCCAGCGGCGCGAAAAGCTCGCGCAGTTGCGCACCCAGGGCAACGCGTTTCCCAACGACTTCCGGCGCGACGCGCTCGCCGGTGAACTGCTGGCCGACTATGGCGACTGGGCGGTCGAGGCCCTGGAGGCGGCCCCGGTCCGGGTCACCATTGCCGGCCGCCTGATGAGCCGGCGGATCATGGGTAAGGCGAGCTTCTCCCACGTGCAGGACATGTCGGGTCGCATCCAGATTTTCGCCCAGCGCGAGGTCTTGGGTGAGGACGTCTATGCCGTCTACAAGCGCGACCTGGATATCGGCGACATCGTCGGCGTCGCGGGGACCTTGTTCAAGACCAAGACCGGCGAACTGTCGGTGCGCTGTCAGTCGCTGCGCCTGCTGACCAAGGCGCTGCGGCCGTTGCCCGAGAAGTGGCATGGTCTGGCCGACCAGGAGACGCGTTACCGTCAGCGCTACGTGGATTTGATCGTCAACGAATCGACCCGTGCCGCTTTCCGCACCCGCATCGCCATCATCCAGTACATCCGCGATTATCTGAACTCCAGGGCCTTCCTGGAGGTGGAAACGCCGATGATGCACGTGATCCCAGGGGGGGCGGTCGCACGTCCCTTTGTGACCCACCACAATGCGCTCGATATGACGCTGTACCTGCGGATCGCCCCGGAGCTCTATCTCAAGCGGCTGGTGGTCGGCGGGTTCGAGCGCGTCTATGAAATCAACCGCAATTTCCGCAACGAGGGTCTGTCCACCCGCCACAATCCCGAGTTCACCATGCTAGAGTTCTATCAGGCCTACGCGGACTACCGCGACCTGATGGACCTGACCGAGGACCTGCTGCGGGGCATGGCCGAGGCGGTGCTGGGCACCCCGGTGTTCGACTATCAGGGCACCCGGTTCGACTTTGGTCTGCCGTTCGAGCGTCTGAGCGTGCGCGACGCCGTGTTGCGCTTCAATCCGGGGTTCACGCCGGCCGACATCGATGACTTGGACGCCGCGCGGCGCAGTGCGGCGACCCTGGGCATTCACGCCAAGGACGACTGGGGGCTGGGCCGCATCCACATCGAGATCTTCGAACAGACCGGCGAACACCAGCTCATCCAACCCACCTTCATCACCGAGTACCCTACCGAGGTCTCGCCGCTCGCCCGCGGCAATGATCGCAACCCGCTGGTCACCGACCGTTTCGAGTTCTTCATCGGCGGGCGCGAGATCGCCAACGGCTTCTCGGAGCTGAACGACCCCGAGGATCAGGCCGAGCGCTTCCGCCATCAGGTCGCGCAGAAGGATGCCGGGGATGAGGAAGCCATGTTCTTCGACGCCGACTACATCCGCGCCCTGGAGTTCGGCCTGCCGCCTACCGCGGGCGAGGGCATCGGCATCGACCGGTTGGTGATGCTGTTCACCGACTCACCCTCGATCCGCGACGTGCTGCTGTTTCCGCACATGCGGCCGGAGGACTGAGGGCGGACCCATCTGCCGTGCATGGTCGGGCAGGCGTTCCGTGGGCATGTGTAGGAGCCCGCTTGCGGGCGACCGTCGGAACCGTCGCCCGCAAGCGGGCTCCTACAGCGCGAAGGACCATGACATGGCGCTGCTCCGGCCGAATCACGACGACGGGTGCGCGATGACCGGTAGGAGCCCGCTTGCGGGCGACCGTCAGCGGTCATCGGGAGCGGTCGCCCGCAAGCGGGCTCCTACGCGTATTGGACCCCATGGATGTGATCTGCGCAAAGGCCGCTGGTCCGAAACGGGGCAGGTCTATTTGATCACGACCGTCACGCAAGGTCGGCGTCCGGTCTTCGCGGATTTCTGGTGCGCTCGCCTGGTGGTTCAGGAACTTCGAGCGGCGGACGCGCTGGGCTGGGCGGTCACTTGGGCGTTTGTGGTGATGCCCGATCATTTGCATTGGCTGGTGGAACTCGGCGATGCGGATCTGTCGCGGCTGATCCTGCGGGTGAAATCACGCTCGGCGATCACCATCAACCGAGCGTTGGGCCACACCGGGCGGCTTTGGCAAAAGGGATTCCACGATCATGCGCTGCGCAACGAAGAGGATCTTCGGGCTGTCGCAAGGTACGTCATCGCCAATCCGGTCCGAGCGGGATTGGTGCAATCGGTTCGGGATTATCCGCATTGGGATGCGCGATGGGTCTAACCGCGGATGGGCGGACGCCGACGCGTCTCGCACCGGCGTGCCGCCCGCAAGCGGGCTCCTACAGGAGCCCGCTGCACGACGGCGGGCGCGCGGTAGGAGCCCGCTTGCGGGCGACCGTCAGCGGTCATCGGGAGCGGTCGCCCGCAAGCGGGCTCCTACGGGGTTGCGATTAGATCGGCAGGAGATCGGGGGTGAGACGGTGGCTCGCGACCACGGATGCGGTCATCAAGACTCGGCGGAAAACCCATAGGGCGGTGCCGTCAGCTGCAGCAGCGAACCGGTCGCGCCCAGTCTGACGTCACCGGCCTCGGCCGCCGCGATCTCCACGACCGCCAGGAGTGCATAGCGGCCCGCGCCGATCGGACGCGCATCGACCACCCGGCCGGCCCCCTGTTCGGAGGTGCTGCCGGCCGCGTGGATCGCATCGCCGGGTTGCGGCGGCGTCGGGCTCTCGACCTCCGCCAGGTACATACGGCGCTTGAGCGTGCCCAGGTAGCGCATTCGCGCGACCACCTCCTGACCGACATAACACCCCTTGTTGAAGCTAACGCCATCAATGAGTTGCATGTTCACCATCTGTGGGACGAAGGTCTCGACCGTGGTGTTATACACGGTGGGGATGCCGGCACGAATGTCGAGCAGTGCCCAGGCGTCCGCATCCCCCATCACTGAGTCGGGTGTCAGCGCATCCCACAGGGGTGCGAGCCGCTCGAACGGGCCGATCAGCTCGAAGCGCGGGACCGGGGCCGGCAGGCGCAGTACGGTGACGTCGTCGGTCACTGCCAACGCGTTGTCCAACTGCGGCAGCGCGAGCCCGAGCACCGCCAGGGCTCCAACCGCACCGCTGCCGGCGACGCCGATGCGGATCGGGCCGTCGCTGTGGTCTTCGAGAGTGACCTTGGCGCGCATCACGAACAGCCGCAGCCGTTTGAGGGTGTCCGCGACCCGTTCGCGCGGCAGTTGGAGCACCATCGCGTCACCCAGGCGCATGACCCGGAACAAGGCGAGCATCCGGCCTTTGGGGCTGCAGTGGCTGCTCAGCTGGCTGTGGGTGTCCGAGACGGCGCGGACATCGTTGGTCAACTGGCCTTGTAGGAAGGTCACGGCATCCTCGCCCCGCACCGCGATCAGTCCCAGGTGTGAGAGGTCATAGCGGGTGCAGTCCGCGTCGGCGGGCGCTCCCGGCGCCGGTGCGTGCGCGTCCGCGCCGCCTGCGCCACGTGCGGTGAGAAAAGTGCGCCAATCAGGATTCATCTTCGCTACCCTCTTGCTGCGGCACCGCCCATCGGCGCCTGTCGATCACGGCATCGGGGGTATCATACCCAAAGCCCCAGTCCCTCACTTGCATCACCGCGGAGCACCCAGCCACTTGTCGTCACATCAATCCAGTCCGCCGGCCGATAGTCTGGTGCTCTATAAGGTGCATCCCGCGCGTGTCGTCAGCGTGGGCGAAAAGATCGAAATCGCGCTCGACGGCGGGCAGTCCAAGCGCGTGCGCGCCAAGGATTTGGAACTGCTCCATCCAGGGCCGCTGCGTAGTCTGGGCGAACTCGTGCCTCAGGTGGGCGAGGTCGAGGCCGCCTGGGAGCTGCTGGAGGGCAGCGAGACCACCCTCCAGGAGTTGGCCGAACTCGCCTTCTCCGCCTTCACCCCGGTCACCGCCTGGGCCGCCTGGCAACTGGTGGCGGAGGGGCTGAGCTTCACCGGCACCCCCGGTGCCATCCGTGCCCGTCCGCGGGCCGAGGTCGAGCACGACCGCGCCCAGCGTGATGCCAAGGCGGTCGCCGAGCGTGAGTGGCAGGCCTTTCTCGGGCGTATGGCGCAGGCCGCGCCGGCACCGCAGGACGCCGGCCGTCTCACCGAGGTGGAGCGTCTGGCGCTGGGCCAGAGCGAGCGCAGCCGCGTCTTGGAGGCCTTGGGTCACGAGCAGACCCCGGTCAATGCCCATCGCGCCCTGATTCAGGTCGGCCATTGGTCGGATCGTTATAACCCCTACCCGGGGCGTTGCGCGGTACCGACGGCGGATCCTGACCTGCCGGTCCCCGCGTTACCGGATCAAGCGCGTCTCGATCTGACCGATTTGCCGGCCTACGCCATTGATGATGAGGGCAACCAGGATCCGGATGACGCGTTGAGCCTCGACGGCGACCGGCTCTGGGTGCATGTGGCTGACCTGGCGGCGCTGGTCGCGCCGGACGGCGCCGTCGAGCGCGAGGCGCGCGCGCGCGGCAGTAACCTCTATCTGCCCGAGCGGGTCATCAACATGCTCCCCCAGGGCGTGACCGAGCAGTTAGGGTTGGGTTTGCAGCCGGTCTCGCCCGCCCTGTCGATTGCGCTGCGCTGCGACGCGCAGGGGGAGCTGACCGATATCGAGGTGCACCGATCCTGGATTCGCGCCCAGCGTCTGACCTATGACACGGTGGATGGCCGGCTAAGTGAAGCGCCGTTTGCGGCCATGTGTGCACTGACCGACCGTTTTCGTGCCCGGCGGGTGTCACTGGGAGCAATCTCGCTCGATTTGCCGGAGGTGAGTGTGCGGGTCGTCGACGGTCGAGTGACGATCCGGCCGCTCCCGCGACTGGCCAGCCGGGGGCTGGTCACCGAGGCCATGTTGATGGCCGGGGAGGGGGTGGCGCGTTTCTGTCGGGAGCACGCGATTCCGATCAGTTACGCCACGCAGGTCGCGCCGGACGCCGGCGATCAGCCGCGCGACCTCGCCGCCATGTACGCTCGCCGGCGAACCTTCAAGCCGACCCGCATGTTGGTCACCCCGGACCTGCACGCCGGTCTGGGACTGCCGCTCTACACCCGCGCCACCAGTCCTTTGCGGCGTTATTCGGACCTCCTGGTCCACCAGCAACTCTGTGCCTGGCTGTCCGGCCGGCCGCTGCTGACCGCGGAGCAGGTCACCGAGCGGATCGGCGAGGCCGAGGCGGCCGCGGGTACGGTCCGGCGGGCCGAACGGCTCTCGAATCTGCATTGGAAGCTGGTCTTTCTCAAGGATCACCCGGACTGGCAGGGCGAGGCGATCATCGTCGGGAAGGAGGAACGCAAGGGGGTAGCCCTGATCGGCGCGCTCGCCCTCGAGACGCGGCTGCGGCTGCGCGATGAACCCGATCTGAATCAGGGCATTCGGGTGGGCGTCAGGGAAGTTGACGTGCCGGATCAGACGGTCAGCTTTCGGGTGCTGGGCTAAACCGCGCCCAGCAGGGTAGGCGATGTTATAGCATTCGGACGTGATAACCGGACGTAGGGGCAGGTTTTAAACCCGCCCCTACACCAAGCCGACGCGGTTTACCGTGTCTGGATATCAGGTCGCAAGGTCTGAACGTCGTGTCAGCGCCGACTGTCGTCCGTCGATGCGTCAGGCGCGACGCGCATCACTCAGAGAAAAATCAATAGATGAAATTAATAAACTTGCACAAAAAGCTTAGGGTCTTTGTGTTGAACTTTCATGCGTCTTGGCTGTGATCGGTTACGCCCACGCGAAAATTGATGCGGGGCCTGGCCCCGCATCCTATTGATTGGCCGGATCACCGATCATCGGGCCGTTCAGCCCAACGGGATCGCGACCGGGATCGGCTCGATTAAGCCCGCCAGTGCCGCACCGCACCCGTGTCGATGTGCACGAAGTCCGAGCCGGGGTAATAGCCCACGCCGCCGCGGCCAAGGGCCAATGCGGCGTCGCGGATCTCTCTGGTGGCCAAGTCAGGGAAGCGAATATCAATTGCCTGACCGGAAAGGTGCAGGCTGTTGCGGGCGACCCGATGGCCGGTCCGCCGCAACATGGCGTTGGTTTGCGGTGAGCGGTACGCGCTCAGGATCTCGTAGCGGGCCTCGGTGTCACCCAGCGACGCCTTGACGTCGTAGAGCAGGTCGAACAACTGCGGGTCGATCGCAACCTTGTCGCCGGTGCGGAAGTCCCGCAAGAACCAGTTGAGGTCCTGCAATGCGCTGCGTTTATAGTGGTCGCCGACCCGGTACACCAAAGAAAGACGTTCATCGGTGTGCATGTGGTGTAGCGACAGTGCCCGTGGGCGTTCGGCCGGCCGTCTTGCCAGCGCCGGCGCCGCTACGGCGGACAGGGATAACCCCAGGAAATAACGTCGATTCATGTTCCCCCCGGTACATTTGACGTTGTGATGATGCTAGCCGATTATAGGTGGCTCGATCGGAAAAGCAATAGCAAATCGACGTGGACCGGTATCCGTTCGGCGATTCTTGCAACGCACTAAGAAGTCAATATAACCCTACGAAAAAAATCGGGAAATAATGAGTGACTTGGCGACTACTTGATTCGGCTTCAGATTTGTTTCCGATGTACGGTCTCGCGGTTCACCGAAATCAGTGCTAAGGTTCGATCATGACGACGAACGTTGAGATCATTCGCAGTGTGCCGCTCAGCGACGGGTTTCTGAGGCTCAATCGCTACCGTCTCGGCCTGGCCGTGCCGGGTTCGGAGGCGCGGGTTGTCGTAGACCGGGAGTGTATAGATGGCCTGCGCGCCGCGGTGGTGCTGCCCTTCGATCCCGTGTCCGGTCAGGTCGTACTGGTGGAGCAGTTCCGGGTCGGAACCCGGCACTCGGCCACCGGCGGCCTGACCTGGGAGCCGCCGGGCGGCGTGATTGCGACGGGACACAGTGCGGCGGAAACGGCTCGACGGGAGGCGCTGGAAGAGACCGGATGCCGGCTCGGGGCCATGACCCGCATTGCCCTCTGTCACACCAGCCCCGGCTTCAGCGACGAGTGTGTGGATATTTACTGCGGCGAGTTGCTCGATACCGACCTCCCCGCGACGGCGGGAAATCCGCACGAGGGCGAATACACACGCGTCGTTTTACGCGATCTGGATCGCGTGATCCATGATCTTGGTCATGGGCGGCTCACCGCGGCCACCCTTATCATTGCGGTCCAGTGGCTGGCGTTGAACCGCCATCGGATCCACGAACTTTGGGCGGCCGCCCGCAGCGGTCCTGCCGCCGTCGATCTCGCGCAGTGATTCGAATCCGGGGAACAGGGGGGGATGGCATGCCGATCATCATGTTGGCACTGGTGTTCGCGGCGACGGTGTGCGCCGTGACCGGCGTCCGGGCGGACGTGTACAAATATGTGGATGCCAAAGGCAATACCTATTTCACCGACGCGCCGCTCAAGGGTGCCAAATATCGGCTGGAGTGGAAGCGCGAGTCGCGCGGTCTGGTCAACGAGAATCGCCAGCGGCTGGCGAGTCTGAACCCGCGGCCGGCCGCGAACCAGGCCCCTTCGGTTTCCAAGCCCGCCGCGGCGAGTCAGTCACTGGCGGCCCGTCGCGCCCGTTTCGAACGGCTGATCAACGCCTATGCGCGGCTCAACAAGCTGAGTCCGGAACTGCTTCACGCCGTGATCCGCACCGAATCCGCCTACAACCATGAGGCCGTGTCGCACGCCGGGGCTCAGGGCTTGATGCAACTGATGCCGGGCACCGCGGCGCGCTACGGGGTCAAAGACAGTTTCAATCCGATCGAGAACCTGCGTGGCGGGGCGGCCTACCTGCGCGATCTGCTCGACCTGTTCGGCCAGGACCTCACGCTGGCCCTGGCCGGCTACAACGCCGGGGAAAACGCCGTCATCCGCAACGGCTATCAGATCCCGCCCTACTCCGAGACGCGCAACTATGTCCGCCAGGTGCTCCAGCACATGGGGTACGAGCGGCCGGCCGGCGGATGAGGCGCTTGCCCTACTGGCCCGGCTCGTCCTCTTTCTCATAAGGTGCGATTCCGGTCGCCTCGATCCGGTAGCCGGCATCGGCCAAGTCACTGCTGGTCGGTGTGACCTTGAGGGTCCCGGTGACCCAGACGGTATCAAACAGCGCGCCCTCGAAGACCTGCTCCGGCGCCAGTTTGACGTAGACCGTCTGGTTGGCCGGCGGCGGCGGTACGTGGATACAGGCACCGTAATATGGAACCAGCAGAAATTCGGTGATCTTGGTCGACTCCGACTCCACGGGGACGATAAAGCCGGGCAGCCGCACCAGTTTACCGTCGAGTGCGGGCACCACCGGGGCCTCGGCCCAGAGCTGTTTGAGTTTGGCCATGAGTTCTTTCGCCTGCGGGTCATCGTCCTGCAGGCTGTTGAGGTCGTACTTCTCGAAGAGTGTGTCCGGCTGCCAGTCCTCCGGGATCAGGGTGTCCCAGTCCAGGTCCTGGGGGGTCGCTGCCGTCAACACCGGGGCCGCGACCGTTTCCGCGGCCTCGGTCTGAGCCTTGCCGTTATCCGCTTGGCCATTCTCGGATTGGCCGTCGCAGCCCGCTATGCCGGCCGCCAATACCAATGCTGCCAGGGTGTCTATCAGACGCATATGCCAGGGTCTCCATTGACTCAAATGCGGATCAGCAGCCCGTCGGACAGCGACAGGCGGTAGGCGCGATAGCCGGCAATCAGTCCGACCAGGATACCGGCCGCGACCACCGCGGCCAGCAACAGACCCTCCGCGGCGCTCGGCGGGCCCATGCCGATGAAGAGCCCGAGCCGGTCGGTGATCAGGGGTCCGCCCAGCAAGAGCACGCCGTAGAGTAACGCAACTCCCAGCAGGGCGCCGACCAGGGTGAGGAAGACGGCTTCCCCCAGGATCAGCGCGAGCACATGGGCCGGGCGCGCGCCCACCGAGCGCAGGATCGCCATCTCCCGGCGCCGCTCGTTCAGGCTGGTCAGCAGCGCGGTCAGCATGCCGAACAGCCCGACGACGACGACCGCGGCGGACACCGCCAACAGGGCCCGTTCACCGATGCCGATCAGACTCCAGAGGTCCGCCAGTGCGACCCCGGGGAGGATCGCGAGCAGGGGTTCCTCCGGATAGTCATTGACGGCGCGTTGGACCTGAAAGGTTGCGATGCGCGACTTGAGTCCCACCAGGACCGCCGTGATCGCTTGCGGCGTCAGGGCGCCGGTGGCCGCCAGCGCGCGGGTCTGCTCCGCGTCAGGGGAGCGGCCCGAGGCGGCGGCACCCGACTCCCAGCCGACATGGATGGCTTCGATCGCCGTGAGACTGACATGGACGGTGCGATCGACCGGCGTCCCGGTGGGGGCCAGGATGCCGGCGACCCGAAAGGGTTTGTCCGTGTGACGGGCGAAGCTCACATCCCCGGTCCCATGGGCGATGACGATCGGGTCGCCCAGTCGGTAGCCCAGGGTCCGCGCCACCTCGGACCCCAAGACCGCATCGTAGAGGTCCGCGAAGGGCTCACCCTGGGCCAGTGTGAGCCCGCGGTCGCGCGCATAGCGGTAGTGCTCGAAATAGGCGGGGGTGGTGCCGAGCACACGGAAACCCCGGTGCGAATCGCCCAATGAGAGCGGGATGGTCCAGGCGACCTTAGGGAGGTTCGTGATCGCCTGATAACTCTCCCAGGAGATGTTGTTGGTGGCGTTGCCGATGCGGAACACCGCGTAGAGCAGCAGGTTGATTTGGCCGCCGCGGGCGCCGACGATCAAGTCGGTGCCGGACACCGTATTGGTGAAGCCCTCGCGCACCTCCCCGCGCAGCCGCTCCACCCCGATCAGCAGGGTGACGCTGAAGGCGATCGACAGCAGCGTCAGCAGCGCGGTGAAGCGCCGGTTCAGCAGGCTTTTCCAGGCGAGTATGAGAATTGGCATAGCGCGTGTTCGCCCCAGTGTCCGTTAGGCCGCTGCGAGGTTCAGTTCAGCGAGTCGCAGGGTCCGATCGAACAGCCCTTCGAGACTCGCGTCGTGACTGACGAAGACCAGGGTCAGCCCGGCCTCCCGACATTCCCGGAACAGCAGTTTGACGAAGCCGGCGCGCCGGTCGGCATCGAGCGCCGAGGTGGGCTCGTCGGCGATCAGGATCTCGGGCGCGCCCATCAAGGCCCGTGCCGCCGCCACCCGCTGTTGTTGGCCAACCGAGAGTTCAGTCACCGGGCGGGCGCGCAGACCGGGGTCGTCCAGGTCCAGGTGGGCGAGCAGGCGCACCGCCTCCGCGTTCAGGCTGCCGCCGCGCGCCAGAGCGCGGGCGCGCCGCCGCCGCGAGAAGCGGCAGGGCAGGGTGACATTATCCAGCATCGAGAGATAGGGAATCAGGTTGAACATCTGGAACACATAGCCCACGTGGTCGGCGCGGAAGTGGTCGCGCTCCACCGCGCCGAGGCGATGCAGCGGCTGATCCAGCACGGTCAGGGTCCCGTCGACCACGGGCAGCACCCCGGACAGCAGCCCCAGCAGGGTGGTCTTGCCGCTGCCGCTCGGTCCCTCGATGAAAACCCGCTCACCCGGTTGAATGTCCAGGGTGTCGATAGCCAACACCGGCGGCAAGTCCGCCCGCCAGCGAAAGCGCAGGTCACGGATGGCAATCGCCGCCGGGGCGGGCGGAGTCACGGGAACTGCGGTCATGGTTGATTGATCAAGTGAGTCGGTGCGGCCAGGAGTTCAGGCTGCGCGAATGTTACATTGTACCAGATGCGCCTGCGCTTTTCGGTTTCCCGCATGTCATCCAGCCGAACACCGGTGGCGGTGTTGCCGGTGGTCGCCGACCCTGATCCCCACGTGGGATGCCGGCTGGTGATCCCCACTTGTGATCGCTACTTGTGATCTGGCTACGGTGCGCCACCTTCAGGGATGGATAACAACCTGGAGGAACACCATGAAACGTCCCGCTCTCACCACGCTCGGATTCGTCGCGATCACCTATGCCTTCTCCGCCGTCCCGGCTTGGGCGGACTGGAATCTCGACCCCGCCCGTTCGCACCTGGCCTTCATTTCCATCAAGGCCAAGGACGTGGCCGAGATTCACACGTTCAAGGAGATGGCCGGCACCATCGCACCCGACGGTCAGACCAAGGTGGTCCTGATGCTGGACAGCGTCGAGACCCTCATTCCCATTCGCAACGAACGCATGCGCGAGTTCCTGTTCGACACCGCCGACTACAAGGAGGCCGTGCTCACCGCCAAGATCGACCCGGAGCGGATCAAGTCGATGGCCGTCGGCGAGATTGCCGAGATCACCGCCGAAGGCGTGCTGTCCCTGCACGGCCAGACCCAGCCCATGGTGCTGGTGGTGCAGGCCGCGAAGGTGTCCGCCAACACCGTGATGGTGGCGAGCGTCAAGCCGCTGGTGATCGATGCGGCCAAGTTCGGCATGAGCGACGGCGTGGAGAAGCTGCGCGAACTGGCCGGTCTGGCGGCCATCAGCAACGCGGTGCCGGTGAATTTCGTCCTGACCTTCGTGGACGGCGGGAGCTGATCCGCGCGGCGGGGCAACGCCCGCCGGTCGGACCTTGCCCCGCGTCCGGTGCTTCCAGACCTGACTGTTCCAGACCGACACCGCCAGGCCATGATGGCCTGACTACTCGGCGAGACTGCGCCAGATCGCGGCGCCGCACGCGCCGCGCACGACCAGGCCCCCGCGCGCGGCAAAGCGTTCACCCCAGGCGGTGGCGGTGCCCTGGGGATCGGTGTCGATCAGCAGGACCCGGTGACCGTCCATGGCCAGGCGGACGGCATAGGCAATGGCCAGCGTGGTCTTGCCGGTGCCGCCCTTCTGATGCCGTAAGACGGTCCGCCGCGGGCCGGGCGCCGGTGCCCTCACTGGTCGGCCGACGGGGCGCCGGCAGGATGATGGTTTGCCGGTCCGTCGACAGTCGGATGGCCTGTCGCTGCGGGAGGAAGCGCCTCGATCTGGCGGACAATGGCCGCAATCTTGGCATGCAGGTCGGCATAGCGCGCCTGTGTTGCGGTCTGTGCGGCATGCCTGGCCGCCATCTGCGCATGTTGCGCGTCGAGCGCAACCGTGTCCGTGCCGGCAGCGAGCGCCTGTTCATGGGCGGTGATCGCTTCACCGTGTGCGCGCATTTCGCTGGCCTCTGCGGCGATCTCACTGCGGTGCCGGCTGATCAGCCATAACAGCTTGTAGGCCGCCGCTTCGGCGGCACTGTGTTCGGTCTCGGCGTCGGCATTCTCGGCACTCCAGCGGGCGTGGTCCTCGGCCCAGGACCTGTGCTCGGCTTCCATTTCGGCGACGTCGGCGGCATAAACCGTGTGCGGGGCTAGCCCGGCCGCGGCGACGGTCAGGGCAACGACCAGCAGCGGCGAGGTCAGCGGACGGTAGCGGTGGATCAAGGTCATGGCAGTCTCCGTGGTTGGCTGAGTTAGGCAGGTAGAGCCAATGAACCCATCATTCGACGCCACGGCCGTATGTCGGCCGGTGGAGCGCATTGATGGAGCGCATTGATGGAGCGCATTGATGGAGTGAGTCGATCAGGCCGCCGAGTGTCAGGCGTCCAGGCAGAAGAGTATCCGGGTCTCACCGGTGTCGGCGATGGGGGGCGAGCGATGCACCAGCCCCAAGGCTCGGTCGTCCGGATAGATCGCGCCCTTCATGAGGCCCACCCAGCCGGTCTCCATGCGCTTCGGGTGCCCGTGGCGGAGGATGGACTCATTGGGCAGATGATTCATCAAGGCCTCCCGGTCCACCTGGCCGTCATCGAGCCATTCGGTGCCCGGTCCTCGATAGGTGCAGACGAGGCGCAGACGGGTGCGGTCGACGTGGAAACGGCGGCATGCGTCATCGCTGACGACCTCCAGTCGGAGCTCTGCCGGCCAGTCCGGGGCCAGGCGCAGAAAGCGGTCGAGCAGGTCCAGGAGATCGGCCGTCCAGACCGGCAGGTCCAGCGCGTCCAGGCCATGGTCCGCGAGCAGGGTGACGACGGCCCGCCGCCGTGCGTCCCAGCCAGCCCCAGGTGCCAGGCGGTGACGGGTGGCCTGGGCCGGGAGCCGGGGTAGGCGCACAAGCTCGGCAACGAGATCCGGATCGAGGGTGCGTCGCCACAGGGTCAGGTTCCGAGCCGGGTCCTGGATCTCGGTCAGCGCGGCCGGCTCGCGAGCGCGCCGCGGGCCCGGCGGGATCGTCCCCTGGTGTGCGGGGTGTTGAGTGTGGGTCTGCATCTGCGACTCCGGGAACATGATACCTGATCGGATTCTTAGCGAGACATCACGCAACGACGCTGACAGCGCGTTCATCCGTCCGCCCCCGTGCCGCACGCGGCGCACACTCCGTATAGCGTGATGTCGTGTCGCTGGACGCTGAAATCGCGAGGAACCAGCGTGTCCAGGTCCTGCACGCAGCCGTGCAGATCGAAAACATGGCGACAGCGGTCACACACAAAATGATGGTGATGGCCCCGGTCGGCCGGTTCGTAACAGGGCGGATTGCCGGGAATCTCGACCAGCAGAACGTCTTTTTGCGCCATGAAGGACTTCAGAGCGCGGTACACGGTTGCCAACCCGATCCCAGCGCAATCCCGGCTTGCCCCCTCCCGAATCTCTTGTGGCGTCAGCGGTCGATCCGTCCGCCGTAAGGTGTTCAGTATCGCCTCGCGTTGCCGGGTGGAGTAGCTCACGCCCGATGCTCCCGTTGACCAAAACTGAGAAGAGATTATCATATCTTATAAATGAGAAACCAGTCTCATATTTCTCAGTCAATCCCGGCAGGATGATCAGGTCGGCCGTCGGAATCGGCTCAGCCGACCCCACCAGCCTGAGTCGCCCGGCTAGAGCGCGACCGGTTGGGATGTCGATTTGAGCCATCTATTTTATGGACATCAGATCCGCGACGGCGTGTCGTTCAAGTTGAGTGCCGGTTACGGCAATGCCGCTCAGGTGGTCGGTTGCAGTATTCGGCCTAATAAAGCGGATCCCGCGAAGCTTGATCCATTGATTGACCTGGTCGGAGTCGGACTCCCCTTTGAACTGGTGATGACCGGGCCGGACAATCCGGAAGGTAAGCCTCCCGTTCCACTACACCACGCTGGAGTCCATGTGGCGCTTCGTCATCGAGTCCGCCCGGCGGCTCGATGTGCAGGTCTTCGCCACATCCCATAGCGGCGATTGCATTCGCGCCTTGGCCTGGCTCCAAACCGACGCACCCGATCTGGCGGCGGAGGTCTCGGTGCACCGCATCGACCGGACCGAGCCCGCGGCGGTGCGCTATTCGGCCGCGGACATCGAGATCGCCGCACGCCACCACATTGAGGTGCGGGGATGAGCCGATCGAAGATGAGGCCGGACGCGCCCCATCGGCTGAGGTGGCAAGCGGCTTGGTGTCTGGCTCATGCCCGACAACCAGACCCCGGGCAAACTCGAGGACTTCCTGGCCCTGCTCGTGCCGCCAGCCGACCCTTGCTGGGCCTGGGCCGGGGAGAGCACCATGCAGGCCCGCCAACTGGGCGCCGGATTCACCGAGCCCGATTTCATCAAGGCCAGCATCCATACCTGGCTTGCCTGGCAGAAAGAGCCCGGTCAACCCTTCGGCACCGCGATCCGGGCGGCGACATTCGCCCATGACGCAGAGGCGGCACGCCGGTTCGTGGCCTGGATGGAGCGGCTCTTTGCCTAACTCCTGACCCTCGGTCAGCCATGTTCGGCTAACCCCATCCAACACGCCGGCTTATCCTGTCGCCTCGTTGACTGAAACCTGCGCGCTGATCGGGATGCTGGATGACGGTTGGGCCGGCCTGGTGGAGGCATCCTGTACCCCCTGACCCTGGGTCTGGGCTACGATTCTGTTGCTCCTGGCGGCGGTGGTGGTCATCGCCGCGCTGCCGCTGATCCTCCCGCTGCCCGGCGGGCTTGCCGAGCCCTTCGCCGGGGCCGATGCCCAAGCCCAGACCGCGATCATCGCGGCGAATCCGGACTACCAGCCCTGGTTCACGCCCCTGTGGGAGCCGCCGAGCGGAGAGATCGAAAGCCTGCTGTTTGCCCTGCAGGCGGCCCTGGGGGCGGGTCTGCTCGGCTATTACCTCGGCCTGCGGCGCGGTGAGTCGCAGCGGCGCAAACCAGACGCAGACCCGGCCCGGCTCGACGCGCAGGCCGTCGATGCTCGCGATTGACCGGCACGCCTGGACCAATCGCTGGCGCCGTCACCACCCTGTCCCGGCGCCGGCTGGCGGGGATTGGGAGTCTGCTGCTGGCGGTCGCCCTGGGATCCGTGCTGCTGGATCGGGGCCTGGCATGAACCCGATCATCCTGTCTGCACGGGGGCTGGAATACAGTTACCCCGGAGGCATCGTTGCCTTGAGCGGTTTGGACCTTGAGGTATCGCGGGGCCGCAAGCTCGCCCTGTTGGGCGCCAACGGCTGCGGCAAGACCACCCTGCTCCTGCACCTGAACGGCACGCTGAAGCCCTCCCGCGGCCAGGTCTTACTGGACGGCGCGGTCGCGGGGTATGGCCGTCAGGCGCTCAACGTCTGGCGCAACAAGGTCGGGTTGGTCTTGCAGGAGCCGGACGACCAACTCTTTTTGGCCACCGTCGAGCAGGATGTCTCCTTCGGCCCACTCAATCAGGGACTGCCGGAGGCGGTTGTGCGCGCACGGGTCGCCGAGTCGTTGGCGACCCTGCGCATCGCCGCGTTGGCCGAGCGTCCGACCCATTCCTTGAGCTTCGGCCAGAAGAAGCGGGTCGCCATCGCCGGGGTGCTGGCGATGCGACCCGAGGTTCTGATTCTGGACGAACCCACCGCCGGGCTGGACCCCCAGGGCGTTGCCCACCTGCTGTCCGCCCTGGAACAACTGTGCCTGGCCGGCACGACCCTGGTGTTTTCCACCCATGATGTTGACCTGGCCTATGGCTGGGCGGATGACGTGGCCATCCTGGGTCAAGGTCGCGTGGTCTGTCAGGGTGAAGCCCTGGCGACCCTCGCGGATGCGGAACGCTTGCGCGCCGCGCACCTGCGAACGCCCACCCTGTTGGCCCTGGCCGTTGCGCTGGGGTTCGGTGGTGGTCCGGAAGACCCGCAACCTCCGCCTCGCACGCCGGCCGCCCTGATCGCCCGGATCCAAAGTTCGCGGAACCAATCCATCAAGCGATCTATTCTTAACTGAAGTCTCCTGTCTTCAATTACGCCACGAGCCGCATAATCGCCGCGATCAGGGGATTTTGCGAGCGCATCAAGCTCCGTCCAGCGGGTCCGATCAGTGTTGGGGGGTAAACCGGACCACTGACGCAAGCCGTCGATGGTCTCCGCCCCAAGCCAGTCCGGTCCGCATTCGATCAGCACCCGATCCGCCAACACCCGTGCGGCCTGGGCATGGGCGTGGTCCTCAACGATCAGTACCAGCCGCATCGCATGTCTCCTGGCCGAGCACTCAGTCATCGCCGACCGCACTCAGGAACTCGCCGGTGCGCAGCGTGCCGCGAAACCGTGCCCCATCAGGGTGATCGGCGAGGCAGGCGGCGACCGCGGTGCCGTCGTTACGGGTATTCAGTACCCAGACCTCGTCATCGCGCAGTTCATCGATCAGGTAAGGCGAGTGGCTGGTCGCGACGATCTGCAACCCAGGATGCTGGTCCAGCGCCTGCCGCAGCAGTTGGATCAGGTCTGCCTGCGCCCGCGGGTGCAAGGCCTGGTCGATGTCGTCGATCAGCAGCAGCCGCGGGCTGTCGGCGGCGTTGAGCACCGTCAGCAGACCCAGCAGGATCAGGGTGCCCTCGCTGATGGCTTCCGGCGGCAGTTCATCGCCGGAGCGCATGTCCAGGGACAACTGGTCGGCGAGCTCCTTCCTGAACGGCTCCTCGCCTTTCGGCTTCACCGGTCGGCTGATCCGCCGGATGCGGATGCGCTTCACGGCTGGCACGATGGCCCGCAAGTCCGCCTCCAGCGCGTCGAAGCGGTCTCGGTCGGCGAGTAGCAGGTTCGCGATGACCGACGGCAGCCCGAACCCTTCGCTGTCGATCTGCGCATGCTCGGAGTCCAGCGCGCTCTCGGCGGCAAGCCGTTGAGCGGAGAGATGTAAACGCAGCACCTTGCCGATGGACCGCTGCACGGCCTGCCGCGTGAGGTTCTCCGGTCCAGCAATGCCGAGCAGGTCGCTGCGTCCGGTCGCATCGGTCCCGGAGAAGTCGAAGGAGCCGGCCGGACCGCCAGGCTCGCCGACTCGAATCCGCCATTTCAGGATCCAGCGTCCGTCCTTGTTGCTGTCGTCCGCCCCATTGAGCTCGAGGTCGAAACCAGGCTGCCCGGACCGGACCAGGCCGAGATGGTCCCTCTCTATGACCACGCGATGCGGGAGGAAAGTGCGCCAAGTCGTATCGATGGCCTGCAATACGCCGGATTTGCCTGCCCCGTTCGGTCCGACCAGCAGGGTGAGCCGCCCCAGGCGGATGCTGGTATCCCGATGATTCTTGAAATCGACCAAGCGAATCGTGTCGAGCATTAGGGCGTCCCGGTTGAACCATACAGTCGCGGCGCGGCGCAATGGCTGGCGATGCCGCCGCTGCGTCGCCCCGAAGCATAGCACCGCGGCCCCGGTCACGAGGGACGCCGATGGGAATCCGCCATTGGAGGCACATCGCCCCAAGCCTGGCCTCGGTGGCCTACCGGTAAGGTCCAACGATGCTGGGGTCACGGGGGAGCGGGGCGGGTGTGGCGACGCGGGTTGCGGGTCAGGATGCTACGCTACGATGGCACGGGCCGCAGAGCGGCAAAAACAGGGGTGTCGCCAGAATGGCAATGCGCAACCTGACAGCGGCAGGGCAGACTGAACCGTTACCGATCCTGAGTCATGCACATGCTGAATACCTCCAATAGCCTGCGCCTGCACATCGGCGTCTTCGGCCGCCGCAACGTCGGCAAGTCAAGCCTGGTCAACGCCCTGCTGGGCTATCCGCTGTCGATCGTCTCGCCCGTTGCCGGAACCACCACGGACCCCGTTGAAAAGGCGATCGAGTTGCCCCCGATCGGCCCCGTGGTCTTCGTCGACACCGCCGGTATCGACGACGCCGGCGAACTGGGCGGCCTGCGCATGGCCAGAACGGCCGGGGTGCTGGAGCGGGTCGACATCGCGCTGCTGGTCTGCGACCACACCGGCATCGGGGACGATGAGCGCGCGCTCCTCGCCCAACTGGCGGAGCGCAAGACGCCGGTGCTCTGTGTCCTCAACAAGACCGACCTGGGACCCCGGCCCGATGTGGCGCTCGCGGGTCTGCCGGGCGAGGAGACGGACCTGGTCCGCGTCTGCGCCCTGCATGGACAAGGGATCGAGGCGGTCAAAGAGTCCATGATCCGGCTGGTCCCGGAGGAGCATCTGCAAGGGCCGCCGCTGGTGGCCGACCTGATCCGGCCGGGCAGCACCCTGGTCCTTGTCGTCCCGATCGACCTTGGGGCGCCCACGGGGCGGCTGATCCCCCCGCAGGTGCAGGCGATCCGCGAGGCGCTGGACGCCGATGCCGTCTGTGTCGTGGTGAAGGAGCGCGAGCTGGCCGCCGCGCTCGGAAATCTGCGCGCCAGGCCGGCGCTGGTCGTCTGCGACTCCCAGGTGGTATTGAAGACCGTTGCCGATACACCCCCCGATATCCCCTGACGACCTTCTCGATCCTGATGGCCCGCTTCAAGGCGGACCTCGTCAAGCTCAGCGCGGGCGCGGCGGCGATCCACCGGCTGCAGCCCGGCGACCGCGTACTCATCGCCGAGGCCTGCACCCATGACCTCATCTGCGACGACATCGGGCGCGTGAAGATCCCACGCTGGCTGCGCCAGTTCGTCGGCGGCGAGTTGCAAGTCGACTTCAGCACCGGCAAGTATTTTCCCGACGAGATCGCGCACTACGACCTCATCATCCAATGCGGTGCCTGCATGGTGACCCGCAAGCACATGCTCTCCTGGCTCTATCGGGCCGAGCGTCAGCAGGTGCCCATGACCAACTATGGCGTGGCGATCTCGCTGCTGCAGGGGGTGCTGCCGCGCGCTTTGCAGTGCTTTCCCGCTGCGCTAACCCATCTTTAACATGACCCCATTGATAAGCACCCCCAGATGGTACCTAACCATCTGATCCTTTTGTACACGCCTGCCGAAAATCGCAATGTAGTGCCAAGTTATTCAATAGGGTCAAAGTAAAGCCGGTGCCGGGTGTCGTAGAGTACCGGGATGTACATCCGTCGCACCCATACCACGAACAGCGCCACCGGGGAGCGCTACACCACCCACCGCCTGGTGCAGTCCGAGCGCGTGGGCGGCCGGGTGCGGCAGGTCACCCTGCTGAACCTGGGCCGCCAGTTCACGCTGCCCCAGGAGGAGTGGCCGGCACTCTGTGCGCGGTTGGAAGAACTGCGTAGCGGCCAGGGCGCCTTGCTGGCCGGCTCCGGCCCCGTCGAACGGAAGGCGCAGCGGCTGTTCGCCCGGTTGTTGGCGCGCCAGGGCGTGGCCCCACCCCTCGCCGGCCGCACCGACGGGGGCGATGTGCAGGCGGTCGACGTCGACTCGCTGGAACTGAGCCGCCCGCGCAGCGTCGGGGTGGAGTCGGTGGCGCTGTGGGCGATGGCGGAAGTGAACTTTGTCGCGCTGCTCCAGGGCTTGGGGTTGAGCGGCCCGCAGCGGGCGCTGATTGTTGGGGCGGTGGTCGGGCGCATGGCCGCACCGGGCTCGGAACGGGCGACCCACCGCTGGCTGGGTGAGCGCAGCGCGTTGGGGGAATTGCTGGAGGTCGACTTCGAGGCACTTTCCCTGGCGCCGTTCTACCGCGCGGCGGACCTGCTGATGCGCCACCGGGCGGTGATCGAGCAGACGGTCTTTACGCGCGTCAGTGACCTGTTCGGACTGGACTGGACCGTCACCCTCTATGATCTGACCAACACCTTCTTTGAGGGGGCGG
>JACDZJ010000037.1_pt1 | contig 67268 bp, 57 predicted proteins | sample 7365721 | NCBI WGS metagenome assembly JACDZJ01 (sample SAMN15143480, study PRJNA637477) | pond metagenome | biome: freshwater wetland ecosystem [ENVO:00000243]; feature: pond [ENVO:00000033]; material: pond water [ENVO:00002228]; isolation source: pond water containing pink berries ... | reverse complement strand
TCGCGTCTTATTCGGAAATCGCCTAAAGTCCGACAGGCTGCTAGGTCCGGTTATCGCGTCCGAGGGCTATATAAGGACTGCGGACCCGAGATCCGAATCCGCAATTGCGGCGCAGCAATCCCACATTTCAGCGGCAGCGCGCGATCCCTGGTGGATGCGGCGAAGGCAACCGCCGCGCCGGGTCCCTGACACCGAGCGGCGCGCCTGATCCACCCAGCGGAGCCGGTTTCGTAGCGTGGATAAGCGCAGCGCATCCACCGGCGGCCGGCGGCGGCCGGCGGCTATTTCGCCGCCTGATTGGCGACCCCGTGCGGCACATGACCGGTCGCGACATGGCGCCCGGCATCGTCGCAGTGGACTTCCTGATCATCAAAAAAGATGTCGGCGTCGAAGGCTTCGAGGAAGCTGGACTTGGCAAGCCCGCCGAGGAACAGTGCCTCGTCGATACGGATATCCCAAGCGCGCAGGGTGCGCACCACTCGCTCGTGGGAAGGGGCTCCGCGGGCGGTCACCAGCGCCGTGCGCAAGGGCGCGGCCTCAGCGGGAAAGAGATTCTGCAGTTGATGGATCGCGACCAGGAACCCCTTGAAGGGACCGCCCGGCAGCGGCTCGTAAGCGGACGCCGACTCGCTGGCGTTGAATACCGCGAGTCCCTCCTCCCGATACAGCCGCTCGGCATCGTCCGAGAACAGCACGGCATCCCCGTCGAAGGCGATCCGCACCTGCGGGTCACCCACCGCCGCGGCGGTCGACGCGGCCGACCGGACGGTCGCCGCGGCGCACCCGGCGCTGAGCGCCAGACGCACGTCGTTGGGGTCGGCGGACAGGAACAGGTGAGCGCCGAAGGCCGCGACATAGCGGTACGGACTGGCCCCGCCGGTAAAGGCGGCACGGGTGATATCGAGACCGTGGCGATGGGCCGAGGTCAGCACTCGCAGTCCGGTGTCGGAACTGTTACGCGAGAGCAGGATCACCTCGACCCGTCCGCGCTCACCAAGTGCCGTATTGAGGCTGATGAGTTTGCGCACCAGCGGGAAGGCGACCCCGGGCTCCAGAATGTCGTTTTCGTGCGCGACCTGGTAGGCACGGTAGGCGTCGACCCCTTCGGTTTCGAACACCCGATGCGACTCGCTCAGGTCAAAGAGAGCGCGCGAGGAGATGGCGACGATCAGGCGGACGGCCTTGGGTTGCGCGCCGGTCATGGCTGCTGTCTGGATGAGGTGTCGGTCGGACGACCGCTCGATTGCGGCAGTCGGGGTTGCCGACACACTGCGACCTACCAGGGCAGGAATCCGTTCATGAACTGCATGGGCCGACTGATGCTGCGGTTCATGGTCGACATATCGTCACGCATGGTGGACGTATTGAAGGTCATGTGCTGCACCGCGCGATCGAGGTTCTGCATGCTGGTGAGCATCGGCTCCAGGGTGCTCACATCCCGCGCCATCGAGTCCACCCCCACCGACATACTGCGGACATTGGCGCTGATTTGCCCCATGTTGTCTGAAATCGACTGCATGTTGCTGGCGAGCACGGTCATGTTGGAGTCCACGCTGATCGCCAGATAGTGAACGTCTTTGGCGAGACTGAACACCAGATAGAACCCGTAGGCCGCCAGGATGATGAAAGCGAACAGACTCGGGTAGACGATCAGTTCCCAACGCTTGGCGCTGGTCTCAAAGGCCTGGGACAGCCGGTCGATGGCAAAGGCATTCGTCTGCGCATCGGTGACATCGGACTCCGGGCCACCCACGCCGATTCCGGCAGCGGGTCCGTTTACTCGCTGGACTGGTGGGGTGGACGCGCCCTGGGGTTGCTCAGTTGCCGCCATGTTTGAATGACCGAAAGCTCTCTGGATTGATCGGATTTAGTCTTGGAGCTTAACAGAAAACGGCCGCTGGACAAGGCCGCCGCGTTGGCCGCTCCCCGGCATCCCGCCGACCGTTCTTGCCACGCTCGCCCATCCCGGAGGCGGCGCCGCGCGCGGATGCTATCGCCGTCGAACGTGACAACCTGATGTAGGGGCGGATTTCAAACCCGCCCCTACACCAAGGGTCGGTCAGGATATCAGGTGAGAAGGCTATATCAGCTCACCAGATTCGCATAGAGGACGGCTGCCAGCGCCAGAAATTCCCGCGCCGCTTTCCCCTTCGACTCCAGCTCGAAGACCGCGAGCCCCTCGCTGAACGAACGCCTGAAGACCGTCCGCTGGGACAGGCGCGGCTTGATGAAACGGATGCCGGGCAGGGACACCAGCGCGGCGGCGGCCTCGTTGGTCTCGCGCACCGCGTGATGGGTATCCCCGCGGTTGATGAAGCCCAACACCTCGGGCGGCTGCGCCCGTTCCACCGAAGACACCAGATGCACGAAGCGCTGTACCGACCAGATGTCCGCCTGAGACGGCTGCACCGGGACAATGACCCGATCGCATAACGACAGCGCCAGCCGCAGACTCTCCATGTCGGCGGTGCCGACATCGATCAGGGTCTCGTCCGCGCCGCGCAACTGCTCGCGGCTCAACAGCTGCCGGTCGCCCACCCGTAGCGGCGGATCGAAACGCTCCTCCCGGCGCACATCGGTCACGTCGGTCAGGGTCGCCTGGGGATCAATGTCCACCAATTGGACCTTGACATCCGCCATGGCCAGCCAGACCCCGAGATTGAAGGTCACCGTGCTCTTACCCGAGCCCCCTTTCAGACTGCCGACCAGCGTGATCATACTGCGCCTGCTATTCCGCTTCCGCGTTCAACGATCGGTAGGGCCTCATTGACCGCCCGGCTGGGGTGTCGGAGCAGGCGTCGGCGCGACTTTGCGCACGAAACCCGCCGGGACCGCGAACAGGTCATCCGGCTGCGGACCCACCCGAATCGCCTTGAGCTCACTCACATAGCCGCCGGGGAATTCCTCCCGCACCGCAAGCTTCAGCTCCGGGTCGTACCATTGGAAGGTCGCCATCGGCTGTTGCTTGGGTGCCGTGGCGATCATCTCCCATTTCTCCGCCGACCGTCCATCGATCTGCTCGATTCCAAGCAGCTTCAACTCCACGATCTGACCATTCGGCATCAGGTGTTTCAGCGGCAGGCCGCGCTCCACGTCCAGCCACTGAGCGCCGGTCAGCGTCTGACCTTTCTCGGTCGCGGACATCTCCCACTTCACCGCGGCCCGACCGTTGACATCTTCGATGCCGATCCGACGACAGGTCAGACCCGGCACGCCGGCGCAGGGATCGGTCTCCGCGCTGGGCACCGCCGCGGGCGCCGACTTCACGGCGTCGGCGCCGGCGGGAGGCGCGCCCCGCTCCAGATAATTCTTGTCGGCCGGAAACAGAATCCATTCCATACCGCGTTTCTGATCGTTGATCCGCACGACTTCGCGACCCTGCTGCGTCATCTCCATCCGGGTCCGGCCATCACCCACGAACATCTTGCCCGAGGTGACCTGACCGTCCGGACCCCGACGTACCATATCCGCCGAGAACTGGACGCCGGCCGTGTCGGCCCACGCCGACCCTGTGGTCACGGCAGCCAGCAAGGCCGCCGCCATCATCCGTCTGTGTAACATCATGATGCCTCGTCTGTTCCCAAAATTCTGAGCAAATCGTGTGCTGATCGGTTGTGTTGCGCCAAGCGTCTAACGGGACTGCCAGGGCGGCGCCAACCCCGGAGTCGTATCCGCCGACGCCGGGCCGGGCGAGCGGCCTTGCCCCCGACCCGTGGGAGCCGGACGCCAACCCTGAGACTGTTCCTGGCGCCCCCGTTCCTGCTCCGACAAGGGCCGGAACTGGTAACGACCGTCAGGAGCCTGAGTCCGCCAGCCGCCGCCCGCGTTCGGGGGATCCCCGCGGAACCGGTAACCGGCGTCGTCCGCCGCGTCCACCGCATCGTCCGGACCCGCCCGGCGCCCGTCCTGCGGGTCCGCACGAAACTGAAATCCCGGATCACTGTACTCCTCCTGCTGCCGACGCGCCCCCCAATCCCCGTCCGCGGCGGGCGGCGCATTGCGGAGCCGGGTCGACGACCGGTCAGGCGACTGGGAGCCGTAGCGACGGCCGTCTTCGATGGACGACGCGTCGGCGTCCCAGGTGCGCGGCCGATCGTTGTTCCACTCGGAATCAGGGGCCGGCCTGACCGGCACGCCGGGGTAATACACATTATCCGGTCCCGCCGCCGCGCCCGGGCGGCCATCATCCCCGAGACCCCAGGGATTACCCGCGGCCGCCCCCAATTGCACCACCAAGCCAGCGATCATGAGCGGCCAGGCCCGGACCCAGGTCGACGGTCTGACGCCTGCACCGGCAAGCACGGTAAGCGCCTGCCGCGCGGGGCGACGCCGATCGCCCCGGCGGCCGAATCTCACGAATGCCCCCGCGATCCGCCGCGGGTCACTGCCCTTCCCCATCGAGATCGTCGTCGATCTTCAGCCGGATGCCGCGTCGCGGCGATTTCTTCTGCACCGATTGCGGGGTCTGATTGCCGGGCTTCGACGGGGCGGCCTTGGCCGGGGTCGTCTTGGTCGACGCCGTCTTGGTCGGGGTCGGTTTCTTCACGGTTGCTTTCTTGCTGCCCGCCGCCTTGGGTGCCGCCGCAGGGACGATCGCTTCCGGCGGTTGAACCGGCGTGGCCGCCGCGGCGGTCATGACCAGGGCCGAGCGCACCGGGGGTGCGGCGGCGTCGACCGGCTCCGACTGAGCGACCGTCGGCGGCGCCGACGCAGCCGCTGCGGTCGCCGGGGCCTGGTCGGGTGGCAAGACCACGCTGCCGCCCGATCCGTCACCCGCGGGCTTGGGCGCCGCCTGACGCGGCGGCCGGGGACGCGGCGGCGGCTTCGGCTTGAAGGCGTTCTTCACCAGGTCGATGACCAGCAACAGGATGCCGCGCAGACCATAGAAGACCAGTGTCATCACCTCCCACACCTTGGCCAGGACACCGACCAAGCCGCCACCCGACCGACCCTCGCTGCGGGCGGTCGACGACTGCGCCGTCTCGCTCTGGCACGGCAGTCCGGCCGCCGGGAGGTGGGTCGCCGAGGCGGCGGCGACTTCGCACATGTCACGACTCGCGGCCACACACCCCAAGGGGATGACGATCAGGGTCAAGACCGTGGAGACCACGGTACCGGCCAGCAGCGAGATCGCCATGCCCTGGAAAATCGGATCGGTGATGATCACGCTGGAACCGGCGACCAGCGCCAGTGCGGTAATCAGGATCGGCCGCGTCCGGATCTTGCAGGCACGGATCACCGCCTCGGCGACCGGGATGCCGCGCTGGATCTCGTGGATGGAGAAGTCCACCAGCAAAATCGAGTTGCGCACGATGATGCCGGCGAGCGCGATCCAGCCGATCATCGAGGTGGCGGTGAATTCACCTCCGAGTCCCAATTCGAACATGACGAAATGGGCCGGGATGATCCCCAGCAGGGTGAGCGGAATCGGCGCCATGATCACCAGCGGAATCCGGAAATTGCCGAACTCCCAGACCACCAGAATATAGATCAGCACCAGGGCGACCATGAAGGCCGCCCCCATGTCGCGGAAGGTCTCGAAGGTGACGGTCCACTCGCCGGCCCACTCCCAGGACAGGCGGTCGCTGTTGGGCGGGGGACCCAGCCAGTAAAAGGCGTCTCCGAACCCGCCGCCGGCGGCCGGTTTGGTGCCGTCCGGCGCCGTGTAGTCGGTCGCGGCCATCAGATCCTGGACCTGGAACATGGCATAGACCGGCGCGGCCAGGCGCCCGCCGACGTCCGCGACCACGAACTCCACACCACGCAGATCCTTGTGGTAAATGATGTCCTCCTCCTGGGCCCGGCGGAACTGACCCAACTCCCGCAAGGAGATCGTATAGCCTTGGCTCGACTGAATCGGCAGATCGCCCAGTCGCTCGACCTGCGAGCGCTCGGCCAGCGGCACCTGCATGACGATCTGAATCGGCTCATGGCCGCTCTGCTGGCCCTGCGCCTGCTTGATGTCGCCGACCGGTGCACCGCCCAAGGCCATCGCCAGGTTCCGGTTGATCGTGTCCACCGAAATGCCGCGGCGCACCGCCTTCTCGGTGTCCACGTCGAAACGCCAGTAGTCGAAGGCCCCGCGCAGATAGTTGTCCACGTCACGGGCGCTCTCGGCTTGTTCGAAGAACCCGGTCACATCGCGCGCAAAGGCCCGCCGCAACTCGGGTGAGGGGCCGTGAATCTCCGCCACGACGGACTGCAACACGGGCGGTCCCGGCGGCATTTCCACCACCGCGAGCGTGGCCCCGGTGCCCTTTGCCAGCTTGTTCAACATCTCACGGGCAGTCACCGCGATCTCGTGACTGGTCCGGTGACGCTCGTGCTTGTCGGTGAGTTGAACCTGCAGCTCCGCCTGCCAGGGCTCGGAACGCAGATAGTAATGACGCACCATGCCGTTGAAGTCGAAGGGGCGCGCGGTCCCGGCGTAGACCTGGACCGCGGTGACCTCGGGGATGGTGCGCAACTGCTCCGCCAACAGATGCGTCAGGTTCGCCGTCACCGGCAAGGCCGTGCCTTCCGGCATATCCACGACCACCGAGAACTCCGGCTTGTTGTCGAGCGGCAGCATCTTCACCGCCACCCAGTGGAAATAGAAGAAGGAGCAGGCGAACAGGAAGGTGCCCCACAGCACCAGGCGGAAGATGCGGCGTTTGCGCCGACTCTCGATCAGGGGTGTGAGCACGGCGCGGAAAAAGCGCTCCGTATATTCGGCGTTCTTGTGCTCGCGCTTCTCCGCCGCCGCCAGATAGGCCATCGACGGCCGCAGCCACTTGGAGATGGCGAGATAGGGCGTGAAGACGAAGGCCGCGAAGAGTGAAATGAACATGGCCACCGACCCCAGCTTGGGGATCGGAGCCATATAGGGACCCATCATGCCGCTCACGAAGCCCATGGGCAGCAGCGCGGCGATGACGGTGAAGGTCGCGAGGATGGTCGGATTGCCGACCTCGCGCACCGCATCCACCGCGGTCTCGTCATCGGTGCGGCCCTCTTCGAGCCAGCGTCGATAGATGTTCTCGACCACGACGATGGCGTCATCCACCAGGATGCCGATGGAGAAAATCAGCGCGAACAGACTCACCCGATCGATCGTGATCCCCCAGATCCAGGCCACGAAGACGGTCATGAAGAGCACCACCGGGATGATCAGCATGACCACGATGGCGGGGCGCAGGGCGCGGAAGGCGAGCAGCACCAGCACGAATACGAAGAAGGTCGCCTTGATCAGCTTGAGGATCAGCTCGGTGACCTTCTGATCCGCCGTCTGGCCGTAGTTGCGGGTGACACTGACCTCGACATTGTTCGGGATACGGCTGCCCTTGAGTTCCTCGACCCGCTCCATGATGGCGTTGGCGACGCTCACGCCGTTGGTGAGTTCTTTCTTGGCGACCGCGATGGTGACCGCGGGGCGGCCCTGCGGCGCATCCTGGTTGGCCGAGGCCGGGCCGGTGTAATAGGCCACCAACTCGGTGGCATCCTCCGGACCCAGGGCCACCCGTGCCACATCGCGGATATAGACCGGAACATCCTTGTGAGTCCCGACCACCAAGCGATTGATGTCATCGACCCCCGTGAGGAACGAGCCGGTGGTCACCGTAAAGCGTGAACCGCTGGACTCCACGCCGCCCGCGCTGGCCTCGGCGTTGGCCGTCTTCAAGGTCTGGGCGACCTGGTCCAGACTGATCTGGTAGCCGGAAAGCCGCTCCGGGGAAACATCCACGGTGACCTGCTCGCGGCGGCCGCCGACGATCAGCCCAGGCCCCGTATCCTTCACCTGACCGATGGCCTGCAGCACGTCCTGGGCGAGCAGCCGCAATTGGCCGTCATCCACATCGGGCACGCCATCCCGATCCAGATCCTTCGACCACAGCGTCAGGGTGACGATCGGCACGTCGTCGATGCCTTTGCTCTTGACCAGCGGCGGCAGGACCCCGGGGGGGATCTTGTCCATGTTGGAGGCGATCTTGTCGTTCACCTTCACCAACGAGGGACCCATCGGCTGGCCCACGTCGAACTCCACGGTGACCAGCCCTTGGCCGCGCTGCGAGGCGGAGTAGACGTGTTTGACCCCGGGGATCTCACTCATGATCCGTTCCAGGGGCTGCATGGCCAGATTGGCCACCTGCTGCGACGAGGCCCCCGGGTACTGCACCATGATGTCGATCATGGGCACTGAGATCTGCGGATCTTCCTGACGGGGCGTCAGGATCAGCCCGAGGAGCCCCATGAGCAACATCGCCACGTAAAACAGCGGCGAGAGCGGGGACCGGATAAAGAAGCGGGCCGAGCGCCCGGCGATCCCCAGGTGCTCTTCGGTGAACGGCGGCTCCTTGCGTTGCGAGGCAGCGGTGGCGTCTTCGCTCATAATACTTCCAGGCAATGCGCGCCGACGCGGTGCCGGCAACGGCAGGTTTCAAGTCAGTTGCAGCCGATCGCCATGCGGATCGACGTTTCGCTGGATGAGGTCAGCGGTTTGGCGCGGCCTCCTTGGCCCAGCCGGCGGTCACCCGCGGGCCCGGATTGGCGAGAATCCGATCACCCGCCGCGAGCCCGCTCAGTACCGTAACGAAGCCGTTGCCCAGTTCCTCGCCGATGCGGATCAGGCGCAGTTGGGGCTCACCGCCTTCCGCCAGGACGTAGACACCGGGCAGGCTGCCGTTATAGCGGATCGCGGTGGAGGGAATCGCGGGGTTGGTGCGCGCCGGGGCATTGACATCGGGAATCAGCACCCTGGTGTACATGCCGGGTTCGGAGACCCCCTGCGGCAGGTCGAACTTGACCTTGACCGTGTGGCGTTGGGCATCGGCCATCGGAAAGATCTGGGCGACCCGCACCGGTACCCGGCGATTGTCGAGATCCAGTTCAGCCTTGACCATCATCCCCTCACGCAGTCCCGGACGCAGGCGCGCCGGGACATCGACCTCCACCTGGAGATACTCGACATCCGCGTAGTTGAGCAAGGGCTGACCCGGTTGAACCGTGTCGCCCACCTCGACGAACTTCTTGACGATGACGCCGGCGAAGGGAGCGATACTGCGGGCGTCCCGAATCTTGGTATCCAGTGCCTGCAGTTCAGCCTGCAGGCGCAGCATGGCGTTCTGGGCCTCCTGGATCTGGATGCCGGAGGCGAACAGGTCGGCCCCGCGCTCGGCGCCGCGCTCCCGATCACCGACAATACTTTCCATCGGGCGGGTGAACATCTGATCGAACAGGTTCGGGATGCCCATACCGCCGGGGGCCGCGCTGGCGCGGGGTGAGAAAATCTCCCGGTTGTACTGCACTCCGGCATTGCGCAGTTGCGCGTCGGCGCTCGCCATCTGCGCGACCATGGCGCGCCGCTTGGCGAGCAGTTCGGCATCGTCGATCGCGACCAGGAGCGCCGCCTCTTTGAACTTATCGCCCTCGATCCCGGCCAGGAAGGTGACCCGCCCCGGCAGTTGAGCCGCCAGCGTGACCTCTTTGTAAGGGATGACGGTGCCGCCAACCGAAACGGTGGGTGCCCCCTGGGCCTGCTGCACCACGATGGACTCACTCGGGTCGCCTGGCCCTTGGGCCACGGCGGTCCCGGCGACCGCGAGGGCGAGGGCGAGCAAACAGGCACCGACGCTACTTCTAGTCATGTTTCCCATCGAAAGGCATACCAAGGGTATTGGTTCAGGTTCTGCAAACACGTTCGCGTTTCCCGCTGTTGTTATCGTGAATCTGCCGCGCGTCGGGGCGCAGTATGCACGCGCGCCCCGCAAGGATTCAAGCAACCCGGGGAGAACATCAGCGAAAACAGCGGGCTAAATGAGGCCTGCAAGGCCCGCGCGGACGCCGCGCCGGCCTCCCAGGTCAGCAAAAATCCCGTTGTCGGCTCGTCACTTGAGTCCAACTCCGCAGAGGCGCGGTTCACCCATGGAACCCGGTTGCGCCCGCTCGGATGCGAGACTACCGCGTCGCGACCGATCGGTATACCATCCGTCGTCAACTGCGGGCGGTTTGGATCGTCATCCGCAGCCCCGTTCAGCACCAGCCATCGCGGCGCCGTCTCCCACGAACCCCAGGGCCGAGCCCCGGACCGCGCGACCGCGCCCGCCCCTGTTACCCCTTAAGAGGATAGCCGTCATGCCGACAGAAGAGGTCGTCTCCCAGCGTCTGAAAAACCTGGAGCGACACTTGGAGCAAGAGAACCCGGTGCTCCTCAACGCGGTGCAGAGCTTTCGCGAGCTCGACACGGTCGCCCAGGGCATGGGGCTCTTGGCGCGCAACGAATCCTATGCAACCCAGATCCCCTGGTGGCCGCTGATCTCGGTGCTCGGGACCTTCTCGTCGGGCAAATCGACCTTCATCAATCACTTTCTCGGTCATAAAATCCAGCGCACCGGCAATCAGGCGGTCGACGATCGTTTCACGGTCATCTGCTACAGCAGCGCCGCGACGCCCCATGCCCTGCCCGGCGTCGCCCTGGACGCCGACCCGCGTTTTCCGCTCTACCGCATCTCCGCCAGCATCAATGAGGTGGCGGCCGGCGAGGGGGAGCGCATCGATGCCTACCTGCAACTGCGCGCCTGCCCGAGCGAGCGGCTACGCGGCCGTATCCTGATCGACTCCCCCGGCTTCGACGCCGACAAGCAGCGCACCGCCACCCTGCGCATCGTCGATCACATCATCGACCTGTCGGACCTGGTGCTGGTCTTCTTCGACGCCCGTCACCCGGAACCGGGCGCCATGCGCGACACCCTGCAGCACTTGGTGGCCAATACCATCAAGCGGGCCGACTCGGGTAAGTTCCTGTTCATTCTCAATCAGCTCGACATCACCGCGCGCGAGGACAACCCCGAGGACGTGGTCGCGGCCTGGCAGCGCGCACTCGGCGAGGAGGGTCTGTCCGCTGGCCGCTTCTATACCATCTATAGCCCGGATGCGGCCAGCCCGATCGAGGATGAGGCCCGGCGGCGGCGCTACGAAACCAAGCGCGATGCCGATTTGAGCGAAATCCACGGACGCATGCAGGCGGTCGAGGTGGAGCGTGCCTACCGCATCGTCGGCGCCCTGGACAAGACCGCGACCGACCTCGGCGAGTCCGCGGCGCCGATTCTCCAGGAGGCGCTGACCCGCTGGCGTAAGCAGGTGCTGACCGCCGATACGATCCTGTTCGGCACCCTCGGTGTCCTGTTTCTTCTATGGAGCATCAGCGCCGGCCACTGGCAGGCCGGGCTCACTTACAGCCCGCCCTGGCTCGACCTCCTGCAGCAGGTGTCCTGGGGCCCCAAGGCGCTGATCGGCGCCCTGCTCGGCCTGGCGGCCGCCGCCCATTTCAGCATCCGCCGCGCGGCTGCCAGGCGGCTGATCAACCGGGTGCGCACCCGCGCGGCGGCTTCCAGTGTGCGCGGCGATCTGATGGGTGCCTTCGAGCGCAACACGGTCTGGTCGCGAACACTCCTGAGCACCCGCCCCATCGGGTGGGACAGCGCGGCGCAGCGGCGGGTGGAACAGGTGCTGCAGAATTGTGATGCCTATATTCAGAAGCTCAATGACCGCTTCACCAACCCCTCCGGTCATGCGGCGACGGCACCTGGGCGCAAGTCAGCGACCCGCAAATCGGCGCCTGTTAAAAAACAATGATCCCGACCATGCGCATCGGTGTTGACCTCGGCGGTACCAAGATCGAAGTGATCGCCCTGGATCAGGGCGGCGCTATCCTGACGCGACTGCGCATCCCGGCCCCGCGCGACGACTATGGTGCCACCCTGGACGCCTGCGCTGGCTTGATCACCGCCTGCGAGTCCGAGACCGGCCGCCGCGGCAGCATCGGCATCGGCACCCCCGGCGCCATCTCGCCGTTCACCGGCCGGATGCGCAACGCGAACTCGGTCTGGCTCAACGGTCAGGCGCTGGATCGGGACCTGGCCGAGCGCCTGGGCCGACCGGTGCGCATCGCCAACGACGCGGACTGTTTCACCCTCTCCGAGGCCACCGACGGGGCCGGCCGCGGGGCGCACAGCGTTTTCGGGGTCATCATCGGCACCGGGACCGGCGGCGGCCTGGTGATCGGCGGCCGACTGCTCACCGGTCCCAACGCCATCGCCGGGGAATGGGGTCACAACCCCCTGCCCTGGCCCCAGCCGGACGAACTCCCCGGACCGCCGTGCTACTGCGGCAAATGCGGGTGTATCGAGACCTTCGTCTCCGGACCCGGACTCGCCGCCGACCATGCCGCCCAGACCGGCCGCGCCCTGAGCCCGCCGAAGATCCAGGCCGCCGCCGCGCGCGGTGAGCCGGGCGCGCTGCAGAGTCTCGCCCGCCACGCCGAACGACTCGCCCGCGGACTCGCCGGCGTGATCAACATCATCGACCCCGAGGTCATCGTCCTCGGCGGCGGTCTCTCCAACCTCCCCCATCTGTATGACGATCTCCCCGCACTGATCCGCTCCCACCTGTTTTGCGACGGCATCGCCACGCGCATCCTGCCGCCGGTTCATGGCGACTCCAGCGGGGTGCGCGGGGCGGCGTGGCTATGGGGGTGACGCCATGAAATATCAATTCTCGCTCCCACGCTCCAGCGTGGGAGTGTCGTGCGGGCGCTCCGCGTCCGGTCTGCGTCCGGTCTGCGCACTGGACGCAGAGCGCCCGCACCTGCTCCCACGCTGGAGCGCGGGAGCGAGACTGGGTCGCGCCCGAGTTCTCATGCGAGTCGATCGCCTGATTCACGGCAATCCAGGCACGCACCGCAACCTGACGGACGGAGTCTCCGGTAAGACTGATGCCAACAACAGAACGCACATCTGCTCGAAAGGCCGACTTCACTCCATACGACGTTGCCGAGCATTTGCGCACACCCGAAGAGATGGCCGCCTACCTGGACGCCTGGCTGGAGGAAGCGCCCGATGATCCTGCCGGTATCGCACGCGCGCTTGGCGCTATCGCACGCGCCAAGGGCATGACACAGGTTGCCAAGGATGCCGGTCTGAGCCGCGAGAGTCTCTATCGCGCGCTGAGTGCGGACGGAAATCCCAGCTTCGCCACCGTACTCAAAGTAACCAAGGCCTTGGGGGTGCAGCTGCGCGCACAGGCAACGCCGCAGGTCGCCGAACAGTCGTAGGATGCGGTGAGGAACGAACCGCATCGCAGGTCGCGCGGTCGGTGATGCGGTTCGTTCCTCACCGCATCCTACGCGCTTAAGACTCAGGGCGCCGCGCCCGCGGCGGCATCACCACTCAATTGCCGCTGCAACCGCGCCGCCAGCGCCTCCACCCGCGCCTCGTCCATGGTGCGCGCATCGAAATCCAGTTCGATCAGATTGGCGCCGACCTGCACCTTGAGCTTGACCCGCGATTCGCGGGTGACGAAGCCCTTGAGGAAATCCACCAGGGCCGGCACCGTCTCGGGCAGGACCTGCAACACCAGCGCGCCCAAGTCCTGACCGAGCCCCTTGGCGCCCGCCCCGACCGGCGCGGACGCCGACCCCGCCAGGGTCACTCCAGCGGTCAGTTCCGGCACGTCCAACTGACCGCGCAGGGCGCGGGTCAGGTCGTCCACTTCATCCCGCGTCAGGGCGTCCGGCGGATCGGCTTCAAGGAATAGGGTCATGGTCTGATCGGTCATCGGGCCTCTCCTGGGGCGAATAAAACCGCTGCGCAATCCGCGCGATGAAACTGACGCGGGACCTTCGGCTCGCGCCTACCAGCCCCGCGCCCCACCGTCCGTGGCACACTATTCGGCCACCTGATCCATCAGGAACCGGGAACCCGGCGCATGGACACCCGCACACACACCCGCCGGGCCTTGACCACGGCAGTTCCGGCATACGGGCGGACTGGGCGAGGCGGAAACCGAGGTTGTCGTTCCGGTTCGACGGCCTGTTCCTGTTACGGTTCGCGGACCGCAGCCTCGCAGGCTGGTTGTTCCACGCGCCGCCGCGGATCACCCGGTTCGGCCTCTTGGCCGGACCCCCGACGAAAGACGATGGCAGAGAAGATGCGTCCGCGCAAGCGCCACGTGTCGGCATGACCCGCATGACCGATCCAGGCCCGCACCGACGGGTCGATGGCGGGCCAGTCCAGGCGCCCTGCCGCATAGCCGCGCGCCAGCGCGCGCAAGTGGCGGGTGAAACGGTGCCCGTTGGCGTTGCGCAGCAGACACCGCCCCGGATAGACCCGATAACCCAGGACGTCCAACCCATCGGCGACCCGCGTCACCTGCACCTTGGTCGGATGCAGTCGCAGCCCGTCAGCCGCCAGATGCTCGCCGATTTCATAGGCGAGATTCCACAGACGCTCCTTGTCATTCGCCAACAGCACCATGTCATCGACATAGCGCAAATAGGTCGGTGCCAACAGCCGCTCCTTGATCCAGTGATCCAGATCGTCGAGATAGAGATTCGCGAAAAACTGGCTCAACAGGTTGCCGATGGGCATGCCCTTACCGGGCGCGACACCGGCCGTCGGCGGCGAAGAGTCGATCACCCATCCCAGCAGCTCGAGCAAACGGGCATCCTTGATCCGCCGCTCCAGCTTGGCTTTGAGGATCGCCTGATCGATGGACGGGAAATAGCGCGCGATATCGAGCTTGAGTGCATACGTGTAGCGATCGGCCCACCACTGATACCGGGCGACCGCCTGATGGACTCCTTTGCCCGTCCGGCAGGCATACGAATCGAAGATGAAGCGCCGATCCAGTGGCGGTTCCATGATCGCCATCACCGCGTGCTGTACCACCCGGTCACGAAACGGGGCGGCGGCGATCAGGCGCGGTTTGCGCTCGTAGATCGTAAACAGGCGGTACGGGCCGGGTCGGTAGGTCCCTTGAACGAGCTCATCGCGCAACTGAAAAAGATTGCGCTCCAAGTCAAGCCCGAACTCGGCCACTCCCGGCCGATCGCGCTTGCCCCGGCGCGCCCGCCGGTACGCGTGCCACAGCGTCTCGAAGGTGGCGATCTCCGGCCAGAGCCCACCCAAACGCTTCATCCCGCACTCCGCAGCCAACCCCCGACCTGCCGACCAACGCCATCGATCAGACCGGCGCCGTGCTCATAGCGCCGCAGCGACACCACCTGGAGTTGAAAGCTCAGCCGCCACAAGTGGCGGGCGACCGCCAGACGGGAATTTGCCAGGGCCAGGGGCGTTCGCTTATCCCGGCTATACGCGGCCTGGACCAGCAGCTCCAACACCTGAATCAGCGTCGACTCCAGCCGTTCACCGAGCGTAAACCGCCGGTTGCGGGGAAACCCGTCCAATTGCGGAATGAGCCAGAGCAGCAGTTCATGGCAGGATTCAACGACCGGGGCAAGCTGACTCATGCAATTATTGCGCCTAAATGATTGAAAAGGGTAAAAGAATAGAGAAAAAAGGTCAAAGGTCCTGGGCGAGGCGGAAACCGAGGAAGTCGAGCCGGTCCGACGGCCCGGCCCCGGAACGGTACGCGGACCGCAGCCACGCAGGCTGGTTGCCCCACGCGCCGCCGCGGACCACCCGGCCCGGCCCAGAGTTGGCATCATTCTTGCTTATGCAAACCATCTCTTTGCCATCATAAGTGGCAGCATAGTCCGAGCAGGTCCACTCCCAGACATTACCGGCCACCTGATGCAGCCCCCAGGAATTGGCCGCCAGGCTGTCGACCGGCAGCGTCTGTTGCCGGTAGACCCCGGTCTTGGCCCCGCAGCCGTTGTAATCGAGGGTGCCGGCATAGTTGGCCTGATCGGTGGAAATGCAGTCGCCGGTCCAGAAGGGTGTCTCGGTGCCGGCACGGGCCGCGTATTCCCATTCGGCTTCGGTAGGCAGCCGATAGGTCTTGCCGGTCGCCCGACTCAGCCAGGCGGTATAGTCTTGGGCATCATTCCAACTCACGCAGACCACCGGCGCATCCTCTGTCTGCGCAAAGCCCGTAGAACGCCAGGAGAAGGCCTTGTCCTGTTTCCATTCACCGTCCTTCCAACTGTAACAGCCGTCGCCCTTCTCCGCCTCGGTCTGATAACCCTTGTTCGCCGCCACGAAGGCCCGAAACTGCGCCACCGTGATTTCGTACTTGCCGATGGCGAAGGGCCGGACGGTCACTTCGTGCTGCGGACCTTCGTCACTGCTGCGCTCCGGCTCATCCTTGGGCGAGCCCATCTGGAAGGTCCCGGCGGGTATCCTGACCATCGTCGGGCCGACGGAACCGTCCTTCAGCGTGTCGGTGAAGGTCGACAGGGGCGCGGGCGCCGCGGCGGCCACAATCTTGGGAGCAGGCTTAGCCGGCACCTCCGCGCCCGCGGACGCACTGTCGCCGCCAGCCGGCGCAGAGACTGGCTCGATCACGACCGGCTGAGTGGGCTTCGACACCATGCCGGGAACCCATACGACGGCTGCCGCCACGCCCGCCACGCCAAGCACGACGGGTACCAGCCAACCGGGGCGGGGCTTGACCGGCGGCGGATCGGCTTTCGCGGGCTTCTTCAGCAACGGCACGGCGACCGGTGCCGGCTCCGACGAGGCCGGCGGCGGCGCCTCGCGCGGGCGCGATGCCCGCTCCGGCGCATCGGAAGGCGCCTTGCTGCGCGCGCCGGACAAACCCGGGCCGGCATCCGCGCCCAGTGGACGCCCCTCCACCCCGACCGCCTCCCCGGCACCCGATCCCGTCGTCGGCAGATCCGCCGCAGCCTCCCGCGGGATTGCCGCCGTGCCCGCCTCCGCCGCGGCGCGCTTCAACGCGGCCTCAATCAACCCCCGCACCTGAAAATCCCGCTCCCGCGGCAACCGTTCCTCCAAGACCGCGATGACCGCCGGCCGTAGCGGCGGCTGGTGCATCAGGTTCGCCAGTTCACCGACGGCACCGATCCGGGTACGGTGGTTCTCCGAACCGAGATCGGCCAATAGGTCGGCGCCCAGCAGATCCTTGGGGTCCGGGGCCGGCGCCCGCGCCTGGGGGTTACGGGCCAGGATCAGCTCACCGCGCCCCTGGCCAAACCGTTCGGGGGTCATGCGCCGCGGACCGGCGGCGGTCGCCTTGACCACCGCGGCATGGACATACCGATAGAGTTGCTCGACGCTCACCGCTGGCGCACCTGCCGCCGCCTCGCCGGTCTCCAGACCCTGGATCAGAAAATGGGTGAAGAGCGAGCGCTCCACACCGGCGATGACACGGTTGCCCTCCCAGGAGGACTCGCCGGCGGTCGATGAGGTGAGGATGACCCGCCCGTAGCCGGCGTCCGGCGGCGGTGCCGCGGCCGGATCGGCGCCGAAGGTCGCGGCGGTTACCACCGCGCCCTTGCGGCCGATGGCACCGGCGTAACAACAGTCGAGGATGAGGATCTGGCGGCCGGCCGAACTGCGGTCCATCACATCGGTGATGAAGGGGGCGGCCAGGGCGGTGCCGTCGAGGCAGTCGCGTTCGCTGTCCGGCAGCGCCAGATAGAGCCGGCCGGTGCGGTGATCGAGCTCGCCGTGACCCGAAAAGTACAGCAGCACCAGATCGTCGCGCTGCCGGTTGGCGAACAACCGGCCGATCGCCTTATGGGCCACGGCATAATCGGGATTGGCGAGGGTGTTGACCAGCGTCGGATCGAAGCCGCCGATGGCCGGATCGGTGAGCACGCGCGCCAGCCCCGCCACGTCCGCCGCCGGGACCTTGAGATCCGGCAGGTCCTGATAGCGATCGTTGCCGATCAGCAGGGCATGTTTCTGAGCCGCCGGGGGCATGGGAGTCCGTGGTTGCGCCTGGTTTCCGGTATTCTAACCCCGATGGCGGTGAGCGCGTAGGATGCGGTGAGTACTCGAACCGCATCACCCAACCCCCATCACCCGCCCGGCGGGTATGATCGAAACCGCATCACCGACCGCGCGACCGGCGATGCGGTTCGTTCCTCACCGCATCCTACTCGTGTACAACCGGGCGTTGGTGGAACTGTGCGCCGACCGTCGGCCGACCGCGAGGCCCGGCCCCATCAGTTCCGATCACACCCATCGGCATCCCGGGAGTTGACGCGACAGAAAAAAGGCGCAACTCTTCGCGATTATCCTCGGCGACCGGCACCGCGCGACACCTATCGCCGGGGCCGCCGACCGCCCCGGCCCACGCGGAGATCGTACGACGATGAGCAGCATTCCAGCGCCGGAGCAGATCCGGCGCCCGCTTCAGGTCCCACCTCACCCCCACTGGCCCGCTTTGAGCGACGACGCCAAGGCCGCGCTCAAAGGGCGGATCAAGTCCCTGCTGGCCCAGGAACAGGCGGTCCTGGTCGCCCACTACTACACTGACGCCGACCTCCAGTCACTGGCCGAAGAAACCGGCGGCTGCGTCGCCGATTCGCTGGAGATGGCGCGCTTCGGCGCGGCGAGCGACGCCCGGACTTTGGTGGTCTGCGGGGTTCGTTTCATGGGCGAGACCGCTAAGATTCTCAACCCCGAGAAGCGCGTGCTGATGCCGGATCTGGCGGCCACCTGCTCGCTCGACGAGGGTTGCCCCGCGGACGCTTTTTCCGCCTTCTGCGACGCGCACCCGGAGCACACGGTGGTGGTCTATGCCAACACCAGCGCCGAGGTCAAGGCGCGCGCCGACTGGGTGGTGACCTCCAGCATCGCGTTGCCGATCGTCAAACACCTGCAGGCGCTCGGTCAAAAAATCCTCTGGGCGCCGGATAAGCACTTGGGCCACTATGTGGAACGGATGACGGGCGCCGACATGCTGCTGTGGGACGGGGCCTGTGTCGTCCACGAGGAGTTCAAGTCGTTTGCCTTGGAGCGGGTGCGCAAACTGCATCCGGGCGCGGCCGTGCTGGTCCACCCGGAGGCCCCGGACGCGATCGTCGATCAGGCGGACCTGGTCGGCTCCACCACCCAGTTGATCCGCGCCGTCACCGAGCTGCCGAACCAGGAATTCATCGTCGCCACCGACGCCGGGATTTTCTGGAAGATGCATCAGCTTGCCCCGCACAAGACCCTGATCGCCGCCCCCACCGCCGGCGAGGGCGCCACCTGCGAGAGCTGCGCGCACTGTCCCTGGATGGCCATGAACGCGCTGCAGAATCTGGAGCAGGTGTTGCTCACGGGGGCGCAGGAGGTCCGCATCAATGCCGCCGTACGGCAGCGCGCCGTCATTCCGATCCAGCGCATGCTCGACTTTGCCCGCGCACAGGGAATCGGCGCACCCGCCCGAACCGACTGAGGTCGTCGTGGGTTGGGGTCAGCGCGGCCTTGATCATCGTTCCTTCGCGCACTGGAGGTTGGGGCGTTACCGTGAAAGTCGCGCCGAAAGCGCGCCTGCTCGCTCCCACACTCCAGCGTGGGAGTGTCGAGCGGGCGCTCCGCGTCCGGTCTGCGTCCGGTCTGCGCAATGGACGCAGAGCGCCCGCACCTGCTCCCACGCTGGAGCGTGGGAGCCAGAATTAAGTTTGGAATCGCCGGCGCGACCGCGGCACCTTGGCAAAGGCCGCCGCAATGCCGTACTATCCAGACGTTTTCCAGGTGAATCACCCGTTCGCCCGACCGCAAACCATAACAACAATCGGAGCCGCGACTCAGGTCCGGTCTTCAGCCGCGCTGGAGACCCGACGCGAGTCGTCGTCACCGCTTACCGCTGCGAGGACTCCATGTCTCATCCCCCGAGAGGCCAAGGCGTCGGCTCCCTGATGAAGCGCATCGCCGCGCGCTCATTCACGACTTAATCACGCTTTGCTGTGTTACGAATGCACGGGAGACGCCCGCGGGCGGCTCCCGGTCCGCATCGCGGGGGGACGCCTCCGCGCGAACGCTACGCCTGTTCCACACCATCAGGAGGTCACATGGCCAATACACCAACCAGACTGGCCCTGCTCGCCGGGGTCCTCGCCTTAGGCGTCGGTTTCGTCACGCAAGCCGCGGATGCCCCGGCCGCGCCGGCACTGGTCTCCGGAGCCGGCGCCGTCATGCTCGCCGAAACCTGTGCCGGCTGTCACGGCACCGACGGGGCGAGCGTCGGTCCCGCATCGCCGACCCTGGCGGGCATGGACGCCGCGTATTTCACTGAATTGATGCAGGGCTTTCGCGACGGCAAGATCTATTCGACCATCATGGGTCGCATCGCCAAGGGGTATTCGGATGAAGAGTTCGCGCTCATGGCCGGCTATTTCCACGAAAAGCCCTATGTCCCCGCGAAGCAACCGTTCGACCAGGCGCTGGTCGCCAAGGGCAAGAAGTTTCACGACAAATTCTGCGAGAAATGTCATAGCGAGGGCGGCACGCCCCTGACCGGCGAAGCCAAGGCGAAAGACGAGGGTGAGGCCGAGGAAGAGGAGGAAGGCGAAGAGGGCGGGGAGGAGTACCAGATCCTCGCCGGCCAATGGACCCCCTATCTGGTCTATGCCATGGAAGACTTCCGTGCCGATCGCCGCGAGATGCCCAAGAAGATGAAGAGCAAGCTCAAGGATCTGATCACAAAGGAAGGCGAAAACGGTCTGACGGCGATCTACGCCTACTACGCCAGCCAACAATAAGCGCCCGAGGAGTCGAACCAGATGAAGATGAATCGTCGTGATTTCGTACGGGCCGCCGGCGCGGCGACTGCCGTTGGCCTGATCGGCGTGCCCCACTTGGCGCTGGGTGCCGCGAACCAGGTCGTGGTGGTCGGCGGCGGCACTGCCGGCGCCACCGTCGCCAAATACATCAAGCGGTTGGACCCAAGCATCGAGGTCACCGTCGTCGAGCCCAACCCGGTCTACTATACGTGTTATTTCAGCAACGAGGTGTTGAGCGGCGAGCGCACGCTCGACTCGCTGCGGGTCGCCTACGACGGCCTCAAGGCGCTCGGCATCACCATGGTCCAGGACTCGGCCGAGTCCATCGACGCCGCCAAGAAGGTGGTCAAGACGGGCGGCGGCAAAGCGTTGCCCTATGACCGCTGCGTCGTCGCCCCCGGCGTCGAATTGCTGTTCGAGAAGATCGAGGGTCACAGCGAAGCATCCGCCGAAACCCTGCCGCACGCCTGGAAGGCCGGTGAACAGACCAAGATCCTGCGCGGCCAGTTGGAGGCCATGGCCGACGGCGGAACCGTCGTCATCACCTCCCCGCCCAACCCCTACCGCTGCCCCCCGGGGCCTTACGAGCGGGCGAGCCAGATCGCCATCTATCTCAAGGCCCACAAGCCCAAGTCCAAGATCATCATCCTGGACAGCAAGTCCCAATTCTCCAAGCAAGGGCTCTTTACCCAGGCCTGGGAGAAGTTCTTCCCCGGCATGATCGAATGGCGTCCGGGTCCGGACGCCGCGGTGGTCAAGGTCAACGCCAAGGGCATGACTGCCGAGACCAGTTTCGGCGACGAGATCAAGGCCGACGTGCTCAATGTCATCCCGCCGCAACGGGCCGGCAAGATCGCGCAGGTCGCGGGCCTGGCCGACGACAAGGGCTGGTGTCCGGTGGATGCCAAGACCTTCGAGTCATCCCTGGCCAAAGGCATCCATGTCATCGGCGACGCGTGCATCGCCGGGGCTATGCCGAAATCCGCCTACTCGGCCAACAGCCAAGCCAAGGTCTGCGCCGGGGCGGTGGTCGCCATGCTCAGCGGCAAGGAAGTCGGCGTGCCCTCCTACGTCAACACCTGCTACTCGATTGCCGGACCCGAGTGGGGCATCTCGGTGGCGGGCGTCTATAAGGTCGCGGCCGACGGCAAGATCGCCGAGGTTCCCGGCGCGGGCGGTCTCACCCCCATGGACGCCCCGGACTGGGCGCACAAGCGTGAGGTCGCATACGCCCATAGCTGGTACAAGAACATCATCCAGGACAGTTTCATGTAGGGTCCCCCGGCAGGCGCGCGCCTGGAGTGGGCGCCTGCCGTCTCGTCCCCAAGGATCTGTCAGCCTGGATCATGGCCGCGGTTACGGCCAACGCAATCATCCGGAGTTGTCCACAGATGCCACAGATGAAACCGACGACTTTTCTTCATCTGTGAACATCCGTGACATCTGTGGATAAAACTTCCCCCTACAAAGCCTCGGCGGATCACGCTGACCACTGACCGTCTTTTCAAGGACCCGCTCATGATCCGTCATTTGACGATCACTCAACTGGTGGAGAACACCGCCGACGCCATGGGGCTCCTCGGCGAGCACGGTGTTGCCTGGTTCATTGAAGCCGATGAGCACTGTTTGCTCTTCGATACCGGACAGGGCCAGACGCTGCGCCACAATGCCGGGCGGCTGGGTCTCTCACTCGAACGGGTGGAGGCCATCGCGCTCAGTCATGGTCACTATGACGCGGACCGTCTGGCGTTTACCGCCCGAGCCCTGACGCGACTCGGTGTCGCTTATCTCGCACCGACCCACTGTACCGGCCTCTCCGCCGCCTGCTACTTCCGCGACCGCTTTCCCTCCCAGTTCCGTGAATCACCGGTCGGCACCAGACACCAGTTCGGTTAGGCCATCAGACTTGATCTCGGTCAATCCGAACCGCTCCCGCTCACAATTCACCGAGCAGTTGGACACGACCGTTGTCATCCACGCCCTCCAGACGCACCGTGAAGCCCCAGAGACGGCGGATGTGACGCAACATCTCGTCAACCGACTCGCCCAAGGGGCGGCGGTTATGTCGATAGTGGCGCAGCGTCAGGGATCGGTCGCCGCGTCGGTCAACGTTGAAGACCTGAATATTCGGCTCCCGACTCCCGAGGTTGTACTGCTCGGCCAAGGCTTGACGTACGGTACGGTATCCGCGCTCCTCGTGGATCGCGGTGATCTCGATCGCCTCTGCCCGATCGTCGTCACGCACGGTGAACAAGTGTAGATCACGAATGAGCTTCGGAGAGAGATACTGGGCAATGAAGCTCTCGTCCTTGAAGTTGCGCATCGCGAAATCGAGGACCTTGCGCCAGTCCCCACCCGCGACATCCGGGAACCATTCGCGGTCCTCGGCGGTCGGGGCTTCGCAGATGCGACGAATATCGCACATCATGGCGAAACCGAGCGCGTAGGGATTGATCCCGCTGTAATAAGGCGCGTCGAAATTCGGCTGAAACACGACACCGGTATGCGACTGGAGGAATTCCAGCATGAAGCCATCGTTGACAAGCCCCTCTTCATAGAGACGGTTCAGCAAGGTGTAATGCCAGAAGGTCGCCCAGCCTTCATTCATCACCTGCGTCTGGCGCTGGGGATAAAAATACTGGCTCACCTTGCGCACGATACGCACCACCTCACGTTGCCAGGGCTCCAGCAACGGCGCGTTCTTTTCGATGAAATAGAGCAGATTCTCTTGGGGCTCGGCAGGCCACCGGGCATCGGCATCCGGCTCGCCGTCGGCTCCGAACATCGGGATGGTACGCCATAGATCATTCACCTGCGACTGGATATAATCCGCGCGCTCGGCCTGCCGGCGCTGCTCCTCCGCCATGGTGATCGGCGAAGGCCGCTTGTAACGATCCACACCATGATTCATCAATGCGTGGCACGAGTCGAGCAGCAGCTCCACCTCCGCCTGGCCATAGCGCTCTTCGCAACTGGCGATGTACTTTCGGGCAAACACCAGATAGTCGATGATGGCATCGGCACTGGTCCAGGTCCGAAACAGATAGTTGCCCTTGAAAAAGCTGTTGTGCCCGTAACAGGCGTGAGCGATCACCAGCGCCTGCATGGTCAGTGTATTCTCTTCCATGAGATAGGAGATGCAGGGGTCGGAGTTGATCACGATCTCATAGGCGAGACCCATCTGACCGCGGCGATAGGTCTGCTCCGTACTGACGAACTGCTTGCCGAACGACCAATGATGATAATTGATCGGGAGGCCGACGGAAGAATAGGCATCGATCATTTGCTCGGAGCCGATGACCTCGATCTGATTGGCATAGGTGTCCAGCCCGAAAACATTGTGCGCGAGATTCCCGATTTCCCGGTCGAACCGCTCGAGCAGTGGGAAGGTCCACTCGGACGAGTCGGAGATGATACGACTGCTCATGCCGTCTGCCTCTTGAACAAATCCCTGAATACGGGAAAAATATCCTCAGGACCACCGATTTCGCGCATGGCGAAGTGGCGATGGGCGCCGGCGATCTCCTGATAGGCGTACCACAGACTCTGATGCTGGCGGGGGGTGATCTCGACATAAGCGAAATAGCGCATCAACGGCAGCAGCTTCTCGGCCAGCAAGTCGCGGCATACCACCGAATCGGAATCCCAGTTGTCGCCGTCGGAGGCCTGCGCGGCATAGATGTTCCATACGCTCGAATCGTAACGCTCACGCAGGACATCATAGGCCAGGTTGAGCGCGCTCGACACCACGGTACCACCCGTCTCCCGCGAATAGAAGAACTCCTGCTCGTCGACTTCCTGGGCGATGGTGTGATGGCGGATGAAGACCACTTCGATGCGGTCGTAATTGCGCTTCAGAAAGAGGTACAGCAGAATGAAGAACCGCTTCGCCAGATTCTTGCGCGCCTGATCCATGGAGCCTGACACATCCATGATACAGACCATCACCGCCTTGCTGGTCGGCTCCGGAAGCTGGATGAAGCTCTGATAGCGCAGATCGAACGTATCGATGAAGGGCAGCGCGGCGATACGCGTCCGCGCGCGGTCCAACTCATCGCGCAAGGCCAGTACGCGCGGGTCGTCCTCGGCAATGCCAAGGGCGAGCAACCCCTCCAGCTCCGCCTCGATCTCTTTGATGCGGCGACGGTGAGGCGCGCCTAAGGCGGTCCGGCGCGCGATTGCGCCCTTGAGCGACCGGACCACATCAATGTTGGTCGGCGCGCCGCTGGTGCGATAGCCGGCCCGCACGCTCTTGAACTCGGTGCTGCCAACCAGTTGATTGCGCACCAGGTTGGGCAACTCCAAGTCGTCGAAGAGCAAATCCATAAACTCCTCGCGCGACAAGTCGAAGATAAAATCATCCTCGCCCTTGCCGCCCCGGCCGGCTTTACCCTGACCGGAACCCCCGCCCCCGCCGCCCTCGGGCCGGGGGACTTTATCTCCGGCCATGAAGTCCTTGTTGCCCGGATGAACCTGGTCACGGATTCCACCCTGGCCATGATGAAACACCGGCTCGGAGATATCCTTTGACGGGATGCCGACCTGCTCGCCCGAGTCGATATCGGTGATGCTGCGCTTGTTCACGGCATCAGCCACCGCACGCTTGAGTTGGGTCTTATAGCGCTTGATGAAGCGCTGCCGGTTGACCGTGCTTTTGTTCTTCCCGTTCAGACGCCTGTCGATGAAATGAGACATGGGGTGATGTGCCTGCTCTAACGCCTGTTCGCCCGCGGATGCCGGGCGCGTGATTCGCACCGCTGGAGCGGGCGCGCCCGGCCCGCTTCGCCGACCGCGCGCAACGCCCCTGACTTATTGCGCCTTGCGCACCCGCAGATACCACTCCGACAGCAAACGGACCTGTTTGGCCGTGTAGCCCTTGTCGGTCATGCGGTCGACGAACTGATTGTGCTTCTTCTGGTCCTCCACTGACGCCTTGGCATTGAACGAGATGACCGGCAGCAACTCCTCGGTGTTGGAGAACATCTTCTTCTCGATCACGACCCGGAGCTTCTCGTAGCTGGTCCAGCGCGGATTCGCTCCGCCATTGGCGGCGCGGGCACGCAACACGAAATTCACGATCTCGTTGCGGAAGTCCTTAGGATTGGAAATACCTGCCGGCTTCTCGATCTTTTCCAGTTCCTCGTTCAGCCCCCCCCGGTTCATCATCTCGCCGGTATCCGGGTCCCGATACTCCTGATCCTGAATCCAATAATCCGCGTAGGTCACATACCGATCAAAAATGTTCTGACCATACTCGGCGTAGGATTCGAGGTAGGCGGTCTGCAGTTCCTTGCCGATGAACTCGGCATAGCGTGGGGCCATGTACTGCTTGAGATAACTCAGGTAGCGTTCCTGGACCTCGGGGGGCAACTGTTCACGGGCAATCTGCCGCTCCAGGACATAAAGCAGATGCACCGGATTCGCCGCCACCTCGGTGTGATCGAAGTTGAACACCTGAGACAGGATCTTGAAGGCGAAACGGGTCGAGATCCCGCTCATGCCCTCATCCACCCCCGCGTAGTCGCGGTATTCCTGAACGGATTTGGCCTTGGGATCGGTATCCTTCAGGTTCTCGCCGTCATATACCCGCATCTTTGAATAGATACTGGAATTCTCCGGTTCCTTGATGCGGGTGAGCGTGGAGAACTGCGCCATCATCTCCAAGGTCCCGGGAGCGCAGGGGGCGCTGGCAAGGGAGCTATTGCGCAGCAACTTGTCGTAGATCTTGACCTCGTCGCTGACGCGCAGACAGTAGGGCACCTTAACGATGAAGACGCGATCGAGGAAGGCCTCGTTGTTCTTGTTGTTGCGGAACGTCTGCCACTCCGATTCATTGGAATGGGCCAGAATGATGCCTTGGAACGGCAGCGCCGACAGACCCTCGGTACCATTATAGTTCCCCTCCTGGGTGGCCGTCAGCAGCGGGTGCAGCACCTTGATCGGTGCCTTGAACATCTCGACGAACTCCATCAGCCCCTGGTTGGCACGGCACAACGCGCCGGAGTAGCTGTAGGCGTCGGCATCGTTCTGGGCGAAGCGTTCGAGCTGGCGGATATCGACCTTGCCCACCAGGGAGGAGATATCCTGGTTGTTCTCATCGCCCGGCTCCGTCTTGGCGATGGCAACCTGCTCCAGAATCGACGGATAGAGCTTGACGACCTTGAACTTGGTGATGTCACCCTTGTATTCCTGCAGCCGCTTCACCGCCCAGGGGGACATGATACAGCGCAGGTAATGCTTCGGGATCCCGTAGTCCTCCGTCAGGATCGGGCCGTCTTCCTCGGGTGAGAACAAGCCGAGGGGCGACTCGAACACGGGAGAACCCTGGATGGCGTAGAAGGGAATCTGTTCCATCAGCTCCTTGAGCTTCTCCGCCAGCGACGACTTACCGCCTCCGACCGGACCGAGCAGGTAGAGAATCTGTTTCTTTTCTTCCAGACCCTGGGCGGCGTGCTTGAGATAGGAGACCAGGTGCTCGATCGACTCCTCCATGCCGTAGAATTCCGGGAAGGCCGGGTAGCGCTTGATGACCTTGTTCTGAAAGATACGGCTCAAGCGCGGGTCGTCGCGTGTGTCCACGAACTGCGGCTCGCCGATCGCCATCAGCAGGCGTTCCGCGGCACCGGCATAGGCGCTCCGGTCTGACTTACACAGTTCCAGGTACTCGTCGAGGGTCAAGACCTCCTCGCGGGACGCTTCATACCGGGCCTGGTAGCGATCGAAGATCGACATAGACATACCTCGTTAATAATAATGGTGCTGTTACCCGCCGCGTCCGCGCTCCGAAACGCGGTGCGCCATGGTCCTATTGCTCAGGGCAAACCGCGAAAAGACAAGGCTTGCCGGGAAAGCTGCAAGGAGCGGACCAGGCACGGCTCAACGCGGCCGGTTCCCCGGATGGCGTGGATGTCGCTCCGTTTTGACGCGCTTGGTGGGCCGTCGTCGCACCAGATGGGTGCGTCCGGAATTTCCGCAAGCACTCCTGGGCTGCCGCCAAAGCACGAGCATCCGCGCACACTTACGGCGTCCTTAGAACACGACTGATGAAACTGGTTCAGCGCCTCGCCGGCCAATCACCTGCCGGAGCCGCCGCCGAACCCTGGTGCACGCACCTTCGCCCGGCGCGCCGAGTGCAACACCCTGCGCGCGCAGAGTAACAAGTTGGCGGTACAGATAGCCAGTGGTGCGCAGGGTGGAACGACAGTCCAGGTTGAAGCAGGATCCATCGACCGCGCACCCGCGGGTAAGAAACACGGGGTTCTGCGACGGCTGCGCGTATCACCCGCGCCCTGCTTTTGTGATAATCATGGTTCCCGCGGGTTAGCCGCCGGTCGTCGTCCCCCACCCCACGGTCCCGCGGCCGTTTACAGTCCAGGTAATCCTAAAGAACGTGATCGACATGGAATACGTGGTTTCAGACCCCGCCCGGATAGCCGGCCTGCTCGCCGCGCTCCAGACGCACTGGCGACTGGAGGAGGACCCCGCAGAGACCTTGAACCGGACCTTTGTCGACACCTTCGACTGGTCAGTCTACCTTAGCGGTGCAACCCTGGAGTGGCGCGACACCCCGCCGCGCCCATCGCTGATCCGGCACGACCTGGACCAGGCCGACGCACCGCTGGCGCAGATCGCTCCCGCACCGCCCGCCTTCCCGGTGGACCTGCCGCCCGGGCCGGTACGGACGCGGCTGATGGAGATCACCGACATCCGTTGTCTGCTGCCGATGATGCACATCGAAACGCACATCCGTACCTTCGAGTTGCACGGCCTCGATTACATAGCGGATCACCCGGCGGATCACAAGGCAGCGCATAAGACAGTGGCGCACTTGGCGATCGAGGCATCGCGCTTCCGCGACCCGCGCGGCGGGCGCGTGGGGGAACTGCAGGTCCGCGTGCGCGTGCGGATCGAACATGGCGACGAGGACCATGTCAAGGCGACGCTGAAGGACTTGATGGGCGAACTCGGCATCGCATCCGCGCACGAACCCATCCTGCTGGAGGCCCTCGCCGCCGCTGACCGGCGCCCCGCCGACTACTCGTCCAAGCTCGATTTCCGACTCGACCCGGAAACCCGCGCCGACCTGGTGACCAAGCAAATCCTGCGCGGACTGCTGACCACCCTGGAGGCCAATCTGGACGGCGCCCGAGCCAACCTCGATTCGGAGTTTCTCCACGACTTGCGGGTCGCGACGCGGCGCACTCGTTCGGCCCTCAGCCAACTGCGCGGGGTCTTTCCGCTGGCCGTAGTCGCGCACTTCAAGGAGGAGTTTGCCTGGCTGCAACAAATCACCGGCCCGGTCCGTGATCTCGATGTCTATCTGCTCGATTTCGCGGCCTATCGACAGTCCCTGCCCGCACCCCTGGGTGCCGATCTGGAACCCCTGCGGGACTTTCTGTTGGCCCACTATGCGGCGGAGCAGCGCCGCCTCGCACACGCGCTCGCGGCGGATCGCTTCACCCGGTTGCTGACTGACTGGCGATCCTTCCTCCAGGCGCCCGTCGCTGACGCGTCCAACACCCCCAATGGTGCGCGTCCGATCCAACAGGTGGCCAACCAGCGTATCCGCGCGATGTTCAAGCGGGTCCGCCGCGAGGGTCGGGCGATTCGCGCCGACTCACCGCCTGAAGATTTGCACGAACTGCGTAAGAGTTGCAAGAAACTCCGCTACCTCATGGAGTTCTTCCAGAGCCTCTATCCCCAGGGCCAATGCCGCGCGTTGATCAGTCTCATGAAAGGACTGCTCGATAATCTGGGCAGCTACCAGGACCTGGCGGTCCAGGCCGCCCAGCTGCGCGACCTCGCCCAGACCATGCGGAATGAGGCGCAAGCGCAGACGCAGACCGCAACCCTCCTCGCCATGGGCGCCCTGATCGGCAACCTGCTCGGAAGGCGTCACGCGGCCCGCGCTCAATTCGATCGGGTGTTTGCCGACTTTCTCAGCGAGAACAACCAACTGGCCTTTCGCAACCTGTTCGACCGTCAACCGTCTCCATGAAACCCCGCGACCGTCTCGCCGCCGCCATCCTGTCGCTCCTCCTCGCGTTCGGGGCCGCTGCCGCGCACGCGGCAGATCCCAGCACAGAACCTTTCGATCTCGACGACCTGCGTGTCCGGATCACCGCGGCCATGCCCTATGTCGAACTTGGACAGGGCGGCGGCAAGGTCCTGTTGATGCGTCATCAGGACCCGGGGCATGTCATCCCGTCACCTTACGACAAGACCGCGCGTGATTGCCCCCCATACTGCATTCAGCCGATGCAATTGGCACCCGGTGTCGAGACGATCGGCGAGCTGGAATTGATCGACTACCTCAAACGCGCGACCAGCGGCGAGCCGGTGCTGGTCATCGACTCGCGAACGCCGGCCTGGACCGAACACGGCGTGATCCCGGGTGCCGTCGTCATCCCCTATACCCGCATCGATCCGGCAACCGCCTCCCCGTCCGCGGTGGCCGAATTGCTGGAACTGGAATTCGGCGCCGTACGCGTGGAGGGTCTGTGGAATTTCGGCCATGCCAAGACCTTGGTCTTTTACTGTAACGGCGCCTGGTGCGGCCAGTCACCCACCAACATCCGCGCCCTGCTGGACCTGGGCTATCCCGCCCATCGCCTCAAGTGGTATCGCGGCGGCATGCAGTCCTGGGAACAGTTTGGACTCACGACGGTGAAGGCACCGCCGACCTGAAACAAAGCAACCCACCGTACCCATCGCCCGAGCGTTCGCCGATAATGTCCGGTCAAAGACCGCCAACCCAACCACACAGGTGACCCATGCTGCGCGACTGGTCAGACGTCTACTCCGTCGGCATCGCCGAGATCGACCATCAACACCAGGGATTTTTCGAGGCGTCCCACCGGCTCTATCAACGCATCCTGGAACGCGACGAGCTCCAGGCGGTCGAGGAAGCACTCGCGTTCATGCGTGACTACGCCGCGAGCCACTTCTCCACCGAGGAGTCCTTCATGCGGGACCACGCCTATCCTGCGCTGGCGACGCACCAGGCACTCCACGCGGCATTCTTCAAGCGACTGGACGCCCTGGCGGAAGACCTGGCAACCTTCGGTCCCAGCCAGGATCTGGCCGACCGCGCCCTCGATCTCACCCAGGACTGGCTGGTCGATCACATCACCGACGAAGACGTGCTCTATGCCCTGCACGCGCGCTCGCATACGGCGGATATGGCGATCTCCTGACCCTCCATAAGTTAAACAAGTCCATTTGGGAATGCCTTTGGCGGCTCGGTCGTTGTCGTTGTCTGACCGATGTCTGACGCATCACCTGGCGGCACCTCATCGCCCGGCAGCGAGGCCAGCACGGCGCGCTCGATCGCATCGAGGTCCACCAGGGCCGCGGGGCGGCCTCGCAGACGCAGAGTGACCTGAAGAAACGGATGTCCTACCTGAGTTGCAAGCGCGGGCTGTGCGGTCACGCTCTGCGGCGTGACACGCTCCAGCCGGGGCACCCCGGGGCTCTCGATAGCGACAAAGGCCAGACTCGGGTCACCCCCCGGGGCATGGCACACGACGGCCTGACGATGACGTAACTGGTCGTCGGACGACAGGTCCGGGGCGGCCACACGGATCACCGGCAACTGCAACCCGCGCCACGCCAGATAGCCGATCAGCCAGTCCGGCGCCCTTGACTCGGCGGCCGTCAGCGGCTCGGCGCGCACGATCTCGGCGACCGCGGCCCCCGGCAGCAACAGGTCCCAGGGGTCCGGAACGCACGGCACCGGCAGCAGCAGGACCCGCAGCGTCTGTTCATCCTGGTTCATGGCTGTTGCTCCGCCAGCAGGGAGGTGATCTCGTCGAGCAAATCGGACTCCTGGAACGGCTTGCTGAGATAGCGGTTGACCCCGAGCGCCAGAGCATGATCGCGATGTTTCGGCCCGGCCCGTGAGGTGATCATGATGATCGGCAGATCGCGCAACCGCTCCGACCGGCGGATGTGGCGGGTGAGTTCATAACCGTCCATCCGCGGCATCTCGATATCCAACAGGATCAGGTCGGGCCGCCGCGCGTCGAGCAAGGTCAGCGCCTCGACACCATCCCTGGCGGTGATCACCTCCATCTGCCGGCGCCGCAGCAAGCGCGCGGTGACCCGGCGCACGGTCAGGGAGTCATCCACGACCATCACACAGACCGACTGATGCGCGGCAACGGCGACGCCCTGGCTGGGGGGCAAATAATCATGGATGGCACCGGAGCGTAACAAGGCGAGCGCATCCAGAATCAAGGCGACTCGCCCATCCGGCAGGATCGTGCCGCCGGCCAGCCAGCGCACCGTGGCCAACTGCGCGCCCAAGGGTTTGACGAGGATCCGGGCACTCTCGATCAAGGCATCCACCTGCAAGGCCACCCGCAGATCGCCCACCCGCGCCAGCAGCAGCGGCAGCCAGCGCTGCTCACCCAGGCGGGGCTCCAGACCGGGATCGAGCAACCGGCCCAGATAAGCCACCCGATACGCGTGACCCTGATAATCGAAGTCCCGGCCCCGCCCCTGATAGATCGCCGCGAGATCCTCCCGACCGATGCGCGCGGCGCCCTCGATGGAGGCATGAGGCAACGCGTAGACACTCGCACCCACCCGCACCAGGAAGGCATCCAGGATGGCGAGTGTCAGCGGGAGTCGGATACTGAACCGTGCGCCTTGCCCAGGGATCGAACCGAGGTCGATGGTGCCGTTGGCGGCCTTGATTTCAGAAGCCACCACGTCCAGACCGACGCCGCGTCCGGAAATCTGCGTGACCTGCTCCAAGGTCGTGAAGCCCGGTTCGAAGACAAACTGCATCAGCGCATCGGCCTCGAGTTCCGCCTGTGCCGACACCAGGCCGCGGGCGACTGCTTGGCTGCGGATCGCCGCCAGATCAAGCCCGCGGCCATCGTCGCTCAGGTGAATCACCACCTCGTTGCCCTCCCGGCTCAGGGCCAGGGTGACAGTCCCGACGGCCGGCTTGCCGGCGGCGGCACGTTGCGGCGGTGCCTCCAGGCCGTGGTCCACGGCATTGCGCAGCAAATGTTCCAGAGGCGCCGCCAGGCGGTCGAGGATCGAGCGGTCGAGTTCCACCTCCGGCCCGATCACCTCCAAGCGGGCGGACTTGCCCAAGCTTTCCGCCGTCTGGCGCACCAGCCGATGCAGCCGCGGAACCACCTGAACAAAGGGCACCATCCGCGTACGCAGCAACCCGTCCTGCACATCGCTCGCCAGCCGCGCTTGCTGGGTCAGCAGATCCGCGGACTCGCGTTGGTAACCGCCCAGCAGGTCCCGCAGACTGACCAGATCGTTCAGTGTCTCGGCCAGACTGCCGAAGAGTTGCTGAAAAGTCGAAAGACGGTCCAGTTCCAGCGGATCGAAGGCGGGTCCCGACGCTTCAACCGCCCCCTCGGGCTCGGAATGGGAGCGCACTTGGGTCTCGGTTTCGGTCTCCAACTGGCGCAACTGATCGCGCAATCGCCGCACGGTCTGGTCGAATTCCCCGAGACCGACACTCAGTAAACCGTTACGTTGGGTAAGCCGCGCGCGGTACAGACCGATCTCACCGGCCGCATCGACCAGCCGGTTGATGAGGTCGGAGCGCACCCGAACCTGCGGCACCGTCACCGCTGCGACGTCCTTGGCTCCACCCGCCGGAACCGACATGGGCTCCGGTGCCGCCGCAACCACGGGAGGCGCGAACGCATCGGCAGCAGCAGCACTGACGGCCGAGCGCAGGATCGCCAGTTCAGTGTCGTCCGTCGAACCCGTTGGAATCGGTTCCGGCGCCTCATTCAAAGCCGCCACCAGGGCGGCGGCGCGCGGGAGCGCGGTGTGCTGCTCCAGCGCATCCATTTGGAGTGACAGGGTGTCGACGGTCCGCTGCGCCAACTCCAGGGTCGTATCGTCGACCTGCCCACGCGCAGCGCGCAGCGCGGTCAGCCGCGTCTCCAGCGCATGGCTCAGGTCACCGATGGGCGTCAGACCAGCCAGGCGGGCACTGCCCTTGAGCGTATGCAGCAGCCGGTTGATCCCGTCAAGCACACCAAGGTCTTGAGGCGCCAACTGCCAGCTTCGAAGCTTGGCATCGATCCCGTCGAGCAGATCGCGGCCGTCGTCGATGAACAGGCTCAAGAGATCCTGATCGGCGTGATCGTCCGGCGACGCGGGATCAGGCGCCGACCGCGTAGCGGATTGCGCCGGGTCGATGAACCGCGGCTGGAGCAGTCCCTGATCCAGCAAGACACTCACTGCCTCCACCGGGCCAGACGTATCATCGTGGTCGGATACCACCGGCACGGCTTCAGGCAACCACAGCGGCGGCAGGCTGGAACCATCGAGATCCCTATCAAGCGACGGTGTCTGCACCGCAGGCACCTCCCGCACCACCTCGAGTATGCCCTCCGGCCCCGTCATGGCGGTCAGGTCCGCGGCCAGAGCGAGCAACAGATCCGCCCCGGTATCGATCGCGGGAAGTTCCGCGATGCGCTGCGCAATGCCCTCCACGGCCCGCTCGATCAGCTCCAAGGTCAGCACCGTGGCCGCCTCGACCGCGATCTGCAGCGCCCGCAGACGCCGCTCCAGTAACCGCGCGACGTCCGCAATCGAGTCGATTCCCGACATCCTGGCACTGCCGCTAAGCGTATGCAGCGCGCGCACGGTCCGCTCATGCGGCACCGCGTCACCGGCTGCCGCCCGCACCAGAAAGGCACGCACTTCATCCAGGTGACCCAGGCTCTCGGCACGAAAGATGGCCAGGAGTTCGTTGTCCGCGACGAAAACGCTGGCGTGATCCGTCAAGTCCGCCGCCGTCACCGCGTCGGCGCGCGGTTCCGCGGGCGCGGCCACGGCGGCGACCACGGGTGCCGCTGCCGACGGCGCATTGAGCCAGTCGCGTTGCGCCTGAAACCAGCGGTCAGCCGATTCGACGAGTAACCCCTCCATCGGCCACGGCGCCATCGCCGCGGCCACGTCGGTGCCGGATCCGGACCCGATCGCCTCGCCCCCCTCGGGCCGCGGGCGATCCGGACGCGCGGCGGGCGCGAGCACATCCGACGACTCCGGCCACGCGCTCGCCGGCGCGTCCGCCGACTGAACATCCGAGAACGTCAAAGCGGCCGATCCGGTCCCGGACGGCTGCTCCAGTTGCGCCGCCCGCGACACCAGGCCGGCGATGTCCAGCGGACGCTGGTTCGCCTCGGCGGCGATCAGATTCGGCAGCACCGCAACCACCTCGGTCAGCCAAGCGACACGGACGGCATCCGGGACGAAAGCCGGCCCCGTCAAACCGTTGAGGAGACCCTCGGCGGCCTGCGCGAGGTCGGCGATCCGCACGGCACCAACCAGCCGCCCGCTCCCTTTGAGGGTATGGAAGCTACGACGCAACGCACGCAGATCGCCGTCATCGGCCAGGTTGTCTTGCCACCGCGCGAATTGCTCGCCGATTGCTTGCGCCTCCTCCTGCGCCTCCTCCAGGAAAATGTCGAGAAACTCGGGCGAGATCCCGACTGCTTGGGCGGGATGCGCTGCACGCGCATCGGCAGCCGCCGCGACCGCGTCACCGTCGGCCGCGGCAGCAATGCGCTCCACTGCGCCGGCCTGGTCCACATCGCCTGGCGCGGCACCGGTATCGGTGTCGGCACCCAGTGCACGATTAAGGTCAACTAACGCAGCGGCAGACTGGCGAATCAGGTCGTGATCCTCCGGCTCGCCTTCTTCGACATGCTCGATGTGGAGTTCCAAAGCGGCGATGGCGTCCGCCAGAAAGCCGAACTCCAAGTTCCGCGGCCAGCGCTCCGCCGCCAGATAACCGCGCCGAACCAAGACCGCGAGGTCCGTGGCGACCTGAGCCGCCGCATCGTCGCCAAGGATCTGCAAGGCTCCGGCCACCCGTGACAGGCACTCGGGCACTTCGCGGAAACGGGCCGGATGCGCCCCCTGCACACGGCAGGCAAGGATCGCGTCCCGCACGCCCACGAATTCCGCCCGAGCCTCGCGCAGGGTCGCCTTCTGCAATTCACCGGCATAGAGTCCGGGCGCGATGACACTGTCCGTCGGGGGGTCACGATGCTCCGCATAGGCCTGGATCACGGCCTCAATGCTCAGCAAGTCGGCCGCCAGCGCTTCCAGCCGCTGGACCTCCTCGGCCGTTCCGGTCTGCACCAGCTCGCCGAAACCATCCGCCAGCAGGCGCAAACGCTCGGGCAGATCGCCGGTATCGGCAACATCCAACGTGCGTGCCAGAACCCGCAGACCCGTCCGGATCTCGTCCAGCGGGGTCCGATCAGCGCGCGCGCCGCGCACAAAGGCGTCCAGTCGTTCCTTCAGGGGCGTCAGCTCGCTCAACATCGCCTGCGCCAGACCGGCCAGAGCATCGCCCGCGCGCGATCGGCCGGCCGCCAATCCATGCACCCGCTGATAATGGGCCTGGATATCGTCCACACTGGACGTCTGGATCGAGGTATTGAACAGCGCGCCGAGAAAGACCTCGATCAATTGGCGCGCTTCGGCGTCGGGCCATTCGGGCGGGGTATCGACCAGCGACTTGAAGACCCGATCCAAGCGCCCGACCAAAGCCTGTGCTTGCGCATCGTCGACGATCTCCCCGCCTTGCAGGCCCACTGCATAGGCCTCGGCCAAGCGAAATAAATCCGCCAGGATGCCGTCCTTCAAGAACCGGTGGAGTTGATGGAACAGACGCCCGAGTTTGATCAGGCCTGCGCTGCTGGTCGCGGGGCGGTACCACTCGACCAGATCGCGGTGAAAGTGCGGACGCACCTTGCGAAAGACCGCGGTGAGCGCCTCCAGCGCCTCCGGCGGCAGGTCTTCCTCCTCCTCGGCCAGTACCGAACCCGGAACCAGCAGCTCCGCCTGAGTCAGCGGCGAAGCACCCCGCGATGCGCGCAGATCGTTGATGGCCGGCCACAGGCTCAGGGGGTCGATCGCGCCGCCGAGGTCCAATCGATCCAGGTGGTTGGGCAACTGGATCAGGGCCAGCATCATGGCCTCGGCAGCCTCCTTGGGACTGCGCACGCGACCCTCGGCCATGGCATCGCATAAGCGCTGCATCTCGTCCACCAGACGCGCGGGCAGGGTGAGCTGCAACGCGAGCAGCACACCGCGAACCTCGAACAGGGCGTCCACCGCATCGGCCAGGGACCCGGGTTCGCTGGTTTGCCCGTAGGCTTCCACGCGTTCGGTAACCCGCCGCAGGGTCGCGGCGATTTCGCTCTTGACCCACTTCAGACCGCCGACAACCTTTTCTGCCATGGGATCACTGCCCCTGGGTGAGGCCTTGGACAAGGCACTGAAACAGGCCGTGAGCCAGGCCGCGGTCCATTAGCTCAACCGAAAACCCGCCACCGAACGCTGCAGTTCGGTGACCAGACTCACAAGCTCCTCCACCGCCGCGGCGGCGCGCCGGGTCCCGTCCGCGTTCTCCTCGGTGATCCCCCGGATCGCCTGAACCGTCTCGTTGATCTCCGCCGACTGAGCGGACTGACGCGCCGAGGAATCGGCGATGCGCTTGGTCAGGTCGGCGATATAAGTCGAGACGTTCTCGATCTCACGTAGCGCCTCCCCGGCGTTCGCGGCCAGCTTCGCCCCCTCCACCACGCCCGCGGTGCTGGCCTCCATGGAACTCACCGCCTCATTGGTGTCGGCCTGAATCGTGCGCACCAGCACCTCGATTTGTTTGGTCGCGTTACGCGAACGCTCGGCGAGGCGCTGCACCTCATCGGCGACCACCGCAAAACCGCGTCCGGCGTCGCCGGCCATCGCCGCCTGCATGGCGGCGTTCAGGGCCAGGATATTGGTCTGATCGGCGATGTCGTCGATCAACTCGACGATTTCGCCGATTTCCTGAGAACTCTCGCCGAGACGCTTGATACGCTTCGCGGTCTCTTGAATCTGTTCGCGAATCGCGTCCATGCCCGCAATGGTGTCACGCACGGTCCGGGCACCCCGCCCCGCCACTTGGACCGATCGCGAGGCTACCTCGGCCGACGCGATGGCGTTGTTGGCAACTTCATCGATCTGCTCGGTCAATGACCGAACGGCACCAGACGCCAGCGTGATCTGCGCGGACTGCGCCGCGGCCGCCCCAGTCAACTGGACGGCGATGGAGCGGTTTTCCTGTGACGCCTGCGCCACCTTGGCAGCCGTCGCGTTGATGGTCGCAACCAGGCCCCGCAACGCCTCCACCGCGAAATTGACCGCGTCGGCGATGGCCCCGGTCTTGTCCTCGGTTACCGTGGCCGTCACGGTCAAGTCGCCGTCGGCCAGATTGCCCATCTCGTCGAGGAGCCGCAGAATGGCCTGCTCGTCGCACCCACTCTGGGCCAGCGCAGCCGCCACGCGTCGCCGCGCATCCATCACCAGGCCGGCGCCGAACGCGAACAGCCCAGCCAGTGCCAGGACAGTGAACAGCGGCGCCGCCCAGGGGCCGACCGGTACGGGTCCGACCCGCGCTGCCGGCGGCGCCTCACGATAGGCCTCCACCAAGGTGTCCAGCGCGGTATCGAACACGGCCCCGGCCTCCTGCAAAGGTGCCAGGGCATCAATCGCCGGAAGCGCCCGCGGCGCCAGTTTGCGCAGCGCATCGACGTCGGCGCGTATTGGGCTCCACAGCAGGGCGGTGGTGGACTGCATCAGGTCGCGCATCCCCAGCAGATCAGCCTGTGCATCAAGGATGCGATCCGCCATCTCGCGATAGGCAAGCCAGGCGTTCTGCGCGGCGCGCAGCTGTGGTTCCAGGCCTGAGGGTAAGACCGGCAACCCGTCGGCTACCGACCCCGCTTGCAGCGCGTCCATCGCCCGCTGCATCTGATCCCGTTCGGCCCGCAGCCGATCAAAAGCACCCGGATCGCCGGCAACCGCCGCGTCCGCGGCACGAGCCATCTGCTGACCCAGGGTCCGCTGAGCCGTCACCGCCAGTGACAAACGCACGTGATCATCCGCGCTATTTCTCATCAAAACATCGCTCGCCAGCGCCAGGGCGGCGCAGATCAGCGCGAACACCGCCCAGCCGATCACCGCCCCATTGGCGCCGTCGGCAACACACTTGGTCTGTTCTAGATCGCTTCGCTTCGCCATCGCGTTCCGACTCCGGGTCCGGTTGAAGTATCCTGACTGACCAGAGGATCCGCGAGCAGCAGGTCCAGCGCAATCACTGGAACCACCGCACCCGCAAGCGGGAAAGCGCCTTGGGCGAAGGGTTGCAACACACCGAGCCCGGCGGACGGCTCAGCACATCGTTGCGCCTCGGTAAAATGACGGATACCGAGCACCTCGTTCGCCACCAATCCGCAGGGCAGGCCATCCTGAGGCACGACCAGAACGCGGTCCGTCTCCCGCCGCGTCGGCCTGCCGCCCTGGGTCAGGGCCGCCAAATCCAGAAGTGGAAGCAAGGTTCCGCGGTTATTGGCGACACCCAGGACCCAGGGCTTGGTACCCGGCACCGGGGTCAGGTCGGCGGGAACACTCAAGACCTCGACCACCTGATCCAGTGGGGCGAGCAGCCGCGAGGTACCGACCCGAAACAGGATGCCCGACCAGCGCCCCGCCACCGGCGCGTCCTGCGGCAGGTGCGTGACCAGTGCGCGAAAGCGGGCCTCGACCGCCACCAGCAGGTCGAACAGCGCAGCGCCTGTGGCAACCGGTGCGTCCATTGTGACTCAGCGCTGGAGCGCCGCTTGGACGCACGCCAGCAACTCGGCCGCGGCCACCGGTTTGATTAAATAATCCACGGCACCTTGCCGCATCCCCCAGACACGGTCGGTAGACTGGTCCTTGGTCGTCACCATGATGATCGGAATACCTGCCGTCGCCGTGTCCCGGTGCAGCATACGAGTGGCCTGGAAGCCGTTGAGCACGGGCATGATCACGTCCATCAGGATGAGATCCGGCTGAAGCCGCCGCGCCATTTCGATCCCCTGCTCGCCGTTGGTCGCTGTTTCGACGCGGTACCCGACCTTGGCCAGAATACTGGAGAAGATGCGGCACTCGGTGGGTGAGTCATCGACGATCAGCACGGTGGCTCCCGCGCGTTCCAGCGCGCCGTCGGGCGAACCGGTACCGACGCCGGGACCAGCCTCGTCGCGCCCGCGGGAAACAATGGTCATAGATCGACTCGGTATTGATGGATTCTTCATTTAACAGAAATCGCCTCAGGCGATTGCCGGAAACACATGGTTTTGAGAGAACTATCCTTCAGTCCGCGCGGCGCCGCAGCGAGCCGCGCACCGCATCGAGCAACTCCTCACCGGTGAACGGCTTGGACAGATAGAGACCAGCCCCGACCAGGCGGCCCTTCGCGCGGTCGAACAATCCGTCCTTACTGGAGAGCATCACCACCGGCGTATGCCGCAGTTGCGCATTGGCCTTGATCAGGGCACAGGTGTGATAACCGTCCAGCCGCGGCATCATGATATCGACAAACACCAAATCCGGCTTGAACTCCATGATCTTGCCCAACGCCTCGAAGCCGTCCTGCGCGGTTCGCACCTCGCAGCCCGCCTTGGTCAGCAGACCCTCGGCGGCACGCCGGATCGTTTTGCTGTCGTCGATCACGAGCACCCGCGCCCCGCGCAGGTCACTGTCCGCGTCCGCGTCATTCATGGGTTACAACTCCGCCACATGATTGGTATCCGAGCTTGAACACTGCCGCGGCGCCACGGCTGCCGGCCCCGCAACGTCCTGGGGCGGCTCACGTCAAAATCCTGACACGGCACGTTGCGCCACGGGTCTTCAATGCCGGTGGATGTTGTACCACGTGTACCAGGGACTGGTACAGTGGTCGATTGAAAACCGCGCTTCAGGTCAGGTCTCCCGATCCAATCCGGCGCAAAACACACAAAACGGATACTCGCAAGGGTCCTCCGGGTGGGCGGGACGCGGATCCGGGCAGGTTGCGGAACTGGAACGGCGCGCCATCGCTTCACCGCCGTACCGTCTCCCGAATGGTAATTTCAAGCAGGGCATGACGCTCTCTGGCATCCTCCATCAGGGAGTCGCCGTCGTACTGACTGATCGCGAAAAAGGTCTCGATGGTTTCCCGGATCTCCATCCCCTCATGCAGCAGCTCCCTTGGCATCCATTGCTCGAATTGTTCACGGTACTTCCCGGTCAGCAGATCATCGATACAAGCCTCTTGCAGCAGTTCTCCGTCGTGGTTTATCCATCCGATATCAAGCAGTTGAGTAATAAAAGAAGGTACTTGCCTGATCCCGGCCAACGCCTTGAACCCGACCGCGAGCTTCGACGTGAACCGGCGACAAACCTCCTTCGCGATCAGCTTGGCGATCAGTTTATCCAGGTCATCGCTCAACTGCTGATAATGAACCAGATCATTCCTTCCCTGCTGTGCCCGTTCCAGCACTTCGCTGGGCACGATGTGGATCGAGATTTCCATTATTTTCTGATCTTCATCACTGACCGTAAACTGTATATCCATACTCAGACTGTTCATCTGCCGGATCAGTTTTTTTCGCTCCTCCGGAGAGCTGTTCGCTATCAGTCGCTCACTGTGCCGCTCCATGTCCATGATGGTCTTTACCAGACCGGAACCCATTTTCGGAAAAAAAATATTTGAAAAGCGATAAAGAGCAAGCAACTTTTCCGTGGAAACATTGTCCGCATTAAGATAAATCGGTGAGAAAAGAACTGGATCAGCCCGCAACAACGACGCTTTGTGACCCATGACATCAACCTTCAGGCGTTATAGATCGTTCCGATACTACGGAAGGGCAGACGATAAATGACATAAGAAACCTGAAACTCTTTCTCCAGCAATTTATCCAAACGATGCATAACGCCCATGAACACGATCGGCAACTCTCCCTCCCGCAGCGTCGCGGCAATACGCCCGGCGATGAACTTGTCCCTCAACACCAATAAATCCCTGCTTTTTTCCTGATACTCGGCATTCACCGAATCGCGCTCGGAGCCGACCTTTCTTATCAATAATTTATTCAGTAAATCGTATTCTCTGATCAGCAACTCCATATCCTCGGTACCTTCCAGCACCGCCCCTTTCTTCATTAATTCGGTTATAAACGAATAGTTCGGACTACCCCTTTCCGCCAGCCGCTCCGCCAACGCCGCTTCATTACCGCATACGGGCGTACCGTCCTGATAGATCCGCGTCTTGTTCCACGGCAGGTTCAACTCGGCGATTTTCGCCGCGATCCCCTGCCACATCTGCTCAACGGCAGTCCGATCAGCACCGACTTTCCCACAACTCTTCAAACGCTTACCGTTTTCAACGTTTGAAGCGGCGCGTCCCGAATCTTCCTGTGCGTGAAGAACAGGCACATAGATCAACCGTCTGGTTTCTTTCATCGCTGCTGCTTCTTTGATTCAAAGCTTGAATACATTGCCGATCACGCTCACCAACTCCAGATTTTCAAAAGGCTTACTGAGATACTCACTCACATTGAGATCGGCGGCATCCCTGATCGTATCAGGCGAAGCATATCCCGTCAGTATCACAACCAGTACTTCTTCATCGGATACCCGAATCTTCCGCAACGTCTCAATGCCATCCATTTCCGGCATGTGCAGATCAAGAATGATCAGATCAGGATTCTCCTGCGCATTGCGGAAAATACCCTCTGCACCGTTAACAGCACAGGACACGACATACCCCTCGTTCTCCATCACGTGCTTCATCAACCCCAGCAGGTCGGAGTCATCCTCGATGATCAGTATCTTCCGTTTGGTCGTCTCCCTGCCGCTTGAAGAAAGGTAACTGAAATCCACTGCAATAACCCTCATGCCTTGTTGATAACCACGATAACTGCCCGACCGATGAGTCCGGAAGATAACCGCCATGCCCGCTGCACCATCGCCAGTGAGAAGAACGGGCCTTGATGGTACTTTCAGTCTTCCTTCTTGACTCCGCGGTGCTCGCGTGATCCCCCTGCTGCCCAGATGATAAAAAACACTTTTAGTGTAATATCGATCATGGTACCAAGCGGACCTTGAACAAGCCTAGCGCAGTCTACCGCTTCATTGCCGTGGCGGACTGCACAAGGTTGAAAGATCCACCCCACTCCACGGCCGCATCTGATGCGACAAGAGCGATCAACGCCGTCGGACGCTCGGTCGGCGGGCGGTCCAGTTGCGAAAACCACCGCGTATCATCTCGAGACGGCACCAACCATGCCCTTGAAACGCAGAGTCATGCCCACGCATCGACGCTGCGATCCACCGCAGATGCGGGGCGGACCTGCGGCGGCGACCCGGTGAGCGACGAGGATCACGGAGCGGCCTACGGCGAGCATGCGGATCGCCATCCGTGCCTTCCGAACCGCCGATCAGGCCATCATCGCTTCCGCTACCTGATTTGAAGCGCGAACACAGTATCGATCACGCTGACTAAGTCCCGACATTCAAAAGGTTTACTCAAGTATTCGCTGACATTGAGGTCGGCGGCGTCCCTGATGGTGTCAGGCGTGGGATAAGAGGTCAGGATGACAACCGGCACTTTGTCATCAGATTTTCTGATGGTTCGCAGCGCCTCTATACCACCCATGATCGGCATGTAAAGGTCAAGAATGATCAGATCCGGACGCTCCCGCGCATGGCATGAAATACCGTCCGCACCGTTGGCGGCACAGAACACCAGATAGCCTTCGCGCTCCATCGCAGACTTCATCAACCCCAACAGATCCAACGCATCCTCAATGATCAGTATTTTCCGGCCTGCCGCTTCTTGCTTCATTGTTGCTTCTCCGCTTGAGTGTTGATGGCCAAGGTCATCTCCTCAAACCAGGCGGGCGTTCTGCGCGAGCGCACAGAAATCGGCCAAGACTGAGATGCCAGGACCGCCCACTATCCGGCGCCAGGTCACGCGACGTCAACCAGAATTCTAAGCGCCGTTCAAGGCAGGAAATGCGAAGAATTATGAACGGTATTACCGTCGAAAACGATCGGACATTCCGGCCGCCTGAGGCGGTTACCGGAACATCCCGGATCAGATCGCGAGGAGTTCCCGTCTGCCGTCCAGGAGCGCCGACCGGAGCATCGCCGGGCGATGCGACTGTCGGCGCGACGCGAAACGCGCACGAACAGACGGCTTCAAGTGGAACAGCGTCTTGGGGTACACTCACGCCATGACTATCCAAATCGGCGTCATCATGGACCCCATCGGGTCCATCAACATCAAGAAGGACAGCACCTTCGCGATGCTGCTCGCAGCGCAACGGCGCGGCTGGAGCATGCAGTACATGGAAGCGGGTGACCTGTACCTGGCCGACGGGCAGACGCGGGCCCGGATGCGCGCGGTCGCGGTGACGGACGATCCCGCGGGCTGGTACCGGTACGGCGCGCAAACTAACCGCCCGCTCAGTGACTTGGATGCGGTACTCATGCGCAAGGACCCGCCCTTCGATATGGAGTACATCTTCTCGACTTACCTGCTGGAGCACGCCCAGCGTGCCGGAGCGCTGGTAGTCAACAACCCGCGGGCGTTGCGTGACGCCAACGAGAAACTATTCACGGTGGAGTTCCCCCAGTGCACCCCGCCCACCCTGGTGACGCGGCGTCTGACCGACATCCGCGCCTTCCAGGCCGTGCATCAGGACATCATCCTCAAGCCCCTGGACGGTATGGGCGGGTCCGGGGTGTTCCGGGTGCGCCCCGCGGACCCGAATCTCAGTGTGATCGTGGAAACCCTGACTGAGCGCGGCCTGCGCCTGTGCATGGTCCAGCGCTTCATCCCTGAGATCGCCGATGGCGACAAGCGCATCCTGATGATCGACGGTGAGCCCGTACCCTACTGCCTGGCGCGCATCCCGGCCCCCGGCGAGACGCGCGGGAACCTGGCGGCCGGAGCCTCGTCCGAAGGCCGCCCGCTGACTGAACGCGACCGCTGGATCAGCGCTCAGGTCGGGCCGGTGCTGCGCGCGCGCGGCATTCTGTTCGCCGGGCTGGACGTCATCGGCGAGTCGCTGACCGAGATCAATGTCACCAGTCCGACCTGCATTCGCGAACTGGATGCCCAGTTCGGACTGGACATCGCGGGCGACCTGATGGACGCCATCGCCGCGCGCTTTCCCACTGCCTGACGCGACCGGATCCCCGGTCGCGGGCTCGCGCCCCGGAGCTTCCCATGCTGTATCCGTTGGACCCCACCCCCGGCCGAACCCGCCGCCGCGCCGGATGGATTGCCGCCGCCCTGCTTCTCCTGGTCGCCGGCTGCCGCTCCGAGGCACCGGTGATCACCGCGCGCTTCATGGCGTTCGACAGTATCGTGGACCTGAGCCTGGTGCGCGTGGAACCCGCCCTGGCGGCGCGCGCGCAAGACCTCATCGAGCAAGATTTCCGTTTCCTCGACAACACCTTGGATACCTGGAAGACGGGCGTCATGGAGCGCGTCAACCAACTCCTGCCGACTGGAGAACCATTCGTCGCGCCGCCCGCCATCCTGCCCCTGGTCCGCATGAGTCAGACCTATGAAAAGCTGAGCGGCGGGCTGTTTAACCCGGCACTCGGCAATCTCATCGCGCTCTGGGGGTTCAATGTCCCGCAACCGGAGTGCAATCCACCGCCGCGCGACCAAGTGATCGAGCGCTGGGTGAAAGCGAATCCCCGCATGGCCGACATCGCGCTCGACGGACTGGAGATCCAGGGCAATAACCGCGCCCTGAGGCTCGATTTCCAGCCGATCATCCGGGGCTACGCGATCGACCTTGCCATTGCACAGATCAAGGAACTGGGCATTCGCGACGCCCTGGTGCAGATCGGTCCGGACCTGCGGGCGATCGGCGACCGCGGCGGTCAACCCTGGCGCATTCCGATTCGCCGCCCGAGTGGTGCCGGCGTGCTGGCAGTGCTCAAGGTGATGGGCGACGAGAGCGTCGCCACCACCGCCGCCTATGACCGTGACTTCATCTACGGCGGGGTGAACTACCACCACATCCTGGACCCTCGCACCGGCCAACCGGCGCGCGGTACCCAATCGGTGACCGTCGTCCATGGTGACGCGGCCACCGCCACGGCGGCCGCCACCGCACTGTTCATCGCCGGCCCCAAGCGCTGGCACGAGGTCGCCCAAGCCTTCGGTTTACGCTATGTTATCCTGGTGGACAGTACGGGTACCGTGCACCTCAACCCGGAATTGCACGCGCGGCTCGACATCGTCGATTCCAACGCCGAACTGATCTTGAGCCCGCCACTCGCAGCACCGCCGGGCGCACCCCCAACCGCGGCCGGTCAGCCTCGCTCCAACCCGGCGTGACTGAGCGGACCCGCTCCAACCGCAAGAGCGCCAACCCGGGCGCACGGTCTCGACGTCCGGGCGGAGCCCCGACGATGAGCCTTTGGGGCTTACGCGTAAAGCGCGGAACCAACCCGTGCGCCGCCTCGTTCCGGACACCGCCGGTCCCCGGCGCGCTGACCGCACCGCTGGATGACGGCCCGTCGCCCGTGCTGCCGCTCGCCCTGCTCACGGCCCTGCTCCTGCACTTGTTCCTGCTCCTGGCCGTCTCGCTGCACATGCCCCAACCGGCCACCCAGGCCCCGGCGGATGAGACACTCGAGATCCTGATCCTGAGGGACGCCGGGCAGACCACCGCGACCCCCGAGCCGGATGCCGCCTTGTCCCAGCGCTCGCGGGTGGGCGAGTCACCGCAAGCCGACAGCGTCGTCTCGGCCGATGCGGATCCGCACGCCGAGGTCGAATTCTTGAATGAAGAGATGGCGGAACCGGAACTCCCGGCGCTGCTCCCGCCGCCTCCCCCACCCGCGCGGGCCCAGCCGCCGGAGGTCCTCACCGCGGCACCCAAGCCCGATTCCGAGCACCAGGTCAAGCCGCCGGTCGACCCCGTGAATGACCCTCTGAATGACCCTCTGAATGACCCGGGCCGACCGGTGAATGCCGCCCAGATCCTCGCCAGCCGCAACCAGGAAATCGCCCGTCTCACCGAGAGCCTGGAGACACGCGGCAGCGCCTATGCCAATCGCCAACGGCACAAGTCGATCAGCGCCAGCACCCGCGAATACCGCTACGCCAACTATCTGACCGCCTGGGCGCGTAAAGTGGAACAGATCGGCAACCTCAACTACCCCCAGGCCGCCAAGGACCGACACCTCCACGGCAGCCTCATCCTGCATGTCGGAGTCCGCGCGGACGGCACGGTGGAACAGATCCGGCTCGTGCGCTCCTCCGGTCACGAACTGCTGGATCAGGCCGCCATCAAGATCGTCCAACTCGCTGCCCCCTACGCCCCCTTCCCACCCGACATCGCTGCCGAAACCGACGTCCTCGACATTATCCGCACCTGGCAATTCCTGCGCGGCGGCAAACTCGGCTGGGAGTAGGACGGGTAGAGCGCGGCGCAACGCGCCGGTCCATCGGCCTTCGCGGACGCACGTCTCATTATCGGTCGCTTCGGGCTTGCCCCAACCCGCGGGGCACGGGATACTAGCGCCATGGGCTTCAGTACCTCACTTACGAACCACTTCCTGATCGCGATGCCGGGTCTTCAGGACCCCAACTTCGCGCGCACGGTCACCTATGTCTGCGAGCACACCGATCAGGGGGCAATGGGCATCATCATCAACCGCCCCACGGAGGTGACCCTGGGCGAGTTGTTGGCGCAGTTGGACATCCCCACGCGGCTGAGCGCGGTGCGCGATACCCTGGTCTACCAGGGCGGCCCGGTGCAGACGGACCGGGGCTTCGTGCTCCACACGGCGGGTCCGTCGTTCGACTCCACCCTCAACATCACCGCCGAGATCAGCGTGACCACCTCACGCGACGTGCTGGAGGCTATCGCCGGCGGCGAGGGTCCGCCGCAAGCCCTGATCGCGCTGGGCTATGCCGGCTGGGGCAGCGGCCAACTGGAGCAGGAACTCAGTGCCAACGCCTGGCTCAGCGGCCCCGCCAACGACGATATCATCTTCCGACTCGACGCTGAGTCGCGCTGGCTGGCTGCCGCCAAGCTGCTCGGTGTCGATCTGAACCTGCTCAGCGGCGAGGCCGGACACGCGTAGTGCCAACCCTGCTCGGATTCGACTTCGGCCCGCGCAAGATCGGCGTCGCGGTCGGTCAAACGGTCACCGGCTCCGCCACCCCCTTGACCACCCTGACCTGCCGCGGCGCGCATCCGGACTGGCCCGGCATCGAGGCCCTGGTGCGGCACTGGCAGCCTAGCGCGGCAGTCATCGGCCTGCCCTACAAGCTGGATGATACGCAAGCGGACTGGGCGCCCTTGGTTCACCGCTTCGCGCGGCAGATTCAAGGACGTTTCGGGCTGACGGTGCATCTGGTCGACGAGCGCTTCACCTCCTGTGAAGCCCGCGCCCAACTGACCAGCCGCCCCAACCCGCGGATCGGTCCCAAGCCGCGCACCGGCGCCCCACCCCACCACGCGGTCGACGCCCTGGCGGCCGCCTTGATTCTGGAAGCCTGGCTCAGTGAGCAACCCCGAACCCCTTAGCCCCGCAACGATCAGCCTGCCCGGTGCCTCTCAAGAGATCTGGATGGATCACGCCGCCGTCGAGACGGCCATCGCAACTATGGGCCTCACCCTGCAGGCCCTGCTCGAGCGGCGGCACCTCGCCGCACCGCTGATGGTCGGCATCCACACCGGCGGGGTCTGGGTGGCCGAGCGGCTGCACGCCGAACTCGCCCTCGCCGACCCCCTGGGCCATCTCGACATCTCCTATTACCGCGACGACTTCAGCCGGATCGGAATGCACCCGCAGGTCCGCCCCTCGCATCTGCCGGTCACGGTCGAGAACCGCCATATCATCCTGGTGGACGACGTTCTCCAGACCGGGCGCACCATCCGCGCGGCACTCAATACCCTGTTCGACTATGGCCGTCCCAAATCGGTGATTCTCGCCGTCCTGGCGGAGCTGGACGGACGCCATTTGCCGATTGAGCCCAACGTGGTAGGCCTGCACGCGCGCCTCGAAGCGGGTGAGCGGATCAAGCTGACCGGCCCGGCGCCGCTGGTCCTGGTGCGCGGCCGGGCACCGGCCAAGCCGGCACCCAAGACCCACCAGGTCGAGGCCGCACCATGATGTCCCACGCCAAGGCCCACGACCTGCAACTGGACCCCGCGGGTCACCTCAAGCACCTCCTCACCGTCGAGGGCTTGAGCCGCGAACTCCTGACCGAGGTCCTGGACCAGGCCGAGGGCTTCCTCGGTGTCGCCCAGCAGGCGGTCAAGAAGGTTCCCCTGTGTCGCGGCAAGGTCGTGGCCAACCTGTTCTTCGAGACCAGCACCCGCACCCGCACCACCTTCGAGTTGGCGGCCAAACGGTTATCGGCGGATGTGCTGAATCTGAACATCGCCGCCTCGGCCACCACTAAAGGCGAGACCCTGCTCGACACCCTGCGCAACCTGGAGGCGATGCAGGTCGATATGTTCGTGGTGCGCCATGCGGCGAGCGGCGCCGCCCACTTCATCGCCTCCCAGGCCGCCCCCCACGTCAGCGTCATCAATGCCGGGGACGGGCGCCATGCGCACCCCACCCAGGGCATGCTCGATATGTTCACCATCCGCCGTCACAAGGGCGCTTTCGAGAACCTGCGCATCGCCATCGTCGGCGACATCCTGCACTCACGGGTGGCCCGCTCCGAGATCGCCGCGCTCAACACCCTGGGCGCCGGTGAGATCCGGGTCATCGGCCCGCGCACCCTGATGCCGGCGCAGGTCGAGTCCCTGGGCGTACGGGTCTTTGAAGATCTGCACGAAGGGGTGCGCGATGCCGACGTGGTGATCATGCTGCGCCTGCAGCGCGAACGCATGAGCGTCGCCCTGCTGCCCAGCGAGCACGAGTATTTCCAGCTCTACGGACTCACCGAGGAGCGCCTCTCCACTGCCCGGCCGGATGCCATCGTCATGCACCCCGGCCCCATCAACCGCGGGGTCGAGATGGACACCCAGGTGGCCGACGGACCGCGCTCGGTGATCCTGGAACAGGTCACCAACGGGATCGCCGTGCGCATGGCGGTCATTGCCATGTGTATCGGCACCCAGAACCGGCGCGGCCAGGGCGCCGTGGGGGGCCTCGATGACTAGCAGCAAAAAGATCAGCATTCTCCATGGTCACCTGATCGACCCGGCGAGCGGGACCGACCGCGCGGCCGACCTGCATCTCGCCGATGGCCGGGTCCTCGCGATCGGCGTGCCCCCGGCCGGGTTCCAGCCGGATGTCACGCTCGACGCCCGCGGGCTGGTGGTCTGCCCCGGCCTGATCGACCTCTCCGCCCGGCTGCGCGAGCCCGGCCATGAACAGAAAGCGACCATCGCCAGCGAGACCCGGGCCGCCGCCGCCGCCGGCATCACCACGCTATGCTGCCCGCCGGACACCGCGCCCGTCATCGACACCCCGGCGGTCGCCCAACTCATCCTGCGCACCGCACAACGCCATGGGCTGGCGCGGGTGCTGCCGGTCGGCGCCATCACCCAGGGTCTGGAAGGCCGCCATATCACCGAGATGGCCGCCCTGAAACAGGCCGGCTGCCCGGTGCTCAGCCAGGCCGACCGGCCCATCCGCAACACCCAGGTGCTGATGCGCGCCCTGGACTATGCCGCCACCTTCGGCCTCACGCTGTTCCTGCAACCCCAGGACGCGGACCTGAGCGAGGGCGGCTGCGCCCACGAGGGCCGGGTCGCCACCCGGTTGGGTCTGCCCGGCATCCCGGAGGCTGCCGAGACCGTCGCCGTCGCTTGCGCCCTGGCCCTGGCCGAACAGACCGGTGCCCGCATCCACTTCCGCGGACTCTCCAGCGCCCGCGGCGCCGAAATGCTGGCCGAGGCGCGGCGCCGCGGCATCCCGGCCAGCGGCGACTGCTCGGTGCACCAACTCTTCCTCACCGAGGACGCTGTCTACGGCTTCAACGCCGACTGTCATGTGATCCCGCCGCTGCGGACCCTGGCCGACCGGCAGGCGCTGCGCACCGCCGTTGCCGAAGGGGCCATCCAGGCCCTGTGCTCCGACCACCAGCCCCATGACGCCGACGCCAAACAGGCCCCCTTCCCCGAGACCGCACCGGGGATCTCGGCCCTGGAAACCCTGCTGCCGCTCACGCTGGCCCTGGTCGATGAGGGCGTCCTGACGCTGTCCGCCGCCATCGCCCGCCTGACCACCGGACCCACCGCGATCCTGGGCCACGACCTGGGCCGTCTCGCGCCGGGCCGGCCGGCCGACATCTGCTGCTTCGATCCGGCCGAAACCTGGGTCCTGAGCCCGGAGACACTCGTCAGTCAGGGCCAGAACACCCCCTTCCTTGGTCGTCAGTTCCGGGGCCGGGTGCGCTGGACCCTGCTCGGCGGACGGATCGTCCATGAGCGTGCTTAGAAAGTGTCCATTTTCTACTTCCCGATTGTTAGCCGACGTTGGCGTTCAAAGCGGGAAGTAGTTAATGGACAGTTACTTAGTCTTGGATTCGGCGCGCCTGACGCCGGCTGAGGCGAAACGGGGGTAGTGCTGTAATCCATAGGATGATCGGCGGACGCTAGCAATACTAACGCACCGATCGTAGACCATGGAGATCGACGGGTAAGACGACAAGGCGAGGATTCCATCACCTCAAGCGCAAGCCGCACAATCGCCAACACCGATCTACAGGAGACCCACGGCATGCGAACGAATATCGTGATTGATGACCAGCTCATGGAGCGTGCACAGGCGCTCTCGGGGCTGCAAACCAAGCGTGAGGCGGTCGAGGAGGGGTTGCGGCTCCTGGTTCGACTGAAGGAGCAAGAACGCATCCGCACGGCGCGTGGCAAGTTGCCCTGGGACGGCGACCTGGATGCCATGCGACGCGACGATGCGTGATGGTGCTGGTCGACTCATCGGTCTGGATCGACTACTTCAACGGGAAATCCACCGTCGAGTGCGATGCACTTGACGCCTTGCTCGCCACTGAGCCGGTATTGATCGCGGATCTGATCCTGACCGAGGTGTTGCAGGGTTTCCGCAGTGACGCCGGCTACCGTCAGGCCCGCACATTGCTTGATCCGCTCACCTGCATGTCGGGGTCATTGAGTCGGGAAACCGGGGATCAGATGTCACTGCGAGCCTCACTGTCCATTGATCCCCTCAGCCAGCGCTCCAGGTCCTCGATCCCGGTGAAATCCAGCAGGGACTCACCCAAGGCGGCCAGTTCGTCGGCGGAGAGGCGCTCGACCTGCGCGCGCTGATCGGCGGTCGGCTCGCCGACACGACGGCGCAACAAGCGCATCACCAAGCCCAGTTGGCCAAGGACCAGACCGCGTTTCTCGCCGCGTTTCTCGCCACGTTTCTCGCCACGTTTCTCTCCCGCCTCCTCACCCTCACGGAAAACCTCCTGGTAAAAGCGGGTCTTTTTCAAATCGGTTTCAGGCAGATGGAGCATGATCTGGATCGCCTCTCGCGAAAGCTCTGGAAATTTGTAGACCAGCACGGTCTCGATCAGGTCGAGGGTCGACTCGCGCTGCCCGGCCGCGGTCTGTTCATCGATCAAGGCACGCGCCTCGGTGAGCAGTGGCTCCCGGTCCATGACCACCAGACGGGCGAGCCGCGCCCCCGGCCCGAGCCCGGGACGGCCGAGCAGGTCCTTGAGATAGACCCGATGCAGGCCGCCGCAACGGATCAAGGCATCGTAGGGCGTGGTATCGCCGACGTCGTACGACCGTTCGGGAAACACCACCACTGCCCGCCAGGGGCCGATCACCTGGTGCCGAAATAGAAACAGAAAGATCGACGCCAGCCAGCGGGCATAGAACCAGGGGTCCGCATAGAACTGGGACTCGGCGAAGACCAACGGCAGGCCGGGTGTACCCGGAGCGGGCAACAGCACCCCGTCGAGCCGAAAGGCGGTCTGTTTCATCTCCTCGGCATGCATCCGGTAGACCCCCGCGGGCGGGACCGCAAGGCCCGCCAGTTCAAAGACGGTCGCCGGACGCTCCTGGAAGATCCGGTAGAAGAGCGGGTCGGTGTGCATGGGTCCGATTCTAGCCCAACAGCCGTGAATGGGCAGCCGACGTTTCGGGAATCCCGGGAATAACTGTTTTCTCAACCCTAAGATTTCCGGTTCGGTAAACTGTCACCGGGACTGCGTATCCAGTAAGACATTCTCGACCTCAGCAATTCCCGGCGAAGGGCTCCCAACCAATTGATTTAAAAAGATTCTGAATTTTTTCGCAACAAAATTAGCAAGAAAGACACCTTACTTTTCAGTAAGTTGGCGTTCACCGGGAACTGCTGTCTCGACCTTGACCTGTCGTCCGCGGTACTCAATTTCTGCACTTATAAAGGGCAAGCCATGACGCAACTCGATATTCATCACGCGCTCCGGATGCCAAGCCACTGCCGCTCCCGGATGTCCAGCGTATCCCGGCTGGTGTGGAAGACGTAAAACTCCCGTTGCGGGACTTCGCGATGAATCCTGGCGTAGGCGCTCAGGGCCGTCGCCGAATCGTGGAAGGCGTCAAGCACCGCCAATTGGTCGAGAATGCGCTGGTCGCCTTCCGAATGAGCCTTGACCGCCTCCAGCAGAAGCCACTGTTGGGGATAATGGGCACGGACCTCCTGCCATTGCATTAGCCGCGCTCCTAAGTGGTGAAAATATCAGAGTGGGGTTACCAGCGATTGATGTACTGCCGGGAAATAACTCGCCGCCCTACGATGCCATGCGACAACGATTTTTCCCGCGTACGTCAGTATTGGTATTCGCGTCTGGAGCCTCATGTCCCTGCACTGGCCCCGTTGCCATTGTCGAATCCAGCACTTGCGAATCAACTTCGGTATTCTGATCCAAATAGCGATAGAGCCTGCAGCGCAGCGCCTTCGGATTGCGCATATCTCGTTCTTGCGAGCACAGAGAATTCCTGGTCTGTGACGCCAAGTCGAAGAGACTCGAACTCATCCTCAAAAGATAGATTGAGGGTTGTGCGTGCCGAAGCGTTAGCTCGATTCACGACACATAGCAAACGTGAATTGTACTGCTTCCGAAGGGACTCGACGCGTTCCGCTGGAATGAGGCCGTAGAGTCGCAAAGTAATTAGTGCATCAACTTCTGCAGTGTTCGCCTGGTTATCGCTCGACAATAACTTGACATCGCTTTGACCATGCTCAACCCATAGCTCGGAGAAGGCTGCCGGCCCCCGTCCATAATAGGGCAATACTGGGGTCGCGAGTCCAGTACTGAGCGCTTCTGCGAGCGCCGCCTGCTCAGCAAGCTCAGGCAATGTATCGAACGTTCCACGCCCCACATTCCACTCGGAAAAATGCCTCAGATAGAAAAGTGAGTTGATCACCCGTCTAGCTCGCTGCAGTTGCCAGCGCCGTCCTGAAAACTCTACCGGTTCGTCTAGGAGGGAGGACAAAGCGCTTTCGTATAATCCCTTTAGCCGCAACCCTCGATCCAACAGCGCTCGGTTACTTGCGAAAAATAGTCCGAGTGCATGAGATAGTCCGGACCGCGCCTTTCTTCGGCTTAGAAAGTATCTAAACCGTGGATAAGCAGAGAGGGCTCGCAGTCTCTCGACTGGAATACTGAGGCCACCCTCTGCCAACATTTTCTTCATTGATTCGGCTCGCTCCGGGTGGAATGCCAAGTAGACTGTAAGGTCAGTTGAGAAGCTTCGAAAGCTATCCTCATCCGATATGTCTGGGCGCATAATGCTACGCTGCCACTCGATGCGGCCGATTACGTTCGTCTTATCCGTATTGAGCGCCAAACCCTGCCGCTCGACAGAGCGCTGAATATCGCGTTTTACTTTGTCAACTTGGTCCTCATGGCAAACCACGACGATATCGTCAACATAACGATAATAGTTGGTTCCATAGTTACTTGTTAACTCATGATCGACGTCGCGCAGTATTAAGTGTCCGAGCACGTGACTTGACGCCGGCCCTATTGGTATTCCATGACTACCGGCGCTGAGAAGTTGAGAAAAAAACCCTATAATTGGATCACGCCAGGGCTTGAAATCCTCATCTGACTTATCCAGTAGCGACTTTAAGATAGAGTCAATTTTTCTTGGACAAATCGAAGGATAAAACCTCTTGATGTCGGTGACAACCGCAACATGATTTGCGACACTCAGTCCATCGGCAATATCACCATTCCGTTGCTTGTAACCCTCGACGAAGAACTCATAACTCCCGCCGGATCTAGAGGATGAGGGCCAACGGTAGCTATAGACTCGTGAGGGAACGGAAAACGCGGAGTGCTGCGCAAGGAGCGCAAGCACAAATGATTCCGCGATAGCAGTCAAGGGACTCGGCGCTAAGCAGTCGCGATAGATATGCTCAACGCCTGCGGGAGTGGTACTTGATCCCTTGTAGAGATCAAATTGCTTGAATCTCCACGCATCGCCGGAGAAAAGCCGCCGACGTATAAGTCGCTGCAAATAAGCGTTTTCTCCTGGGGGAAGTTGATCGGCAATTAAACGCAAGCCAACATACGTCGGAAAATAGCTTTGTCGGGTAGTGTTTAGTGCCCTGATTAGCAGTGTTTGATCAAGTCCGAACATCGCGCTACTCATTGCCGAATGCCATTACAGTCACATGACTCTTTACTTCTTGATCGATATGCGGGTCATACCAATAAAAGCGCCGAGATTTGTGTTTGGCGAGTTGGGGCACATCAGTCCGAATATTGTATTCGTCGCCGTTCCTGGTAAAATGAAAGGCAACCTGATTCAACACTAATCGCACGGAGTCAGCAAATCTAGTCAGCCAAGAATTTTTCACATGGGGCTCTACCCATAGCCAAGAACTGGTGCAGGTCTTATGACTTAGGCGGGCTGCTACAATTTTTAGAGAATCATGCATCACCTCAAGTTCGTCTTTTCCCACGCCAGAAAGTGCTGAGATCACGCACAAGAACCGATTTACGCCGTTTTGTCTAGCATGGGAAAAAAATGACTCTAATACTTCGCTAACCGCACCGCTCACTCTGATGTCGCAAGAATTCGTGACCAAAGATACATTAATTCCCGCTGATGAAAACCATGGGGTGAGGCGCTCCAGCAAATTAGCGTAAAATTCCAGAGCATTTTCTGAATAGTCAACTCCAACGATCGAGACATTCAGCGGCAGTTTCGGGATGGAGCGTTGAATCCGCAACTCGCACAAAAAAGAGAGCAGCGCCAGCGTCCCGGCACCATTCCCGGCCGCCAGGTCCAACAGAAAATTATTACCATCCCCAAGCTGGTCAAGGACCATGTTGCGGACCGCCGTTTGCTCGTCCAACGGATCTGCGCAAACAAATTGCATGCGGGCAGATGAGTTTAGGAAGCGATTAACCAAGTGGTCCTTAGCGTCTTTCGGTGACTGTCCGCCCTGTTCCTTGCCTCCGGTTGGCTGATAAGATTGCATCCAGCCGTTGTCATTTAGGATGTCTTTATGCGCATCAGTGAGCGGCTTGGGTAGATAAAGCACGCCCGAACTCCAGACTGAAGGAGGAAGACTTTTCCCTATGAACGAAAGAACAGAAGTCGGTGTCGACACGTAACCCATGAATTCGCGGTCCTCTTATTGTCGGATGTCAAGTAAAGATTCGAGCCATCGGGGAGGCTGTGGACAAGCCAAACAGCGAGGTAGGGTCGGGCCGGTCTGACGGACGCCAGGTCATGGAAATATCGGAACCTCAAGCCGCCAGCGGCACCCGCAGATCAATCTCATCCCAAGGCACAAAAACGCGTTGGCGGTCGTCGATTTCAAGGATACCTAGATCGACCAAGGTCCCGACATCGGTGCAGCCAGGGATCTTGTCCTGCTCGACTGGTTCAGCAAGTTCCCCGATGGGTGTAGGTCCGCGGCGTTTGACCGTCTGTATCAGTTCCCAACGCCTTGGCGTCAGGGTACTGAGCATCTCAGACAGGCTCTCGAAGCCAATGGATTCAACTGGAGTGACGGCTTCGCCCTGTTCCAGGCGTTCCCAGGTTTGCGCGAATGCTTCCATCGCCGCCTGCGGGGTCGAGATCTCGATGCGAAGGATGCGTCGTTCACTCATCGGTCAAGCTCCTGACATCGGCCCAGAAATCGTCGAGCAAAGTCCTGACGCTGACGAACGTATAAGGTTCTTCCCGTCCGCCCAGATGCTTGTGGTCGCCCTTGCCGCGCTCGTTGTCATAGCCGACGATACGCTGCTGGTCCCGAATATACACTAAACGGTACTTCAGCCCGTGCGGGCGCTCCGCGTCAGCCTGCGGGAGTTGCCAGATAACCATTTCGATCAGGCCGGAGCGGAAAGTCTGACGGCGCTCGAAGAGCTTTCTGGCGTTCATTGTTCCAATGACGCCACGATTGAGGACCGTGGTCAAGTCCTGAGCCAGACCGCGGGCGTGGCCGGTGGCGGCTTGGATACTCCAGTTGGGACAGGCGGCGGTCGAGGATAGACTCCAGGTAGGACGCGAGGCCGAAGACGCGGCTTGCGAGCACGCGGCAGCTGGGCAGCAGGTCCGGGCGCAGGAGGTGGAGCAAGGTGTAGGGGTCGGGGTCGCCGACCTGGTAGCGGTCTTCGGGGTCGGCCGGGACACGGGAGACCACGGCGCCGGTGACTATGGGCTGGGCCTTGAGCCGGACGAGTTGGCCGGGGTCGAAGGCCCCTTGCGATGCCGTTGCGGACGGTTGATCGGCAGGTTTGGCGGACCCGGCCAGTTGCGCGAGGAGCGCGGCTCGCTCGGCGTGGATGTCGGCCAGCGTGGGTTGGTCGGCACCGATGGCCTGCATCTCCGTCGTTGTTGATGGAAGCCGATTCTTCACGCCACGCCATTAGGTCATTATGGGGGCTGCCTGTGAATGCGCTTCAGGTGACGAAGATTCAGGATCACCGGTAAACCCATACTCCACCGGCACCCTGAGATAAAACAGATTGAGCCCCTGCGCCGCGATGTGCGCCAGGAACCGATCGGCCTCCTCCTGGGTCACCACGAAACCCACTTCCACCGGCAGGTCTCCGGCCAACTCGAAAAAACGCTCCTCGTGCAGTCGCCCATGACGGCCATAGCCGGCCAGGGCGCGGAACGCTGAACCACCGTGCAAACCGAGCTGCTTCGCCTCATCCAGCAGCCAGTCGTAGGCCAGTTTACGATGGTGGCGGCGGTTCTCCGCCACATAGAACTTGAGAAAACAGCCGTTCATGGACAGTCCTGCCAGTCATCTGACGCGCGTGTGAACATGGATGTCTCGCAACCTGAACGCGGCCTTCGGCTTCAAGCCGCCGGCCAGCCGCGCGATCCAGGCGCGAGACCACCGCGAACCCTGCGCATAAGGTATAACGCAAACGGGTCATCGGCGGCTGCCGACCGACCGGCGTTTCCAGCCATATCCTTCGTCTGAACCTTGCAGCGGGAGCACGCGTGACCAGCACCGACCAGACCAACCCGCCGCACCGCACCAAACCCAGGCGCTTACCCCCGCGGGAGCGACTGCGCGCGCTGCTCGGCATCGAATCCCGGCCGGCCAGCCATCACGAGCGCTGGCTGGCGATGGCCGGAGGTGTCCTCGGTATTGCGCTGGTCTTCGCTGCCGCGGCGCTGCACCCCCTGGGGCCGGGCAGCACGCTGGTGGTGGCCTCGATGGGGGCCTCGGCCGTGCTGATCTTCGCCGTGCCCCATGGCGCCCTGTCGCAGCCCTGGCCGGTCATCGGCGGCCATCTGCTCTCCGCCGGCATCGGCGTCACCGTGGCGCACTGGGTCCCGTCGGCGGCGCTCGCCGGGCCGCTCGCGGTCGGTCTTGCAATCGTGATCATGCATTATGCGCGTTGTTTGCACCCGCCGGGCGGCGCCACCGCCCTGACGGCGATCATCGGCGGCGCCGAAATCCAAGCCCTGGGGTACGGCTATCTCCTGGCACCGGTGCTGGTCAATGTCGCACTGCTGGTGGCGGCCGGCATCCTGCTCAACTTCCCCTTCCGCTGGCGGCGTTATCCGGCCGCGCTGGCGGCACCCGCGGCGACACCCGGCGTACCCGATAGCGGCGAGACGCCGACACCGCCCGCGCTCGGCCACGACGATCTGGTCTATGCCTTAGGGCGGATGGATTCATTCATCGACGTCTCCGAGGCCGACCTGGCACAGATCTTCGCCCTGGCGACGCACCACGCCCAGGAACGTCATCCGGGCGATCTGGAGATTCGGCCTGGCCGCTGCTACAGCAACGGCCGTTACGGGGCCGACTGGGCCGTGCGTTGCGTGATCCAGGTTGAGCCCGGCGGCGCTGAGGCCCTGGTGTCCTTCCGCGGCGCTGCCGGAACCGAACGACGCACCCGCGGCACCCTGAGTCGCGCGGCCTTCGCCGACTGGGCGTGCCATGAGGTCGAGCGCGACGAGACCACCTGGCGACGCGTCGTCCACCCGCGACCGGAGCACCGCGAGCTTTCCACATCCCCTGTTGTCGCTTCTGTGGATAAGCTGTGCCCAAGCGGGACTGAACCTTAACCAAACAGTGCGTTTGAAACCCCGGATAAAGTTTCGCCACCACGCCGGATGCGCCGGTGTCGAGGTGCTGATCACCGATCTGCGGCTGATCCGGCGATCACCTTAGGCTCAGGACTGCGACACCCGCGCCTCCAGCAACCGCCGATCTTCTTCCACACTGAACCGATGCCGGAACAGGGCCCGGACCTCGGCGTCCGGGTCCGGAAGCGATTGACGGCTTGATATTTCCGTTCTCATCCAGATTGACGCAGCAGAGCGCAGCGACCCATCACATCGAACACATCGGATACCAACCGCGGATGACTCTCGACTTCGACAACACCTACGCCCGCCTGCCGGATCACTTCTACGCGCGACTGGCCCCGGTGCCGGTGGCCGGCCCGCGGTGGGTCAAACTGAACACCGCGCTGGCTCTGACGCTCGGGCTCGACCCGGCGGCGCTGGCCACGCCGGAGGGCTTGGCCGTGTTCGCGGGCAATCAGGTACCCGCGGGCGCGGAGCCGCTGGCCATGGCCTATGCCGGGCACCAGTTCGGCCACTTCGTCCCGCAGCTCGGCGACGGCCGGGCAATCCTGCTCGGCGAAATCACCGACCCGCGGGGTACCCGTTTCGATATTCACCTCAAGGGCTCGGGCCGCACCCCCTTCTCGCGCGGGGGCGACGGACGCGCCTGGCTGAGTCCGGTCCTGCGGGAATACGTGATCGGCGAGGCGATGCACACGCTCGGCATCCCGACCACGCGCGCACTCGCGGTGGTCACCACGGGCGAACCGGTCTATCGCGAAACCACCCGACCCGGTGCGGTGCTGACCCGCGTCGCGCGCGGCCATGTGCGGGTCGGGACCTTCGAGTACTTCGCGGCGCGCGCCGATCACGCGGCCTTGCGCCGCCTGGCCGACCATGTGATCGCCCGCCACGACCCCGAACTGCAGGGGCTGGAACAGCCCTACCTGGCCCTGCTGGACGCGGTCATCGGGCGTCAGGCGGACCTGATCGCGCGCTGGCTCGGCGTCGGGTTCATTCACGGGGTGATGAATACCGACAACATGGCGATCTCCGGCGAGACCATCGACTATGGTCCCTGCGCCTTCATGGACACCTATCACCCGGAGACGGTCTACAGCTCGATCGATCGGCACGGCCGCTACGCCTATGCCAATCAGCCGCGCATCGCCCAGTGGAACCTGGTGAGCCTTGCCCAATCGCTGCTGCCGCTGCTCGACGAGAACCAGGAACGGGCACTTGAAATCGCCCAGACGGCCGTCGATACCTTCATGCCGCGCTTCGAGCAGGCCTATCTCGCGGTGTTTCGCGCCAAGTTGGGACTCTTGGAAGAGCAAGCGGACGATGCCGGGCTGATCGCCGGGTTCCTGTCGGCCCTGGCCGCGGACGGCGCCGACTTTACCAACAGTTTCCGTGCCTTGAGCGAGGTAGCGGCGGGCGCCGAAACCCCCTGGGGCGAGGGCGGCGCCATCCCTGCCTGGCTGCCGGACTGGCGCGCCCGCCGCGCGCGCGAGACCGCCAACCCCATGGAGCAGGCGACCCGTATGCAGCAGGCCAACCCGGCCGTGATCCCGCGCAATCACCGAGTCGAGGCGGCGCTGGACGCGGCGCTGGACGGCGACCTCGCTCCGTTGGACACGCTGTTGCGCGTGCTCGCGAATCCCTGGGAGTCACGGCCCGAGCACAGGCCTTACACGCAACCGCCGCAGCCGCACGAGGTCGTCCACCAGACCTTCTGCGGCACCTGAACCGCGAACCCACCCCAAACCATACAGGAGCGCAGCAGCAATGAACGCGATGCCAATCGCCGTCATCACCGGCGCCGACCGCGGGCTCGGCCTTGAAACCGCCCGCCAACTCGCACAGCACGGCTATCGCGTGCTGCTCACCGCCCGCCGCGACGCCGCCGGCCAGGCCGCCGCCGCGGCCTTGACGGCTGAGGGTCACGCGGCGCACTTTCGGCACCTGGACGTCACCGCACCCGCCGAGGTCCAAGCACTGGGCGACCATCTCAAGACCGCATTCGGACGCATCGACGTGCTGGTCAACAACGCCGGCATCTTACCCGACCCGAGCCCCGGCGGCCCCGCGTCGAGCATCTTCAACGCGGAGCTCGACACCATCCGCCGCGCCATGGAGACCAACACCCTGGCTGCCCTCCACCTGTGCCAGGTGTTGATTCCGCTGATGCAGGGCAACGGACGCGTGGTCAATGTCTCGTCCGGCATGGGCCAACTCAGCGACATGAACGGCTGCTGCCCCGGCTACCGGCTCTCAAAAGTGTCGCTCAATGCCGTCACCCGCATCTTCGCCGACGAACTGCAGGGCACCAACGTCAAGGTGAACTCGGTCTGCCCCGGTTGGGTGCGCACCGACCTCGGCGGGCCGGATGCGCCCCTGAGTGTCGCGGAGGGCGCCAAAGGCATCGTCTGGGCCGCGACCCTGCCGGACGACGGCCCGAGCGGCGGCTTTTTCCGGCATGGGGAGGCGATTGCCTGGTAGCCGGCGCCGCCTCACTCCCCGCCGATCAGGCGGCCAACCGACGCCGTGGATTCGGCAAGTCAGTTGGCAGCCTGCCCGCGGTTCTTGGCATGACGCGAGGGGTCATTCGCTCGTGACGTTTTGCCCTTCGCCCTTCGTTTGTCCCGCCGTTCCGTCAGCCGCGGAGATCGCAATCGCCGTTCTCCCGCCACCTTCGACCGAAGGACCCAAGCCGAACGATGTTGCCGGCGAACTCAATGCTGCTGTCCTTGTCGGTAGCGGTCGTGCTGGCCTTGTCGGTGCTGAAGTCGACCCGCTGCCGACATGAGATCGCCAGGCGATCGGTGCGTTTCCAAAACGTCTGCGGCAACCGGCACAGACGCTCGAACATCTCACCGACAGTCTTGGCGCGCCAGCGGACCGTGAAATCGTCGCGACCGGTGCACTCCGCAATTTCCTGAAAAAACTCCGCCATTTGATTTCTTGGCAATGGAAAGTGGCGGGCCGAGATGCCTGTATCCCGTTCTTGCGCCGGGCCGGCTGAGCACAATTTGCTCGCTTCGTTCTGCTCACTCGCCTTTGCGATCTCGTCAAACCGCTCCGGTCGAACACCAAAATAGGTTTGAATATGCTCACAGCGGCTGCCGAGATGAAGCGTCTCGTTATCCAATACCTTCCAGAAATCCGCCTCCTCTTGATGCACAAGCACCAGAATGCAGGTCTCCCAGCCGCTGGAAAGAAACAGCGTCGCGTCCGGAAATTCATGCGGAAGCGCTTTCAACTGGCGACGTAGTTCATACGCCTGCCAGCGATAAGCAAACTCGATCAAGGACACCGAGAGCACCGCTCCCTCATTCCGGGTCGGGGTCTCCTGCTCCGGCGGCATCGTCTCGCTCGTCCCCGCGCCGCGGTCCTCGCTGCTCTGCGAGCAAAGAAGATCCGTCGCTTTGCCAAGAACCTGCAAAACGGCGCGTGGCTTGAGTAGCGCCTGAACACGTATGGGTGACTCGTGCTGACGTTCGACGGGAGTCAGGTGGTCGCGATAAAGCAAAAAGGCGTATTGACCGATCAGCGGCAGGAAACAGGGTTCGGGAATCTTGAAATCCGAAGCAGATGTGAAGGCTATTCTCATCGCTTCGATGTCCTTGTTCATCTGTTTCACCTTGGGATTCTCGCAATAGGCGGATCGCACGGCTTCCATAGCCTTGGCGAATGGGGTAGCGCCCTTGTGAGTGGCGACGTAGTGCGGCCAGATGACCCCGAGACTGATAGTGCCTAAGGGTGCGATGGGGAACCATTCCGGATTACCATGACTGCTGGTCGACGCCTGACCGGCATTGAACACGGCCCTGGTGCTCGCATCACCCTTCAGTGCACTCACCACGTGCTCCTCAAGCCAACAATCGAGCTTTTCCAATAACAAAGGCAAATTCAGATCCTTCAGCAACGCTTCCTCCTGCTTCAACCAACGCCGAAACCGGTCTCCGGTTGCGTACTTGCGCAGTTTCAGCCAAGACGCGATCGTTGTCCGCTCAGCCAGCTTCCAGCGCTTGTTCTCGTGACTGTCCAAACCTTGGCGGTCGCACAGGAGCACCTTAAAGGCATCATAGTCCTTAGGATTAGGCAGCACCGATCTCATCCAGACGTCAAACCCATTCGCGGGCCGGCCGATGATGGCATCGGCAATCGCATCGGTGGCACTGAAGCGGGCCAACAAGCATTCCACCGCTATGCGGAAAGCCCCGCTCCCATCATTGCGGATGCGATTGGCATAGGTCTTGGTCAGGTGTATGATTTTATCGTCACCATACCCCATGTTGTCGAGCTTCTCCATAGCACCGCCAGCAAAGCACCATTTGGCCCGCAACGATATCTCTTCGTCGAGCTTCTTCATAGCACCGTCGGCAAAGCACCATTTGGCCCGCAACGATATCTCTTCGATTCGCTCTTGGCGTTCTTCGTCAGGTGATGGAGGTTCCTCCTCAAGCGTTGGCGATGGCGCGCCACCGAAAACGCCTTGGTGCAAACCCTTGACGGCCTCACGGATCAATTTACCTACCCCCTGGGGCAGGCGGTAAGCGGTCGTGATCGCTTTAGCCCCCACATAACCCTTCAGTCGAGAGAGTGACCCTTTCTGCAAGCGCTCCAAAGCGGTGTCCACGATCTTGTCCGAGCATTCCCTGCGGTACCTCCAGTGTTCTGCATGCTGAACCGAAAAAGCGAACACGGCGGCACCGCCCTGATCATAGCGCTCGATGGTGCTACTTAACCCATGGATCCAGTCAAGCATATGCTTACCAAGGTCCTTGTTGTGCAAGTCGTTGCAGACTGCAATCGCGAGCCGCAACCGCACTTCCCAGAAGACCTGCTCATTGCCGATCGCAGGAACTTCATAGACGCGATGTCGCTCCGCGCCAAGGCCATCAATCGGAACGCCCCCGGTCTGGAAAAAGACCGCCTCATTGCTGCCGAACAGTTGCATCGCCAAGGCCGCCACATAGCCGACACCACAGAGGGCCACGGCGATGAGGTCGGCCCATATTTCCCCGGTCAGGGCATGCCAGACGTCGCGATTCTGCGGCAAACGCGGCTCTTCTTTCCGGGCCGCCTCGAACAAGTCATTTGTGAGTTGATTCCGGGCGCCGAAAAACCCCTTTCCCGCATCCCCGTCTTCCAGATGCATATGGGCGCATTCGTGGTAGAGCAAGGGAAAGAGCAGCGGCATCTCGAGATAGAAAAAGGCGCTGCGGATAGAGCGAAATCGCCACGTTTGACCATCCGGCGTACGCTTCCGGATTTCGTGAGAGCGCACCCGACTGTCGGCGACATGGCCCCAAGAGTGAATAAAATACTCGTGTGCCCGTTCTTTCGCGAAGTCCGGATCTGGGTAGTCCTCCACTCGGCCAGACCCGCGCTCGAAATACGCGAGCATCGCGGTTTCCCAATCCACATGGCGGCTATAAGCGGACAGGAAATCCCCGAAGAGTGCGGAGTTCCAGCGCCGCAGCAGCGTTGGCTGGGGCAAGCTGCCGGGGATATTCTCGGCGATTTGAATCAGCTTGAACTGAGCGTGCTCCAGTTGACCGGTATAGATGCCGAACTGGTCGCGGATGAAGAGTGCACGCTGGCTGATGAACCAAAAGAACTGCGGCGGCTGCCAGGTGCGACAAAGGACATGGAACTGCTCCCGACAAGTCTCTTGATTGCTCTCGATCGCCAGATACAGGCTGCCGAGATAGTTGTAGAGACTGCGCAGCGCCCGCTGGCGCGCCGGCAGCAGGCTCCACGGAATGCGAGCCGTCATATCCTCCTTCTTAAAGGGCTCGATACGCTGTTCATCGTCGGCCTGAGCTTGACCGCCGCCTTTGGATGAGGAGGCTTCAAGATCGCTGAGCATACCCCAGACCATATCCTGCAAGTGTGCACATTCCTCCATCAGAATGTTGAATCTGGTGTTCAGGTCAGTGAACAACATCCAGGCGTGACGCTTGATAAGGCGGTCGCTGTCTTGCTCATCGTCCCGGCGCGTGGAGTTCGACTGATCAGTCATTGGCGTTAAACAATCACTTGCAGCAATGTCAGATAAAGCGCGAAGAGCACCGTTACGGCGAGCGCCAATAAACGGTCGTGACCGATGCCCACCTCGGCATCGCTGCTTTGCTTGAAGTAATCCGGCCAGATATAGCGCCAGTGTCGTTCGTCATCCAGCTCGTAGGCGGGGGGCCAGGATTCATTATCGTGCTTATGTAGCCATCTGGAAAACGCGCGTACCTGTTTCAACAAAACATCGACGGAAACGGACAACCAGGCCAAGCCAAGAATAACGGCCAGGATCTTTGAAGTCGCCCCGAAGCCGAAGAGGAGTCCGTAGAGTAGAGCACTCAGCACGAGCCCAAGGTACAGTTGAAGCTGAAACCGATGGGCATACACCGCCCATCTGAAGGCATTATCGGCCTGTTCGGCGGGAGACGGATCCGCGGCTGGAATCGGACGCTTTGGTTCGGTCTGCGCGGCGGTGGCGCCGGCAATTGTGCCGGGTGATGACGCATTCGCGTTTAGGGTGGCAGACTTAAATTCGCCGACAGTGGTGCTTTGCGACAATCGCGGCAGTCGCGACAGAAAGGCGTAGCGCAACAGACGCAGGCACAGCGCTTGCAGATTGCGCGACTTATCGGGCGGGGGGAATCTGCCGTAGCGATCGGTGCGAAAGGATAGGGTCGCGGGAGCCGCGAAGTCGCGCCACATGTCGGGGTGCGTCATACGCAATGCGACATTAATATACCGCGAGCGATTGACGCCCGGCGTCGGAAATGGGGCCGGAGTTTCCGGATGCAATAGGTAAAGGCGCAGCCGAACCGCCGGCCGTCGTGGGAACGCCAGCCTTGGCAGCCACCAGACCAAGCCGAGTAAGAGCGCGATCTTCGGGAATACGCCGAGGGTTCCGAACACTGAGAATACGGACCCCGCGGGTAGCCGCGCCGCGGTGTTGGCCGCGAACGAAGCGATAAAGGAAGCGATCATCGGATCGGCCTCACGACCCGGAAATGACATCGCCACTGACGGATGAATACCGCCGTTCGGCCACAGCGCGGCGCTGAGCATCAGTGTGGCGACGATCAGCAACCGCCAACCCGACTCCCCGCGAACCGCGGAGCGAAACAGGGGGAACGAAAAATAGGCTTCGATATCAAGTCGTCTTTCGCGCGGCAGCCCACCGTCGGCCCGCCACTCTTTGCCATCGGGGCTCAATAAGCACCGCTTAACATGCACTTCAAACACGATGCAGCTAAGCGCGGCGACCGCGCGTCATCCAACGCGAAAAGCCGTACACTACCGGCCGCCGCGGGAGCCCCACCGATAGGTTGGCGCACTGACCGAATGCTCATCGACAATGCGCGCGCGGCGCTCGGTGGGCCACAGACTGTCGTGCGGCGCCCCGGCAAAGAGGCGACCTTCCGGTGCCGGCGGTTGCGGGAGCAACGGCACCCCGGCCAGGCGCCGCGCTTCGACTGCAGCGATTGCCTGGAAATTTTCGGGGAACGATTGGGACAATTTGCGTGCACTTTGCTTGCACTGCTCGAAGCACGACGGCGTTGTTGCCGGTTCGTCGGAGGAAGCGCCGACTTCGCGTTCAGCATGCTCGATTGAGCGCAACTGGCTGTCCAGCAAAGCGAGAAATCGCTCCAGCGCGTCCTTTGATGCGGCCCTTACACCGGCACCGTACTGCAGACGTTCGGCAAGATCGTAGGTAAAAGCGGGTCGCAGATCCGCGGTGAGGAGTTTGCGAATACTGTCGATGCAGGAGATCCGGCTCGGTCGCTGTGCGGCCGGGGATTTCAGCGTCGCGTCCTCGTGGCTCTGATCCTGATCGGCCAGGGACTTCAGTCTCGCGTCCAGTTGGTCGAGATAACGATCGACCGCGTTACGCGCCAGTTCAGCAAACACGACCGTTGCCTGGTGGTTGTCCGTCATACGATTCATCGCCCCCTCGGGAAGCAGCGAAACCACTGCCTTGGCGACCCGTACAAGCTGGCCGCGGTCTTTTCATACGCTAAGGCGTTACCAGAGCCGTTAGCGTTGTGTCTACCTTGCTGGACGGACGCCGGTCGCGAGCACCGCCAATCTCAGACCCGGTCCGACCACAGACTGGACGCCCTCGCAGGGGTAAACCCTTAGACGTCACTCTACCGCCCATTATCGTCGGCGGGTGGAAGATGGTCAAGGTTCAAGACGCCGAGTCAGCGGCGTAGCGGGATCCGGCGATGCGGGCAAGTCGGGCGGGAGCGCTGACCTGCGCGGCGGCGAGTGTCGTGAAATACAGCTCGGTCTTTAGCTGCAGGCGCCGCTTTCGGCGGCGGTCGACCGCGGCACTCCGGCGCTGGATCGCGCCGCGCATCCGGCCGGCCGCGGACGGTCCGCACAGCGGACCCTAGTGTGCCCGACATGGGCATGTACTTGTTACC
>JACDZJ010000036.1_pt1 | contig 67374 bp, 77 predicted proteins | sample 7365721 | NCBI WGS metagenome assembly JACDZJ01 (sample SAMN15143480, study PRJNA637477) | pond metagenome | biome: freshwater wetland ecosystem [ENVO:00000243]; feature: pond [ENVO:00000033]; material: pond water [ENVO:00002228]; isolation source: pond water containing pink berries ... | reverse complement strand
CAACCGCGCTGGTTGAGATTTCCTAGCACACTGCCGCGATTCAATCACAGCAAGCTAGCTATCATACATCTGTTCGGCTACGGATCAAACTCTTTTCTTGCTTTTCCCGTTTTCTTCGACTTTTCGTCGGTTTGTTCTATTCGCTTTTCCTAAGCAAGTCGATCAGTATACATCATCTATGCGGGCGGTCAACTATTTTTAGCCCTACGCCCGATCCAATAACGCATCCTGTTGCGCCACGCGCTACGCGCCCCCTCCACCTTGATCGCTGACGCTCTCGCCGGAGATCAATAACCCTTGTCATCAACAAGCCGGAGGGCTCCTCAATCTTCTTCCACCGCCTCTGCACGCTCCGGCCGCCCGACCAGTTCTACGTATGCCATCGGCGCGGCATCACCGGTCCGAAAGCCGCACTTCAAAATGCGCAGATAACCGCCGGGACGCTCCAGATAACGCGGCCCAAGCTCCACGAATAGCTTTCCTACGACCTCCTTGTCCCGCAGGCGCGCGAATGCCAGGCGCCGAGTATGAACGGAATCGCTCTTAGCCAGCGTGATCAGTGGCTCCGCAACCCGACGCAACTCTTTGGCCTTTGGCAGCGTGGTCTTGATCAGTTCATGCCGAAAAAGCGATGCCGCCATATTGCGAAACATAGCTCCCCGGTGCGAGCTGGTGCGATTTAGGTGCCTTCCGGCTTTACGGTGACGCATGGTCCGTGATCCAAATATCTGTTAGCGAATGCTCAGTTCATCGATATTCTCGGGAGGCCAGTTCTCCAGGCGCATCCCAAGCGATAAACCGCGGGTAGCAAGAACATCCTTGATCTCAGTGAGCGATTTTTTACCAAGATTCGGTGTCTTCAGCAACTCCACTTCCGTTCGCTGAATGAGATCCCCGATCAGATAGATGTTCTCTGCCTTGAGACAATTGGCAGAACGAACAGTCAGTTCAAGATCATCGACAGGACGCAACAGAATCGGGTCAATGGTCGGACCCGGCGCGGGCTCTTGAGCTGCGACATCCCGCGGAAGCGAGGGGTCCAGCGCCACAAAACTCCCGAGCTGGTCGCGCAGAATTTCTGCGGACCGTTGAATCGCGGTCTTCGGGTCTAAGGTTCCATTGGTCTCCAGATCGATAACCAGCCGATCGAGATCCGTCCGCTGTTCCACTCGAGCCGATTGCACCTCAATGGCAACTTTTCGCACCGGACTAAATGACGCATCCAGCGTCAGTTTTCCGATAGGACGATCCTCGCCCCCTTCGATCTCCCTTTGTATCGCAGGAACGTAACCGACGCCGCGACGTACGGTCAATGTCATGCTGAGCTCAGCATCGGTCGTCAGGTTAGCGATGACCAAGTGCGGATTGGCAATAACGCCGGAGTGCCCCAGGTCAATATCTGCCGCGGTCACCCTACCAGGCCCCTTCTTACTCAGCGCGAAGGTAGCCTCGTCTTTACCGCTTAGGGTAATTGCGAGGTTCTTCAAGTTCAGAAGAATCTCAAGTACGTCTTCCTGCACACCTTCCAGCGTGGTGTACTCGTGCAGCACGCCGTTGATCTCAACCTCTGTGACCGCACACCCGGACATTGAGGACAACAAAACTCTGCGGAGCGCATTGCCGAGTGTGTGACCAAAACCCCGCTCTAACGGCTCTAGGGAGACCCGCGCATGACTGGCGCTGCCGTCAACCGGCTCCACCTGTACGATACGTGGGCGCAGAAACTCGCCGATAGCCTCACTCATTCCAACACCCCCTTGCGGTCACTCCTTACTTGGAGTAAAGCTCGACGATCAAAGACTCGTTGATGTCAGCAGGCAGATCCGAACGATCCGGAACCCGCTTAAAAACACCTTTCAGAGCCTTCAAATCGACTTCTACCCAGTCGGGGAAACCGTATTGCTCGGCTAAAGCCATTGCATTTTGTACGCGCACTTGCTTCTTCGCAGCTTCCCGAACTTCCACCGTATCTTCCGGGGCAACCGGATAAGATGCCACATTAACAACTCGGCCGTTAACAAGAATACCTTTGTGCGATACCAGTTGACGCGCCTCGGAGCGTGTGGAGCCGAATCCCATGCGGAACACGACATTATCGAGCCGCCGCTCAAGCATTTGCAGCAGGTTTTCACCCGTCGCTCCCTTGGACTGGGCCGCTTTGCGATAATAGTTCCGGAACTGCTTCTCCAGCAGCCCGTAGATGCGCCGCACTTTCTGCTTTTCACGGAGCTGCACACCGTAATCAGAGAGCCGGCGACGCCGATCCCCCGCTTGACCCGGCTGCTTTTCCAGATTGCATTTCGTATCGAGAGAGCGAGCGCGGCTCTTGAGCCCGAGGTCAGTGCCCTCGCGACGCGCAAGTTTGCAGGTAGGACCAGTGTAACGTGCCATTATATTATTGCTCCCTCAAACACGCCGCTTCTTGGGCGGACGGCAGCCATTATGCGGGATCGGCGTCACATCAGTGATGCTGGTGATCTTAAAACCGGCGTTATTCAATGCGCGGACTGCAGACTCACGGCCGGGACCTGGACCGTTGACGTTCACATCCAGATTTCGCAGCCCATACTCTTTCGCCGCTTGGCCGGCCTTATCAGCCGCGACCTGCGCTGCGAACGGCGTGCTCTTCCGTGAACCACGGAAACCCGATCCACCCGAAGTCGCCCATGTCAGGGCGTTTCCCTGACGATCGGTAATCGTGATGATCGTGTTATTAAAAGATGCATGGATGTGAGCAACACCATCCGCGACCTGCTTACGGATTTTTTTCTTAACGGTTCGAGTCGGTTTAGCCATTCGCCTTTACCAGCCGGTGGGCAGCATGTAAGCCGCCTTAACGCTTAATGGGACGGCGCGGCCCCTTACGGGTCCGTGCGTTAGTTCGGGTGCGCTGTCCGCGCAGCGGCAGTCCCCGCCGGTGACGAATCCCGCGATTACAGCCGAGGTCCATCAAGCGCTTGATATTCATTGAGATCTCGCGACGAAGGTCACCCTCAACGGTGTACTTCGCGACTTCCGCACGAAGCCTGTCCACTTCCTCTTCTGACAGGCTCTGGACTTTCGTGTCGCGCGGCACAGCTGCGGAGTCGCAAATCTCGCCAGCGCGGACCCGACCAACACCGAAGATCGCAGTGAGCGCGATCACCGTGTGCTTCTTATCTGGAATATTGACGCCGGCTATACGGGCCATTGCACTGAACCCTCGAAACCAAATTTTATCAGCGGTAAACCGCACATTATATCAGAAACGACATCGCGGTCAATCCCCATGCCATCAGCCCTGACGCTGCTTGTGCCTGGGGTCCTTACAGATGACCCGAACGATCCCGTTACGCCGTACGATCTTGCAGTTACGACACAGTTTCTTCACCGATGCACGTACTTTCATCTTGTCTCCTAGCGATTCATGCGCCCCATCAGCGCAGCAGCCCGGCGCCGGGCGCCTTTAGGTTAGCCTTCTTCATCAACCCCTCATACTGGTGGGACATGAGGTGGGCCTGCACCTGGGCCATGAAGTCCATCACAACGACCACGACGATCAGAAGTGAAGTGCCGCCAAAGTAAAACGGCACATTGTATCCGACGATGAGAAACTCAGGCAGCAAGCACACCGCGGTGATGTAGATGGCACCTACAGCCGTGAGTCGGGTCATTACCGTGTCGATATACCGCGCGGTTTGTTCGCCGGGACGAATTCCCGGGATAAAGGCACCTGACCGCTTCAGGTTATCGGCCGTCTCGCGGGCATTAAACACCAACGCCGTATAGAAAAAACAGAAAAAGACGATCGCCGAGGCGTAAAGAATGACATAGATTGGCTCACCAGGAGAGAGCTTTGATGTTATGTCAGCGATCCATCGCATATTTTCATTACTACCTAGCCATTGCCCCAAGGTACCTGGAAACAGAATGATACTAGAGGCGAAGATCGGTGGAATGACACCAGCCATGTTGATCTTGAGTGGCAGGTGTGTACTCTGCGCCTGCATCAACTTGCGTCCTTGTTGGCGGCGGGCATAATTCACCGTGATACGCCGTTGCCCTCGCTCAACGAATACCACGAACGCGGTCACCGCGATCACCATAGCAAAGATTGCCAACACCGCGAGCGCATTCATCTCCCCGGTGCGAACCAGCTCCAGAGTCCCTCCCAGGGCCGCCGGCAAACCGGCGACAATCCCGGAGAAGATGATCATAGATATCCCGTTGCCGATACCGCGCTCGGTGATCTGCTCCCCAAGCCACATCAGGAACATCGTACCCGTGACCAAAGACACCGCTGCCGTGACCAGGAACCCTGTTCCCGCCTGGCTCACGAGCGCCGTCCCGCCGGCACTCTGGCCTTGCAGCGCTATAGAAATGCCGATTGCCTGGAAAGTGGCCAAAACGACTGTTCCGTACCGGGTGTACTGCGTGATCTTACGTCGACCTTGCTCGCCCTCTTTCTTTAGCTGTTCAAGCTGAGGAATGACGGATGACATCAACTGCACGATGATCGACGCAGAGATATAGGGCATGACCCCAAGCGCGAAAAGGCTCGCTCGCTCCAATGCGCCTCCCGAGAACATGTTGAACATGTCCAGCATGGAGCCCTTGTTCTGCTCGAACAGAATGGCCAGCGCCTCGGGGTTAACCCCGGGCACTGGAATAAAGGTGCCGATACGGTACACAAGAAGCGCGCCGACCAGAAAGAGCAGCCGCTGTTTGAGCTCGGTCAGCCGTCCCATTCCGCCCAGGGTCTGTCCCAACGATGAGGGGTTCTTAGCCATCCAAAGGGACCTGTGTTAGTCCTCGACCTTGCCGCCGGCCGCCTCGATCGCGGCTCGGGCACCCTTGGTGACACCGACACCTCGTATCGTCAGCGCGCGATCGACCTCGCCCGAAGCAATGATCTTTGCAACTAGAGTCGCCCGGTTGATCAGTCCCGCCTTACGCAGTGCGTCTAAGTCAACAATGTCGCCGTCGATCTGTTTGAGCTCGTGGAGCCGGACTTCTTCGCGGCTGTTCGCAGTCCGCGACCGAAAGCCCATTTTTGGCAGGCGCCTCTGCAGCGGCATCTGACCACCCTCAAAACCTACCTTGTGGAAACCGCCCGCGCGCGATTTCTGCCCCTTGTGCCCCCTGCCGCCGGTCTTTCCTAGCCCGCTGCCGATACCCCGACCGCGTCGCTTCGGCGATTGCTTGCTGCCATCACTCGGGCTGAGTTCGTTAAGTCGCATGTCACGCCTCCTCAACTACCTTGACCATGTACGACACGGCATTAACCATGCCACGTGTACACGGGGTATCTTCCACCTCGACCACCTGATGCATCCGTCTCAGACCGAGGCCGCGGACACTCGCCTTATGTGCTGTCAGACGCCCGTGCATGCTGCGGACAAGCTTCACTTTCATCATCTTCTTGTCTGACATCATTTACCCCAGTATCTGCTCGACCGTCTTACCACGCTTCGCGGCGATGCTCTCGGGGTCACTCATGGCCTTCAATCCCTGGACAGTGGCACGCACCACATTGACGGGATTATTGGTACCGATACATTTAGCCAGGACATTCTGCACACCGAGCACCTCGAACACTGCCCGCATCGCTCCGCCAGCAATGATCCCCGTACCCTCGGATGCAGGTTGCATGAAGACTTTCGCGGCTCCATGACGCCCGTGCAGCGGATACTGAAGGGTATTTCCCCGGAGTTTTACGTCAATCATGTTCTTGCGGGCACTCTCCATCGCTTTCTGAATCGCGACCGGTACCTCTCGTGCCTTGCCGCGACCGAAGCCGACGCGCCCTTTGCCGTCGCCAACCACGGTCAGCGCTGCGAAACCGAATTGCCGGCCACCCTTGACCACTTTGGCAACGCGATTAACGTTGACCAGCTTTTCCAGAAGGCCATCACCTTCCGGCTTGGGATTAAAATTTGACATGGTGCAGCCCCTAGAATTTCAGTCCGCTCTCACGAGCCGCATCCGCAAGCGCCTTCATACGCCCGTGATAGCGAAACCCCGAGCGATCGAATGCCACCTCTGCAATTCCCTTTGACATAGCACGCTCGGCAATCGCCTTCCCGACCAACACCGCAGCACCGGAATTACCCTTGTGCCCGGAGATCGTTAGGCGACACTCCTTGTCGATGGTAGACGCGCTGGCAACAACATGGGCTCCGTCGGGAGCAATGATCTGTGCATAAATGTGCTGGGGCGTCCGATGAACGCAGAGCCGATAGACACCCAACTCCCGAATCTTCGCGCGAGTCTTCGCGGCGCGGCGCAAACGTGCCTTTCTTTTGTCCATTATCTTAAACCCCTACTTTTTCTTGGCTTCCTTACGCAAGACGTCTTCGTCCGCGTAACGAACACCCTTGCCCTTGTAGGGCTCCGGCGGCCGATAGGCGCGGATCTCCGCCGCAACCTGCCCCACGCGTTGCCGATCGGCCCCGCTAACAATGATCTCTGTCTGACTTGGGGTCTCAATCTTGATTCCCCCTGGAACCGGGTAGTCGACAGGATGCGAGAATCCCAGGCTGAGATTCAAAACATCTCCCTTCGCCTGCGCCCGGTAGCCAACACCGACCAGCGTCAATTTCCGCGTGAACCCGATACCACAGCCGACCACCATGTTGTTGAGTACGGCCCGCGTCGTCCCTGCCATCGCCCATGCCTGCGGATACGCAGCCCCCGGCGAAACACTGATGATCCCGTCCTCAAGTCGGACCGCCACCGTCGGATGCACCGTCCACTCCAGGGATCCCTTAGTGCCTTGAACCTTTACCGACTGACCAGCGACTTCGACCATCACTCCTTTCGGCACGGTGATCGGTGCCTTTGCAACTCGTGACATTTGCTGATCTCCTTAAGCCACGTAGGCGATAATCTCGCCGCCATGACCAGTCTGCCGGGCCGCGCGGTCAGTCATCAGTCCACGCGAGGTCGAAATGATCGCCACACCCAAGCCGCCCCACACTGTCGGTAATGCGTCTTGACCGCGGTAAACACGCAACCCAGGCCGCGATACTCGCTTCAGGAACTCGATCACGGGCTTACCCCGAAAATACTTAAGCCGAACAACCAGTCTTGCCTTCGCATCAACTGTCTCGACCTGTGCGTCGGCAATATATCCTTCTTCCTTGAGTAAGGTCGCGATGGCGAACTTCTGCTTGGACGATGGCATCACGATCGTGATCTTGCCGCGCTGCTGACCATTACGGATGCGTGTCAGCATATCCGCAATCGGATCCGACATACTCATGTGCTTCTCCTCAAGTCACACGTGGGGGGTCAGTCCACCTGCATGGTGCGATACCCGGAATCTGAAAGCCACCCGGGCGAGCCCGAGCCGAACTCTCCTACCAACTTGCCTTAACGACACCAGGAACGTCGCCACGCATCACAGCCTCTCGCAGCTTGTTCCGCGAGAGTCCGAACTTCCGGTAGACTGCGTGGGGACGCCCGGTGATCCGACAACGCCGCATCTGCCGCGTAGGGCTTGCGTCACGTGGAAGCTTTTGGAGCTTCAGCACCGCCTCGTCGATCTGCTCTGAAGTCGACGCCCGGTCGTTGATCACCGTTTTCAAGGCCGCACGCTTCGTAGCGTACTTGGCGACGATCTCGGTGCGACGACGATCGCGCTCGATCATGCTGGTTTTTGCCATCGTGAATTCCCTTAAGGTTCCGCGTTAGGTCCGGAACGGAAAGTTGAACGCTTCCAGCAGCGCACGGCCTTCTTCGTCAGTGCGTGCCGAGGTAGTAATCGTGATGTCGAGTCCGCGCAAAGCGTCGATCTTGTCATAATCGATCTCTGGAAACATAATCTGCTCCTTGACGCCGATGGAATAGTTCCCGCGCCCATCAAACGCTTTGGGACTCAAACCCCGGAAGTCCCGAATACGCGGCACGGCAATGTTGATCAGCCGATCAAGAAACTCGTACATCCGCTCTCGCCGCAATGTTACCTTGCAGCCGACAGGCCAGCCCTCCCGAATCTTGAACGCAGCAACCGACAACCGGGCCATGGTGACGATCGGTTGTTGGCCGGCGATGGCACGCATATCGGCAACTGCGAAATCCATCACTTTCTTATCGGCTACGGCCTCTCCGACGCCCATGTTGAGAGTGATCTTTTCAATGCGCGGGACCTGCATGACGCTGCGGTAACTAAACCGCTCCTTCAACTCTCCGACGATGCGCTCGCGGTAGACGGTCTGCAATCTTGACATTTCGCTATTTACTCTTTACCGGGGCGGGCACAACGACGCTCTGAATCAGACGTCGACGACTTCGCCATTCGACTTGAACACCCGAACCTTGCGGCCGTCTTCCAGAATCTTGAAACCCACCCGGTCCCCGCGGCCTTTTTGCGGGTTATAGAGCGCAACATTCGATATCTGTAGGGGCATCGGCTTCTCGACAATACCACCCGCCTCACCCTTTTGCGGGTTAGGCTTTTGGTGCTTCTTAACCATGTTCACGTTCTCGACGAGTACATGATCTTCGTCTACAACACGTAACACAGTGCCCCGCTTCCCTTTATCTCGTCCGGTTATGACGATCACATCATCATTCTTTCGAATCTTTTGCATGATCAGCGACTCCTCAGAGCACTTCGGGAGCAAGTGAAATAATCTTCATGAACCGCTCCCCCCGGAGTTCACGTGTGACCGGACCAAAAATACGCGTACCGATAGGCTGAAGCTGATTATTGAGCAGCACCGCCGCGTTCCCGTCGAACCGGATCAGCGACCCGTCCGGCCGCCGGACGCCCTTACGGGTCCGGACTACGACGGCGTTGTAGACGTCACCTTTCTTGACCTTGCCGCGCGGAATCGCGTCCTTTACAGTCACCTTAATCACATCTCCGATGCCAGCGTAGCGCCGATGCGACCCGCCGAGCACCTTGATGCACATGACGCTCCGGGCACCGCTGTTATCAGCGACGCTCAGATTGGTTTGCATCTGAATCATTGTTCTCTACCTGATATTTTGAGGGCGGCGACCGGAGCTACATTAGCCACAAACACGCCGGGGCGGCACCAGATCTAACGAACTTTCTCGACGATCTCGATCAAGCGCCACGATTTGGTCTTAGACAAGGGTCGGCACTGTTCCACGCGGACCAAGTCACCCTCGCCACAGGAATTGGCTTCGTCATGGGCGTGAATTTTCGTAGAGCGCGTGAGAAACTTCCCGTAGAGTGGGTGTTTCACCCGACGCTCTATCAGCACAGTGATCGTCTTGTCCATCGCGCTGCTGACGACCCGACCGCTTAGGGTTCGGTTCTCGGTGTTCGCTTCGCTCATGATTTGCCGCCCGCAGTCTGCTCTGCCATGACCATTTTAACCCGTGCGATGTCACGCCGAACCGCCTTCATGCGAGAAGGACGAGTGAGTTGCCCCACACCGCGCTGCATACGCAGGTTGAACTGTTCACGCAGAAGCCCCTCCAGCTGCTGTTGCAGCGCTTCGGTACTGCTGGTACGTAGCTCTTTCGCCTTCATCACAAAATCGTCCGTCTCTCAAATGTGGTCTGTATCGGCAGCTTGGCCGCCGCCAACTGAAATGCTTCACGGGCCAAGTCTTCGCTGATGCCTTCTATCTCATAGAGAACTTTGCCAGGCTGGATCAAGGCAACCCAGTATTCAACATTGCCCTTGCCTTTACCCATACGTACTTCCAAAGGCTTCTTGGATACCGGCTTGTCCGGAAACACCCGAATCCACAACTTCCCGCCGCGCTTTACCTTTCGACTGATCGCCCGGCGGGCTGCTTCAATCTGTCGCGCCGTGAGGCGACCGCGGCCAATCGCCTTTAGACCGAACTCTCCGAAAGAGATGCGGTTACCACTTTGCGCCAGGCCGCGATTGCGACCGGTTTGTTGTTTACGGAATTTCGTGCGCTTGGGTTGCAGCATGTTTATCCCCTCCTACCGGCCGGCTTCGCCACCGGCTCCTCGGGGAGCTGGTCACCGAACACCTCACCCTTGAAGATCCAGACCTTAACGCCAAGAACGCCATAGGTCGTACCCGCCTCGGCAAACCCATAGTCGATGTCGGCGCGAAGCGTGTGGAGTGGCACCCGCCCCTCGCGTGCCCACTCGCTACGCGCAATCTCGGCGCCGTTCAACCGTCCGGCGACGCTGACCTTGATACCCTCGGCACCAAGCCGCATCGTGTTTTGCAAGGCCCGCTTTACTGCCCGGCGAAACATGATCCGGCGCTCCAACTGTTGCGCGATTCCTTCCGCGACAAGCTGGGCATCCAGTTCAGGCTTGCGGATCTCCTCAATGCTGATGTGAACAGGAACCCCGAGCATTCCGGAGACCTTTGCACGCAGCTTATCGATATCCTCGCCTTTCTTGCCGATCACCACGCCGGGACGGGCGGTGTGGATGGTAATGTGGGCGTTCTTGGCCGGCCGATCGATCTGAATACGGCTAACCGATGCGCTTGCCAACTCCTTCTTCAGGAAGGCGCGAACCATCAGGTCCTTGTTGAGCATGTCGGCGTAGTCGCGGGTATTCGCATACCACTTTGACGTCCAGTCTTTGACGATGCCCAGGCGAAAACCAATCGGATGAACTTTCTGTCCCATATTGCTCTCCTGTTCTCTCAGGTTTCCGCGACCGTCAAGGTGATATGGCTAGTCCGCTTCATGATGCGATTGGCACGGCCTTTCGCTCGCGGCATGATCCGCTTCATCGTCGGCCCCTCGTTGACCTGAATCGACTCAACCTTGAGATCGTCAATGTCCGCACCGGCATTGTGCTCGGCGTTCGCAATCGCGGACTCCAGCACCTTCTTAACTAACTCAGCGCCTTTCTTGGTGCTGAAAGCGAGAATTTGGAGTGCCTGCTCGACGCGCTGGCCACGGATCTGGTCAGCGACCAATCGGGCCTTTTGCGCCGAAATTCGGGCATACTTCAGTTTGGCTTCGGCTCGCATCTCTCCCACCCCGCCTACTTCTTCTTCGCCTTTTTGTCGGCCGCGTGACCCCGGTAAGTCCGGGTCAGCGCAAATTCGCCGAGCTTATGGCCAATCATGTTTTCGTTGACGAGCACCGGAATGTGCAGACGCCCGTTATGGACCGCGATCGTCAGACCCACCATCTCGGGCAGCACCATCGAGCGGCGCGACCACGTCTTGATAGGCCGCTTGCTGTTTTGAGCGACCGCTTCCTCCACCTTCTTTGCCAGGTGGTGATCCACAAAGGGTCCTTTTCGAACTGAACGTGGCACTTGCAGAAACCTCGCCTTAGTTACTTACGGCCGCGACGACGCACAATCATGCTGTCTGTCCGCTTATTCTTACGTGTCTTATAACCCTTGGTCGGAACACCCCATGGTGTCACTGGATGACGACCTCCGGAAGTCCGGCCCTCGCCGCCACCGTGGGGATGATCAACTGGATTCATGACGACGCCGCGAACCGTAGGACGAACGCCACGCCAGCGTGTAGCGCCAGCTTTGCCGAGCTTGCGCAAGTTATTCTCGGAATTTCCGACTTCACCGATGACCGCGCGGCAATCGGTATGAACCTTGCGCATTTCTCCACTGCGCAGGCGCACCGTTGCATACTCGCCTTCACGCGCAACCAACTGCGCGGATGTACCTGCCGATCGAGCCAGTTGAGCCCCTTTGCCTGGCCGCATTTCGATACAATGCACTTGCGCGCCGACCGGAACGTGCCGCAACGGCATGCAATTCCCGACCACGATCGGCACACCCTCACCCGACTGCACCTGACTGCCCGCCTTGACACCCTTCGGCGCAATAATATAGGCACGTTCGCCGTCAGCGTACTTAAGAAGCGCCAAGTGAGCGCTCCGGTTCGGGTCGTATTCCAATCGTTCCACTACCGCAGGAATACCGTCTTTCTTTCGCTTGAAATCGACGATCCGGTAGTGCTGCTTGTGACCACCACCTTGGTGACGTACCGAGATACGGCCCGCATTATTGCGTCCACCATGGCGCGTCTGCTTCTCAAGCAAGGGCTGGTAGGGCTCACCCTTATAGAGATCGGGTGAGACCACCCTGACGACGAAACGTCTCCCGGCGGAGGTCGGTTTGGACTTGACGATTGGCATCTTCTTCTATCCGCTTGGTCCGGCCGGGCTAAGCGCCGCCGCCGAAGTCGATGTTGTGGCCCGGTTTCAGACGGACGTACGCCTTGCGCCAATCTTGACGCCGACCAAGCCGTTTTCCGAGACGCTTCACTTTACCTTTGACGTTCAGTACCTGGACACCAGCTACTTCGACCTCGAACAGCAGTTCGACGGCGCGTCCGATCTCACGCTTATTGGCATCGCCGACAACGCGGAAGGCATACTGCCCGGCAAGTTCACCCATCATGGTACTCTTTTCCGAGACCAAGGGCCCCAGCAAGACTTTCATGAGCCGCTCTTTATTCATCCCCGCGTGGTTGATCCCAGGGTTCATAGCAAACGCTCCTCCAGCTTCCTGACGGCACCTTCGGTAGCCACCACGTTCTCAAAGGCAATCAGGCTCACCGGATCAACTTCCTGGGCAGACATCACATCCACGCCCAATAAGTTACGCGCGGCAAGATAGAGATTCTCGTCTAGCCCATCGGTGAGAATAAGACAGTCGCTCACTCCAAGAATCTTGAGTTGCTCAATGAGTTCCTTGGTCTTTGGTGCATTGACGCGCAACTCTGAGACAATCAGCAGACGCCCGGCGCGCGCAAGATCCGACAGGATCGAACACACCGCGCCACGATACATTTTGCGGTTCACTTTTTGGGAATAATCCCGCGGGCGAGCCGCGAAGGTTACCCCACCCCCGCGCCAAAGCGGACCCCGCGTCGTACCAGCACGAGCCCGACCAGTACCCTTTTGCCGCCAAGGCTTTTGACCGCCGCCGGACACTTCGGCGCGGGTCTTTTGCGCCTTTGTACCGGACCGCGCGCCCGCCAGATACGCGGTAACGACTTGATGAATCAACCCTGGCTTCAGTTCGGCGCCGAAAACGGCATCCGAGACCTGAACGCTGCCATTACCGGAGGCGTTTCGTATCGCGAGATCCATGATCATTGGCCCTTGTTCTTGCACTTCACGGACGGAACGACGATCAGACGCCCGCCCGTAGGACCGGGCACACCGCCGCGGACCAACAAAAGGTTACGCTCTGCATCTACCTGCACAACGACCAGACTCTGTTGACAGCGGTTGGCGGCGCCAAGATGACCCGCCATGCGCTTACCCTTCCAAACCCTGCCCGGACTTTGATTCTGCCCGATCGAACCAGGGGCGCGATGCGACACGGAGTTACCATGAGTCGCGTCTTGCGTGCGGAAATGGTGGCGACGAACACCGCCAGCAAAACCCCGCCCCTTCGTTACGCCACGCACGTCAACTTGCTGGCCGGGTGCGAAGATTCCGACTGAAATTTCGTCACCAACGTTGATTTCCGCGCCCTCGGTCTCTTCGAGGCGAAACTCGCCCAAGCACTCACCAGCCTCGACACCGGCCTTGGCGTAATGCCCAGCCGTCGGCTTGTTGACGCGCGATGCTTTGCGGGTGCCAAAGGCTACCTGCACGGCGCGATATCCGTCTGTTTCCGCACTCTTGACTTGGCTCACCCGGTTTGGCGGGACCTCAATCACCGTTACCGGAATGGACTCTCCACCCTCGGCAAAGATACGGGTCATGCCGGCCTTGCGCCCGATAACTCCGATCGCCATCGTTCCGCCCTCAGCTCAGCTTAATCTGGACGTCGACGCCCGCCGCCAGATCCAATTTCATCAGAGCGTCGACAGTCTTGTCGGTAGGATCGACAATGTCCATCAAACGCTTATGTGTACGCAGTTCGTATTGGTCCCGCGCGTCCTTGTTTACGTGTGGGGAGACCAGAATCGTCCAGCGTTCTTTCTTTGAAGGCAGGGGCACGGGACCACGAACTTGAGCGCCGGTGCGCTTGGCGGTATCGACAATCTCACGCGCCGACTGATCGATCAGTCGATGATCGAAAGCCTTCAGGCGAATACGGATTCTTTGATTATTCATCAAACTACTCGATGATCTTCGCAACCACACCGGCGCCGACGGTCCGACCGCCCTCGCGGATGGCGAAGCGCAATCCGTCTTCCATGGCGATCGGGGCGATCAGCTTGATCACCATCTTCACGTTGTCCCCCGGCATCACCATCTCGATGCCTTCGGGCAGGGTACAGGCCCCCGTCACATCCGTGGTCCGGAAGTAGAACTGCGGACGGTAGCCGTTGAAGAACGGCGTGTGACGCCCGCCTTCTTCCTTCGACAACACGTACACCTCAGCCTCAAAATGCGTGTGCGGATTGATGCTCTTGGGCTTGGCCAACACCTGACCACGCTCGACGTCTTCGCGCTTGGTCCCGCGCAGCAGCACCCCGATGTTGTCGCCAGCCTGCCCTTGATCCAGCAGCTTGCGGAACATCTCCACACCGGTGCAGATGGTCTTGACGGTGTCGTGAATGCCGACGATCTCCACCTCTTCTCCCACCTTGACGATCCCGCGCTCCACCCGGCCGGTCACCACCGTGCCGCGCCCGGAGATGGAAAACACGTCTTCGATCGGCATCAGGAAGGGGCCGTCGATGGCCCGCACCGGCTCCGGAATGTAGCTGTCCAGCGCCTCCATCAGCTTGTCGATGGACTGGGTCCCGAGTTCACCGGCGTCGCCTTCCATCGCCAATTTGGCCGAGCCGATGACGATCGGGGTGTCGTCGCCGGGGAAGTCGTACTTGGAGAGCAGCTCGCGCACCTCCAACTCCACCAACTCGAGCAACTCCGCATCGTCGACCATGTCCGCCTTGTTCATGTAGACGACGATGTACGGCACGCCCACCTGACGCGACAGCAGGATGTGCTCCCGCGTCTGCGGCATCGGGCCGTCGGCCGCCGACACCACCAGAATGGCGCCGTCCATCTGCGCCGCTCCCGTGATCATGTTCTTCACATAGTCCGCGTGTCCGGGGCAGTCCACGTGCGCATAGTGCCGTTTGGTGCTCTCGTACTCGACGTGCGCCGTCGCAATGGTGATGCCGCGCTCGCGCTCTTCGGGGGCGTTGTCAATCTGGTCGTAGGCCCGCGCCTCACCACCAAATTTCTTCGCCTGATGCATGGTGATCGCCGCCGTCAGCGTGGTCTTGCCATGGTCCACGTGCCCAATGGTGCCCACGTTTACATGGGGCTTGCTGCGCTTAAATTTTTCTTTAGACATCGCGCTCTTCCCGTATCAATCGTTACTGTTTCTTAGCGACCGCTTCAGCAATGCTGGCGGGCACTTCGCTGTACTTGGCGAATTCCATGCTGTAAGTCGCCCGGCCCTGAGTGGCTGAGCGAAGGTCCGTCGCATAACCGAACATTTGCGCTAACGGAACCTCGGCACGAATGATCTTACCGGAGGGCGAGTCTTCCATACCCTGAATCATGCCGCGACGGCTATTGAGATCTCCCATGACATCACCCATGTTCTCCTCGGGCGTCACCACTTCCACCTTCATAATCGGCTCCAACAGCATCGGTTTGGCTTTGCTGCAGCCTTCTTTGAATGCCATGGAACCGGCGATCTTGAAAGCCATTTCGCTCGAGTCGACCTCATGGTACGAGCCGTCATAGAGAGTCACTTTGATATCCACCACCGGGAATCCAGCCAGCACGCCGTTACGCATGGCTTCCTGGATACCTTTATCGACGGCCGGAATATATTCCTTCGGAACGACGCCACCGACGATGCCGTTGACGAACTCGTATCCTTTGCCCGCCTCTTGCGGTTCAAGCCGGATGTAGACATGGCCGTATTGACCACGCCCCCCGGTCTGCCGGGCGAACTTCGTCTCTTGCTGCACTTTGTTGCGAATCGTCTCGCGGTAACTGACCTGCGGAGCGCCAACGTTGGCCTCGACCTTGAACTCACGACGCATCCGATCGACGATGATCTCCAAGTGCAGCTCACCCATACCCGAGATAATGGTCTGACCGGACTCCTCGTCGGTACGGACGCGGAACGACGGGTCTTCCTGTGCCAGCTTTTGCAGGGCGAGGCCCATTTTCTCTTGGTCGCTCTTGGTCTTTGGCTCGACGGCTACGGAGATCACCGGCTCCGGAAACTCCATGCGCTCCAAAGTAATGACTTTATTCAGATCACACAGGGTATCACCGGTCGTGACGTCCTTTAAGCCGACTGCCGCGGCGATATCGCCGGCATGGACTTCCCTGATCTCCAACCGGTCGTTGGCATGCATCTGGAGGATACGGCCGATGCGCTCTTTACGGCTCTTGACCGGATTGTAAACGCTATCGCCGGAGTTCAGCACGCCGGAGTAGACCCGGAAGAACGTCAGGGTTCCGACAAAGGGGTCGGTCGCGATCTTGAAAGCGAGCGCTGCAAATGGCGCATCGTCCGACGCTGGACGTTCGCCCAGACTCTCGTCCTTATCGTCCAGGATACCCGTGATCGCCGGCACATCCACCGGGGACGGCATGTAATCCAGAACACCATCGAGCATGGCCTGCACGCCCTTGTTCTTGAACGCGGAGCCGCACAACATTGGCGTGATTTCGCTCTTGAGCGTCCGCGCGCGAATGCCTGCTTTGATCTCATCCTCCGTCAAGGCGATCCCTTCAAGGTACTTCTCCATGTACTCCTCGTTAGCCTCGGCGGCGGCCTCGACCATCTTTTCACGCCACTCCTGGCACTCCTCAAGCATTTCCGCAGGGACCTCGCCATACTCAAAGGTCATACCTTTGGACGCCTCGTCCCAGATGATGGCTTTCATCTTGACCAGATCTACAACGCCCTTGAAGTGCTCTTCCGCCCCGATCGGCAACTGAAGCGGGACCGGCGTGGCCCCGAGGCGATCTTTCAACTGCTGGACGACGCGCAGGAAATTGGCTCCCATGCGATCCATCTTGTTCACAAAACCGAGACGCGGCACGCCGTACTTGTTCGCCTGACGCCACACGGTCTCCGACTGCGGTTCGACTCCGCCGACGGCGCAGAACAGCGCGCAGGCACCATCGAGCACGCGCAACGACCGCTCCACCTCAATCGTGAAGTCGACGTGTCCGGGCGTATCGATGATATTGATGCGATGCTCAGGCCGGGTCAAATCCATACCCTTCCAGAAGCAGGTCGTCGCCGCGGAGGTGATCGTGATGCCACGCTCCTGCTCCTGCTCCATCCAGTCCATAGTGGCAGCGCCGTCATGCACTTCACCGATCTTGTGCGACACGCCGGTATAATAAAGGACGCGCTCGGTCGTCGTGGTCTTGCCGGCGTCGATGTGCGCCATGATACCAATGTTGCGATAGCGCTCGATGGGGGTGCTGCGTGCCACGACTGATTCCGTCCTGCAAGTTGATGGTGCCGGCTGACGCCGTTACCAGCGGTAATGAGAGAAGGCTTTGTTGGCCTCTGCCATACGATGAGTGTCTTCTTTCTTCTTGACGGCGGAACCGCGTGAGTCGGCCGCATCCATCAGTTCGCCGGCCAGACGCAGGGCCATTGATTTTTCAGAGCGCTTACGCGCCGCATCAATCAGCCAGCGCATCGCAAGCGAGTTACGCCGCGTCGGACGTACTTCGACCGGCACCTGATAAGTGGCACCACCGACCCGCCGGGACTTGACCTCGACGACCGGACGCACGTTTTCCATAGCCTGCTCAAGGAAGCCGATCGGCTCTCCGCCTTTCTTCAAGGCCACCTGATCCAGCGCAACGTAAATAATCCGTTCGGCGACCGCTTTCTTCCCGTCTTCCATCAGCATGTTGATGAACTTTGTCAACAACTCGCTGCCGTGCTTAGGGTCTGGCAGGATCTGGCGTCGTGCAGCTACGCGTCTTCTGGGCATCTCTCAGGCTCCGACTCTCTGACTAGGGGCTTGCGCCACTCTTTCACACTGGACCCACCCAGGGTCTATTTCCTGGCTATGAGCGGCACAACCGGGCATTATTTCTTCGGACGCTTAGCGCCGTACTTGGATCGCCCTTGGCGACGTTTCTCAACGCCGGAGGTATCCAGGGTGCCCCGCACGGTGTGATAACGCACGCCAGGCAAATCCTTGACACGGCCGCCGCGAATGAGCACAACCGAATGCTCTTGAAGGTTGTGCCCCTCTCCGCCGATATAGGACGCGACTTCAAAGCCGTTCGTCAGCCGTACGCGCGCGACCTTTCGCAGCGCCGAGTTCGGCTTCTTCGGTGTCGTTGTGTAAACACGCGTGCAGACGCCACGGCGCTGAGGACACGCCTCTAAAGCAGGCACATTGCTCTTCACAACGTTGCGCCGGCGGGGCTTCCGCACGAGTTGGTTAATCGTTGCCATTCAGTCGGTCTCCAGCGGCGCCCTCGCGCCTGTCTCAATACAGCAAATCGAATGCGACAACATCCTATCAGCCGACCGAAACAGTCAGCGGACGGCGACCCCGCGTGGGGAGGATTCGAGTGCTTCGGGGACCGGACGTCGGTCCGGGCCAAGCTCCGGAATCGGTACCGGATGGTGAAATAGTCAGGCCGGCATGTAAGCCGGCCAGCTAAGACCGCGCAGTATAGGGACATGTCCGGGACGTGTCAAACAAGTTATCGGCTGTTGGACCCGCGCACCCCAAACATGGTTAAGACCGGAAGGATTGCCATCCCTGGCGCCATCCAGCCATCGCTCTGCCGGAATCGTCCGGGCCGCGGGGCAGCGCCGCCGCGCTCCGCTCCTACTCCGCCTCGGAGGTATTGAGCGCCTTCTTCAGCGCCTCCTCCAGTTCCTCGGTATCCATCCCGACCTTGCCGGACGCACGATCGTCCTCCAGCCGCTGACGTTTGCGCTCCTTATGATAAGCAAGCCCCGTCCCGGCGGGGATCAGACGCCCGACGATCACGTTCTCCTTTAGGCCGGTTAAACGATCCGTAGACCCACGCACCGCGGCCTCGGTCAGCACGCGAGTCGTCTCCTGGAAGGATGCCGCCGAGATAAATGACTCGGTCGCCAGCGAGGCCTTGGTGATGCCCAGCAACAGCGGCTCGAACAGGGCCGGCTGCTTTCCCTCGGCAATGACGCGCGCATTTTCGTCCATCAGCGTGGTGTGCTCCACCTGCTCACCGCGCAGCAATCGGGTATCCCCAGTGGAGATGACCTCCACTTTGCGCAACATCTGACGACAGATCACCTCGATATGCTTGTCGTTGATCTTCACGCCCTGCAGGCGGTAGACGTCCTGAATCTCCTTGACCAGATACTCGGCCAAAGCGGTCACGCCCTTGAGGCGCAGGATGTCGTGGGAGGCCAGTTCACCATCGGCGATCACCTCGCCACGTTCCACCCGCTCGCCCTCGAAAACATTGACATGCCGCCACTTCGGGATCAGTTCTTCCACTGTTTCACCATCATCCTTGTTGATGATCAGCCGTTGCTTGCCCTTGGTGTCCTTGCCGAAGGCGATGGTACCGCTGGCCTCAGCCAGCAGCGCCTGCTCCTTGGGCTTGCGCGCCTCGAACAGGTCGGCCACCCGCGGCAAACCACCGGTGATGTCGCGTGTCTTGCTGGACTCTTGCGGGATGCGCGCCAAGATGTCGCCGACACCCACTTGGGCCGCATCCTCCACGCTCACGATCGCTCCGGCGGTCAGGAAGTAGCGTGCCGGCAGGTCCGTGCCGGCGATGTTGAGTTCCTTGCCGTCGGCATCCAGCAGCTTGATCATTGGCCGCAGGTCTTTGCCCGTGGATGGCCGCTGATTGGGCGGGATGACGACCCGCGAGGTCAAACCCGTGACCTCGTCCACCTGGCCCTGCACGGTCACCCCTTCGATGAAGTCCTCGAAGGCCAGCTTACCGGCCACCTCGGTCACCACCGGGTGCGTATGCGGGTCCCAGTTGGCGACAACATCGCCGCCTTTGACCGCATCACCATCACCAACCCGCAGGGTGGCCCCATAGGGAACCTTATAGCGTTCTTTTTCCAGGCCCTTGTCGTCGACCACCGTCAACTCGCCGGAGCGTGACACCGCCACCAGGTTACCGGAATGGTGCACCACGGTCTTGATGTTATGCAGCCGCACCGAGCCGCCGTTCTTGATCTCGATACTGCTGATGGCTGCTGCCCGCGACGCGGCGCCGCCGATATGGAAGGTACGCATGGTGAGCTGAGTACCCGGCTCGCCGATCGACTGAGCCGCGATGACGCCCACCGCCTCGCCCATGTTCACCCGGTGGCCGCGCGCCAGGTCGCGGCCATAACACTGAGCGCAGACACCGATCCGCGAGTCACAGGTAATGGGCGAGCGTACGCGTAATTGGTCGATACCGGCGACCTCAAAGCGCTCCACGATGGACTCATCGAGCATGGTGCCGGCGGCGCAGATCAATTCATCGCTGCCCGGCCGGTAAACGTCGGTCGCGGCCACCCGGCCGAGGATGCGCTCGCGCAGGGGCTCGACCACGTCGCCACCCTCGATGATGGGCGACATCAACAGGCCTCGCTCGGTCCCGCAATCCACCTCGAGCACCACCATGTCTTGGGCCACGTCGACGAGACGCCGGGTCAGGTAGCCCGAGTTCGCCGTCTTGAGCGCCGTATCCGCGAGACCCTTGCGGGCGCCATGGGTAGAGATGAAGTACTGGATGACATTCAGGCCCTCGCGAAAGTTCGCGGTAATCGGCGTCTCGATGATGGAACCGTCCGGCTTGGCCATCAGACCGCGCATCCCCGCCAACTGACGGATCTGGGCGGCGGAACCACGGGCGCCGGAATCCGCCATCATATAGATGGAGTTGAACGAGTCCTGCTGCACCGGATTGCCGTTACGATCCGGCACGGTTTGCTTGCCGAGCTTTGACATCATGGACTTAGCTACCTGATCGTTGGTGTGCGACCAGATGTCGATGACCTTGTTGTAACGCTCGCCGTTGGTGACCAGACCGGAGGCATACTGCTCCTCGATCTCTTTGACCTGTTTTTCCGCATCCGCCAGGATCCCGGCTTTCTCCTCTGGAACCGCCATGTCATCCAGACCGATCGAGACCCCGGAACGGGTGGCCATGCGGAACCCCAGGTACATGATCTGGTCGGCGAAGACGACCGTCTCCTTGAGGCCAAGCTGGCGGTAACAGGTGTTGATGAGCCGGGAGATGGCTTTCTTACCGAGCGCCCGATCGACCAGATCGAACGGCAACCCGTCAGGCACGATGGCAAACACCAGGGCGCGGCCGAGCGTGGTGTCTTTGATGCTCACCAGCTCGCGCATGACCGCGTCTTCACCCTTGATCACTTCACGAATTCGCACCTTGCAGCGGGCATGCAGATCCGCATGACCCGTTTCATAGGCGCGCCGCGCTTCGTCGATGTCGGTGAAAGCGCTCCCCTCGCCCTTGGCGTTGACCCGCTCGCGGGTCATGTAATAGAGCCCGAGCACCACGTCTTGGGAGGGCACGATGATGGGCTCACCATTGGCCGGCGAGAGAATATTGTTGCTCGCCATCATGAGGGCACGCGCCTCGATCTGCGCCTCCAGCGACAGCGGCACATGCACGGCCATCTGGTCACCGTCGAAGTCCGCATTGAATGCGGTACAGACCAGGGGGTGAAGCTGAATCGCCTTACCCTCGATCAGCACCGGCTCGAACGCCTGAATGCCCAGTCGGTGCAGCGTCGGCGCCCGATTGAGCATCACCGGATGCTCCCGAATCACCTCTTCCAGAATGTCCCAGACCTCCGGTGTACCACGCTCCACCATCTTCTTGGCCGCCTTGATGGTGGCCGCCTGGCCGCGCAGTTGCAGCTTGCTGAAGATGAAGGGCTTGAACAGCTCCAATGCCATCCGCTTGGGCAACCCGCACTGATGAAGCCGCAGGGTCGGTCCCACCACGATGACCGACCGTCCCGAATAGTCCACGCGTTTGCCGAGCAGGTTCTGCCGGAAGCGGCCTTGCTTACCCTTGATCATGTCCGCCAGCGACTTCAGCGGACGCTTGTTGGTGCCGGTGATGGCACGACCCCGGCGACCGTTATCCAGCAGTGCATCGACCGCTTCCTGCAGCATGCGCTTTTCGTTGCGCACGATAATGTCCGGCGCGACCAGGTCCAATAGCCGCTTCAACCGGTTATTGCGGTTGATCACGCGACGGTAGAGGTCATTCAGGTCGGAGGTCGCGAACCGGCCGCCATCGAGCGGCACCAGGGGACGCAATTCCGGCGGCAGCACCGGCAGCACGGTCAGGATCATCCACTCCGGACGATTGCCGGACTCGATCAGTGACTCCATCAGCTTGAGTCGCTTGGAGAGCTTCTTGATCTTGGTCTCGGAGTTCGTGCTCTCGATCTCCTCACGCATCCGCCGGACCTCGACCTGGAGGTCGATGGTACGCAGGAGTTCATAGACCGCCTCAGCCCCCATCCGCGCATCGAATTCGTCGCCGTTCGCCTCCAGCGCCTCGAGATACTGCTCGTCGGTCAGCAACTGACCGCGCTCAAGATCGACCACCATGCTCGGATCGATGACAACGAAGGACTCGAAGTAGAGCACCCGCTCGATATCGCGCAGCGTCATGTCGAGCAGCAGCCCGATCCGCGACGGCAAGGACTTGAGAAACCAGATGTGCGCCACCGGACTCGCCAGATCGATGTGGCCCATGCGCTCACGCCGCACCTTGGCCAGGGTGACTTCAACACCACACTTCTCGCAGACCACGCCGCGGTGCTTGAGGCGCTTGTACTTGCCGCAGACGCACTCGTAGTCGCTGATCGGGCCAAAGATCTTGGCGCAAAAGAGCCCATCGCGCTCCGGTTTGAAGGTCCGGTAGTTGATGGTTTCCGGTTTTTTCACCTCACCATAGGACCAGGAGCGAATCATGTCGGGTGAAGCCAGCCCGATCTTGATCGCATCGAACTCCAGGGCCTGACCCTGCTGCTTGATAATCTTGAGGAGGTCTTTCAATTCAAATCTCCTACGCGAGTTGCGAGGTGCGAGTTGCGAGGGCCGAGATTCGAGGTTCGAGGCAGGGCGCCGGGGATCGCGTGTTTCCTCGGCGCGCTGCCTTGCTGCTCGCGACTCACCTCTAATCCTGTTCGAGCTCGATGTTGATCGCCAAGGAGCGAATTTCCTTGACCAACACGTTGAAGGACTCGGGCATGCCGGCCTCCATACGATGGTCGCCATCGACAATGTTCTTGTACATCTTGGTGCGGCCGTTAACGTCGTCCGACTTCACCGTGAGCATCTCTTGCAGGGTGTAGCCGGCGCCGTAGGCTTCCAGCGCCCAGACCTCCATCTCGCCGAAACGCTGGCCGCCGAACTGCGCCTTACCGCCCAGCGGCTGCTGTGTCACCAGGCTGTAGGGACCGGTGGAACGGGCATGCATCTTGTCGTCCACCAAATGGTTGAGCTTGAGCATGTACATGTAACCCACCGTCACCGGGCGCTCGAAGCGGTCCCCCGTGCGTCCGTCGAACAGCAGAGTCTGGCCGACCGGAATCCCCTGGGCACTGTTGTCGCGTTCCGCCAACTTGAGCATGGCGCGAATCTCATCCTCGGTGGCACCGTCGAAGACCGGGGTGGCCAGCGGCACACCCTTGACCAGATTGCGCGCCAATTCGAGAATCTCATCGTCAGAGAAACTCTGCAGGTCCTCTTGTTTGCCGCTGCTGTTGTAGACTTTGTCCAGGAAGTCACGCAGTTCCGCAACCGCGGTTTGGGAGCGCAGCAAGCGGCCGATCTTGACCCCGAGCCCATTGGCTGCCCAGCCCAGGTGAGTCTCCAACACCTGTCCGACGTTCATGCGCGAGGGCACGCCCAGCGGGTTCAAAACGATATCGACCGGCTCGCCATCCGCGGAGAACGGCATGTCCTCCACCGGGACAACCTTCGAGATGACGCCCTTGTTGCCGTGACGGCCAGCCATTTTGTCGCCGGGCTGGATGCGCCGCTTCACTGCCACATAGACCTTGACCATCTTGAGCACGCCGGGAGCCAAGTCATCGCCGCTCGCGATCTTGCGCTTCTTGACCTCATAGCGGTCGCGGAACTCCTCACGCTGCTGTTTGATCTGGTTGGCGACGGCTTCGAGTTGGAGGGCCACCTCCTCGCCGTGCATCCGGATCTCGAACCAGCGGTCACGCTGTCCCTTCTCCGCGATTTCCTGGAGATAGGCCTTGGTGATCTTGGCCCCCGGCTTGAGTGAGCCCGGCCCGCCATCGGCGACCTTACCCACCAACATCCGCTCGACGCGCTGGAAGGTGTCGTTCTCCATGATGCGCTGCTGGTCCGCGAAGTCCTTGCGCACCCGGTCCATTTCCTGTTCCTGGATCTGCTGGGCGCGCTTGTCGCGATCCACGCCATCGCGGGTGAACACCTGGACATCCACCACGGTGCCGGTCATCCCGGAGGGCAGACGCAGCGAGGTGTCCTTCACATCCGAGGCTTTCTCACCGAAGATCGCACGCAGCAACTTTTCTTCGGGAGTCAGTTGGGTTTCGCCTTTCGGGGTCACCTTGCCGACCAGGATGTCGCCGTCGCGCACCTCGGCGCCGACATAGACGATCCCCGACTCATCGAGTTTGGAGAGCGCCGACTCGCCCACATTGGGAATGTCGCTGGTGATCTCCTCAGGCCCCAGCTTGGTATCGCGAGCAAGGCAAGACAGCTCTTCGATATGAATACTGGTAAAGCGGTCCTCTTGGACGACCCGCTCCGAGATCAGGATCGAGTCCTCGAAGTTGTAACCATTCCAGGGCATGAAGGCGACGCGCAGGTTTTGCCCCAGCGCCAATTCACCCATGTCGGTGGAGGGGCCATCGGCCAGCACATCATCCTTGGCGACGACATCGCCCGGCTTCACCAAGGGACGCTGATTGATGCAGGTATTCTGGTTGGAACGGGTGTACTTGGTCAGCGTGTAAATATCCACGCCCGGCACCCCCGGTTCAGCCTCCTCGTCATTGACCCGCACCACGATGCGCGCGGCATCCACCGACTCGATGGCGCCGCCGCGGCGCGCCCGCACCACCACGCCCGAGTCCTTGGCCACCGCCCGCTCCATGCCGGTCCCCACCAATGGCTTCTCGGCACGCAGGGTCGGCACCGCCTGCCGCTGCATGTTGGAACCCATGAGGGCGCGGTTGGCGTCGTCGTGCTCCAGGAAGGGAATCAGCGACGCCGCCACCGAGACGATCTGGCGCGGCGACACGTCCATGTACTGGACTTCCTCCGGCGCCTTCATCGTGAACTCGTTCTGATAACGGCAGGACACCAGGGCGTCGGTCAGCAGCCCGTCCTCGGCCAGCGTGGCGTTGGCCTGGGCGATGACGAAGTTGCCTTCCTCGATGGCCGACAGATAATCGATCTCCATGCCCGCCCGACCGCCTTCAACCTTGCGGTAAGGCGTTTCCAGGAAGCCATAGCGGTTCGTCCGGGCGTAGACTGCCAGCGAGTTGATCAGACCGATATTCGGCCCTTCCGGCGTCTCGATCGGACACACGCGGCCATAGTGCGTCGGGTGAACGTCGCGGACCTCAAAACCGGCCCGCTCCCGCGCCAGACCGCCGGGGCCGAGCGCCGAGACGCGCCGCTTGTGCGTGACCTCGGACAGCGGGTTGTTCTGGTCCATGAACTGCGACAGTTGACTGGAGCCGAAGAACTCTTTGATCGCGGCGGAGACCGGCTTGGCGTTGATCAACTCCTGCGGCATCAACCCCTCGGACTCGGCCAGGGACAGGCGCTCCTTGACCGCCCGTTCCACCCGCACCAGACCGACGCGAAACTGGTTCTCCGCCATCTCGCCGACACAGCGGATGCGGCGGTTGCCCAAGTGGTCGATATCGTCGACCGTACCGCGGCCATTGCGTAACTCCACCAGCACCTTGAGCGCGTCGATGATGTCCGAGGCCGTGCCGTGCTCGGCGTACAGCGCCTGGGAGGACGCATCGGTACGGCCGCTGAAGTAGCGTCCGTCATAGATCACGCCCGGACCCACTTCCGGCTCACGGCCCAGGCGGCGGTTGAACTTCATGCGGCCGACGGCCGAGAGGTCATACCGATCCGAGGTAAAGAAGAGGTTATGGAACAGATTTTGGGCCGCATCCTTGGTGGGCGGCTCGCCCGGCCGCATCATGCGGTAGATTTCCACCTGCGCTTCCAGATCGGTCGTGGTCGGGTCGATACGCAGGGTCTCGGAGATGTAAGGCCCCTGATCCAGATCGTTGACGAACAGGGTCTCGACATGATCAATGCCCTTGCCGACCAGGAGCGTGATCAACTCACGGGTCAGCGCCGTGTTGGCCTCGGCGATCACCTCACCGGTCGCCTTGTCCACCTGGACGCGCGCCAGGATACGCCCGATCAGGAAGTCGGACGGGACCTCCAACCGCTCGACCCCGGCCTTCTGGAGTTCGCGGATGTGCCGGGCGGTGACCCGTCGGCCGGCTTCGACGATGACTTGATCGCCGATCTTCACATCAAACCCGACCGTCTCGCCACGCAGCCGTTCCGGAACCAGGTCCAGGGAGACGTCGTCGCCGACGAAGCGAAAGGTGTCGGTCGCGAAAAAGCGCTCCAGAATGTCCTCGACCCCATAACCCAGGGCGCGCAGCAGAATGGTCGCCGGCAACTTGCGGCGCCGGTCGATACGCACGAAGACGTTGTCCTTGGGATCGAACTCGAAGTCCAACCAGGAGCCGCGGTAAGGGATGACGCGGGCGGAGAAGAGCAGCTTACCGGACGAGTGGGTCTTGCCCTTATCATGGTCGAAAAAGACACCGGGCGAGCGGTGAAGCTGCGAGACGATAACCCGCTCGGTCCCGTTGACGATGAAGGTGCCGGTCTCGGTCATGAGCGGCAACTCGCCCATATAGACCTCCTGCTCCTTGATGTCTTTCACCACCTTCGAGCCGGACGGGGCCTCCTTGTCGTAGATCACGAGGCGCAGCAGAACACGCAACGGCGCCGCAAAGGTCGCGCCGCGCAGATGACACTCGCGCACGTCGAAGGGCGGCTCGCCGAGCCGATAGCTGACATACTCAAGCACCGCGTACCCAGAGTAGCTCTCGATGGGAAACACGGACTTGAAGGCTGCGTGCAGGCCCATGTCGGCCCGTCGTTTCGGCGCCGCCTCGGCCTGCAGGAATTCGCGATAAGACTCGATCTGAGTGGCCAGGAGGAAGGGCACGTCCAGGATCGTCGGACGTTTGCCGAAGTCTTTACGGATGCGCTTTTTTTCGGTAAACGAATAAGCCATTATGCCTTCCCTCGAGATCGTACTTGGGACCCGGATGGGACCCGAAATCAGGACCACTAAAGGTTCGCGATGGCGCCCGCCGGACGAAGCGACGCCGCCGCGTTCGCCCGGTCGCCCGCCGCTTGCGCGCGGACGACGACCCTCAACCAAACGGCAAAAGGCCGGCGGCTCGTCGCCGCCAGCCTATGGGTCCCGTGAAACTTGGTCGCGACGCAAAGCGCCGTTACTTGATTTCGACGGTTGCGCCAGCCTCTTCCAGCTCCTTCTTCGCTGCCTCGGCCTCGGCCTTGGAGACCGCTTCCTTCACGGTGGTCGGCGCCCCTTCGACCGCGTCCTTCGCTTCCTTGAGGCCCAGACCGGTCAGGGCACGTACTGCCTTGATCACGCCGACCTTATTGGCACCGAAGGAGGCCAGGATCACATTGAACTCGGTCTGTTCCTCGACCGGGGCGACCTCGGCCACGGCTGCCGCCGGCCCTGCAACCATCGCGGCGGCAGCGGTCACACCGAACTTGTCTTCCATCGCCTTGATCAGATCAACCACCTCGAGGACCGTCATATTACCGATCGCGTCGAGGATCTCTTCTTTCGAAACGGCCATTGCCTGTCTCCTGAATCAAACTGCTGTAATACGAGGCGTGCGGACTACGCCGCCTCTTTGGCATCGCGAATTGCGGCGAGGGTGCGGACCAACTTGCCCGGGACCTCGTTGATGGTCGCTGCAAGCTTTTGGACCGGGGCCTTCATGAGGGCGAGCAACTGGCTGAGCGCCTGGTCGCGAGTCGGCATCTTAGCGAGATCACCGAGTTTCGCGGGAGCGAGCAACTTGCCGCCGACGGCCACCATGCACACCTGGAACTTGTCGTGCTCCTTGGCGAAGGCCTGCGCGACACGCGCGACCGCACCGGGGTCTTCTTGCGCGAAGGCCAGGATCAAAGGCCCTTTCAGCCCATCCTGCATACACGCAAAATCGGTGTCGGCGAGCGCACGACGCGCCAGGGTATTCTTGACCACCCGGACATAGACCCCGGCCTTGCGTGCTTCCACACGCAACTTCGTGATCTGACCAACGGTCAAGCCCCGGTACTCAGCCCCGACGGCTGAGAAAGCACTCCGAGCGACTTCCGCAACTTCGGCGACGATCGCTTCTTTTTGCGCAAGATTTAGCGCCACTTTCGTCACCTCTGGTCTAACATTGACCCGACCTGAGCCGGGTGGTGCAGTTGCTCACCGATCCATCGGCAAACACCGGCACCATCCTGTGCACCTTCATCAGCAATCTGATTCTGGAGCACCGTCTGCGCAGGCGCCTGGGGCGATTAAGTCACAGCGACGAGATCCTTATTGGCTGCTGTGCCACCTGCGGTCTTTGACGGTCCCCGACCGAATCGGGGCCCCAAAGCACTGGCCCAAGGCACCTGAATCAGCGACTGCATGAATCGCAGGACCGACGCCTCAGGGCCTTAGGCGATTTCCGTCAAATTCGGTAACCGCGTAGAACGATGATCTTCGACTTACAGGGTCAGCGCCTGATGGTCGACCGCCAACCCTGGCCCCATGGTCGTGGAAACCGTTACCTTGCGCATGTAAATGCCCTTGGAGGTGCTCGGCTTCGCCTTCATGAGGTTCGCCAGCAAGGCCTGCAGGTTCTCCCGCAGTTTCGCCGGCTCAAAGTCCACTCGACCCAGCGGGCAGTGGATGATGCCCGCCTTATCGGTGCGATAGCGTACCTGTCCCGCCTTGGCATTGCGTACCGCCTCGGCCACATCGGCGGTAACGGTGCCAACCTTCGGGTTAGGCATCAAACCGCGGGGACCCAAAATTTTTCCGAGTTGACCAACCACCCGCATCGCGTCCGGCGAGGCGATCACCACATCGAAGTCCATCTTTCCGGCCTTGATGTCGTCTGCCAAGTCCTCGAATCCGACACGGTCGGCACCGGCTGCGGTGGCCGCATCGGCATTCGGACCCTGAGCAAACACCGCAACACGCACGGTCTTGCCAATCCCATGCGGGAGGACGGTCGAGCCGCGAACCACCTGATCGGACTTACGTGGATCCACGCCCAAGTTCACCGCCACATCGACGCTCTCGACGAACTTAATTCGGGAGACTTCCTTCAGCAGGCCGAAGGCCTCTTCGGCGGGATAGAGCTTGCCCTGCTCGATCCGCTCACGGATCGCCTGTTGACGCTTGCTCGGCTTAGCCATGACTAGACCACCCCTTCCACTTCAAGACCCATGGACCGGGCACTGCCCGCAATCGTTCGTACCGCCGCATCCAGATCGGCGGCAGTCAAATCGGGCATCTTCGCGTTCGCAATCTGTTCGAGTTGCTCGCGAGTCACCTTGCCAACCTTATTGGTTTGCGGTATCGCACTACCCTTTTGCACGCCTGCCGCTTTTTTCAGCAGGATTGAGGCGGGCGGGGTCTTGGTGATGAATGTGAAGCTGCGATCCGAATAGACGGTGATCACCACCGGAATCGGCATGCCCTGCTCCAATTCCTGGGTGCGGGCATTGAACGTCTTACAGAACTCCATGATATTGACGCCATGCTGACCCAACGCCGGCCCGACGGGCGGGCTGGGGTTGGCAATCCCCGCCTTGACTTGCAGCTTGATATAGGCGTTTATCTTCTTCGCCATGATTTCTCTCCTGTGGGTGCAAACGCCAGGGGTGGATACCCAGGCTCCCCGTGTTGGGTCCCTGTTTGGGACAAAACGCTATTGAGCAGTCTTCGGTCGTCGCGCGCAGTAGATGAGGACGATCCGCGGTCGCCATGGAACCCGCCTTGGCGGATTCGCAGGACTTTTATATCAACCCTTCTCCACTTGAGAGAACTCCAGATCGACCGGCGTCGAACGGCCAAAGATCAAGACTGAAACTTTCACCCGATTCTTGTCGTAGTCGACTTCTTCGACGACGCCATTGAAATCAGTGAATGGTCCATCGACTACCCGCACAACCTCACCGGGTTCGTACAGCACCTTTGGACGCGGCTTCTCCACCCCTTCCTGCATGCGCTGAAGGATGGCGTCTGCTTGCTTATCCGGGATTGGAGCCGGTCGATCGCCGGTACCACCAATGAAGCCCATGACTTTCGGAACAGCTTTTACCAGATGCCAAGTCTCGTCGGTCATCTCCATATTGACCAGAACATAACCGGGAAAGAACTTTCTCTCGCTCTTACGTTGCTGCCCATTGCGGATCTCGACGACTTCCTCGGTCGGAACCAGCACGGACGCGAACGCATCTTCAAGCCCTGCACGCCGGGCGCGCTCCTCCAAGGACCGCTTTACCTGGCCTTCAAAGCCCGAGTAGGCGTGTATAACATACCAACGCTTCGCCACTATCAGCCTCCTTGGCCGGTGAGGAATCGCAGAATCCCCATCAACACCATGTCAAACAGCCAGAGAACAAGACCGACGACAACTACCATCACCATCACCACCAACGTGGTTTGGACCGTTTCCTGGCGGGTCGGCCAAACGACTTTGCGAACCTCCATGCGCGCGTCCGACACAAACTGCCAAAGTCGCCGACCGGGCTGCGTCTGCAGCGCAATCGCGGCGGCTCCACCGCTGATGGCAAGGAGCCCGATAACGCGCAACAGCGCCGAATAGGCGGCAAAATAATAGAAGGCAAAGATGCCGCCGACCAGCAACAATGCGGCAACTGCCAACTTGGCAATATCCAAGTTGGCGCCTCCGGCCTCAGCGCTTACGTTCATGGGATACTGTGTCGCCTTCGGGTGATGTGTAGGGCGATGGTTGTATGGCAGGCCAGGAGGGACTCGAACCCCCAACCTGCGGTTTTGGAGACCGCTGCTCTGCCAATTGAGCTACTGGCCTAAGAAAGATGGGCCGGGTGCCCCGGACCTTGGACCGTATATAGTACCACGGTCCAACGTCGGGCCACCGGGCTAAATTACTCGATGATCTTCGCAACCACACCGGCGCCGACGGTCCGACCGCCCTCGCGGATGGCGAAGCGCAATCCGTCTTCCATGGCGATCGGGGCGATCAGCTTGATCACCATCTTCACGTTGTCCCCCGGCATCACCATCTCGATGCCTTCGGGCAGGGTACAGGCCCCCGTCACATCCGTGGTCCGGAAGTAGAACTGCGGACGGTAGCCGTTGAAGAACGGCGTGTGACGCCCGCCTTCTTCCTTCGACAACACGTACACCTCAGCCTCAAAATGCGTGTGCGGATTGATGCTCTTGGGCTTGGCCAACACCTGACCACGCTCGACGTCTTCGCGCTTGGTCCCGCGCAGCAGCACCCCGATGTTGTCGCCAGCCTGCCCTTGATCCAGCAGCTTGCGGAACATCTCCACACCGGTGCAGATGGTCTTGACGGTGTCGTGAATGCCGACGATCTCCACCTCTTCTCCCACCTTGACGATCCCGCGCTCCACCCGGCCGGTCACCACCGTGCCGCGCCCGGAGATGGAAAACACGTCTTCGATCGGCATCAGGAAGGGGCCGTCGATGGCCCGCACCGGCTCCGGAATGTAGCTGTCCAGCGCCTCCATCAGCTTGTCGATGGACTGGGTCCCGAGTTCACCGGCGTCGCCTTCCATCGCCAATTTGGCCGAGCCGATGACGATCGGGGTGTCGTCGCCGGGGAAGTCGTACTTGGAGAGCAGCTCGCGCACCTCCAACTCCACCAACTCGAGCAACTCCGCATCGTCGACCATGTCCGCCTTGTTCATGTAGACGACGATGTACGGCACGCCCACCTGACGCGACAGCAGGATGTGCTCCCGCGTCTGCGGCATCGGGCCGTCGGCCGCCGACACCACCAGAATGGCGCCGTCCATCTGCGCCGCTCCCGTGATCATGTTCTTCACATAGTCCGCGTGTCCGGGGCAGTCCACGTGCGCATAGTGCCGTTTGGTGCTCTCGTACTCGACGTGCGCCGTCGCAATGGTGATGCCGCGCTCGCGCTCTTCGGGGGCGTTGTCAATCTGGTCGTAGGCCCGCGCCTCACCACCAAATTTCTTCGCCTGATGCATGGTGATCGCCGCCGTCAGCGTGGTCTTGCCATGGTCCACGTGCCCAATGGTGCCCACGTTTACATGGGGCTTGCTGCGCTTAAACTTTTCTTTGGACATGAACTGCTCTCCGCCTAGTTCTGAAGGGCATGGGTCAAGTGGCCAGGCTCAAGGCAACACGGCGCCGACCGACACTGAAAACACAAAAATGCAAATATGGAGCCCATGATCGGAGTCGAACCGATGACCTCACCCTTACCAAGGGTGTGCTCTACCAACTGAGCTACATGGGCCAAAAACCACTACGCTGCCCTGACGCCAATCCGCAGCTTGGAGCGGGTGATGGGAATCGAACCCACACCATCAGCTTGGAAGGCTGAGGTTCTACCTTTGAACTACACCCGCGAGACATCGGTGATGACCGGATCGCCTCAGCGCGCCTCGATCATCGTCATCGACGATGCCCGGCATCGACTGCCTGACGCGGAGCGCGCTCACGATCATGCGTCTTCAGTTGGTGGAGGGGGGAGGATTCGAACCTCCGAAGGCTGAGCCGTCAGATTTACAGTCTGATCCCTTTGACCGCTCGGGAACCCCTCCGAATCAAGCGACGCAGTTTAGGTCCACACGGCGGCTAAGTCAACAAAGGTTTGTAAGCAACGGAGCATCTCGCTAAGCTGGTATATTTCCCGACCGCAAGCGGTTCGCTAACCCGGCACTGCACCCGCATCACCGCTTCGACCACGCGCCCGCTGGGAACCTGTTGGTTTGCCGGGACGCACATCGTCAATCTTCCAACGACTTGGAGTCTCCGATGGACGTGACCATTTTCGGCAGCGGCTATGTTGGCCTGGTAACTGGGGTCTGCCTCGCCGAGGTCGGCAATAACGTGCTCTGCATCGACGTCGACCCCCAGAAAATCGCACTGCTCAACAGCGGGGGGGTGCCCATCCACGAGCCCGGCCTGGAAGATCTGATCCGCACGAACCGTGAGGCCGGGCGGTTGAACTTTTCGACCGACGCCGAGGCTGGGGTGCAGCATGGCCTCTTTCAGTTTATCGCGGTCGGCACGCCGCCCGACGAGGACGGATCGGCAGATCTTCAATATGTGTTAGCGGTGGCCAAAACCATCGGCCAGCATCTCGATTCGTATCGAATCGTTGTTGACAAGTCAACGGTACCGGTCGGCACCGCAGACAAGGTCGCCGGCTGTATTCGCGAGACGCTGGCGGCCCGCGGGACCGCGGTCGACTTCGACGTCGTCTCCAATCCCGAGTTCCTCAAGGAGGGCGCCGCCATCGAGGACTTCATGCGGCCGGATCGGATCATTGTCGGCACGGACAATCCGCGCACCGGTGAACTTCTGCGCGCACTCTACGCTCCGTTCAACCGCAATCACGACCGCGTGATGCTGATGGATGTCCGCTCGGCGGAGCTGACGAAATACGCCGCCAACGCCATGCTGGCGACCAAGATCAGCTTTATGAACGAGTTGTCGAACATCGCCGAGGCCGTCGGCGCCGACATCGACAAGGTGCGCGTCGGAATGGGCTCGGACCCCCGGATCGGCTACCAGTTCATCTATCCGGGCTGTGGCTATGGCGGCTCCTGCTTTCCTAAAGATGTGCGCGCACTGGAGCAGACCGCGCGCACCCTGGGATATCCGGCAGAACTGCTGCACGCGGTGGAGGCGGTCAATTTCCGCCAAAAGGAGGTCCTGTTCAGAAAAATCTCTGATTATTTTGATGGGAATCTTAGCGGTCGCACCGTTGCGATCTGGGGCCTGTCGTTCAAACCCAACACGGACGACATGCGCGAGGCCTCCAGCAGAACCCTGATCGAGGCACTTTGGGAAGCCGGCGCCCGCGTCCAGGCCTACGATCCCGTCGCCTTGGACGAAACCAAACGCCTGTATGGACAACGCCCTGATCTCACGCTTGCCAAAGACGCCATGAGCGCTCTGGAAGGCGCCGACACACTCGCCCTGGTCACCGAATGGAGCCAGTTTCGCAGCCCCAACTTCGCGGCCGTCAAAGCGAGGCTCAAGCATCCGGTTATCTTTGACGGCCGTAACATCCTGGACGGCCGGCTGGCCGTGGCTGCCGGACTGACCTACATCTCGATCGGCCGGGTACCGGCGGAGCCCGCCTGACAGCCGATCAGGCGATCTCCGTCAATCACCTGAGCGACCCGGCGACTCGCCGCTCGCCCCGTCCATCGGAACCGGACCCGCGGCCGTCACAACCCCGCGGGTTTCGTCACCGGCGTAACACCCGGCAGCGGGATACCACGCCGGACATCCGGCGAATTCACCCGCGCGAAACCAGTCGGCACGTCGTCAAACCCGGAAAAAGCGCCGCCCCCCCGTTACCCCAGATAACCGACAACCCCAGACGATCCGTAGCATTTCTGCCACGATTTATCGAGACGACAAGTATCGCGATTCGGTCGTCACGCGATTGACATTCATCAACCCGGCGCGGATTATTATTCTCGCTTTGTAGTGAAAGCGCCACGCTGACTGGCGCTGACGACGGCGCCTTACAAGCGCGATCACAACACCCAGGGGACCTCATGTCTGCTTCCAGATTCGCCGCGTTCGCGCTCGGACTCGCATCAGTCGTCGCCTTGCAAACCGCTCAGGCCACCAACGGCTATATGTCGCACGCGTATTCGCCTGCCGCCAAGGGCCTGGCCGGCGCGGGCGAGGCCGCCCTGCCCCAGGACTCCTTGAGTCTCGTCGGCAATCCGGCCGGGCTGGCCAAGGTCGTACAGCGGCTGGATATCGGAGCGGCCTGGTTCAGCCCCAAGCGGGAATACACCGGTGTTACCCCCAACCCATCCACCGGCGCTTACGCCCCGATCGGCGGCGGCCCGCTGGGGACAGACACGGTCGAAAGCCAGAACAACGACTTCCTTGTCCCGAGCTTCGGCTACACGCACCCCTTGGATGCAAAGAGCGCATTCGGCGTCGCCCTGTTTGGAAACGGCGGCATGAACACCGATTTCCGCAGCGTCGATACCTTCATGAACCTAGGCACCTTTGGTGGAAACAATGGGTGTGCGAATCCACCGCACGATGCGACCGCCGCGCCGTGCGGTCCGCAGATCCCGGGCACGGCGATCCAGGGCGGCGGTAATGCCGGAGTGAACCTGGTCCAGTTGGGGATTTCGCTGGGCTATGCGCGGGAGGTCGTGGACAACCTCTCCATCGGCGGCGCCTTCCTGCTCGGCTATCAGACGATCGAGGTGCGCGGCGTCGGTGCCTTCCAGGGGTTCACCGAAACCTTCACTCAGAGCATGATCGCCAATCGCGGCGCCGGCGCGGACACCCCCGCCAACCTGACCGACCGGGGCGATGACGCCGCGTGGGGTTACGGCTTCCAGATCGGTGCACTCTGGGCGGTGAACCCGCAATGGGACTTGGGGATTTCCTATCGTACGAAAATGTACATGGGCGAATTCGACAAATACCAGGACATGTTTGCGGAAGGCGGTGATTTCGATATGCCGGCGGTCGGGACCATTGGTCTCGCCTTCAAGCCGACCAGCCAGTTGACCTTCGCCTTCGACATCCAGCAAATCTGGTACAGCGACGTCAAGTCCATCGGCAACACCAATCAACTGGCGCAACGGTGCGACCTCAACGCCGCCTTTGGCGCGCCCAGTTCACCAGGAGCCGTGTATGATCCCAGCTACTGCCTTGGGGGCTCCAACGGCGCCGGTTTCGGCTGGCGTGACATGACAGTGTTCAAACTTGGTGTCCAATACGCGATCAACAATGCGCTCACCGTCCGCGCCGGTTACAGCCACGGCAGCCAGCCGATCAGCGCCCAAGAGATCGCGTTCAACGCGCTGGCACCAGGGGATATCCAGGACCATTGGACCCTGGGCGCCACCTACCGCCTGCGGCCGAACTATGAGCTGACGTTTTGGGGGATGTACGCCCCGCAGGAGACGGTCGAGGGTCCCGGCGCATTCACCGGGGGCCAGTCCCCGTCGCTCGCCATGGAGCAATATGAACTGGGCGTGAATTTCGCTTGGTTGTTCAACTAAATGCCTGCCCATTCGCGCCTTCCGACGCCCCTGTTGATCCGGGCCGCACGCGCTGCCGCCCTCCTAGCCCTATTGCTGTGGGCCGGTGCGGGCCGCGCCGATGTCCAAGGAGCAGATACCGGCTGCTCCATCGCGTCCGCAAGCCTTGAACTGGACGGCGGTACCATCCACTACAGTCGCTCCGGGCAAGGTCCTCAGATCGTGCTGTTGCACGGGCTCTTCGCGCAAAAGGAACAATGGCACGCGGTCCTGTGCGCGCTCGCTGGGGCCGGATTCGATGCCATCGCCCCGGACCTCCCAGGGTTCGGCCAGAGCAACGGATTTGACGTGACGGCCTATGACCTGGGTGCGCAGGCCGAGCGCCTCCAGGGGTTCGTTAGCACACTGGGGCTAAGAAAGTTCAACCTGGCCGGAAACTCCATGGGCGGAACCATCGCCGCCATTTACGTTGAACGGTACCCCGATCGCGCAAGCCGACTGGCCTTCATCGGCCCGCCACTCGGCGTGATCGAGTGGGGACCGCGGGTCCGCCAGGCCATCAAAGACGGCATCAACCCCTTTATCCCCATTGATCCCGCCCAGTTCGATCTCGAAATGAGCCTGCTGTTCGCGGACCCACCCGAGGTTCCGGCTGACTTCCGGGATCCATTGCTGAAAAACTACGTGACCTACAACCGGCACTACCAGCAAATCTGGGATATCGTGAATCTCTACGACGCGGTGCTGGACCAGAAACCACTGGACAAACCGCTGAATGCCAAGGTTCCAGTGCTGATCCTGTGGGGCGAAGCGGACGCGATCTACCCGATCGACGGAGCGGCGGCACTGCAGAAGCGACTGCCCGGCAGCCGATTGGTCAAACTCCCTCGCGCAGGGCATCTACCCATGCTGGAGCGTCCGGCCGAGACCGCGGCCCACCTGAGCGCGTTCCTGCGGGCGAAACACTGATCTACGCGACCGTCAGTATCGTTGCACTCGTTTCACCAAACAGGACGGGGTATGCCATAGCAATCAGCGCCGACAAGCCGGACGGGGTTTGCCCCATCAACCGCGGCGGGACGGGGCATTCGCCCCGCCCCGAACGTTTGCTCCGTGGCCGAGCGCTGATCGGAACCGGCAGGTTCGAGGAAAACGTTTCGGACGGGGCGAACGCCCCATCCGGCCATTGTTTCGAGATCATGTCAACCAGAACGGTACTTGGCATGTAAGCGCTCCCAGATCTGCCGCCGCAGCGGATCGGCCAGCGGCTCAGCGGCACCCCCAAGATCGAAGAGGTCCGCCCCGAGGACGTAGGCGTCGTCGGGCATCGGCTCCAGACTGGTCAGCCAGACCTCCAAGCTGCGCTTCACCGCGTCGCTCTTACTGCACCCGTGGCGGCGACAGACCTCGTTCAAGCGCCGCTGAGTCTCCTCGTCGATGCGTATCGATGGCACGTGTTGACCAGCCCTGAAGCATGACCGCGTGACCGCAGTCACGGCGCGGGCTGGCGAGGATTAACGAAAGTTAAGTTCGCACAAGGGGGTAGACACCGCTGCGGGCTTCCGGCAGGATTACAGTTAGGGTAATCGGTCTGCGGTTCTGTCGGGGGAACGATGAGTGCGCTTGGCGCCGGTGCGCGCCGACGCCGCGGCGGTGGCGCAGTGGAATGCGCTCGTCGCGCGTTGGCACCCCTTGGGCTACCAGGGCGCCTTCGGCTACCGGCTGCGCTACTTCATCACCGCCGGCGAGCAGCGCGTGGGCTGCCTCCTGCTGGCGGGCGCGGCGCGCGCGCTGGCGGTGCGTGATGGCTGGATCGGGTGGGACGCCCAGGCGCGCCGGGCCAACCGGGTACGGGTACTCAACAACAGCCGCTTCCTGATCTTTCCCCACGTGCGGGTCCCGCACCTGGCGAGCCATGTGCTGGGACAACTGGCGCGGCGGGTGCGCGCCGACTGGCTCGAGCACTGGGGGTTTGCGCCGCTGTTGCTGGAGACCTTCGTCGATCCGCGCCACTACGCCGGCACCTGCTACCGGGCCGCCGGGTGGGAACTGCTGGGGGAAACCAGCGGGAGCGGGCTGGCGCGACCGGGCCGGACCTATCACAGTGCCCCGCGCCAGGTGTGGGTCAAGCCCTTATGCGCGCAGTGGCGCGAGCGCCTGTGCGCCACGTCCGGGGAGGCGACGCCATGAGCAAACCCTGCCGCCGCCCGTCACGTGCGGCCATCAAAGAGCAACGGTCGCACCAACGCCGGCAGGAACAGACGCTACGCACCCAGCAGCGCCAGGACGGATTGGTTCCCCGGAGACCCGCGCCCTTGCCCAACGGCTACTCGGCCGATGCCACCATCGCCGCGGAACAGCAGGCCCGCGAGACGGCGGTCAGCGGGCAGGTGCGTGTCCTGTGCCGGGAGTTGCAAACAAGACTGCGAACTGCGCGCGTTCGCCCGCCTGAGCGCCCGGATCAAGGCGCTGTTCCCGCGCCTGCCGATCCTGCTGCTACTCGATGGTCTCTATGCCAACGGGCCGGTGATGCACCGCTGCCGTCAGTCCCATTGGCAGTTCATGATCGTGCTCAAAGACCAGGACCTGTCCACGGTCTGGGAGGAGTTCCATGCCTTGCACGCCGTGCAGCCCGACGTGCACAGGGCGCGCGCCTGACCAAGCACGCCCGCCACGCCTGGCTCGCCAGCCAGCCGCTCAGCCACGCCACGGTTCATGAACGCTGCAATCCGGGCGCCCGCTACCGCAGGGGCATCAAGGCCGGCTTGTTGGTGGAGAAACATCAGGGCGATCAGTATGAGCACGCCTTTGCCCTGGACTGGAATGCCATGCAGGGTGATCACTGCCTGATGCGCCAGGCGCATGTGTTCACTACCCTGGCGCGCTTCGCCCGCCACCTGCGTGACCTCTATCGACAACTGGGCGTGCGCGGTGCCATCGCCTTCATCCGCGCCTCCTGCGCCGCCCCTTGGCTCGACCCCGCGCGGATGCGTCGCCTGCTGGCCCCGCCGTGGCAGCTTCAGCTCGAATAAGCGCCGCCGGGCACGGCGTCGCATCCCGACCGCCGGCCACCACCGAAGCCGGCAACCGCTGGCCTGGCCCACCGTGGTGCACGTACGCGACCGGTCCGACCACCTTCCCGGCATCCGCCAGGGCGTCCCGTTGCCCACCCCCGGTCCGCGCCAACCCACCCCGCAACCGCCAACGCCAGCGCCGACCGGCGCTGACGCCGCCCGATGTCAGCCGGCGAATGGGTTATGCTTCAGGGCTGCGCGGGGGTGCGCCCTGATGCAGGCTGCCGGGTGTAGAATGCAACAACCATGATCCATCGCGCGGCCGACTACAACGCGAACGAGTTCCAGCAACCGCTGGTCCCCGCGCTGCCGGTTCCGCGACCCGGCGCCGCGGCTCGCGACCAGGGACCGGCGCCGCCCGGCGTCCTGGGGCTGACGCATCGCCGCTACCTGCACAGCGGCCGCTATGCGCTCTATCACGCCCTGAGACACGCTGGACTCACCCGCGGCGATGGCGTCCTGGTGCCCGCTTACCATTGTCTGGCGATGCTCGAACCGCTGCATATCCTGGGCCTGGAGCCGGTTTTTTATCCCATCGCGACCAACACCAGCGTGCGCACCGCCGACCTGGAATCCCGCCTAACCGCCCGCATTGGCGCCGTAATCGTCGTGCATTACTTCGGCTTGGTGCAGAATCTGAGCGCGGTACGCCACTTGGCGGACCGGGCCAAGGTCTGGTTGATCGAGGATTGCAGCCATGCGCTGTTCGGAGGCACCGCCGAAGCGCCGGTGGGTGCGGTTGGCGACTACGCAATCGCGAGCACCATGAAATTCCTGCCGATCGGTTTCGGTGGTCTGCTGGCGTCCGCCCGACGGGATCTCACGGGCCTCGTGCTCCAGAAACCACTGCTGCGGGACGAATTGAAAGCAGCCTACAATCTACTGGAAAGCGCGCTCGAAAACCGCCGACCGGCACTTCTCGGACCGCTCCTCCAAGGGCGCGTCGACCAGCCGCGGCAGGTGACCCCGGACCGCGGGCCACTGCGCCCACCAGCCGCTGCGGCACGTGAATACCAAGGCCGGACGGAGTATGCGCTGGACCCCCACTGGCTCCACCGGCAGGCAACCCGGGTCAGTCGCACGCTGCTGCATCGCGGGGCCACACAGCGCTTGGCGGAGCGCCGCCGGGCGAACTATGCCGCCTATTTGCGGGCGGTGCGGGGACGCCACGATTGTCACCCTTTGTGCGACCCGCTGCCGACCAGCACGGTTCCGCAAGTCTTCCCGCTCTATGTGAACGACTGCCTGCCGGTCTTCATTGAGCTCAAATGTCAACGCGTGCCGATCATCCGTTTCGGCGAGTTTCTCGATGCGCGGGTGACCGCCGCCACGTGCCCTGTGAGTATCGACTACGCCGATCATCTGCTCCAGTTTCCTTGTCATCAAGCGCTGACCACTCAGGAGGTCGATTGGATCATCCGGATGCTGATCAGTGCGCTGGACTCTGCGGCAGGTGCTCAATGACCATCACAGGCCGGCTGCCGCCAGGCCCCCGGACCGGTGCCGGCCGGCGACCCAGGCACGACACTCCGCGGCCGCAACCCTTCCTGTGGGGTCGCACGTGATCAAGTGGGACTTCACCCCCGCCACAGACTTTCCAAGCTGCGCCGCGCTCTGGGACACGATCAACCACCTCGGCAGCGGAAGCGCACTGCTGCAGGCACGTTTCGTCACACTGCTGCTGCGGTTCTTCGGCCACGGCCGGATGCGCCTCGGGATCGCGACGAACGCCGGGGCACCGGTCGCGATGTCCCTGATTGAACCGGCACGTCCACTGGTCTGGACCAGTATCCAACCGGCCCAAGCGCCACTTGGTCTGTGGCTGACCGCCCCTGATCTGGACCACGGCGAGGCCGCCCGGACCTTGCTGCGAAGCCTTCCCGGTTCCGTACTGTTGCTCGGGTTACAACAGCAGGACCCGCGCGTGTCGCCGCGGCCGTACCCCACTCCCGGACTACGGACCCTGGACTACATTCACACCGCCCGGATCAGCGTCAACGGCACCTTCGAGGACTATTGGGCACGCCGCGGCAAGAATCTGCGCCACAATCTCCGGCGCCAACTCAATCGCCTGGAGCGCGAAGGGATCCAGCCGCGACTGGAGGTGACAACCAAGCCCGAGGCGATGGCCGCGGCGGTCGCCGACTACGGCCGACTGGAAAGCGCGGGCTGGAAAACGCGCACGGGGACCGCGGTCGCGGCGGACAATGTGCAGGGAGCCTTCTATCGCGCCCTGCTGGAGACCTATGCGCAAACCGGTGACGCCTTGGTCTACCGTTTTTTTTACAACGAGCGACTGGTCGCGATCGATTTCTGCATCCACGGCAGCGGCACCCTCAACTGGCTCAAGACCACCTACGACGAGACTCAGACCACCTCATCTCCGGCGGCACTCCTGCGCCAGGCATCCTTTCGATTGGCCTTCGCGGATGCGCGCATTGCCGCGATCGAGTTCTATGGCCCGGTCATGGACTGGCATACCAAATGGGCGGAGGACTTCCGAACGATGTACCACATCAACTGCTACCGGTGGCCCTGGTTGGCGCCCCTGCATGAACACCAACAGCATATCCGGCAAGGACTGACCCGCCGGATCGTGCGTGAGCAACCGCCGTGTCCAACCGCGGGTGGGTGCCAATGCGCATACTGACGCGCACGCAACTGCTGCGCTATGTCCAGGACAAGCGCGCGCTCTTCGATGCCGCGGCCGCGCGCGGCAATCCGTTCGCCTGCAGCGCCTGGGTACTCAATTTTATCGAACAGGTTGCCGCGGACGACTGGCATTACTACGTTGCCGAGGACTCCTCGCAGGGTGAGGCCTACCTGCTACTCTACAGTGAGCGCGGATCACCTCATCGGCGCCTGGCGCTGACCAACTATTATGCATCCTTATATACCCCGGTAATCGGCACAGCCGTCGACCGCGAGGCGTCACTGACCGCCATCGCCGCCGATCTGACGCGCTCCCGACCCGGCTGCGCTACGATCGACCTCGCACCACTTGCTCCCGAGGATAACGATACCGCGGCGCTGGTCCGCGCCTTCGCGTCGCAGGGCTGGTATGTCAAACGCTATTTTTGCTTCGGAAATTGGCATCTGCCCTGTGCCGGTCTGTCATTCGCCGACTATATGCGCGGGCGGGGGTCGCAAGCGCGCCATACCTGGTCGCGCAAGGTCAGAAAATTCCGTCGCGCCGATGGCTTGGCACGGATTCGCATCGTGACGGCCCGCGACGAGATCGAGGCGGCTATGGATGCCTACGAGCAGGTCTATGCACAGAGTTGGAAACCCCCTGAGCCCTACCCTGATTTCATCCGCCACTGGGCCCGAATCTGTGCGGACAACGGCTGGCTGCGTCTCGGTCTGGCATTGGTCGCCGACGTACCGATCGCCGCACAGTTCTGGTTCACCATGCAGCGTCGGGCCTACATCTTCAAACTCGCTTACGCCCAGGACTATGCGCAGTGGTCGGCGGGAACCGTGCTGACGGCTCATTTGATTGAACATAGCCTGGAGCAAGACCGGGTCACCGCGATCGACTACCTGAGCGGGGACGACGCCTATAAGCAGGCCTGGATGTCCGGACGCCGTGAGCGGGTCGGGCTGATTGCCTGTAACCTGGGCACCGCGCGCGGTGCGCTGATCGCGGCTTATGAATATGCCGGTGCCCTGCGTCGGCGTTGGCGACGCCTGGGCCTCAATCAGAAATGATGTGTTGACGAAAGCCCCGATCGGATCGGGGTGACGGGATTAGGCCCATTCCATGTTGACCCGGACGGCCAAGTCCTCGTCAGCCACCTCAGAGGAGCCCCGCCCCCAGGCCCGTGGCGATTGCCGACGCTCCGTGCTGATCGGCGGCGGTATCGATGACCTCGCGCCGCCATTCCCCGCCGGACTGGGCGGCGACCAGGCGGTCTTGGGGGTCGTAGCGGAATTCGCTGAGCTGGCCCGCGGTGCGGTCGTGGCGGCTTAAGGTGTTGCCGTTGGCGTCGTAGGCGTAGGCGTAGGCGTAGGTTGCGGCGGTCGTAGGTGTAGGCTGTCGCCGCAGCACGGGACTATTCCGTGGTACGTCCCCTATTTCCCCACGGGCGACATACGCGACACCGCCGAAACCAATCTTCAAGGCCTCCAGCGCGGCGTAGCGCCGGCGATGATCCTCCGGCAGCGACCGGCCATACAGTCGCATCGTCTCCTCATGGGTGGCCGCGTAACCGGCAAATTCGTTCATCGTCGTCTCTGCTGTCCAACCAACCAGCGCCAATGGTCGCAGGAGGACCTCGGTTTTTCAAGTGGATGGCGGCCAGGCGCGTGTTTCCGGCCAGCCGAGGCGTCGGCCGATTGGAGTCCAAGGCTTCAGCCTTGGAGCGGCAGGCCAAGGCTGAAGCCTTGGACTCCGAATGCACATCGCTGGCCGCCACCAGACAGAGACCGTCTGAGCTAAATTGAGTAATTTGTTAGTGAACCTTCACTTAGATAGTGATTCGAAGACGATAAGCTTGAGCTCGGTGACGTCCCCGAAGAAGCGGCAGATTTTCTTTGTAACGGTCTCTCGGAAGGCTTGCAGTTGCACTCCATGCCAGCAGGGATGTGGCCGGCGCGGAGTATCGCCTCTACCGCAGCCTGGCGCTCGGCAAGCATGTCCGTGTAGGTGGAGGACATGAAGACTTGCAGCTTCTTTTTCACGAGGACTCCAGTGGCAATTACAGCCGAACGACTAAGCTCACCGGCCCGCGCACGATAAGGCTGAGGAATGGGCACGCCGTTAGGCGCGGGTCCGGTACAGCGCCTTGTTAGGCGCTTTCATTTTCACGGATCGTTTCTATTTCCCCTCCGCGGCGTAAACCGTACTTGAAGCGATAACCATACTGCGACGATATGTCCGCCACGATTCTATGCGATAGCTCGAAATACTGTGATACATCATGGCGCGCCTGGGCGGCAAGCTCTTTCTGTGCCTTGTATTTTTCTTCTAATAGCAGTGTTGTAATCATGTCTCAGTCTCTGTGAACAGCTCAACCGGAGAGATTAATCGCTATCAGTATTGCAACTTCATGATAATTAGGGACGAAAACTGTGACTGGGGACTCTTGAATTGCATATCAAATGAACTGGCGATAACTAGATTTCGACGGACGAACTACCCCATAATGCTCAGGGTGTTCAGAGGCACCGGCAGGGGGCCGCGCTTAGCCTCGCTTCGTTTACGCGTTATGAGGCGATTTTGCCTCATAACGCCCGAACGGGTCGGGATAAACCGACCGGTGCCTGGGTCGTCATGGCATCAAGACATATCGAAAAAACAATAATATGGAGAAATTATCTCGAATGCTTTCCAGGGTGCTTAGGGTGCACCGACAGGGGACTGCAGGCCTGATCATCGCTTTGGCCGTAGACAAGCGTAGCGCAGGCACCGCTGGTGGACTGCGCTGCGCTTGTCCACCCTACAACACTCGCCGCGGGGACCCTGCACCAGCACCCCCACACCCATCGCCATGCCCACCTGCATGTGCACGCCCCGGCCGAGGTCGCCGACCATGGGGACCCGGCGGCAGCCCCGATCCACGGCGAGCATCACGACCCGGACGCTTGACCCCCAGTGCTGCGATACTGGCGCTGGGCAGCACCTGCCGGATGCTATAGCCTTCGCACCTGATATCCGGACCTGGCCTCGGCGTAGGGGCGGGTTTGAAACCCGCCCCTACATCCGGTTATCGCGTTGGACGCTTCTATGATCCGCAATCATGGGGCAATCACGAATCCTTCAGAGGACGGACGCATGCGCTGGAAAACCGGCAGACGTAGCGAGCATATCGAGGACCGCCGCGACGACGGCAGCCTGGGGGGCGATCCCTTCGGCGGCGGCCGACGGCCGCTGCGCGTCGGACGCACCGTCGGGATCGGCGGCGGCCTGGGCGGATTGCTGTTGGTGGTCGTGCTGATGCTGCTGGGCGTCGACCCCGCGGTGCTGCTGACCGGCGACGGTCAATATCTGCCCGGTCCGACCGCCCACCAGGACCCCATGGCCCAGTCCGGGCCGGGCGGCGAGCCGCAGTTCCGCGGTCCCACGGCCGGCGTGGAAGACGAAATGAAGGAATTCGTCGCGGTCGTCCTGGCCGACACCGAGGACACCTGGAACGCGGTCTTCAAAGAGGCCGGCAAACGCTACAGCGAGCCGGCGCTGGTCCTGTTCACCGGCGTCACCCGCTCCGCGTGCGGGCTCGGCGAGGCGGCGATGGGTCCGTTTTACTGCCCGGCCGACCACAAGGTCTATATCGACCTGGCGTTCTACGACGAGTTGCGCAACGATTTCGGCGCCCCTGGTGACTTCGCGCAGGCGTACGTGATCGCCCATGAAGTGGGCCATCACGTCCAGAACCTGCTCGGTATTTCCGATCAGGTCGAAAATCTGCGCCGCCGCGCCAGTCGGCGCGAAGGCGATCAGCTCTCCGTGCGGCTGGAACTCCAGGCCGACTGCTTTGCCGGCGTCTGGGCCAACCGCGCCCACGCCGCCCGGCAGATTCTCGAACAAGGCGACGTGGAAGAAGGCCTGAACGCCGCCTCCGCCATCGGCGATGACCGCCTGCAACGGCAGACCCGCGGCTACGTGACGCCGGACAGCTTCACCCACGGCAGTTCGCAACAACGGGTGCGCTGGTTCAAGCGCGGCCTGGCCGAAGGCCGGCTGGCGGCCTGCGACACCTTCTCGAACGACACCCTGTAGGGTCCGCTCCGCGGACCGCCGACCACCGACCGCGAACATCGCGCGTCAGCCGAGCTTATGACCAACCCGGGAACTGCTCTGCCGAACCCGACATTGCTCTCCGTCCAGCATCACTCCAGCGAGGTCCGTCATGTCGCCAAGCGCCCCTGAAACCTCCTCCGCCGCGGATGCGGCGCTGCCGCCGCTGCTCGCCCTCTGGAACTTCATCTGGAACTCCATCGTGCGCGTCCTGTGGCTGTGCGGCTATGCCACGGTCACGGCGGTCGGCGCCGCGGTCGTCTTCACGCGCGTCGGTCAGGGTCAGGACCTGCTGCGCCTGTCCGCCGAGAACGGCTTCGCCTGGTCCAACCTGTTCTTTCTGCTCAGTGCCTTGTTCCTGAGTCTGGGCCTCTGGTACAGCGCCCGGCTGCTGCTCACGCACAGCCTCGACGGCGATCAACTGCGCTGGCAGCGCGCGCGGTTCGGCCGCACCTGGTTGCCGCGGGTCTATGGCACCCTGGTGCCGCTGGCCATCGGTATCGGGTTCCTGCGACTCGAGACCAGCGCGCAGACCGCGGCCTGGGTGCTGAGCGCCCTCTTCCTGCTGCTGGCTGCGGGCCAGTGGTGGTTCTACTACAAACGCCGCGACTGGTTCATGAAGGCGACGGCGCGCGCGCGCGGGCTGACCGAACCCGGCGAAACAAGCGACCGCCGCCTGATGCTGATCATCCTGTCACTCGGTCAGATCACCGCCTTCGTGCTGCTCGCCGCCTTCGTGGTGTGGCCGGTCAACCTGCCCCAGACCCTGGGAACACCGGCCATTCTGCTGACCGGCCTCGCCGGCATCGCACTCTTCGGCAGTCTGGTGCTCACCTACGCGTTTCTTGTCAACGGCCTGCCGGCCGGCACCGCGCTGACGTTGATCCTGGCCGCCGGCTTTGGATTCTTCAACGACAATCACTGGATCCGCGTTGCCGATCAGGCCCCGACCCTGCAACGGCTGGCGGCCGCGGCCCACTATCAGGCCTGGCGGGAGGTCAACCCGGCACCGCGGAAGATCGACGGACGCGACCCGGTCATCCTGGTCGCCGCGGCGGGCGGCGGCATCCGTGCCGCTTACTGGACCGCCTCCACCCTGGCGACCCTGGAAGCCAGAATCCCCACCTTCAGCCAGTCCCTATTCGCCATCAGCAGCGTCTCCGGCGGCAGCCTCGGCGCTGCGGTGTATGCGGCGGTCAAACGTCAACAACTGGAGAACCGCACCGCGCCGACGGGTGGAGACAGCACTCTGACCACCGTCCAACGGGCGTTGGGCCATGACTTTCTGTCACCGGTCGCCGCCGGCATGTTGTTCCCGGACCTGGTTCAGCGCTTCATCCCCTACCCCTTCCCGGAGGCGGACCGCCAGCGCTTCCTGGAACTGGGATTCGAACAGGCCCTGACCGACCCGGACAACCCGCTGACCCGACCCTTCACGGCACTCTATGCCGACGGCTACAAATTCCGCCTCCCGAGCCTGCTGCTGAACACCACGATCGTGGACTCGGGCCGGCGTGCGGTCATCTCCAACATCGCACTCACCGATTTCACCGACACCCTGGACCTGCTCGACGACGGTTTCCAAACCCGGACGATTCGGCTATCCGCGGCCGCCGGGGCCAGTGCGCGCTTCACCTACGTCAGCCCCGCCGGCAGCCTCATCGGCCCGGGCGCCCAGGGCGACCAGAAGATCCGTCTGGTCGACGGCGGCTATTTCGAAAATTCAGGCGCCACCACCACCATCGACCTGCTCGAACTGATCAACAACCCGACCCTCTACCCGATCCTGATTCTGATTCGCAACGACCCGCAGGCGCCCGCGGTCTGTCGACGCCGCCCGGAGGTCACCGGGTTCGGGCCTGGCCCCGAAGGTCCGCCCGCCAGCGACTTCCTGAGCGAGGTCGCCTCCCCCGTGCGCGCCCTCTTGAACGCCCGGACCGCGCGCGGGCGACTCGCCGAGGTCAGCAGCGCCAAGCTGGTCGAAGGCGACATGCGGGGCGCGGTCATTGAGGTCTCACTGGCCGCCGTGGTCGAAGCCGAACTGACCCGCGCGCAGGACGACCCGGCGGCCCGCGGGCGAATCGAGCAGACACTGGTGGAGCCGCCGCTGGGATGGTCGCTCTCCAAGGCGGTGCGCCAGTCGATGGAATGGGTGATGGCCGAGGGCGGCGGCGGTCTCAAGGACGAGTTCGCCAACCTCACCGCGGTCTTGGAAGGCCGACTGGCGGACTATCGACCCTGCAACGCACGCTGACCGATTCATCCAGGATCAACGCCGATGTCATTCAGATTCAGACGCTCTGCCTGTCTCATCCTCGCGCCCCTGCTCTGCGGGGCCGCGCCCACCCGCGCGGACAACAACTTCAAGCTGGACCCGGAGCCGATACGTCCCCGCAACGTCCAGCCGGGGGCCGAACGGCAGGAAGCAGCCGTCAGCCTCCCACCCTGGCCGCGCGCTCAGGACCTCATCGCCTTCACCCCGGAAGGACCCGAATCGCCGTTCAAATTCTTCATCGACGGCAAGAACCTGCGCATCGACGAACCCATCGCGGCGGTACGCTACACCCTGGTCATCGAATCCCCGAGCGGCGGCCGCAACGTCTCCTACGAAAGCATCCGCTGCACCCTCAAAGGTGCCTGGAAGACCTACGCCTACGGCAGCGACGGCGCCTTCGCCAAGGCGCCGGCCGCCGAGTGGCAACCGCTGTCCACCGGCCCGTCCGACGCCTACCGTGACGACCTGCGCCGACACTATTTCTGCGTCCCGCGCGAGACCCGCACCCGACCGCTCAAAGACATCCTGCGCGCGCTGCACGGCCGGGGGCGGACCAGTGAGATCACCGGCTTCCAGGCCGATTGAGGACGCCCGCGGGGACCTGAAAGCCCCCGTGGGAGCGGCCTCCGGCCGCGATGGTGCGCCGCGCTGCCCGCACGCCGCATCATGCCGTGTGCCGTAGGATGCGGTGAGGCACGAACACGGGTGGCGAAGTCGTAATGAAACCGACAGGCGATGATGACCAACTCGGTGTCGGTCGCACGGTAGACCAGGCGATGGGTGTCGTCAATGCGCCGCGACCAGTAGCCCGATAGATTGCCGCGTAGCGGTTCGGGTTTGCCGATCCCGGCGAATGGCGCGCGGACGGTCTCATTGATCAGGAGGTTGATGCGTCTTAGCGTCTTGCGATCCTGCTGTTGCCAATAAAGGTACGCATCCCAGGCGTCCGGGACGAAACGAATCCCGCGCATCACTAATCGCCGTCCGCATCGATCAGAGTCCGCGGTTGCGCCTCGCCCGCCTGATCCTGCCGGATCGCGCGCGCCAAGGCCTCGGCGTTGGCGGGGGTCGACAGCAGGTGCAGGGTCTCCATCAGGCTGTTGTAGTGATCCAGGGACATGACCACCGCATCACCCTCGGCATCCCGACGGCTGATGATGGCCACGTCCGCGTCCCGTACGACCGTATCCAGCAAGGATTTCAGTGCATTGCGTGCATGGGAGTAGGTGACGACTTTCATGGCATCATACTTGTTCAATAAGTTGATCAAGTGTAACACGTTGGCGCGAGGTGGTGTCAGGGGTAGCGGGCGGCAGTTCCGCGTTTGGATCATCGCGGGAACGCCGGCGCTTTTCCACCGGACCGGAGTGCCGGACGTTCAGACCCCCCATCTGGTTTGGGCCGCCGAGCATCGTAAATCACTGATGCTTCACCGCCGCAGCGCGGCGAGTTCATCGACGCCGAGTCCGGTGATCGCGGCGATGGCCGCATCGCTCAGGTCGGTGCCGCGGATCAGATTGATTGCCGTCAGGCGCAAGGCGGCCCGACCTTCCTCACGACCCGCCTCCAGACCTTCCTCGCGACCTTCTTCCCACGCATCCTTGAGTAAGCTGCGCTCGTCACGCAATGCCCGCTCGCGCACGAAGGCCGGGCGCCGGGCCTCGGCGTCGGCGCTCAGGGTCTTGCGTTTGTCCAGCGCGGCGCGCACCGGTGGGTCGACGATCTGCGCCATGGTGTCTTCCTCCTGCCAGTGTTCAAAGAGTGTGATCCAGGCGCCGAGTGCGCCCGCTGTCTGTTGGAGCCGATCGGCCTTGCGCAGTTCGATCAGGTTGAGCTGCAGTTCCTGACCCAGGGTCACCGTCGGGCGCGCGGCATCGCGCATCTCGAAACACCACAGGGCTTGATCCTGGTGGGCCAGGTCTTGGAACAAATCAAAGTCGAGCAGATGGATGCCGATGGCCGGCTGAAGTTCACCGTAGGATGCGGTGAGGCACGAACCGCATCGCAGGTCACGCGGGGAGTGATGCGGTTCGTGCCTCACCGCATCCTACGGCCTGCCGCGTCTTCAGCCAGCAGGTCCAGAATGATGTATTTGCCGTGCAATTCCGCGGCATCAATGGTTGGATTTTTGACCGCGAGGTGCGTGATCGGCGCCGCGCACCGGCGCACGGCATTGATCAGCGCCACCAGCAGGTCCGGGGCGTCGGCGAACAGACGCTTGAATACATAGTCGTTCTTGGGGTCGAGCAGGTCGCACATCGCAACGGGTCCGGCGGCGTGGGTCGAGTGTCGAGCATAGCACCGTCGCTGACCCGCAGGGCGCCGACCATCGCGCTCGCGACACCGCTCCTGCGGTGTCGCGCATCGGTCAGGCGCTCTGCGCCCCGAGCTTGGAGCGTCGGCCGTGACGGACATTGGTCAATCCGCGCCGCAGAGCGGCGGAGACTTGGGTGACACCGCTGGAGCGGTGTCACCAGAACCGCTAGCGCGGCACGATCAAAGACTGCCCCTGTCTCAATACCTTCTTCATCAGGTATGGGTGTCGGACCCTGGCACGTCCCAGAACCCGAGTCGCACCAAGAGTTTACAACGGTTTTCGGGGGGTATCAAATCGGTTGTTCCGAGTTAGGGTCAGACGGAGGCATTTTTGGGGCTCTGCCCCCTCCCCCGCGCGGCGGATCAGCGCCTGCCGCGCGGGTGCCGGTCCGGGACACGCCTAGGGGCAGGACGGCCTTGCGCCTTCAAGGACACCGCACCAGGGTTCGGCAGTGTTTCGCCGAGGAAGATGACCTCAGGACTGCTGCGGACGACACGGGTTTTCTCCGGATGGATGGTCAGTCCCAAGCGGTCGAGTTCGCGGGCGGCGAAGGCGCGGGCCTTTTCGGCTTGCTCGGCGGTGACGGCGAAGATGAGAAAATCGTCGGCGAAACGGACGAAGCCGCACTTGGCGCGGTCCAACGCGGTGTCGAAACCGTGCAGATAGAGATTGCAGAAGAGTGGTGAAAAGATGGCCCCTTGGGCGATACCGCGCGGGGTGCTGAGCAGGCTTTTCACATGGGCGCCCTGGTCCAGCCAGCGGGCGATGAGTTGCATGGCGCTGCGATCAGCGATGAAGTCGTCCAGCACCCTGAGCAGCGGCCGATGTGGAATCGAGTCGAAAAATTTTTCGATGTCGGCATCCACCAGCCAGTCCTGGCCGATGCGGATGCGTTCACGGACCTTGGCGAGGGCCTGTTCGACGTTGCGGCCGGGTCGATAGGCATAGCTGTCGTCGTGGAAAAGGCGCTCGGCGCGGGGTTCCAGCACGGTGAGGATCGCCCGCTGGACCAGTTTGTCCTTGAGATACTAGGCGGTGATGACGCGGATTCGACCGTCTGGTTTCGGCATGGGGAATTGGCGCAACGGCAGCGGGCGGTAGCCGCCGTCCAGGACCTCTTGGCGGCACTCCAGCAGATGGCGCATGAGATTGTGCTGGAGTTCCTCGCGGGGGATCGCGGGGCTCCAGGGGGGTGTGCTCGGTCTTGAGCCGGCGCCAAGCCTGATTGAGGGCGTCCGGGGCCATGGCTTGGTCGAGCAGGCTGGTTTTCATGGTCGTCACTCCGATGCGGCTGCGGTTGGGCCAAGGTCTATGGCCTTCATCTCGGCACGCAGGCGTTCGATCCAGCCATGGATTTGTTCGCGCAGGGTGCCGTGCGGCCATTCGGGCTGCGCGGCATCGCCCAGCGGATAGGGCCAGCGGCCGCGGACCAAGGACCAGGCTTCGAAGAAGCCGGGGCGGGCGGCCTTGCTGAGACGACAGCCTTCGGTGTCGCGGTAGTACCAGTCGGTCTGCCGCGGCCCGGCGGGTGGCAGCCATCCCAGGACGAAATGGTCCACCCCGCACCGGAAGATCTCGGTGAGGTCCAACACCATGGACTCGCGGCCGGGGACCGGCTGGTGCAGGAACCCGAGCGAGGGGTCCAGTCCCAGGGCCATGACGCCCTGATGGATCTCGGTGCCGACCAGGGTGTAGCCGAGTGACAGCAAGGCGTTGACCGGGTCGCGCGGCGGGCGGCGGTTGCGGCCGGTAAAGTTCCAGGCGGGGTTGATGACCTGGGCGAGCAGGCCGAACCAGGCATGGGCGATCTGACCCTCGACGCCCAGCGCCGTGTCCAGATCGGTGGCGGCGGCCAGCGCGGTCAGGGCCTGGTCACGACGTTGACGAAAGGCCGCGCAGACCGCCGGGGCGGCGCCGTGGTGCGCCGCCAGGGCGATGAGCGGCAGATCGTAGCCCTGAAGCTTGTGGCGCAGACACCAGCGGGCGAGGTGCAGCGCGGCGGCAGGGTCGGCGGCGCGGCTGTGCTGGAGCCGGCGTAGCGGCAGTTGCGTGGCGATGCCGCCGGCGAGCACGGCGGGGCCGTTGCGCTCCGGCGACTGGCCGCGCGCGGGCAGCATGACGGTGGGCACGCCGGCACTGGCGAGTGCCCGCCACAGGGCGGTCTCGGCCAGAGGGTTGCCGTACACCACCACCAATTCGAGCTGGGCGATGGGGGCACGGCGCGGCTTCTCGCCCGCCTGCTCCACCCGCACGCAGCCGTTCTCATGCCGCAGGGTGCAATCGCGGTGATCGACGACGAGGATCATGCGGCCTCCTGGGCGAACAGGCCCTTGAACCAACGCCGCAGACGGCCCGGACGGGCGCCCTGGGTGTCGGTATCGCCGCCATAAGGCCCGGCCAGCCGCCGCGCCTGCTGGCCGGCGGCCCAGAGCGACGCCGGACCGGGGATGGCGTACAGGCGCAGGTCGTCGTCACGCTCCACCACCCGCCGGCGCAATCCGTCTTGGACGGCGGCCAGAGTCTCCAGGTCGGCGTGGATGATGAAGACCGATTTCTGCACCGCCAGCGCCTGTTTGCGCAGGTAATAGTGGACCTTGCGCAGACGCTTGGCGTCGCGCACGGCATAGGCGATCAGGTACCAGACCGTAGGGTCCGCTGTGCGGACCGAGCGCCGCCGGCCGGAACAATGCTCCAAGCCGCGGCGCGGACCCGCGGCCGACGCGATTATTGGCGCCGCTCCACCCCCTCACTGATGTGTGCCTGAGCACGCTCGGGCACCCGGTCGGCACCCTGGCGCACGCGGTCCATGGCCTCGCGGTGACGCATCGCATCACGGACGGCCGCCCCTTCCACTTCGGCAGCCAGCGCCTCTTCGAGGACCGCCTCCCGATGCTGCGCGGCCAGGGCGGGGATGACCGCCAGCGTGATGGTGTCGAACGCGAGCACGATGCCCAACTCGACCAGGACGCTGAGAAAGAGGGCCAAGGCGAAAGCAAACTGGGGCGCGGTCACCGTCCGATCGAACACATCCGCGGCCAGGCGGATCAGGGTGATGACCAGCGGGTTATGGGTGCGGTCGTCCTGGTCGAAGCGCGACTCACGCACGGCGCGGCGCCGTGCATCGGCCTCGGTATGCAGGGCCTGGCGTGCCGTGGCGAGGTGATCGGCCCGGGCAGCAGCCTCCGCGGCTTCACGCCGGTGGCGCTCGGCCAGCACGGCGAGTGCGGACTCACTGGCCGCACGGGCGGCCTCCAGGCGCCGCTCCAACTCCTGATATCGCGGACCTTTGAAGACCCCGCCGACGACACGGTCCATCTCGGCACGCAGCAGGGTCTCCAATGCATCGACCTGGCGCTGGTGGAGCGCGCGGGCCGCGGTCAGTTCGGCGTCGCGGCGGTCGGTTTCAGCTTGCACCTTAGCCGCCTGCCGGGCGTCGAGCCGCTACAGGTCGGCGGCCAGCCGGGTGTCGATGGCGGCCAGCTCGGCAGCGCGGACCTGCGCCAGGTTCGGCCGGTCCAGAACGAGACGCCAAAGAGCGCCACGCCCACCGCGAGTTGAACGGTCCAGGTGATACGAAAAAAGCCGGTCAGGGGCATGGGGTTGGTCTCCATCGGTTGAGTGACGGAGCCATGGTGAAGCCATCCGGCAGGGCCGCGGGGGTACGACAAGCTTGTGATCCCGGACACCGGCGCCGCCCACGCGCAAGCTGCCAATGCAGAAACACCGGGCCGCGCCAACACGGGACGCCTGCTTCCGAACGTTGACCGGACAGGCTTTCACCGGCGCGGCACCACGCCCACTTGCATTTCACCAGCCGCAATGAGGTAAGATTCACGATGTCCGACAATGACAAGTCGAGGACCGGGACAATGGACGAGGACACACCCCAGCGACGCATTCTGTTCGCGGCTACCGGGCTCTCCCCGCAGATCGTGACCGAAAGCCTACACGCCCTCGCGGTGGCCGCACCCATCCCCTGGGTGCCGACCGAGGTCCACCTCGTCACCACTGTCGAGGGCGCGGAGCGCGCCCGCCACAGCCTGCTCTCGGCGGACTTGGCGTGGTTCGGGCGGCTGATCGCCGACTACGGGCTGCCGCCCATCGCTTTCACCGAGTCCCATATCCATGTTCTGGAGGACGCCGCGGGAACGCCGCTGTCCGATATCCGCACCCCGGCCGACAACGACCAGGCGGCCGACCAACTCACCGAACTGGTGCGCCGTTTCACCGCCGACCCTACGACCGTACTCCATGCCTTGATCGCCGGCGGGCGCAAGACCATTGACTACCCCGGCCGGCTGATCCGCGCCGCCGGCCGCGAGGTGCGGCGGCCGCCCCCAACTCGCCTTCATCGGCTGGTTCGCCCGGCGTCGCCGCTGCGGCGACCCGCCCCTGCGCTGCCCGGTGGACGGCTACCCGGAGCCCGGCTATGCGGTTGAGTACCTCGCCGAATACCGCGCCGTGCTCGGCGAGATGGGGGATGACGAGCGCACCGCCGCGCGCCTGGCCGACGGCATGGACGCGGCCTTCTTCATGGAGGTCAAGTCCCGCTTGAACGGCAAGCTGCGCGCCGCACTGGGTCTGGGGCGCAAGCCCTATCAGATCGAGGGGGGCGGCAAGCCGCGAGGGTATGGGGTGGGGGTGGGGTTGGGGGCGGGGCAGATTCAATTTGTCAACCGCGGACCGGCTTTGCCTAATTTGGACGACAAGGAAACAACGACAAGATGAACTGCGATTCCAAAGGCGACGCGTATCAGGCTCTCGTGTTGATCGAGACCTCCGGCAATCAGCACTACCTGTACAAGACCAACAAGCTTAAGGAGAACGTCGGAGCGTCCCAGATCACCCGCATGGTGGGACAGTGGGCGCATGATGCGGCACCCGACCAACAGGGGGTGGTTTTAGCAACCTCCGGAAAAGCGCTGATCCAGGTGCCCACGCGCCAGGATGGCATAGCGCTTGTCAGAAGCGTCACCCGGCGGGCGCTTAGGGAAGCCCCAGGGCTTCAGGTCACCGGAGCTGTCGTTGACCTCGGGGATGACCCCGCCGACGCGCTTGACAAAGTTCATAAACGATTCAATGCCAATCGCGATGCGATGGGATTGATCCGCGCCCCGGTACTCCCTTGGACACAACCCTGTGCGACCTCTGGGTCGCCGGCAACGGGGTGGGAAAGCACGGGAGATCAGCGACATGCGCTATCCGCCGAGTCCATCGCGAAGCAACAGGCGGCGCGGGACTGGAGCCGTTACATTGAGAGCCGATTGAAATTTCAGGGTGCAGATCTTGGGGGGCAGCAGTTCTTCATTGCCCACGACATTGATCGTCTTCAACGGTTTTTCGACGATACGCAATGGCTCGGCGTAGTGCACGCGGACGGCAACGGGTTAGGCCAGATCTTCCTGGATCTAGCGACCCATCTGGGGAATCTACCAAATAGCGGCAAGCCCAAACCAAGAGTCTTCGAAGCAATGAAAGCGATCTCCGATGAGTTGCAGGGAGCGACGGAACGGGCATTCTACGCTGCCTGTGAGCACATTCACTGGCTCGGCGCATCGCGCGCCTATCAAGCTCCGTTACGACGCCACGGCGCCAAGTGCATCTATGTGCCAGTCATCCCCCTGGTTTTGGCCGGCGATGACCTGACCGTTCTCGTCGAAGGCGAGTACGCCCTACCTTTTGCCAAGACTTTCCTGCGCGCTTTCGAGGAGGAGACGGCCAAGTGCGAGACCATCGCACGCGTTGCCAAGGTTGCCCTCGGGGCACCGCGCCTATCGGCTGCCGCGGGTGTAGCCTTGGTCAAGCATCACTTTCCCTTCCACCTGGCCTATGGACTGGCCGAGCAGTTGTTGAAGTCCGCCAAGAAGGTCAAGCGACAGATCCCCGCGACCACCTCAGCGGCGGACTTGCCGGCGCCATTCCCGGCCTCAGCCTTGGATTTCCATGTACTGTTTGACGCCTCCTACACCGACCTGGAGTCGATTCGGAGTCAACGAATGACGACTCTGGCGCCTGTGACCTGTGACAAAACGAACAGCCAAAGGGTTAAGCAACGGCTATATGGCGGCCCCTACGTTGTGACACCACTCGATCAACTGGATGAGACCTCCGAGGTTGGCAGAACCTGGGCCACCGCGCATCACTTCGACCATCTGGCGACGCGTTTTGCCGCGTTCAACGCCGAAGACCCCATCACCGGACGCGCCAGACTTCCCAGCAGTCAGATGCACGCATTGCGCCAAGCGGTGGCTCAAGGCAAGGCCTACGGCGACGCGCGACTGCGGGACTTGCGCTGGCTCGATACGAATGGCCTGAAGGACTTGATCGAAACTGCGGATTCGCTCTTCACCCAGCGCGACGGGGAGTGGTCCACGCGCTTCATCGACGCCATCAATGGGGCTGGGTTTTGGCCCGATCCGGACCACGCAACCACCGGATCGAGCGCAACCACGCAGGAGGACGATCATGAGTGACGCGCTGACACTGCACCTGCAGTTCCTTTCCGATTGGCACGTTGGGGAAGGGGCCGGCGCACGCGGCCAGATCGATGCCATCGTACGCCGACACCCCACGGACGGCCTACCTTATGTCCCAGCGAAAACCCTGACCGGTATCCTGCGGGACGGCTGCGAGCGGGTGGCCTACGGACTCGACGCGGGTCAGGAAGATGGCCACTGGCACACCCTGCTACGGGAAGTGTTCGGCAGCAATCAAGAGGATAAAGTCGACCGAATGGCGCGGACCGCGCGCCTCACCGTCGGCGCTGCGCGACTGCCGGGGGACCTGCGGAAGGGCATTCTCGATACCGACGGGATGACCGAAGCCTTGGTCTTTATCAAACCCGGTGTCAAGCTGGACACGCAGGGGGTCGCCCAATCGCAGATGTTGCGCTTCGAGGAAGTCGTATTGGCGGGGGCGCAGTTACACGCCCCACTGACTCTGAACCAACTCACCGGCGCGCGGCGCGATTGCGCCTTGGCGTTGCTCACGGCAGGAGCGCAGGCGGTCGAGCGCCTCGGAGCCAAACGCCGACGTGGCAACGGACGCTGCACCCTAAAGCTGGTGGGCTGGGCGAACGCGGGACAGCTGATTGAGCTTCTCAAGAGCACGCCCCCGTCGACCGCAATGGCCGAGCCGGATCGTGCGCACATGCTGACAGATCCTGCCGTGATTCCCGGCGACGGGGGGCAGTGGCGCGTCATCGCCTTGGACCTCGATCTGAACTACCCGGTCATCGTTCCGGCAGAAACCCTTGGTAACGTGGTTACGACTCAGGATCACATCCCCGGATCACTGCTACTGCCCGCCCTCGACGTCTGGTTGCGCGGTCTGCTCGCTGACCAGACCACCAGCGCCCTCGCGAGCGGGGCGGTGCAGGTCCGGAACGCCTACCCCTCGGCGAATCAACAGCGGCTCCTACCCGTGCCCGCCTCGTTGTTCAAACTCAAAGAGGATGAGGAAACCATCAATCAACTCAAGGACGAGGCCCCCGACAAGCGCCAACGCAAGCAGTTAAGGGCTGGATACGTGGCCGCGGATGCGGTGTTCGAGGTTCCGGGGCGAGTCGCGAAGGTGGACACCATCGCGGTGACCCACGCCACCATTGCCGATGAGACCCAGCGGCCCACGGGGGCCGTCGGCGGTGTCTTCACCTATCAGGCCATCCGTCCCGGTCAGCGTTTGATGGCCGAGTTGTGGATCAGCCGCGCGCTCTGTGCCGATGACACGAAGTTCAAGGATTGGCTGGATGGCGCGCCTGAGCAAGTCTTGCGCATCGGTCGAGCCAAGAAAGACGATTATGGTCAAGTTGCCATAGCTGCTTACCGAGAGATCAAACCGCCGGTGCCCGACACGGACCCGGAGAGCCTCACGGTGTGGCTGGTTTCGCCGCTCCTGCTGCGCGATGCGGCATTGGCGCCCGTAACGGATGTCGCTGGCTTAGCCGAACAGCTTGGAGTGGCCCTCGGACTCGGGTCGGCGGGGCTGCAACCCCGCCGGGATCATCAAGGTGTCTTTCTGCGGCCATGGCGAGACGAGGGTTGGAACAACGCCTGGCAGATGCGCCGCGCCACCCGCTTCGGAATTGCCGCGGGGTCGTGCGTATCTTTCGCTGTGCACGGCTCACTCGATCCGCGGACACTCGCTCGCGTTCAGGCCAACGGACTCGGCGAACGCCGGGGTGAAGGCTATGGCGAACTGCGTTTCAACACGCCCCTGTTGGCCAACCCGGATGTTATCTGCCGTGCACTGAACCTTGACCGACCTGTAGCAGAGGCGACGGGAAACGCTACGGTAACAGACTTTTCGCGGGCGGTGCAGCGCCGTGCGGCGCGGCTTGCGATTCGCCGCAAGGCCGCGGAGCGTGCGCACTCGTTCCGGCGCGATCTGGGCTGGACGAGCGGAGCCTCGTCCCTCCCGCCCAATACCCAACTCGGCGCCTTGCGTGCGCTGATGGAATCGGCGCATGACCAGACCGGGCTGGAGCGCATAGCCGCTTGGCTCGCTGCCGTGCAGCGCACGAAAACGCGGAGCGTTAAATGGCCAGAGGCCACACAGGCCCGACTCCAGCAGCACTTGGACGCCGACTCGACGACTATCTGGGGGACACTCGACCTAGTCACGGGGCCGCTGGCCCTCCCCGGGCATGATCAGGAGGCGTTGACCCAAGAAATGCGCGTCGAGGCCGTGAAGACTCTCTGGCTCACTGCGATTTCCGCGCAGTTGAACGAGAACAACCGTGCGCCGGACAACCGCGAGAAACCCCAGGAGTCAGGTCATGGCGCGTAAGATCACCCATACCCTAACGATTGCTGGCTGCCTGAACAGTCTGACCCCGTTGCATGTGGGTGGCGCTGAGAACGACGGCATCACGGATATGCCTTTGGCGATTGATGGGCTCGGACGTTACTACCTCCCTGGCACCTCGCTTGGCGGCGCGATTCGAGCCTTCTGTCGAGCGCTGGACGAGGACCCGGTGTGGGGTTTCGCCATGGGCGAAGACCAAGGCAATGCCTCCCACGTCATCGTCGACGACGCCCCGGTACTGAGTGAGGCCTACCCGGAATTATGGCACGGCAACGGGATCGACCGGCGCTGGGGAACCGCCGCTGACGGCATCAAATACGACCGCGAGGTGCTGCCCAAGGGTACAGCCTTCGCGTTCCGGCTCACCGTGGAGGTTGTCGAGGGACAGGATGTGGACGAGAAGCGTGGCTTCCTCGCATGGCTGGTCGATGCCCTCACGGCAGGAGAGTTGGTCCTCGGTGCGGCTGGAACTCGCGGTTTCGGCAGGGTTAAGCTCGCCGCGGCACGCTGCAACGAGCGCGACTGGGCGACCCCCGAGGGGATCTTTGCTTGGCTTGGGGGCGCGGATGCCGCAGACCAACGTGTCGCCTGGCAAGCCCAGCGCACTCGGTATACGGCCCCAATACGCCAACGCCTGCGTATCGAAATCCACTGGCAGCCCAAAGGTCCGTTGATGAGTCGCTCAGCCCGCGACGGCGTCGTTGTAGACGGTCTGCCCTTTGTCAGTCGGCAGGAAGACGGTCAATTCGCCTTGACCCTCCCCGGTGCCGGCATCAAGGGCGCCTGGCGTTCTCATGCGGAGCGCATCGTCCGTACCGTCCGTGGGATCGACGCTATCCCGCAACAGCACGGCGATCAGGTAAATATTCCGCTGGCAGGCGACCTCTTTGGGCGTGCCCGGCCCGAGGACCCGAAGCGCGGAAAAACCAAACAAGCCGAACGCGGCAAAGGCCGCCTGGGGTTCGAGACCTGCTACGCCGAGTTCGCCTTGCCGCAGGAGCGTTGGGATACGCTTGATCGGTCCGAGACCGACTGGCTTGGACCACCAAGTCAGCAGCGACCGATGGCCCGCGCGATGCACGTGGCCGTCGACCGCTGGACCGGAGGGGCTGCGGATTCACGGCTGTTCAGTGCCGCGGAGCCCATGGGCGTGACCTGGGCACCCCTGGTGCTGCATGTGGACACGGAGGGTCAGCCCCATGCGGAACTGGCGCTCCTGTGGCTCACCCTGCGTGACTTCTGCGCCGGTCGGATTCCCCTTGGCTATGGTGTCAACCGCGGCTATGGAGATTTGGAGGTGAGCGCAATCAAAATGAACGGACTCTGCTCCTTGGGCGCGACGACGGACGCGGTTGACTTGAAGGTCACCAGCGGCGAGATCGATGTCGATTCGATCCGCGACCTGATGACCGCTCTCAACACCGCCTGGACGACATGGCTGGACGTTGGTGACCCGGAGACGGATCAATGAACGACGAAACCATCCTTTATCGCTTTCAGCGGGCGAACTTAACCCTTGCGCACTGCCTGACCGACGCCTTCGCCGGTCGGTCCTTGCTCGGTCTGCTGCAAAGCCCACGCGCCTGGCGGTTAGCCACCTGGGACGGGCAGGATGCCGGCCCCCTCAAACTCGACCAAGTCTACGAGGCACGCCTGTTCTGCGAGGAGGGCGAGCTACGCTGGCTGCGCGATCCTGCTGCGACAGGTCAGGGCCGAGCAGGCTGGATCAGCGAACTAGCCTACACACCCAAGGGCTTCGAACCGGTGGACTCTCGGGCACTGGAAACGATCGATGGCACAATTCTGAGTTACGCTAAAGGCTTTCCGGGTGCGGATGTGCCCGACGACGTTGCCGGCTATACGATTCGGGAGTACATCGGTTCCGCCTCGGGAATGGCGGGCGAGGACGGCAACATGATCGTGGTGGAACACCGCATCCTGCGCGTGTTGGCGCGCACCCAGACTGGAGGCACCCAATGAGCGATGAACCCATGAAGGGCGAGATCAAAGTTCGTCAAGTCAAGACCGGTCCGCAGGCCTACATCGACGTGCCGACGAGGAGCGGAAGCCAACCAATGCCGCTTAACGCGACCAAACTTTGCACCGAACTTGCCGCAGTCTTCAAAAAGTCCCCGAAGGGTCTGGAGGGGACGTTGGTGGAGTTCTTATTCGACAAAGGGCAGATTCAGCGAGTGTGGACTGCGGGAAAAACCTGGGATCGGGGCGAGCAACCCCCACCGGTGAGGCCAACGGCGGGCGATGGTGGTAAGGGTCGTCCAGGGGCGGGAGGAAATAAGCGCGAGCCGCACCGAAATAATGACTGGGGCGGCGGACAAAATAGGCAAGCGGGCTCGCAGAACACCGGTCCAGACGGCAAGTTTGAGAATCCTTACAATTTCATTCCTGCACTGCCGCGTGACCGCGACCATGCGGAATTGGGGGACGCGGCGCCGTCTGGTCATCATCGCTTCCATCCCGGCTGCTGGAGCGGACGCATCCGCATCGAACTAACGACCAAGACTCCGCTGCTCGTGCCCGACCTTGGCGTGGAGCAGCCCAACGGTCATAAAGTCTTCGGCTTGCGGTTGGATGAGCATCGGGTGCCGGTGCTTCCGCCGACGACCATCAAGGGGCCACTACGGGTGGCCTATGAAGCGATTACCAACAGCCGGATGGGTATACTAGAAGCCCATGATAAACTGCTTGCCCTAAGAATGCCCGCATCCGAGGGCGTCAAGCTCGTACCCTGCCAGGTTGTCGCAGCAGCCAATGGTGCTCTTGCAGCACGTCTATTGCCGGGGCTGTCGGAGTTCGGCTTGGATGGAAGACCAAAAGGCCAAGGAGAAGACTGCCTGATGTACGCGGCCTGGCTTCCGCGCTACAGGAAGTACAATTCGCACATGGCGTCGGCTACGGATAAGCACGAGCGACAACAGGCACGCCGCTACCCTGACAATACCCTGCCGTCCCATGGAGACCTCGTCTACGTTCGAATCACCCGTAACCCACACAGATCCGGGAAGTTCTCCTTCTTATCTGTGGAGGAAATTCAACGGGCTACTCCGGGACTAGCGTGTCCTGCGGGTTGGAGTGACGGCATTGTCTTCATTTCGGGACGCAACATCATGAATAAGCATGAGGAGCGTGTGTTTCTTGTAACTCCAAAGGCTAGATGCCTTCCTATCGAAGACAATCACTCACGAAATTGGCAACGTCTCATCGACGATTACCGTGCGATTCATCGGGACGAACTGGAGGATCGTCGTCGCAAACAGATCCAACCCTCAGACTACTTAGGGCATGAACCCGGTAAGACGGGTTTTTCCCGCCATGTCTACGGTATAGGGGAAGAACAGTTGAGGGTTGACACTCTGTGTTATGCAAGCATCGAAACAAACCCGAGCGGGATTCCGGTTCGGCTAGTTCAACTCTACCCCGTGTCGATAACGCGGATGCTATTTTCAAAGTCGCCGCTCACACTATTGAGCGACACCTTATCGCCAGCGGTCGAACGGAGCCAACTGTCACCCGCAGACCGCGTGTTCGGCTGGGTCAATCAGAAAGGTAACGGCAGTTTCAAGGGGCAACTGCGTATCGGTGCAGTGACCTGCCTCGACGGTGCAAAAGCCGTTAAGGTGCTTGAACAGGGCCAAGGCATCCCGCTCGCCATTCTCGGTCAGCCCAAGCCCGCCCAGGCCCGCTTCTATGCGGCCAGCAATGAGCGCGGAAATCCACTGCCGCCTGGTGGCGAGAAGAAAGAAGGCTACGGGCCCGGCGGAGGACTACGTGGGCGCAAGGTCTATCCTCACCAGAGTCAAGCTGAGCGAGCCGAGTACTGGATGCCTGCCAAGGACGTGACGCAGCCTCTTCCCGAACTTCTTAACGGACGCCGGGTCTACCGCGAATGGTTGAGCCATGGCCAAGAGCAAACGGACCAGAACCGATCCATCACCGCCTGGATCGAGCCGGGGTCTCGATTCGCCTTCGATATGGAGGTAACGAATCTCAGCGACGTGGAACTTGGAGCACTGCTTTGGCTTCTTGAAGAACTCGCCGCGGGTTATTTGCGGGTCGGCGGCGGTAAACCTCTGGGGTTCGGCTCCGTGAACCTTCGCATCACGAACCTGAACCTGCGCGATGGTGCAGCCCTTGCCGCGGACTACCGTGCTTTTTCAGAAACTCAGCAAGCGGGGCGACGAATTGATGATGTGCAGCAGGCTGGGTTAGTCATTGGTGCCTACAAGTCCGAAATGATAGGCGCACTGGGTGAAACCAAAGCTGGTTTCGATAACCTGACCATTGTCAAGGCGTTCCGCAATGCATCGCGGGGCAGCAACCTACCTACTCATTACCCCCGCACAGACTCGCAGCATGGACCCGTGGGGGAAAGCTACAAATGGTTCGTAAAGAACGAGGCGTCCGACCGAACTCGGCATGAACACCATAGCTTACCCGCCCTAGCGGAACCGGACCGCGGACTCTGGACACTGATCGAGAATCCGCCGCGATGAATCACGGAACAAGGCTCGCTGAGCGTATCATTGCAGTCAATTGATAAGAGGAGAATAACGGTGCGCGTTGTGCAACTGCGATCGATGATCGGCTTTGTGCGTGAGAGCCGCGGTGTCTATTTCGTTGCTATGCTGACCTTTCTATTGGTTCTGGTCGTCTTGTCGGCGACCGGAATCGAAATGACGACCGCTGGTAAGTTCTGGACCGATCACATCGACCCGTTCGTGGGGATGGCCGTGCTGATCGTCGCCATGGCGCTGTGGTTCGGTGAGATTCGGCAGGATTGGCACGCCTCATTGCCCTGCCGCTTGACCGTCGTCTTTCGACATGGCGATGGGGTCGACGCGCGCGAGGTCATGCGTTGCGAGCGGGCGGGGCTGTCCGGCGAGGGAGAAATGCGCGCACTCGGGCAGCAGATCGGGGCACAGATGGTCGGTGAGCGGACACTCGACTTTTGTGCGCCCAGCGTCGAATACTCCGGCGGCCACATCGAAGCGGAGCGTGACGGCCGCATCTATCGGCATTTCACGGTCGCATTGCGCCTGCGCAAGCTGCCCGCGGCCATCGATGACCTGGCGAGTGATGAAGTGCTGGTCTGGCGGCCGCCTTTCGACAGTGAACCCGTACGCGAAACGCCCACCTGATACCGAGGTTCTCGCTAGCCTTTCGACAGGACCCGCCGACCGCGCTCACGCTGACCCAGCATGGTCGCACCGCAGTCGTCGGCGATCATGACGGCAAGGTCCACTTCATCAAGGTCAGATGGGCTTGAGCCAGATGAGTCAGCGATAGAGTAATGTCCGCACCGAACACCGAACTGGCCTACATTGACGGCCCCAGGTCAACTCCCAAAGCGTGGTAAAGCTATGATTGCCTCCGCCCAGATCGACGCCGCGGTCCATACCCTCGCCAAGGCAGCGGCACCGGCGCGGATCCTGCTTTTCGGTTCCTATGCGCGCGGCGACGCGAATGCTGAGTCCGATCTGGATTTTCTGGTAATCGAGCCGTTGGTGGCGGATCGTGCCCGCGAAATGGTGCGCTTGCGCCGCGCCCTTCGCCCGCTGCGTCTGCCGGTGGATATAGTCGTGTACTCAGAGGAGGAGGTCGAGCGCTGGGGCCAACAGCCGGGCAGCGCTCTCTTCTGGGCACTGCGGGAGGGACGGGTGATGTATGGCTGAGCCTACCCTTGGCGAACGGCTCTATGTACTGGCACGGCGGGACGCGCTGGCCTTCCACAAGTTGGCCGATGACCCCGAGATACATGAGACCGTCGCGGTGTTTCATGCCCAACAGGCTGTCGAAAAGGCGCTGAAAGCCGTGCTGGCTGACGCCAAGGCCGTCCATCGTCGTACGCATGATATCGCCGAATTGCTTGATGCCATTGAAGACGCCGGCCTTGCGCCGCCGCCGCACGCCGATCGGCTTGATGAGTTGAACCCCTACGCGGTTGAATACCGCTATGGCTTGGTTGATCCCGCGGGGATCGACCGCGCGCTGATCGGCGTGATGCTCGCGGACCTGCTGCAATGGGTCGCGCTACGCCTGCGGATCGGCGGTCAGGCCGCAGGGTCCAGCGTCCAATAGTGCGCTCTGTTTCATTTCGCAGGTCCGCACTCACCGGGGGTCGTCATGCCCGGCACCGGACTCTGACATCCCTCCGAATGACGGGTGACTTATAGCCTTCGTACCTGATATCCAGATAGACCCTTGTTGTAGGGGCGGGCTTGAAACCCGCCCCTAGGTCCGGTTATCACGTCCAAATGCTATAACATGGAGCGGGATATCAATGAGCGCCGGCCGTTTTCTATTCCGAGCAAACCGAATAGCAGGATCGGGACGCGGACCTCGATCATCGATCCGGCCGGCGCCCGAGCGTCGGGCACTGGAGGTCGAGGCTTTAGCCGGACGAGGACCGCTCAAACGCAAGGTCGACCGGCTAAAGCCTCGACCTCCAGTTTTCTTGCGGCCGGAGCGGCGATCATGGCCGGGGCGCGCCAGCCCGGCCGGATCACCGCGATCACATTTTCGTTTTATTTCGACACCCTGACGGAGGCCGCGAGTGATGTTTGATGCCTTGAAATCGGTAACCGATACCATCCTTAACCCGATCAGTGTCTGGCTTAGCCTCATCGTCTCGGTTCCCATCTTCTGGACCTGGTGGGATCTGGTGATCGGGAGACGCTACCGCCATCGGCGTTGGCGACGTGAAGTGAGTTGTCACGCGGGGGTTCGGCCGGCGATCTTGATCGTCGATCTTCTCCCCAAGAAGGACGTGCGCGCGGCCGTTGAGCATTTCCGCGCGGGTTCAGAGGAACTCAAGGGTATCCCGGAGGAGCATGTTTTCGTCGTGAGCCGCAGCAACTGGCTGGAGCCGGATGATGCGCCGGGGCTCGTGCAAGACATCCAGGCCGCGGCCGCCGAGATTCTGCGTTGCGGTGCCGACGTGCTTCACTATTTTCACGCCGGCCCGGTGTTTGCCGCCGCAGTGGTTGGAGCAGAGTTCGCCAACGCGGGCTGCCGGGTGTTGCTGTACCAAAACGAGCAGGGTCATTATGTGAATTTCGGCCCCCTGCGTCACCCGAGATTCTGACTATGACCTGCTATGTCTTGAACACCCCAGTGCTGACCGCCTACGGCGACTTCCGCTTCAGCGGTCCACTGGCGCCCGCGGAGGCCGCCGCGCGACTGGGTAGGACCTTCGTGTCGGCGATCGGCCATGAGGGCGCGGCCCTGTTTCTCACCCGTTTGCTGGGGCTCGCGGTGCCGACCCAGCGGATTGCGATCACCATGCAGCCGGGGGATACGGCGCTGGTGCTGCGGTTGGCCACGCGCCTGCCGGAGGGGATGACCCTGACGGCAGAGGAGATGCAGGCGGTGGAGTTTGAGTTGGGTTGGCTGGTGCGCATGGCTTGAGGTTGGCGTTGGCGCGGTAAGGTCCTGAGGTATTTCCGGGGAAGAATCGACCGCGTGGTGGGGCGATTGAAATCGCCCCTACAGCTCCCCGCAACGGGAATGTCGGTTCCTGGGAATCGCCTAATGCCCCGTACGCTTAAGCCACGCTTTGACCTGTTCGGGGTCCAACCCGCGTAAACGCTCCTCAGGGTCTAACCTGCGCAAGATTTCCTCAGTGTCCAACCCACGCAAACGCTCCTCAGGGTCCAACCCACGCAAACGGTCCGCAACATCCATCCGTTCCAGCAGCGCTTGGCGATCTTCCAGGCTGAGCGCGTGAAAATCGTCGATGAGCATTCGATAGGTTTCAAGTTTGAAATCGTCGAGCGTATAAGCCATGTCGGGCAGCTCCAGTTGATGGATGTTCGCCAGATGAAAACGTAGCAGGTGTGCCGCCGGGTCGCGTGGCCGATAGTGCGCCAACCCATAGCGGATTCGATCCAGCTCGCTGGCGAACAGTTCCCA
>JACDZJ010000035.1_pt1 | contig 68511 bp, 74 predicted proteins | sample 7365721 | NCBI WGS metagenome assembly JACDZJ01 (sample SAMN15143480, study PRJNA637477) | pond metagenome | biome: freshwater wetland ecosystem [ENVO:00000243]; feature: pond [ENVO:00000033]; material: pond water [ENVO:00002228]; isolation source: pond water containing pink berries ... | reverse complement strand
CCAGCACGACAGTCGGTTATGTCTTGCGCGACGGCATCGGCGTAACGCCGAATGCGGAAGAGGCCGCTGGCTGGTTTCTCGATGCCGCCGAGAAAGGCGATGCCGTCGGCCAGCGCGAATTGGGTCTGCTCTACGCCGAAGGCCGTGGCCTGCAACGAGACCTCGACACGGCGCGGCAGTGGATGGAGAAAGCGGCCACGCAGGGCGATCAAGAGGCGGCGGAGTGGCTAGACGGACACGTCAAGGGGGTTGATTAGCCGTCCTGCCAGAGCCGACTTTATTGATCAGCCAGCAAGGAGACCACGCCCAGATACAGCCGGTCACTCCGCATGAATGACCTGAGCCTCGCGCAACACCTCTTCCCGGATATGGCGACTCAGGCTATTGCGAGTCAGCAAATCGACGGGACGGCCGATCAGCGCCGACAATTCATCGCGCATGCGCTGCAAACCGATCAGGCCGAGACGCGCACCGGGAGCAAGATCGATCAGAACATCGACATCGCTTGCGCTGCCGAAGTCATCGCGCACGGCGGAACCGAATACCGCCAGTTCGCGCACGGCATGCGCATGGCAGAAATCGCGGATCGCGTCATAGGGAAGTGACAACTGCAGAGCCATGGATATCAACTTGAGAAAATGGGTTCATGCAATTTAACATTTTCAATCAGCGGCTGGATCATTGGGTACCACATCCTGCCGTCCTGCCAGCGCCGACTTTTTCTGTCAGGCAGCCAGTTCGCGCGCGGCATCATCGAGGACATCGTCAGCCACTCCACGTTTTTTTAGGGCGGCAATCAGTCGCGCGGTGGGCCCGTCGGCGAACTGCGCCTCGTCGCGCCGCAGACCATCGCTCAGATAGGATTTCAGTAGCGCCTGATAGCCGGTAAAACCGCGCAGCGGGGCGATATGCTTCATCGATTCGACCACGTCCACCGGAATGCGCAGGGTAATGGAAGTCATCGGCCGGTCCTTGACCAGTCGGGTCTTGAGTCGGTCAGGAATGCTCATGGTGGCGTCGCTCCTCGGAAGTGGCCTTGCGGGCGGAAATGATGCGGACGGCGTCATCCTCGATCACCACATGCACCACGAACAGCAGATTGCCATGGTTGCTGTAGCCAACAACGGCTTCTCGCACTTCGTCGTTGCGACTGGCATCGGTGAGCCGGAACAGCGGGTCAAAAAATACCGTGGCAGCTTGCTCGAAGCCAATGCCGTGCTTGAGGATGTTGATGGATGCCTTGGCTTCGTCCCAGATAAATAAAGTACCGTCGAGTTCGAAGCGGATATCCATGTCGCCCATCCTAGCTTATGTATTTAACTTGTCAATACAAATAAGCCAGCGCCGACTTTTTAGGGTGCTGACTTCAACCACTGCTCGCGATCTGGCTTACTGCAAAACCAAGTACCCGCTGCACCAACCCACGCATCGCATCGACCGTCATCAGGGAAGCGATTTCGTCGTCGTAGCGAAAGTCCACGGCATAGGGTGTCAGAGGTCGCAAGTCAGTTGCCGTCACGGGCGGCAAGGTGCCGGCACTGGCGAGAAGCGCCAGCAAACTTTCCAGATCGTGCGTGCGAGGAAAGTCGCAGTCCCGCAGGCAAAGCAGCGCTTTCATGGCCTTTTCGACCGCCTGCTGCGCATGAAACCCCGCCGCCGCATGCGTTTGCTTGCCCGCATTCGCCAAAATCTCGAAAGTCTCGCGATCGCGCTCTGCCAGCTTCAGCAGACGGCACGCTTCCTCAAGCTGCGGTGTCATACAACACACGACCTTCCTGTTTGGCACGATAGGCTAGCGTGCCTTTGACCTGACTGCGCCGGTCAAAATCATGTCGTGAGAGCAACAGCAGGTCAACACCTGCTGGCAATGTACCCATGGCTTCCCTGAGCCGCAGATATTCGGCGGCCTTGTCGTCAAAATGCTCTTCCACCACCAGCAAATCGACGTCAGAATCCTTGTCAGCGCTGCCACGTGCGTGGGAGCCAAAGAGGATCACACGGGCGGGCTGGCGGGCTGCCATACCGATGCGCCGTGCCGCAAACTGAATTTCCGTCTCGTCGATCATGTCGCCCCCATGCCGCTTCTGCTTCACCCCAAAGCCTGACTCCGCAGCATTGTAGTGCCGTCCTGCCAGCGCCGACTTTTTAGATGAACGTCGTATCGATGGCGTGGTCTAACGTCGCGCGAATGTCGGCGTCGTCGGTGATCGGCCGTACCAGTGCCATGCGGCAGGCATCGCCGGCATCCACCCCGCGCTTGATCAGGGTGGCGGCATAGACCAGCAGGCGCGTCGAGATGCCTTCATCCAGCCCGTGCCCTTTCAGGTTACGGCCGACCTGACCGATCTTGACCAGCTTGGCGGCCGTGCCTTCGGCGAGGCCGGTTTCCCTGGCCAGAATGGCGATTTCCAGTTCGGGCGTGGGGTAGTCGAAATCGAAGGCGGTGAAACGCTGCTTGGTCGATTGTTTCAAGTCTTTCATCAGCGACTGGTAGCCGGGGTTGTAGGAAATCACCAGCTGGAAATCGGCATGGGCAGCCACCAGTTCGCCCTTCTTGTCGAGCGGCAAGGTGCGGCGATGGTCGGTCAGCGGGTGGATCACCACCGTGGTGTCCTGCCGCGCCTCGACGATTTCGTCGAGATAGCAGATTGCGCCGATGCGGGCAGCCGTGGTCAGCGGACCATCGAGCCAGCGCGTGCCGTTGGCTTCGAGCAGGTAGCGGCCGACCAGGTCGCTGGCCGTCATGTCCTCGTTGCAGGCGACGGTGATCAGCGGCTTTTGCAGCTTCCACGCCATGTACTCGATGAAGCGCGACTTGCCGCAACCGGTCGGGCCTTTCACCATGACGGGCAACTTGGCGGCGTAGGCCGCCTCGTAGAGCGCAACCTCCCGACCTTGCGGCTGGTAGAAAGGTTCGCACTTGACGTGGTACTGACTCACTTATGGCTTCCGATCTTTTCGCGCCAACCGGGGAACAACTTGTCGGCATCCTTGGGGAAGGATTCGAAGGCTCGGGCGAATTCCTTGTGTTCCTTGGCGAACTGGATCGGGTCGGCCTTGGCCTTCCAGCACTCGTAAGCCTGGCGCAGGGAGACGGCACCGGCAGCCGGGCTGTCGATGTGGCCGTAGGAACCACCACCGGCGGTATTGATCACGTTACCATGGCCGAGGTTCTCAAAGAAGCCGGGCAGGCGCAGGGCATTCATGCCACCGGAGATGATCGGCGTGGTGGGCTTCATGCCATGCCACTTCTGGTAGTAAACCGGGCCCTGGCACTCGTCGCGTTCGATCATGTAGGCGATGTTCTTGTCGTCGCCCTCGCCTTCCATCTTGCCGTAGCCCATGGTGCCGACGTGGATGCCGGAAGCACCTTGCAGGCGCGACATCTTCGCCAGCACGAAAGCGGTATAGCCGCGCTTGGCGCTCGGCGAGGTGACGGCACCGTGGCCGGCACGGTGGTAGTGCAGGTACTGGCCGGGATACTGGCGGCGGGCGGTGGTCACCATGCCGGGGCCGCCGACGTAACCGTCGACCAGGAATGCCAGCTTGTCGGCATCGGGACCGAACACTTCCAGACCGTAATCGGCGCGGGCACACATCTCGTAGTGGTCGTCGGCCGTGATGTTCATCGAGAAAATCTTGGCCTGGCCGGTTTCGTCCTGGGCGCGCTTCATGGCGTCATAGACCAGCGGCAGCACTTTCTTGAGCGGGCAGAACACCTGGTTGCCCTGCGGTTCGTCGTTCTTGATGAAGTCGCCGCCGAGCCAGAACTGATAGGCCGCCTGGGCGAAAGGTTCGGGACGCAGGCCCAGCTTGGGCTTGATGATCGTCCCGGCGATGTAGCCGCCATCCTTGATCGGCCGGCCGAGGATGCGCCACAGGTTGCTGATATCCACGGCCGGGCCGTCGAACATCTGGATCACCCGGTCGGGCATGTAGAAGTCGATCATCTTGGCGTGCTCGATGTCGCCCATACCCTGGTTGTTGCCGATGGCCAGCGTCAGGAAGGAAACCAGCATGAAGCGGCCGTCGATGACGTTGCGGTCGAACAGGTCGATCGGATAGGCGATCCGCATGTCTTCGGTGGCTTCGTCGATGTAATAGACCAGCGCATCGACGCCCTTGGTGAAATCGTCGGTGGTTGACACTTCGACGTTGGTGCCGGTCGAGGACTCGGCAGCGAAGTGGGCGGCGGCTTCCAGATAGCCATGGCCGGCCTTCGGCTTCATCTTGTAGGCGACCAGAATGTGCTTGCCACCCTTGATCAGGTCTTCTTCCTTGAGGCTCAGGTCGGCATAGCGGCTTGATTGATCCATTGTCCCTCTCCTTGTCTTATGCAGTGTGGTGTGTCGGTATTGCTACGATGGACGGCATCATAAAGAGGCCAATCCATAAATAACATTCACAAGTTTTTATGTCGACGATAAGCTACGCCCGAATATCACCTGTAGCTCCGCCAAGCCGGTTTCGGCCAGATCGGGCAGCACTTTGAGCGCCCCGGAAAAGTCCTGCCCCCGGGTAAATTCGTTTTCGGTCACCACGGTGGGAATGCCGGCCGCACGGCTGGACTGAAGTCCGTTGGCCGAATCTTCCAGCGCCAGACAGACGCCGGGAGGAAGGTTCAGGCGCGCCAGCACCCATTGGTAAATGTCGGGCGCCGGCTTCTTGGCCGGCACGATGTCGCCGGCACCGATGACCTCGAACAGCGCCATCAGTTCCTCGGGCAACAGGGCGGAAACGTTTTCGGGCGTGGTGGTAGTGGCGATGGCGAGCCGCAGGCCGGCCGCGTGGGCCGCACGGATGAGGCGCGCGACGCCCGGTCGCAGCGAAATGTCGCCGCGTTCGACGCAGTGCAGATAGTGTTTTGTCTTGGCCGCTTGCAGGATCCTGATGCGCTCGGCCGCATCCGGTTGCCGCAGAAAGGCCGGATCGTACTTTTCGGCAAAGAAGCGCATGCGCTCCTTGCCGCCGGTCACGGCGAGCAGTTCGCCATAGAGCGCCTCATCCCAGTGCCAGGCCATGCCCGCCGCCGCAAAGGCAGCATTGAAAGCGGGGCGATGGCCGTCACGCTCGGTGTCAGCCAGCGTGCCATCAACGTCGAAAATCAGGGCTTGCAGGGGTTTCATGGCGCGAAAGATAATGGTTCATCATCATAAGTGACATTCACAATTTCTTATTGCAATGATAAAGTTCAGCCATGAAACACGTCACCCTTAGACAGCTAAAAGTTTTCGAGTCCGTGGCGCGGCATTTGTCGTTCTCGCGCGCCGCCGAGGAATTGCACCTCACTCAGCCGGCCGTGTCGATGCAGGTCAAGCAGATCGAGGAATCGGCCGGGCTGCCACTCACCGAAATGGTCGGCAAGAAGGTTTACCTCACCGATGCCGGCAAGGAGGTCGCCCGCCATGCGCGGCTGATCGCCCAGCAGTTGCGCGAAGCCGAGGAAGCGCTCGCGGCAATCAAGGGGGTACGCGGCGGTCACCTGTCGATCGGCGTGGTCAGCACTTCGAAATATTTCGCGCCACGCCTGCTGGCGGAATTCCGCCGCCGCCAGCCGGGCGTCGAGATCGACCTGCGCGTATTCAACCGCCAGACCATCGTGCGGCAACTGGCCGACAACGAGATCGACCTCGCCATCATGGGCCAACCGCCGCAGGAATTCGCCACCGTGGCGGAAGCCTTCGCCGACCATCCGCTGGTCATCATCGCGCCACCGGATCACCCGCTCGCCCTGCACCAACAGATCGCCCCGCACTTGCTCAACGACGAAACCTTCCTGATCCGCGAACCCGGTGCCGGCACACGCGCAACCATGGAGCGCTACTTCGCCGATGCCGGCATCGCGCCACGTCAGTCGATCGAAATGCTCGGCAATGAGACTATCAAGCAGGCGGTTATGGCCGGGTTGGGGCTCGCCTTCATTTCGGCGCATACCGTGTCGCTCGAATGCGAGGTTGCCCGCCTGGTCAAACTGCCGGTCACCGGCACGCCGATTGTGCGCCGCTGGTTCGTCGTGCATCGCGCCGAAAAGGAGTTGCTGCCGCTCGCCGCAACCTTTCGCAACTTCCTGCTCACCGAGGCACCGAAGCTGCTGGCGGAACCTCCCGTCATCAAGCGATAAAAAGTCGGCGCGGGCCCGGGAATTCGAATTCAGCGACGGCCCTCGGAAAGCCATTTCAGCAAGGCCTCGAACAACGCATCCGGCTTGACCGGCTTGGCGATGAAATCGTTCATGCCGACGGCGAAACAGCGTGCCCGGTCCTCGGCAAAGGCATTGGCGGTCAGTGCCAGGATCGGCACGCTGGCACCCCCGGACTGTTGGCGAATCCGGATAGTGGCTTCCAGGCCATCCATCCGCGGCATCTGCATGTCCATCAGGATCAGGTCATAGTGGTTGCAGCTGGCCAGTTCAACAGCAGCCACACCATCCTCGGCAAGATCCACCCGCTGCCCGACATCCTCCAACAGCATCAGGGTGATTTCCTGATTGATCGGCTCATCTTCCACGAGCAGGACGCGACGACCGGCATGGTCGCGTATCAGGATATCTTCGGCGCGGAGCACCCGGTCATCCGCAGCTACGGCAGCGGATGACTCGCCCAGCCGCAGCCGGGCGGTAAACCAGAAGGTGCTGCCGCTGCCCGGCGTGCTGGTGACGCCGGCATCCCCGCCCATGAGACGGGCGAGTTTGCGGGTGATGGCCAACCCCAGCCCGGTACCGCCATATTTGCGGGTAGTGGTGTTGTCGGCCTGCTCGAAGGCGGTGAAGAGTTTGGGCAGGATGTCCGGCGCGATGCCGATGCCCATGTCCTGCACCTCGAAGCGCAGGAGCGCCTCCTCGGCGGTTTCTTCCACAACCCGGGCACGCAGGGTGATGGTGTCGGCTTCGGTGAATTTGACAGCATTGGCGGCGTAATTGAGCAGAGCCTGTTGCAGCCGGGTCGGATCGCCCAGCAAATGCCGCGGCAGATCATGCACCTCGATGATCAGATTCAGATGCTTGGCCCGCGCCCGCTCGTGCAAGATCGAGACAACATGGCCCAGAATGCTCTCGACCTGCAAGGGAAGCTCTTCCAGCTCGAACTTGCCCGCCTCAATCTTGGAGAGGTCGAGGATGGCATTGATGAGTTCGAGTAGATGTTCGCCGGCCGCTTCGAGCTTGTCGAGCCGCTCGGTCTGATCAGCGGGCAGGCCACCGGCGCGCCGGATCAGATGCGCCATGCCGGTGATGGCATTGAGCGGCGTGCGGATCTCGTGCGACATGTTGGCCAGGAAGGAACTTTTGGCACGATTGGCCGCCTCGGCCACGACGCGTCCGGTGATGTCGCGCGAAAGCACGACAAAGCGCGGCCCGTCGGGATATTCACCCTCCTTGCGCGCAATCGAAAGCTCGAACCATTTTTCCTCGCCGTCCAGGGTCAGGGCAAAGGTCTGACCGGAGGTAAAGCCTCTCGCATCTGCCTCCTGCAATGCGTGCAGACAAACAGCGGCGGCGGTGGCCGGCAGAATGTCGCTTACCCGCCTGCCCAGCAGAGTTTCGCAGGAAACGGCCAGCACCTCGCTGCGCGGCGAGTGGTAGTCGTGGTAGCACCCGTCCAGCCCGACCTCAAACAACAGGTCGGGAATCGCCTTGAGTATGCTTTGCACTTGCTCGTGCGCATTGCGCAACTGCTGTTCCATTCGTGTCCGCACCGTGATGTCCGCGAAGATCGTCGCGAACTGGTCGGGGCCCGGCGAAAACACGCTGATGTGGAAATGCCGGTCCAGGGGAGCGAAATACTGGTCGAACACTGCTGGCTTCCCGGTGCGCGCGACTTCCGCATAGATTTCGAGAAAAGGGGCCGCCTCCGCGCCATAGACTTTGGAGGCCCAATGACCGACAACGGCATCCCTGGTCAGCCCGGTCTGCTGTTCGAAGGCCGGATTGACATCGAGAATCAGATAGTCGCTGGCCTTGCCGGCAGGATCGTAAACGACACGATGCAATGCCATGCCTTCCGACATCGCAACGAAGACATGCTCGAAGCGCACATCGCTATGGGGATTGCCTGGCAGGGAAACGTGGGGCTCGGTCATGAAAAGTCGGCGCTGGCAGGACGGCGGAATCCATCATACGCGCCACTTGATCGAGCAACCGATGCTGGCAATCTGGTCACGCGGGCCCTGGCCCGCATGCATCATGTCCTTCATGCCCAGGAAGAGGTCGCGACGCACATCCGCGGGTGCCGGCTCCTTGCCCGACGCATCGAGCCGGCCACGGTATTGCAGTTCGAGGTTCCAGTTGAAACCGAAGAAATCCGGCGTGCACACGGCACCATAGGCCTTGGCGACTGCCTGCGTCTCGTCGAGTACATAGGGGAAGGGCAAGGCGTGGCGATGCGCGAACTCGACCATGCCGTCCCAGGAATCTTCGGGATACGCGGTCGCATCGTTGCTCATGATGGCGATGCTGTTCACCCCGATCATTTCCAGTTCGGTGGCGTCGCGCACGATACGATCGATCACCGCCTTGACGTAGGGACAGTGATTGCAGATGAACATCACCAGCAGGCCGTTCGGGCCACGCGCACTTTCCAGGGTGTGCTGCTTGCCATCAACCCCCGGCAGTGAAAAATCGGGCGCCTTGAAGCCGAAATTGCAGACGGGGGTAGGGGTACTGGCCATGCGATTCTCCTTTCAGTCTTTCATGACGGGCTCGAACACCAGTTTGAGCGGGACGGTGCCTTCGCTGCCTTCGCCCTTTTCCGGCGGCAGCGGGTGGATGCGGTCGGTCGCCAGGCCGGTTTCCCTGAGGGTCGCCAGGGCCGCGTCGCCGCGCGCCTTGCCGAGCGCCAGCAAACGTTCGTCACTGACTCTCTCGGTGGGGCGCAAGCGTTCGTACAGGATGGCATAAAAGTCGGCGCCGGCGAGACGGCTCACCTCCTCTTCGCTCAGCGTTTTCTTTTCGCGCAGCAGGCCGGACAAGCGCGACATCATCCTGCCCGCGAGGTTCTCCTCGAGCTGGCCGGGATTGGCCTTGCGGAAACCTTCCTTCAGTGCCGCCAGGTCGCTGCCGCCCAAGCGATCGCCATACAGTTTTTCCAATGCCTCGCGCACCGCCAGCAGGCCGGTCGACAGCGGGCCGGGGTCCCAGTTCTCGGAAACGCGCTGCCCCATGCGCGCCATCACGGCGCGCCGCAGTTGCACATCCTGCAGGGCGACGTGATCGGCCTCGGCGAAGATCCCCGCCACCGCCAGGTTCAGGCCGGGCCGCTTCGCCAGCCCCTCGGCGAGACGCACCAACTTTTCACGCTCGGGCGGCGTGAGCTTGTCTACGCCCGCCTCGAAGGCGATACTCTCGACCGGGTCGCTGCCGCCGAACAGCGAGGCCAGCGCACGGAAGGGCGCGGTCACAATCTTGGTCAGGACATTTTTGATCGCCATCCAGACGATGGCGCCATAGCTGAACTCGGGATCGTCGAGGTTGCCGGTGACCGGCAGGCCGAGGTCGATGCGCCCGTCGGAGTCCTCAAGAATGGCGATCGCCAGGTCGAGGGGCAGGTCCTTCGCAGTCGCGCTCTCGACGCGTTCGCCGAGCGTCAGCCGGTCGATGATGACGCGATTGTCACCCTGCAGTTGGCGCTGCTTGATCTGGTAACGTAGGTCGAGCGAAAGCTTGCCGGAATCGATCTTGCGGCCGGCGAAGGTGGCCGCATAAGGCGTCAGGCGCGTCATCTCGACATTCTTGAACAGCACGCGCAGATCCATGAAGCCGGTCGGATCGAACAGGTCGACCTGGCCGATGGCGCGCGCCATGCCGTAGTCGTCCACCTCGCCTTCCAGTTCGACCTGGCCGTGCGCCCCGCCGGGCTGCGAGGACAGATGATTGATGCTGCCGCGCAGGCCGTGGATGCGCGTGCCAAAATGCAACAGCAGCGAATGATCGGCGAAGTAGAGTGAACCCGTGTAGAAGCGCAGCCGGTCGATATTGACCAAAAAAGTCGGCGCTGGCGGGACGGCGGCAGGCGCCGGTTCCGTAGTGGCGGGAGCGGGTGCCGACCTCATCACCTTCTGGAAATTGACGGTCTTGTCCTTGCTGATGATCAGCTGGGTATTCAACCCACCCAGGCGCAGTTCGCCGATGTCGAGCCGCTGCGGCGTCACTTTCAGTTCGTTGGTGGCGAGGTTTTTCCAAGCCAGCAGGCTGTCGCTGGTACCCGCCTCGTTGATACGCAGTTCCCGCAGGGAAAAATCGCCGCGATAGGCCGGCCCCTTGTCATCCAGAGTCACGCGCCCCTCGCTGGACAGGCGGCCGCTGACGATGTCGAGGGTCGCCTTGCTCGCGAGGTAAGGCTCGGCCGGCTTGAGCGCCAGGTCGGTCAGCTTGAGCTTGAGGTCGGCGCTCGGCACGCCGGGGATGACCGTCCCCGCGCCTTCGAAGCGGCCGCCGCCGGCGACATCGAAGCTCAGGCTGACCGGCAAGGGCGACTTGAGGTCTTCGCTGATATCCTTGACCTGGAGGGCCAGGCCCTCGATGCGGAATTCCGCAGCAGGCGACACGCCTTCGTCGCGGAAGGACACGGTGGAGTCGGCGATAGCGAACTGTTCGATCCGGAAGTCCCAGGGTGAGGAAGCCGTTGCGGGCGCGGCGGAGGCTGCCTCGGAGCGGCGACTCGTCAGCGCCGCGAATGCCTTGACGAGATCGATCTCACCTGCGGCATTGCGCACGGCGCTGAGATTGAGCTGACCGAGCGTCAGCTTGGTCAGCCTGGCCTGCCGTGCCGCCAGATCGACGCTACCGCCCTGCAAGGCCACGCTGCCGAGCGCCACGCCGGTGCCTTGGGCATCGAGCGGCACGCACAGGCCGGTCACCTGCGCTTCGATCTGGTCGATCAACACTTTCAGCTGCTTGCCGCCATTGCCAATCCGGTAGCTGGCCGTCACTGCGGCAACCCCGGCCGGCGCGACCGGCAACACGTCCTTCAGGTAAAGTGCCAACGGGTCGAGCGGCAAGCCCTTGATCTGCACGGTGCCAGCCAGCATGAGTGGGTCGAGGTCCAGCTTGCCCGCCAGGTCAAGCTGCGCGCCCAGCGAGGTCCGGGCGGCAATCCTGAAAGTGCCGCTATCGTCGGGCAGGGTGGCGACATCCGTCAGGTTCAGGTCGAGCGGCTCGACCTGCACGGCGAAGCCGGGCGTGCTGCGCCGGTCGGCGAAATCGAGTTGGCCGTTGGCGAGAATGAAACTGCGAATGTCAAGGCGGGGCAGGCCGGTGGAGGCCGGCTGTTCTTCCTTGCCCTGGAAGGCCGCGAGAAAGGGCATCCAGTTGAGCGTGCCGCCCGGCAGTTCGGTCAGTGTCACCGCCGGGCCGTCGAGGCGGATCGAATCGAACACCCAGGCCCGCATGGGCAGACTGGACGCGGAGAAATCGACCAGCAACTCGTCGAAGGCGAGCAGCGGTTGGCCGTCGGGATCGGCCAGTTTCAGCCTGGCGAGCCGCAGGCTCAGCGTGAATGGGTTGAACTGCGGCAGATCCATGCTCAGGCGATGGCCCGTCTTTTCCGCCACATAGCTTTCCGCCTGCGACTGGACAATGCGCGGCAGGGCCAGCCAGAGGAACAACAGCACCGCAGCCAACACGCCGGCTGCGATGATCGCCAGCTTTTTCAACAAGGGCAGTGGCAGGTGAAACCCAAACGCCATGAGCAATCAGCCTGTGTGAAATAATGCATCAATGATACCCCGCTTCCACTGCCCCCCTGATACCTGCACCCTGTCGCCCGGCGCGCTGCTGGACCTGCCCGACGCATCCGCACATCATGCCCTGCGGGTGTTGCGACTCGGAATCGGCGACAACGTGATCCTGTTCGATGGCCAGGGCGGCGAGTGGCTGGCCGAAATAGTCGGCGCTGGCAGGACGGCACGCGTAGCGTTGCAAGACTTCAGCGCGCGCGAAGCCGAAGCGCCGCTGGCCGTGACCCTTGTGCAGGGCTTGCCGGGCGGCGACAAGATGGATTGGGTGGTGGAGAAATGTACCGAACTGGGGATCACCGCCATCCAGCCGCTGGCCGCCAAACGCAGCGTGCTCAAACTGACCGGCGAACGGCTGGCGCGCCGCATCGCCCACTGGAACCAGATCGCCGGTGCCGCCTGCGAACAGTGCGGCCGCAACCGGGTACCCGGCGTGGCGCCCGTCATCGATTTGCCACGCTATCTGGGACAGACAATGAAGCAAAAAGAGGAGCAGAATGCACTCCGAATACTACTGGCGCCCGAGGGGGGTGTTTCCCTCAAGTCGCTGCCGCGCCCGGCAGGCCCGGTGAGTGCGCTGGTCGGTCCTGAGAGCGGCTGGGAGGCGGGGGAAATGCAGGCCGCACAGGTGGCCGGTTTCCAGGCCGTGAGTCTGGGACCGCGGGTGTTGCGCACCGAAACCGCCGGCATCGCACTGCTGGCGGCGCTACAGTCATTGTGGGGCGATTTCTAGGGAGAACAACATGTTCGAATCGGCGGAACTGGGTCACAAGATCGACAAGGAAACCTACAAGAAGGAAGTGCCCGCCCTACGTGCGGCGCTGCAGGACGCCCAGTGGGACCTCAAGGAGAACGGCAAGATTCCGGTGATCGTACTGGTCAGCGGCCAGGACGGCGCCGGCAAGGGTGAAACCATCAACGTGCTCTACGAGTGGATGGACCCGCGCTACATCTCCACCCTCGCCTTCTCCGCGCCCACCGACGAGGAACGCCAGCGGCCGTTCATGTGGCGCTACTGGCGCGCCCTGCCGCCCAAGGGCCGCGTCGGCATCTTCGCCGGTTCCTGGTATTCCAGCCCGATCCACGACCGCATCGACGGCGGCATGACCAAGGCGGCGATGGATGCGCGCATCGACCAGATCAACCGCTTCGAGGCCATGCTGGTCAACGAGGGCGCGCTGGTGCTCAAGTTCTGGTTCCACCTGACCAAGGACGGCCAGAAGCGCCGCCTCAAGGCGCTGGAAAAGGATCCCAAGACCGCCTGGCGCGTCACCCAATGGAACTGGGACCGGCTCAAGACCTACGACAAGCTGCAGGACGTGGTCGGCCACGTATTGCGCATGACCAATACCCCTTGGGCGCCGTGGATCATCATCGAGGGCGAGGACGACCGTTACCGTTCGCTGACCACCGGCAAGATCCTGCTCGAAGCCATCCGCCAGAAGCTGGCCGATGCCGACCGGCAGACCACGCCGGTGGCGCCGCCGGCGCGGCCGAACATCGACGGCCGCGACGTGCTGTCGGAACTGAAGCAGCCGAAGAACCTGATGCTCAAGGACGACTACGAGACGCAACTGGCCAAGTGGCAGGGCAAGCTCTCGGAACTGGTACGCGATCCACGCTTCAAGAACCGTTCTTTGGTGTGCGCTTTCGAAGGCTCGGATGCGGCCGGCAAGGGCGGGGCGATCCGCCGCATCATCGCGGCGATGGACGCGCGCGACTACCAGATCGTACCGGTCGCCGCGCCGACCGAGGAAGAACGCGCCCAGCCTTACCTGTGGCGCTTCTGGCGCAACATCCCGCGCACCGGCCGGGTGTCCATCTTCGATCGCACCTGGTACGGCCGCGTACTGGTCGAGCGCGTCGAGGGCTTCTGCGCCGATGCCGACTGGCTGCGCGCCTTCGCCGAGATCAACGATTTCGAGCACGATCTTTCCGATTCCGGGGTCATCATCGTCAAGTTCTGGCTGCAGATCAGCAAGGAAGAACAGCTCAAGCGCTTCAAGGAGCGCGAGAAGATCGAGTTCAAGCGCTTCAAGATCACCGAGGAAGACTGGCGCAACCGCGAAAAGTGGGACGAATACCATCAGGCCGTGTGCGATATGGTCGACCACACCAGCACGGGCAACGCCCCCTGGACACTGGTGGAGGCCAACGACAAGAACTTCGCGCGGGTGAAGATCCTGCACACGATCTGCCAGCGACTGGAAGCGGCACTGGATGCCCAGCCCGGCGCCGAGGGCGTGGCGGCGGCCGACAAGAGCAGCAAGAAGAAAGGATGATGCGTTCGTACCATGAGCACTGAGAAAGCCCCTTCCCCGAGCCAGGCTGAGGCGGATGCCCGGCTGGTCGCCTGGGTCCGTCAGGCAGCACCCTACATCCATGCCTTCCGCGGCCGTGCCTTCGTCATTGCCTTCGGTGGCGAAGTGCTGGTGACGGGCGTCGCGCAGGCGCTGATCCACGACATCGCCCTGCTCGACAGCATGGGCATCCAGCTGGTGCTGGTGCATGGCGCCCGCCCGCAGATCGATGCCGAGATGAAGGGACGCGGGCTGGAGCCGCGTTTCCACGTCGGCCTACGCGTCACCGATGCCGCCACGCTGGAATGCGTCAAGCGCGCCATGGGCGTCACCCGCATCGAGATCGAGGCGCTGCTGTCACAGGGCCTGCCGAACACGCCGCTGGCCGGTGCCTTCCTGCGCGTCACCGGCGGCAACTTCGTTTCCGCCAAGCCGGTGGGCGTGGTCGATGGCGTCGACTTCCAGTTCACCGGTGCCGTGCGCAAGGTCGAGGCTGCGGAAATCCGCGCCGACCTGGCGCAGGAAAATGTCGTGCTGATCACCCCGATCGCTGCCTCGCCTTCCGGCGAGATCTTCAACCTCGCCTGGGAAGAGGTCGCCGAGGCGGTCGCCGTCGCCATCAAGGCCGACAAACTGATCTTCCTGGGCGACTCGCCCGGCCTGGTCGACAAGAAAGGCCAGCACATCGATGCCCTGACCGTCGAGGAAGCTGAGCAACTGATCGCAAAAAAGGTCAAGCAGTCACCCGAGGTGGCGCGCGTGCTGGAAGAAGCGTTGCGGGCCTGCAGCAACGGCGTCGCCCGCGTGCATTTCCTCGACCGTGCGCAGGACGGCGCAATGCTGATGGAACTGTTCACGCGCGACGGCGTCGGTACCGTGATGACCCGTGCGCCGCTGGCCCGCCTGCGCGAAGCCACGGCGGAAGATGTCGCCACCGTGCTGGCCCTGATTGCGCCACTGGAAGCCGACGGTACGCTGGTCAAGCGCGGCCGCGAGCGCATCGAGCTGGAAATCGCCCGCTTCTCGCTGCTCGAACATGACGGCGTGGTGGTCGGTTGCGCCGCCCTCTATCCCCTGTCGAAAGCGCGCGGCGAGCCGGCGGCAGCCGAACTGTCCTGCCTCGCAGTGATGCCGGATTTCCGGCGGGCCGGCTATGGCGATCAGTTGCGGCGGCACATCGAAGGGCGGGCAAAAGCGCTGAAACTCAAGCGGCTCTATGTGCTCACGACCCGCACTGCCCACTGGTTTACGGAACGTGGTTTTGTTGAGACGGGCCTGGATGATCTGCCGAAATCACGGCGCAAACTCTACAACTTCCAGCGCAAATCCAAGGTGTTCGTCAAGGCGTTGTCGTAATGACCTACAGCCGTCGAAACAGCATCCCATGCTTTAGAATCCGCTCATCCCCAACGCAAAGGAACCCTCATGGCAAGAATGGTCAATTGCATCAAGCTGGGTCGCGAAAGCGAAGGCCTCGACTTTCCCCCGATGCCGGGCGATCTGGGTAGGCGCCTGTTCGAGAATGTATCGAAGGAAGCCTGGCAGCAGTGGATCCGCATGCAGACGATGATCATCAACGAGAACCGCCTGAACCTGGCCGATGCGCAGCACCGCAAATATCTGGTCGAACAGGTAGACAAACACTTCTTCGGCGATGGTGCGGACAGCGTCGGCGGTTACGTACCACCGCGCGGCTGAATCCTCAGCTCTTCTCGATCTCGCGCGCCATCCCCTCGATCCCGAGGTGGCGCACATCACGGCCTTTTTCCATGTAAACCACGTATTCCGAGATATTCTTGGAGTGGTCGCCGATCCGCTCGATCGACTTGGCAATGAACAGCAGTTCCAGCGCCCGGGTGATGGTGCGCGGATCTTCCATCATGAAGGTAATCAGCTGGCGCATCGCCGCCTTGAATTCGGCATCGACTTCCTTGTCGCGGCGTGCCACCTCGGTGGCCACCGAACTATCGGAACGGGCGAAGGCATCGAGCGCCTGGCGCAACATGGCGACGACCAGATTGGCGGAATGGCGCAGTTCGATGCGCGGCACATAAGCCATATCACTTGAGTGCAACGCACGCGCCTGCTTGGCGATTTTCTTGGCTTCATCACCAACGCGCTCCAGGTCGGTAATGGTTTTGATCACTGTCATGATCATGCGCAGATCGATCGCCGCAGGCTGGCGCTTGGCGATGATATGCACGCAGGCTTCGTCAAGCTCCACCTCCAGCCGATTAACCTCATGATCGGTCTCGATCACCTGCTCGCAGAGGGCCACATCACCCTCGGCCAGGCCCTCCATGGCGCGGATGATCTGCAGCTCGACCAGGCCACCCAATTGCAACACCTTGCTGCGGATATTCTGCAACTCGGTATCGAATTGCTTCATGGTGTGGTCGGTCATGGCGTAGTGCTCCTGCGGCTGGATGGATGGTTCGCCCAGTGTATAGGGCTTAGATGACGAAATTGTTGCAGACGGTCAGTTTCAGCAGACCATTTGCCGCACGCCGGCAGGCGTGCCCAACAACAGCACATCGGCCCCACGCCGGGCGAACAGGCCGTTGGTGACCACCCCAACGATGGCATTCAGCGTCGCCTCCATGGCGACGGGAGCATCGATGGCCAGACCATGCACATCGAGGATAACGTTGCCGTTGTCGGTGATGAAGCCATCGCGGAACTTGGGCTGACCGCCGAGTTTGACGATCTCGCGCGCCACATAGGCCTGCGCCATCGGGATTACCTCGATCGGCAGGGGGAAAGTGCCCAAGGTGGCAACCAGTTTGCTGGCGTCACAGACACAGACGAACCGGTCGGCCACCGCCGCGACGATCTTTTCGCGTGTCAGCGCACCGCCGCCGCCCTTGAGCATTTCGAGGGAATGCGTGATTTCGTCGGCACCATCGACATAGACGGGCAGGCTGGTCACCGCGTTCAGGTCGAGCACCATGAAGCCATGTCCCTCAAGGCGCTTTTTGGTCGCCTCGGAACTGGCCACGGTCGCGCCGACGCGGTCCTTGATCTGCACCAGCGCATCGATGAAGCAGTTGGCCGTCGAACCGGTGCCCACGCCGACGATGCTGCCCGCCGGCACATTTTCCGCCACGTACCTGATCGCCGCTTGCGCCACGGCCTGCTTGAGTTCATCCTGGGTCATGCTGCCTCCGAAAAAAGATGCCCGGTCGAGCCGGGCGTTGAGGTTTGGATGCAGTATATCGCCACGGATTGACAACCGCCTCGAATGCACACCTAGCGAAATAGCGCGGCGAGCTTCTCGCGATCAGGCGCGAGGACGACACCCTTTTCCGTGATCAGGCCGCTGACCAGTTCGGCCGGCGTGACGTCGAAGGCCGGATTGCGCACCCTGACGCCCTGCGCCGCCCACTGGCAGTCGCGGAAGCCGGTCACCTCCTCCGGTGCGCGCTCCTCGATCGGGATAGCGCTGCCATCCGGAATACTCAGGTCGATGGTCGACAGCGGGCACGCCACGTAGAAGGGGATGGCGTGGCGCTGCGCCAGCACCGCCACCATGTAGGTGCCGATCTTGTTGGCGACATCACCGTTCGCCGCCACGCGGTCCGTACCGACCACCACGGCGTCGATCTCGCCCTTGCTCATCATGAAGCCGGCCATGTTGTCGGTAATCAGGGTGACAGGAATCTGCTCCTGCACCATCTCCCAGGCGGTCAGGCGCGCGCCCTGTAAAAACGGCCGGGTCTCGTCGGCGATCACGGAAATCTTCTTGCCCGCCTCGACGGCGGAGCGGAACACGCCCAGTGCCGTGCCGTGGCCTGCGGTGGCCAGTGCGCCGGCGTTGCAGTGGGTCAACACCCGTGCGCCGTCCGCCAGCAGTGCCGCTCCGAACGCGCCCATGGCGCGGTTGATGCGGATGTCCTCGGCACTGACTTCATGCGCCTCGGCCAGCAGGCGCTTGGCGATGACGGCGACCGGCTGGTCCCTGACAGTTTCCCACACGGCGCGCATGCGCTTCAGGGCCCAGAACAGGTTGACCGCCGTCGGCCGGCTGGCCGCCAGCATGGCGAAAGCCTGCTCCATGCCGGCCGTGAAGTCGACCGGCGTGGCGCTACGCAACCGTAGCGCTTCCAGCGCGACGCCATAGGCAGCGGCGCAGCCGATGGCCGGCGCGCCGCGCACCACCATGTCGCGGATGCCCTCGGCGGTCTCAGCGGCCGAGGTATAGGGCAGGTAGGCGAAGGTGGCCGGCAGCACGCGCTGGTCGATCATCTCCAGCCTGCCGTCCCGCCAGCGCAGAGTTTTTACAGCCTTGTTGTGGGTTCCCACGTCAGTCACCTTCGAATTCACAGAGGGCATGCACCTTCTGGCCGAGCTTTTCGAGACGCGCCCGGCCGCCGATGTCCGGCAGGTCGATGGCGAAGCAGCATTCGACGATGTTGCCACCCATCTTCTCGATCAGTTTCACCGCCGCCTCGGCGGTGCCGCCGGTGGCAATCAAGTCGTCGACCAGCAGGACCCGTTCACCTTCGCTCACGGCATCGACGTGCATCTCGATGCGGTCGGTGCCGTATTCGAGTTCGTAGTCGTGGCCGATCGTCTCGGCCGGCAGCTTGCCCTTCTTGCGGATCGGCACGAAGCCGACGCCCAGCAGGTAGGCCAGCGGCGCGCCGAGGATGAAGCCGCGCGACTCGATGCCGGCCACCTTGTCGATCTTCATGCCGGTGTAGCGGTTGGCCAGTTCGTGGATGGCGATGCGGAAGCCGATCGGGTCCTTGAGCAGGGTGGTGATGTCGCGGAACATGATGCCCTGCTTGGGATAGTGGGGCACGGTACGGATGCGGGACTTGATGGGCATGGCGGGTTCTCAGGGATTTATTTGAGTAGGCGACCGGCGACGGCGTCGAGGTGCTTGAGCAGTTCGGGATCGCGGGCGGCCGGCGCGGTAATGAGGGCGTGCTGCAGGGCGGTGCGGCAGGAGCAGGTATTAGCGTTCGTATCCGCGTGCAGCAGCGGGGCGACCTGCTTGACCAAACTGCGCGCCTTGTCGGCGTTTTCGAGCAAGACCTTGACGATGACCTCGACGGTGACGTCGTCGTGGTGCGGGTGCCAGCAGTCGTAGTCGGTGACCATCGCCACGGTGGCATAGCACAGCTCCGCCTCGCGGGCGAGCTTCGCTTCGGGCATGTTGGTCATGCCGATCACGTCGCAGTTCCAGCTGCGATACAGCTCGGATTCGGCGTAGCTGGAGAACTGCGGGCCTTCCATGACGAGGTAGGTGCCACCGCGCACCGCCTCAATGCCGGCGGCCTTGGCGGCGGCTTCGATGTGGTCGCCGAGGCGATGGCAGACCGGGTGGGCCATCGACACGTGGGCGACGCAGCCGGTGCCGAAGAAGCTCTTGATGCGTGCGAAGCTGCGGTCGATGAACTGGTCGGCGATGACGAACATGCCGGGCCGCAGGTGCTCGCGCAGCGAACCGACCGCGCTGACGGAGACCACATCGGTCGCGCCGGCGCGCTTGAGGGCGTCTATGTTGGCGCGAAAGTTGATCTCCGAGGGCGGGATGCGGTGACCGCGTCCATGGCGCGGCAGGAAGCGCATCGGCTGGCCGTTCAGCTCGCCAAAGAGGATTTCATCCGAGGGCGCGCCGAACGGGGAATCCACTTTCTCCCAGCGCTGATGGGTCAGTCCCTCGATGTCGTATACCCCGCTGCCGCCAATGATGGCGAGCACCGGTGCCGTGTTGCAGTCGGTCATGGCGTGCTTTCTCCGCTAATTTTTTGTCGGCGGGAGTCTACCGGAAAGACGGTGCGTGCCCGCAACTGGCCGCAACCGCCGTCTACATCCTGGCCAGCCGACTGGCGCAGCTTGGCAAGGATGCCGTGGCGATAGAGGTGCAGCGACATTGCGGCCGCCCGTTCCGGCGACGGGCGGCGGAAACCCTCCCCTTCGGTTTCGTTGTAGGGAATGAAGTTCATCACCCCGTACCTACCCTTGAGCAGGCGCACCAGACCGTCCAGCTCTTCGTCCGTGTCATTCACGCCCTCGATCAGCGTCCATTGGTACTGCACCGGATAGCCCGTGGCACGCCCGTAGGCATCGGCCAGTTTGACCAGTTCGGCCGGATTGATGCGCTGGGCTTTTGGCAGGAGCCTTTCGCGCAGCGCCGCATCGGTCGAATGCAGGGAGAGGGCCAGTGCCGGCTTGACGGCCTCCCGCAGCAGCCGCTCGAATACGCGGCGGTCGCCGACGGTCGAGAACACCAGGTTCTTGTGACCAATGCCACCGTGGGTGCCGAGCAGATCGATCGACTCCAGCACGTTGTCGAGGTTGTGGGCCGGTTCGCCCATGCCCATGAACTGCACCTTCTTCACCGGGCGACGCGTCCGCGCCAGCACCACCTGGGCGACAATCTCCCCGCTGGTCAGCGGGCGCAGCAGCCCGTCACGGCCGGTCATGCAGAACGTGCAACCGACCGCACAGCCCACCTGCGTCGACACGCAGACGCCGTCACGCGGCAGCAGCACGCTTTCCACTGTCTGGCCGTCAGCCAGACGGAGCAGCAGGCGCTCCGAGCCATCCGCGCCGGCATGTTCGCTGGAAAGCTGCACCAGCGTGGTTAGCGCATCGCTCAGGCCAGGCAGCGCGGCTCGCACGCTGGCAGGCAGAAAATCCTTGGCCGGCACCGGTCCATCGTCAAGCGGCCGGGCCTGGAGCCAGGCGCGCAGCAAGCGCTCCTCATGGCAGGGCTTGGCGCCAAGGTCGTGCAGCCGCTGGCGAAGTTCTTGGATTCGCATGGGGCGAGGATGCTAGCAGTCTCGCCACCATCCTGCCATGCCGTCCTGCCAGCGCCGACTTTTTCCATATAGACGCACCCCCGCCGAATCCGGATAATTGCAGGCCTGAGACTTGGGTCATGGCCCTACTACGACGCGGGTTAATTTTTTCAGCCTCCATTTATAGCGAGATCACCTATGGCAGCAGTCATGCCTGCACCGAGCCATTCTCGGTTGCTTCTTTCCGGCAACGAGGCCGTGGCCCGTGCCGTCTGGGAATCCGGCTGCAAAGTCGCCGCCGCCTATCCCGGCACGCCCTCCACCGAAATGCTCGAAGTGCTGTCGACCTACCCGGACCTCTATACCGAATGGTCGGTCAACGAGAAGGTCTCGCTGGAAGTGGCCATCGGCGCCGCCTTCGCCGGTTCGCGCTCGTTCTGCTGCATGAAGCACGTCGGCATGAACGTCGCCTCGGATGCGCTAATGACGCTGACGCTGACCGGCGTGGTCGGCGGCCTGGTGATCGCCATCGCCGACGACGTTGGCCTGTCGTCCTCGCAGAACGAACAGGATTCGCGCTATTGGGGCCGCTTCGCGCACATTCCCGTGTTCGAGCCGTCGGATTCGCAGGAAGCCTACGCAATGACCAAGGCCGCCTACGATTTCTCGGAAAAATTCCAGGTGCCGGTGATCCTGCGCATGACGACGCGCATCAACCACGTCAAGGCGCTCGTCACCGTCGGTGAGCGTGCAGCGCACGCCTCGGCCGGTTTCAAGAAGGAACCGGCCCGCTGGGTGATGACGCCGGCCGGTGCCGGCAAGCGCATCCCCATGATGTTTGAACGCGACAAGACCCTGCGCGCCGAAGCCGAGATTTCGCCGCTCAACCTGATCGACAACGGCAAAGACAAACGCGTCGGCTTCGTCGCCTCCGGCCCGGCCTGGATGCACGTGCGCGAGAGCTTCCCCGACGCGCCGGTGCTCAAGCTGGGCTTCTCCTGCCCGGTGCCGCTGGAAAAGATTCGCGCCTTCGCGGCGACGGTCGAAAAGCTGGTCGTCGTCGAGGAAGTCGAACCACTCGTCGAAAACGAACTGAAGGCCGCCGGCATTGTGTGTTTGGGAAAAGAAATCCTGCCGCGCCAGGGCGAACTGGCGCCGAATGTGCTCAAGCCCGCCATTGCCAAACTGCTGGGCGAACCGGTACCGGAGCTGCCGACCGCGCCCGCGCAAGTTTTCCCGCGTCCGCCGACAATGTGCGTGGCCTGCCCGCACCTCGGCGTCTATTACACTCTGGCGCAGATCAAGAACCTCACCATCTCCGGCGACATCGGCTGCTACACACTCGGGGCCGGCCACCCCTGGAACGCGCTCGACACCACCATTTCGATGGGCGCCTCGATGGGCATCGCGCTGGGCCTCGACAAAGGGCGCGGCGAGTCCGACCAGGACAAGCGCATCCTCGCCGTGATCGGCGACTCGACCTTCCTGCACATGGGCATGCAGGGCCTGCTCGACATCGTCTACAACGGCGGCAACGTCACGGTGCTGCTGCTCGACAACCGCGCTGTTGGCATGACCGGCGGCCAGTCGAACCCCGGCACCGGCCGCGACATCCACGGCCAGGAAGCGCCGCGCGTCGATTTCGCCAAGCTGGTCGAATCGCTGGGCGTAAAAAAGGAACGCATCCACGTCGTCGATCCCTACGTGCTGCCCAAGCTGTTCAAGACCATCCGCGACGAGATCAAGATTCCTGAAGTCTCGGTGATCATCACCGACCAGCCCTGCGTGCTGGTCGACGACTACAAGAAGCAGAAGCCCTACACGGTCATCGACGAAAAATGCACCGGCTGCGGCAACTGCGTCGATGTCGGCTGTCCGGCGATCCACGTCACCCGCCGCGAGAAGGTCGTCAAGCCGAGCGGCAAGGAAGTCGAACTGCAGTTCGTGCGCATCGAAACCTCGGCCTGCACCGGCTGCAACCTGTGCGTGCAGCCCTGCGCGCCCGAAGCCATCGTCCATGCCGACCTGACCCAGCCGATGCGGCTGGTGCGTCACTGAGGAGCCGATGATGAATGATGTAACCAATATTCTCGTCGTCGGCATCGGCGGCCAGGGCGTGATGACCGCCACCGAAATCCTCGCCGAAGCGGCCATCGCCCTCGGCCATGACGCCAAAAAAACCGAAGTCGCCGGCATGGCGCAACGCGGCGGGGTCGTCTCGTCGCACCTGCGTTTCGGCAAAAAAGTTCTCTCGCCGCAGATCATGGCCGGCACGGCCGACCTGCTGGTCGGCTTCGAGGCTGCCGAGGCGATGCGCTGGTGCCATTACCTCAAGCCCGGCGGGCTGGTGCTGATGAATACCGCGCGCCTGGTGCCGCCGGTGGTCGACCTGGGCCTCTATGATTATCCGGATGATCCGCTCGCCGCCATCAAATCACGCGGCTACCAGGTGCACGCCTTCGATGCGATGGCGATCGCGCTGGAACTCGGCGACGTGCGTCTCGGCAACACCGTGATGCTCGGCGCCATGGCCGACCACCTGCCCTTCCCCGCCGAGGTCTTGCTGGAGTCCATCCTCAAGCGCTTCAGCGCCCGCAAGCCGCACATGGTCGAGATCAACCGCCAGGCCTTCGAGGCCGGACGGGCGGCCGATGCGCAAGCATCCCATGGGGAGGCGGCAACGCACTGAAAGCCTCACAGCCGCCGTCCCGCCAGCACCGACTTTTGTAGAATTGAGTCCACATTTACGGGGAAATCCGTAAAATATGGACCTATTTTCCAAGGAGGTCGTGATGCAGGTTGCCATTCGAGAACTTAAGGCTAGCTTTTCACGCGTACTCGCTCTGGCGCGCAGCGGAGAAATGGTCGAGATCACTTCACACCGCAAACCGGTAGCGCGCATCGTCGGCATCGCTCCCAGCGCTAAAACCGGGCTGGCGCGGCTCCTAGCCGAGGGGGCTGCTGCCTGGAACGGGAGTAAGCCAGCACTGGTAACCGCCATCGTCCTGAGCGGCAAAACGCCCTCCGTCAGTCAAATAGTGCTGGAGGATCGCGGTTGATCCTGTTTTGCGATACCTCCGCGCTGGTCAAGCTGTACATCGCCGAAGCGGAAAGCGAAGCCCTGCGCTCCCTGGCCGATCAAGCCGATGCCCTCGCGGTGTCGCGGATTGCCTGGGCGGAGATGATGGCCGCGCTGGCGCGCCGGGTGCGCGAAGCGCCCGCCGATGCGGCAGCGATTGAGCAAGTTCGCGAGCGCTTGTGCGTCGACTGGCCCAGTTACCTCGTCGTCGAAGTCACCCAGGCCCTGGTCGAGCAGGCCGGCGAGTACGCCGACGTGTTTGCCCTGAGCGGTTACGACAGTGTGCAACTGGCTACGGCGCGCCTGCTACAGACCGCCAGCGGCCAAGCGGTGCGATTCGCCTGTTTCGATACGCGCCTCGCCAAGGCAGCCGCCACGCTCGGCATGACGAAAAACGTGGGCTGACGTCGAGGTGCGGCAAAACGTGGCTGGTTGGAGTTTTCCGTAGGAAAGTCGAGCCTGACCCCTTTTTCCCTAACTTTTTTTGAGCCGATTAAGGAGATGCGGTCACCGCCAAAACCGCCCAGTTGGTCGGTTTCGAGTCTGCCGAAGCCATGCGCTGGTGCCACATGCTGCGTCCCAGCATTACCCTTCCTGCAGCCGTCCCGCCAGCGCCGACTTTTCATATCCGTTATGGACGTCATCGCAATCAAAGGGGCCAGGGTCGAATTAATTTGCGGTCTTGCCTTAGCTTTTGCCTAAGCGTAACATCGGATTATCAGAATATCTGCATTACGGAGAATCTTCATGCGCGAAACTTTGATTGTCTCGGGTCGCGGCCAGATCACCCTGCCGGCAGGCATGCGCAAGCACTTGGGTATCGCTCCCGGTAGCGCCGTTATCGTCGAGGAACGCGATGGGGAGTTGATGCTCAAACCCGCCGCCGTTCTCTCGATCGACACCTATTCCGATGCGCAGATCACTGATTGGGATCGTAAGGACGTGTTGAGTGCAGACGAGCGCCAGCGAATTCTTGCGCGCTTGCAGGCGGCCTGATGCGGCTGTTTCTTGACGCCAACATTCTCTTTACCGCTGCACACAATCCGCAAGGCAAGGCTGCTCTGGTTATCGAGATCGGGCAGTCCGGCATTTGGCAATTGGCGACCAGCGCCTATGCTGCCGAAGAAGCGCGGCGCAACATTGCGCGCAAATTTCCCGCCTGCCTTGATCGGCTGGAAGCGCTTCTGGAGGGTATCGGACGGGTTGCTGAGGTGCCCGGAATTACAGGACCGGAAGGCTTGGCAGAAAAGGATGTGCCAATCTTTTGCGCGGCACTGGCCTGTCGTGCGGACGTGTTGTTGACTGGCGACCTGCGCGATTTCGGCTTCCTGATGAACGCACCGGAAAAGGCAGGTGGCCTGCTGATCCAGACGGTGGCGGATTTTCTCACCGGCCGATAACCAAGGAAAAGTCGGCGCTGGCAATATATCGAATTACCCTAAAAATGACCGCCATCTGCACTCCACTTGATCGTAAATCATGCATAACGCATCGGCTAACTACGGTTTTTAGGATTAAAGTGGTGTGGGGTCGCAACATCAACTGGCGATGGAAATATGAGCCTGGTCCTTTTTTTCTTTGGCCCTTTTTTCTTCAAAGCCTCACACCCGCCGTCCCGCCAGCGCCGACTTTTCGTATCGGTTATGGACGCCATCGGCCCGAAACGGGATAATCCGCCCTTTCGAGAAAAGAGCCTTTTTATGACTGCAAAAATCATCGACGGCAAGGCGCTGGCCGATGCCGTGCGAGCCGAACTGGCCGAAAAGGTCGCCGCCCTCAAGGCCACGCAGGGCATCACGCCCTGCCTCGCCGTGATCCTCGTCGGCGCAGACCCGGCGTCGTCCGTCTATGTGCGCAACAAGGTGGCTGCCTGCGAGAAAGCCGGCTTCCGCTCGATCAAGGAGGTCTATCCGGCCGACGTCGAACCGATTGTGGTGCTCGGCAAGATCGCTGAACTGAACGCCGACCCGGACGTGCATGGCATCCTCGTGCAGTTGCCGCTACCCAGGCAATTCGACACCGAAGCCGTACTCGAAGCCATCGTGCCGGAAAAGGATGTCGATGGCTTCCATGCCGAGAACGTCGGTGCACTGATGCAGTGCAACCCGCGCTTCATCCCCTGCACGCCCTATGGCGTGATGAAAATGCTCGAATCTGCCAAGGTGCCGCTCAAGGGCGCCGAAGCCGTGATCGTCGGCCGCAGCAATATCGTGGGGAAACCCATGGCGATGCTGCTGCTGGCACAGAGTTGCACCGTCACCGTCTGCCACTCGCAGTCGAAGGACTTGGCCTTCCACACCAAACGCGCAGACATCCTGGTCGCCGCCGTCGGTCGCGCCAAAATGATCACCGGTGACATGATCAAGCCCGGTGCCACAGTGATCGACGTCGGCATCAACCGCACCGCTGACGGCAAACTCTGTGGCGATGTGGACTTCGAGTCGGCGAAAGAGGTGGCCGGGGCGATCACCCCGGTGCCTGGCGGCGTCGGGCCGATGACCATCACCATGCTGCTCGCCAACACTCTCGAATCTGCCGAAAGGACGCTGAAATGAGTCATCCCATCGTTGGTATCGTCATGGGCTCGGATTCCGACTGGCCCATCATGAAAGCCTGCGCCCAAACCTTGAAGAAATTCGGCGTGCCCTACGAAGCCAAGGTACTGTCCGCCCACCGCACGCCCGACCAAGCGCTCGATTACGCGGCGACGGCACAAAGCCGCGGCATGAAGGTGCTGATCGGCGCAGCCGGCGGCGCGGCCCACCTGGCCGGCGTGCTGGCGGCCAAGACCGAGTTACCGGTGCTGGCGGTGCCGATGCCCTCCAAGCATCTCGGTGGCTTCGACTCGCTGCTGGCGATGGTGCAGATGCCCGGCGGTATCCCGGTCGCAACTTTTGCCATCGGCGAGGCCGGCGCGACCAACGCCGCACTGTTCGCCGTCGCCATGCTGGCACTCAACGATCCCGCCCTGGCGAAGAAACTGTCGGAATTCCGCAGCCAGCAGACCGCGAAGGTCCTCGCCAGAACCTTGCCCGAGGTCTGATGTCCGCACAGCTTGCGCATGCCGTCGAGTTGCTGCGTGCGGGTGAACTGGTCGCCTTTCCGACCGAGACGGTGTATGGCCTCGGCGCGGCCGCCCGCAACCCGGCGGCCGTGGCAAAAATCTTCGCGGCCAAGGGCCGTCCCGCCGATCATCCGCTGATCGTGCATCTGCCGGACGCCACGCACCTGGAGGGCTGGGCACGCAACATTCCCGAAGCGGCTCGTGCGCTTGCCGCCGCTTTCTGGCCCGGTCCGCTGACCCTGATTCTCAAACGCCAGCCCGGCGTTCCCGCTGCGGTGACCGGCGGGCAGGACACCGTGGGCTTGCGGGTACCGAATCATCCGCTGGCGCTGGAACTGCTGCGCGAATTCAACGACGGCATCGCCGCCCCCTCGGCCAACCGCTTCGGCCGCATCAGCCCGACCACCGCGCAGCACGTGCGCGACGATCTCGGCACCAGGGTTTCCCTGATTCTCGATGGTGGCCCCTGCCAGGTCGGCATCGAATCAACCATCGTCGACCTGAGCGGTGCGACACCACGCATCCTGCGTCCCGGCATGCTCTCCGCCAGCGACATGGCCCGCGTGCTGGGCGACACGCCACTCGCGGCGGAAGCTGCGCCCGCCACGATCAGGGTTTCCGGCAACCTCGAAGCCCACTACGCCCCACGCACGCCATTGGTGCTATGCCCCGGCGAATATCTGACGGCCACCCTGCAAGACGGCATCGCACAGCAACTGCGTATCGCCGTGCTGGCGACCTTCCCCGCACCCTTCGACCATCATGACCTCCACTGGAAGGTCGCCCCCGCTGATCCCGCCGGCTTCGCCCGCGACCTCTATGCGCAGCTACGCGAGCTTGATGCCCTCGGCTGTGATCGCATCGTGGTACAACTACCCGTCGGCGCCGTATGGCAGGCTATTCATGACCGGCTCAAGCGGGCAGCGACGGGTTCGGGAACCCCGGACACGAGAGACTGAAACACGTTAAGATTTAGCCACGCAACCCCTCTCAGGAGAAGACCTCATGCCAGCCATCCACAAAGAAGTGGCCGAAACGAAGCAAGCGGGACTGAAAACCTTCAAGGCCCCGCCTGGCATCGGTTACAGCCAGCCCAGCACTTTTACCCTGGTGCGGGCGGAATCGCCGGCGCTGTGCGTCATGACCGACCTCAAACAGGTTTCCGCCGCCACCATCGGCCCCGAGGCGACACTCACGCAGGCCACGCAAACCATGATCCAGCGCGGCGTGCGCCTGCTGCTGGTGATCGATCGCGATGACGAAGTGCTCGGCCTGATCACCGCCCGAGACACCAGCGGGGAGCGTCCGGTGTTGTTGATCCAGGAACGCGGCGGCAAGTTCGCCGACCTGCTGGTCAGCGACCTGATGTGCCCGCGCGACCAGATCGACCTGATCGACAGCGCCGATGTGCTGCGCGCAACGGTGGGCGATATCGTTGCCACCCTCAAGTCACTGCATCGCCAGCACGCCATGGCCGGCGAACGCGACCCGGTCACTGGTCAGGTGCGCATCCGCGGCATCTTCTCCGCCACGCAGATTGGTCGTCAGCTCGGCGCCGCCATCCAGACCTTCGACGTCGGCTCGACCTTCACCACCATCGAAGGACTCCTCGGGCAGGACAGCGCCTGAGCCTCACGCTGGAGCTTTCCCGCCGCTGGGAAAGCGCCAGCGCACGGCATTGCGATCGCCATCGCTTTGCCGGGGTCGATCCGCTCGAATCGGACCTCCCCGAAGACCTGGCGGCATCCCTGCAACAAGTCGGCGCTGGCGGGACGGCGAGTTCAGGGGAACTTTCCGCCACCGTTATCGACCAGTCGGATGATGAAGCGGATGGCTACCTGCCGATCCTCTACGCACTGACGCGGAATACGCAACAACAGGCCGATTTCGCGCCACTCGCCGCCCTGGCCGAACCCTATGCGCGCCCGCATGAGGACGATGCAGCCTTCTATGCCACGACGCGCCTGGTCGACCATCTCGATGCCACCGCGCTGGCAGCATGGCGCAAGTTCAGCGGGCGCTTCGTGCGCGAAGACCTGGCGGTACTCGACCTCATGGCCAGCCACGACTCGCATCTGCCGGCCCGCTTGCAGCCGGCCCGCCTGATCGGTCTGGGCATGAATGAGAAAGAACTGGCGCACAACCCCGTCCTCACCGAGCGCTGCGTGCATGATCTCAATGCCCACCCGGTGCTGCCCTTCCCCACCGCACAGTTCGATCTTGTGCTGTGCGCCCTGTCGATCGAATACCTGGCCCGTCCGGAGGCTGTGCTGACCGACGTGCGGCGGATACTAAAGCCCGGCGGCACCTGCCTGATCACGTTTTCGGAACGCTGGTTCCCGCCCAAGGCCATCCTGCCGTGGCCAACCTTATCGCCGTTCACCCGCATGGCCTGGGCGTTGCGCCACCTTCAGCGCACCGGCTTCCACAATCTGCACGCCGAATCCCTGCGCGGCCTGCCGCGCCCCGCCGACGACAGGTACTATCGACAGATAAAGTCCGCCGATCCACTGTATGCGGTCTGGGGAACACACTAGACCGTCAACCTGCGATAGATGTCGGCCACCTTGAGCGGCAGTTTCTTGACATCGTCGAGCACCGTATAGGCGGCCGGCCCCATCATGTGCCTGAGGTAATCGGCGCCCTGGCGGTCGATGGTGACGCAGTAGCTGCGGATACCCTGCCGGCGCGCCTCCTGCAGCGCGCGGCGGGTGTCCTCGATGCCGTAGTTGCCGCGATACTCGTCGCCGAAATCGTCGGGCCGCCCGTCCGAGAGCGTCACCAGCAGCTTGTGGCGGGCCGGCTGCGCGGCGAGCAATTTCGTCAGGTGACGAATCGCCACGCCCATGCGCGTGTAGTCCTTCGCCTCGATACCGTCGATGCGGGCACGCACCACTTCATCGTCAGCCTCGTCGAAGCGCTTGATGCGGTAGATGTCGCAGCGCGTGCGCGTCCAGCCGCTGAAACCATAGATCGCATAGCGATCGCCGAGCTTTTCCAGCGCCTCGCACAACATCACCAGCGCCTCGCGCTCCGCATCGTTGACCCAGCCCTTGGTCGAACCGCTCATGTCGACCATGAACATCGCGGCGAGACTGCGTTCGTTGCGCACCCGCCGGCAGAACAGGCGCGTCGCAGGCTCGGCGCCGCCGCGCCGGTCATTCACCGCCTCGACGAGCGCGTCGAGGTCGATCTCTTCGCCCTCGGGCTGGCGGCCGAGGATACGATCCTCGCCGCGCAGCGCCTCGAACTTGCGCTTGAGCTGCTGAATCAGCGGCGCATGACGCTGCCGCGTGTCGCGAACGAAAGCACCTTCGCCGGGTTTTACCTCCACTTCATAGACGTGGCACCAGCCGCGCCGATAGGCATTGCGGTGATAGTCCCACTCGTCGTAGCGATGATCCGCGTCGCGCTCGTTCTGCAATTCCGGCGCGGCCCCGGCCTTGTCGGTCGGCGTCCATGCGCCGTCTCCCGCCGGCGTCAGCACCTCGGGCGGCACCTCACCCAGATCCTGCAACAGCGACTGCGCCGCCGCCTGCGCTTCGTGCGTCAGTCGCACCGCTTCGCCGTCGAGGCGCACCTCCAGAGCCCCGGTGTCGGGATGCATCTGCGCGGTGAGGTCGTTCTGGCCCGCGGCCTGCCGACCCGCCGCCCCCTTCAGCACAGCCAGCGCCTGCTTGAGGGTGGCGGTGTCGCGGCTGATGCGCTCGGCCCGCACGCGCGCGGCGATGCCCGGTTCCAGCCGGCCACAAAAAGTCGGCGCTGGCGGGACGGCACTTTGTTCCATCAGGCGCGCCAGCCAGTCGAGGGTAACGCGGATATCGGCCTGCGGCACCTGCAAGGCCGGCAGCGCCGCCGCCAGTTCGACCGGCCATGGCCCACGCACCTGCGCCAGCAAAGCCCCCAAGCCCGGCAACTCGCGCGCAATACAAGCTTCCAGCCTGATCGCTTCGAGGTGGGCCAGCCAGGTGAGCGCCGTCTCGCGCTCTGGCCAGCAAGTCAGTGCCGCCTCCAGATCGACGCTGAAGGTGCCATAACGCGACTGCGCCCACAACTGCGCCGCCAGCGCCTGATAGAGGCGACGGTTGTCTTCGGCGGCGGCGAACTGCGCAATGCGCTCGGGCAGGAAAATCGTCTCGGTATCGGTCCAGGGGTAAGCGCCTGCTTTCAGCGCTAGCGCCCGTCCGGAAAGGCCCTGGACGAAACGGGCAAGGCGCGGCTCGACCTCGGCAAACGCGGCGTACAGCCGGCCCTCGCGAATGGCGATGAAGCCATCGAGGTCGCGCAACCGCTCCATCGCCGGCCGCAGGCCCTGCTTGTCGTAGGTATCCAGCCCCGCGATCACCCAGGCTTCGAACTCCTTATCGGTCAGCCGCTGGAGCGTCTGCGGCGCCAGTGTGGCGATCAGGTAGCCAATCTCGGCATAGGTCTGCGCCGCCACCCCGGCCCAGTGCAGCACCAGGTCCTGATGCCGGCGCGGCAGGGGTTCGAGCAGCGACGCCAGCCGCTCGATCGAGCGGTGCGAGGGCGAGGCGAACAGCAGGGCGTCGAGTTTCTCTTCGAGCTCGTGTTCAAACAGTCGGCGCTCAGACACCATCCGCGCAGGAAGTATCCAAGTGATTGAGGATTACCCTCGCCCACGGGTTGATATCGCCATATGACTTGAACAACTTGCCTTCGCTCAGGCGAAAAAGCAGACGCGCAGGAGCCTGGTCAACCGAGTTGTCATAAACATAGGCACGGTCGGCAAGGGCAGCAACCACTGAGCAGTTCGCGAGCGATCGGGTATAGCGGGAGATGATCTTGCCGATCGGGACTTCATGTCCCCCTTCCATGACGCGGAGCGCAACACGCTTGGCGTTGATCGAAGGATCATCGGTACCGACAAAGAACAGTCGCACAAAAAAGCCCGCAGCCTTCGCCCGGCGAATGAAATCGATCTTGTCCGGCATCGAGAGTACCGTCTCGAAAGCGAGGCTGCGACCATCTTCAAGACAACTCTCACGCCTTTCAGCAGCCAATCTGGCTGCCTTGATCACTGCATCGGTGGCATTCCAGTCACCGAATTCGTCACGCGCAATAAAGTCCGGATTGACGTAATCGCAACCTCCCATCCATTCGTGGCGGAGCAGTTGCTCCGTTATCGAGGTCTTGCCCGCCCCGTTCGGCCCGGCGACAACGATCAGCCTAGGCTTGGGCGACTCATTCACGCGGGAATCCGGATTACATTCGCTGCGACAATCTCTTCTCGCAAACGCTGCATCAAAGCGGCTTGTGCCACCTCGGCACGGTGCTTCGCCTCGGCGGCGACCGACTGCATCAATCCAGCGAGTTGTTCATCGCTTGGCTCGTGCTGGATGTCATTCAGGTCAAAGGGTTCCGGTTGCATGAAGTACTCCTCAAGTGGCAACTTATTGTCACACGAATACACTCGGGCTCAAAACACTGCCCTGACCAGATCGTCCAGCGTCTGCGTCATGTCCGGATCGTCGGTCAGCGCCCGCGCCACCGCGGCCAGGCTGGCGGCCGGCGGGGCCATGCCGGCACCGATCAATTGCGCGGCATGCACCAGCAGCCGGGTGCTGGCACCCTCGTCGAGACCGGCACCCTTGAGGTTGCGCGTCAGTTCGCCGAGCTTGACCAGCTTTTTCGCTGTCTCGCCGTCGATGCCACCCTCGGTAGCGATGATCTGCGCCTCGACCGCGGCAGCGGGATAGTCGAACTCCAGTGCGACGAAGCGCTGGCGCGTGCTCGGCTTGATCTCCTTGAGCACGCTCTGGTAGCCGGGGTTGTAAGAAATCACCAGCATGAAACCGGGCGGCGCTGCGATCCGTTCGCCGCGCTTGTCCACCAGTAGCGCACGGCGCGTGTCGGCCAGCGGGTGGATCACCACCGTGGTGTCCTTGCGCGCCTCGACGATTTCGTCGAGATAGCAGATCGCCCCCGCGCGCACGGCGGCGGTCAGCGGACCGTCCAGCCACACCGTTTCGTCACCGATGATCAGATAGCGCCCGACCAGGTCGGCGGTGGTCAGATCGTCATGGCAGGCGATCGTCACCAGTGGCCGCTGCAGTTGCCACGCCATGGTCTCGACAAAGCGCGTCTTGCCGCAACCGGTGGGGCCTTTCAGCAGCACCGGCAGGCATTTCGATGCCGCCGCCGAGAACAGGGCCACCTCGTCGCCGACCGGCTGGTAATAGGGCTCGGTACTGAGCGTTTCGAGTTCGGGAGTGATGGTGCGGAAGGCGGGCGTTGGCATTGTTCGCATCGATCAGGGATAGGCGGCAGCAGTCTGGAACAGTGCGAAGGCGGTGTCAATCGGGCATGGCAGCGAAAACGAACTATGATTCGGCCATCGAACCAGAAAGATCCCATGCCGATCTTGCCCTCTCCCACCCTCGCCGTCGTCGGTCTCGGCTATGTCGGCCTGCCGCTCGCCGTCGAATTCGGCAAGCGCTACGCCACGATCGGCTTCGACCTCGACGCGGCGAAGGTCGCGTCCTACTGCCGCCATGTCGATCCCACTGGCGAAGTCGCCAGCGCAGACCTGCAGGCTGCCCTGCACCCCGGTGGACTGGAACCCACCACCGATCCACGCCGTCTCGCCAGCGCCGACTTTTTGATCGTCGCCATCCCGACGCCGGTCGACGCGGCACACATCCCGGATTTCGGCCCGCTGATTCATGCCAGCACGCTGGTGGGCCAGCACATGCAGCGTGGCGCTACGGTCATCTACGAATCGACCGTCTATCCGGGTGCCACTGAGGAAGTATGCATCCCGGTGCTCGAACGGCATTCCGGCCTGAAATGGCCGGCGGACTTCCAGGTCGGCTACAGCCCGGAACGCATCAATCCCGGCGACCGCACGCATGGCCTGACGCGCATCGTCAAGGTCGTTGCCGGCGACCGCCCTGCCACGCTCGACCAGATGGCCGCGCTGTACGGCAGCATCATCCCGGCGGGCATCCACCGCGCCAGCAGCATCAAGGTCGCCGAGGCGGCCAAGGTGATCGAGAACACCCAACGCGACCTGAACATTGCATTGATGAACGAACTGGCGCTGATCTGCGACCGGCTCGGGATCGACACGGGGGAAGTGCTGGACGCGGCTGCCACCAAATGGAACTTCATCCGCTTCACACCGGGACTGGTCGGCGGACATTGCATCGGCGTCGATCCCTATTACCTCACCCACAAGGCACAGATGCTCGGCTACCAGCCGCAGGTGATCCTGGCCGGGCGGCGCATCAACGACGGCATGGGCAAGTTCGTCGCCGAAAAGGCCATCAAGCTGATGATCCAGCAGGGCCGGCAAATCAAGGGGGCGCGCGTCGTCGTGCTGGGCCTGACCTTCAAGGAGGATTGCCCGGACCTGCGCAACAGCAAGGTCATCGATGTCATCCGCGAACTCGAGGATTTTGGTTGCGAGGTCACGGTGCATGACCCGCTGGCGGATGCAGCGGAAGCGCAGCGCGAATACGGCGTGGCGTTGACAACCTGGGACGCGCTACCGCAGCAGGCGGATGCACTGGTGGTGGCCGTTGCCCACCAGGCCTACCGCACGCTGCCAGCCGCCGCGCTGCTGGGCTGCCTGCGGCCGCAGGGCAGCGTGATCGACGTCAAGGGCATCGTCGCCGATCCCGCCGGCCACCCCTACTGGCGGCTCTGATTCAGTCCCGCGCGCAACTGCCGCCTGCCGGTTCGCAACCCAGGCCGGCATCTTCCTCGCTGATGCCTTCTTCGAGCATCTTGCGCTCGTATTCCTCGCGCTGCTTCGCCGCCTCGGCCTCGATCTCGGCCTGGCGTGCCTGCCAGTTGGCCAGCCGTTGCCGGGCAGCCGCCTCGTCGAGTTCAATGCTCTTTTCACCGAACAGCACCTGCCGCAGGAAGCGGAAGGCGAACTGCAGCAGCTCGACGTCGTCGGCCATCAGCATGGCCTTCTCCTCGGCACCCAGCTTGAACAGCTTGCCGAAGGCTGCGCTGTCGACAAAATCACGGAAGGTGTCGATGTCGTAGCAGGCCATGAAGAACAGTTGCCGGCTCTTAAGCGACGGCGTACCGATGGCCGGTCCGGTCGATTTTTTCTTGAGCACCAGTTGGCGCCAGCCACGCGCCAGCTCGTCATATTCCTCGACACCCTGCTCCCGGCGATAGTCGGCGATGGTGAGACGGCGATTCACCTCGTGGCCCTTGCAGTGTGCTTCCTGGACGATGGCGTAGGACTGGGTGTCAGTGTATTCGTCCTGCTTGCGCATCGACAGCAGCGCCACCGGGTAATAGCGGCAGGCGGTCGGGCGATCCTCATAAACCGCACAGCCTTCGGGGCGCATGAAGCGGCAGGCGGTGCCGTTCTCGATGGGACGGAATTTCACGCCGGCGATGCCGTCCTTCTCCATCTCGTAAGGCACGGTGTATTCGCGCAGGAACTCGGTGGAACTGATGCCCAGCCACTTTTTCAGCCGCACGATGTCGTAGGGCGTCAGCGAGATGTCGATGTTGGCGCAGCAGGCATTCCAGCAGCCGATGCCCTGATGGCAGGAAAACTGGATCTCCTTGTTGTCATCGTACATGGTTGGCACGACGGGACTGCCAGGAATGGGAATTTCAGGCTGGGACATGGTTTTCCTCACAAAAAAACAGGCCGGAAGCCTTGCGGCATCCGGCCTGCATGTTACTGCCTGTCTGCTTAGTGGGGCGCAGCGGCCTTGAACAACTTCGACTTATCCACCAGGTCGATATGCTTGCGCTTGAAGCAGGTCCACTTCCTGGTGTTCTTGTCGTAGATCGAGTTCACGAAGCAGTGCCAGTTCTCTTCATCGACGAAGTTCTTGTCGGTGCGATAGTAGAAGCCGGGGTAGCGGCTCTCTTCACGGAACTGGATGTGCTTCATGTGCGCTTCGGCCGTCAGGATGCGATGGTAGTTTTCCCAGGCGCGCAGCAGTTCGTGCAGGTCCTTGGCACGCATCTTCTGGGCGTCTTCCTTCAGCATCTCGAGCTTCTCTTCCGCCACACCCAACATCTTGTCGTTGGTGTTGTAGTAGGTGGCACAGCCGGCCACATACTCGTCCATGATCTTCTGCAAACGGAACTGCAACATCTTGGGCGTGATGTAGTGCGGGTTGACGTCGATGGCGGTGGTGTAGTCCTTGTGCTCGAGGAAGTTGCGCACCGGCTGCCAGATCGCCGCAGCCAATTCCTCGGGCGCGGTGTCGAGCTCGGGGGTGAAGTCGGCATTGTCGAGGCAATACTTGACCATGGACTTGGCCGCCAGACGACCCTCGGTGTGCGAACCGGACGAAAACTTGTGGCCGGAAGCGCCCACGCCGTCACCGGCAGTGAACAGGCCCTTGACGGTGGTCATGGAACGATAGCCCCAGTTCCAGCCGGAAGGCAGGTGCGCCGGGATGCCGTCGTACTCTTCGCTGGTCGGCGCGCCGACGTCGGTCGGACCGGACACCCAGATGCCGCAGCAGCCGGAGTGCGAGCCGAGCAAGTAGGGCTCGGTCGGCATCAGTTCGGACATCTTCTTCTCGGGCTCGATGTTTTCGCCCACCCAAATGCCGCACTGGCCGATACACATGTCGAGGAAGTCTTCCCAGGCCTCTGCTTCGAGGTGTTTCACTTCCTTCGGCGTCAGGGTCTCGCGCAGCTTGGCCAGCGCGGTGACGGTGTCCATGTAGATCGGGCCGCGGCCTTCTTTCATTTCCTTCAGCATCAGGTGGTTGCGCAGGCAGGAAGCGGGCACGGCGGCCTGCCCGTAGGGCGGGTAGTCGTTGAGCATTTCCTTGTTCTTGACCATGTAGTTTTCGCCGTAGGCGTTGATCGCTTGCGCCTTGAACAGCAGGAACCAGGCGCCGACCGGGCCGTAGCCATCCTTGAAGCGGGCGGGCACGAAGCGGTTTTCCATCATGGTCAGCTCGGCGCCGGCTTCCGCCGCCATCGAGTAGGTCGAACCGGCGTTCCACACCGGATACCAGGCGCGGCCGGTGCCTTCACCGACGGAACGGGGGCGGAACAGGTTGACGCAACCGCCGGCGGCCAGCAGGATGGCCTTGGCCTTGTAGACATAGATGCGGTTTTCGCGGACGGAGAAACCGACGGCGCCGGCAATCTTGGAGGGGTCGTTCTTGTCATTGACCAGCTTGACGATGAACACGCGCTCCTGGATGCGGTCGAGGCCCAACGCCTTCTTGGCGGCTTCGGCAACGATCCACTTGTAGGATTCGCCGTTGATCATGATCTGCCACTTGCCCGAACGGACCGGCTCGCCACCGTCCTTGAGTGCCGGCAGACCTTCACGGATGGCTTCGGCACCGTCATGACGCACGCCTTCACTGTCGGTCTTCCAGATCGGCAGCCCCCACTCTTCGAACAAATGCACGGAGTCGTCGACGTTGCGGCCCACATCGTAGGCCAGGTCGTCACGGGTGATGCCCATCAGGTCGTTGGAGACCATGCGGGCATAGTCGGCGGGATCCTGGCGGGGACCGATGTAGGTGTTGATTGCGGAGAGGCCCTGGGCGACAGCGCCGGAACGGTCCATCGCCGCCTTGTCGACCAGTTTGATCTTCAGTTCTTTGCCAGTTTCGGCCTTGACCGCCTCAGCCCAGCGCATGATTTCGTAGGCAGTGCCGCAGCAGGCCATGCCGCCGCCGATCAGCAATACATCCAGGTCTTCCTGGACAATTTCCGGTTTTTCAAAAGTACCAGACATTTTTCTATTCCTCGATCAAAGATTACTTGCGGATCAGTTCGGCGGGGTTGCCGGCTCGAAAACCACCCATCACTTCCCGGGTAAATACGCCATCCAGGGAAAGCTCGGTGAGCTTGGGCATCGGCTTGCCACCGTAGGGATCAATCGAACCCTCGGGCGTGGTACGGATCGGGAACTTGAAGCGCTTGATGTTGCCGTTGCGGAACTTGATGGTCCACATGATGGAGTCGGAACCGCGCAAGGGCTGTACCGAGCCGCCCAGCGGCACGACGTCGGCGTAGTGGCGGGCCTCGATGGCGCCCTGCGGGCAGATCTTCACGCAGGAATAGCACTCCCAGCACTGCTCGGGCTCCTGGTTGTAAGCCTTCATCGCGTGGCCGGTATCGCTACCGTCCTTGTCGAGTTTCATCAGGTTGTGCGGGCAGATGTACATGCAGGCGGTCTTGTCTTGCCCCTTGCAGCCATCGCACTTCTCGGTACGAACAAAGGTAGGCATTACTGTTTCTCCTTATAAAAATAAATCACTCGGCCACCGGCCAGCACTCAGGCTGTCCCTTAAGCTGCCCTTACGCGGCTGAATGCCCTTTCAACTCCACTTTCACGTTTTCTTCTTCTGTCAATCCCTGGTAATACTTTTGCAGCACCGCCGCCACTTCGGGGCGGCTGAACTCGACCGGCAGGGGCTGGCCCTCCGACAGCATCGAGCGCACCTTGGTGCCGGACAGGAGGATGCGGTCGTCCTTGCTGTGAGGGCAGGTGCGCTGCGAAGCCATGCCGCCGCACTTGTTGCACCAGAAGGTCCAGTCGATGTTCATGTTGACTGTCTCGAGCGAGCCCTTCGGGATGTCGTCGAAGATCTTCTGCGCATCGAAGGGGCCGTAGTAATCGCCGACACCGGCGTGGTCGCGGCCGACGATCAGATGCGAGCAGCCGTAGTTCTGGCGGAACAGCGCGTGCAGCAGCGCCTCGCGCGGGCCGGCATAGCGCATGTCGAGCGGATAGCCGGCCTGGACCACGGTGTTGGCGGCAAAGTAATTCTCGACCAGCACACGGATCGCTTCGGAACGCACATCGGCGGGAATGTCGCCCGGCTTCAGCGCCCCCAGCAGCGAGTGCACCAGCACGCCGTCCATCGTTTCGATGGCGATTTTGGCCAGGTATTCGTGGGAGCGGTGCATCGGGTTGCGCGTCTGGAAGGCGGCAATGCGCTTCCAGCCCTTTTTCTCGAACAGGGCACGGGTCTCGGCCGGCGTCATGAACTGCTCGCCGTACTCTTCCTTGAAGGTGCCGGTAGACAACACCTTGATCGGGCCGGCCAGGTTGTACCTGCCCTGCTCCATGACCATCTTGACGCCCGGATGCGCGACATCGGTGGTCTTGTAGACCTGCATGCATTCGTGGGCCTTGTCGATCGCGTATTTCTCGCTGACCATCAGGGTAGCGAGGATGTCGTCGCTATCCGGGCCCACCAGCGCAACTTCGCTACCGGCCTGGATGGACTCGTCGTCAGTGGAGAGCGTGACCGGGATCGGCCAGAACAGGCCATTGGCCAGCTTCATGCCGTCGCAGACACCCTGCCAGTCGGAGTGGGTCATGAAGCCATTGAGCGGGGTAAAACCGCCGATGCCCAGCATGATGATATCGCCGGCCTCACGGGAGCTGACCTTGAGACGGGGCAAGGTCCCGGCGCGCACCTGCTCGTCCTGGAGCGCCTGCCCTGCAAGCAGCAAGGGCTTGAGGTTTCCGCCCCCATGCGGGTTGACCAGCGCCATGTTTCCTCCCGAATTATCTTGTGATTGCCAGGATGCCCATCGCCATTTTTCGGCGTCTTTTCAGGCGAGTTTCGGAGGCTAGCACTCCCCGCGACGCTCAATAATCCTATTTTTTGATTAGGGAATAAGGCTTGCCAATTACCCGGCTCAGCGCTGATTGCGGCGCATTTCCTCGAACTTGCGCTGCTTCAATTCCTGTAGACGGGCATCGACCTGGGAGCTTTCGTAAAAATCGCCATCGCCAGCCCGGCGCGCCAGTTCGTACTGCAAAATCGCCTCGTCGAGCTGGCCTTCCGCCAGGTAGGCTTCGCCCTGGGAGCGATGTTGCTGCAGGCGCTTGCCCTGGGCGGCGTAGGTTTTTGCTTCGAGGGCATGCAGGCGGGCATCGCCCGGCGTGAGCTGCAATTCGCGCTTGATCAACGTGAGCGCTTCCGCCGTCTCGCCAGCGCCGACTTTTGCGTCGATCAGGGCGTAAGTGAGCGCGCGCGCCTGGGGATAGCGCTGCGCCGCCAGGGCAAGGGTCTGCACCGCCCCGGCGACATCCTTGCGCTTCAGGCGCAACTGCGCCGCCAGGTTCTCGAGCAGCGGCGATTCAAGATTGAGCCGACGCAGGGCCGCGAGTTCGGCCTCGGCTTCGGTGAGCCGGTTGTTGCGCATCAGGGCGTGGGCATGGCCGAAGCGCACATCGGTTTCGCGCGCGTATTTGCCCGACTTCAGCTGCGCGGCGAAATCGGCCAGCGCATCGCCGGGCGTGCCGTCCGTGGCGCGCAGCTTGGCGCGCACCAGCCCGAATTCGACGCTATCGGCCACCTGCTTGTAGGGCCGCTGGGCGATGCGGTTCTCCATGTCGGTGATACGCTCGGTGGTCATCGGGTGGGTACGCAAATAGCCGGGGGCGTTGTTCTCGTAGATCCGGCCGAACTGCAACATGCGCTCGAAGAAACTCGCCATGCCGCGCGTGTCGTAGCCCCCCTTCTCCATCAGGTCGAGTCCGAGACGGTCAGCCTCGCGTTCGAAGTCGCGGGAATAGTTGATCTGCTGCTGGACGCCGGCCGCCTGCCCGGCCAGCGCCGCTCCCACCGCCACATCCGGGGAACTGCGCGCCGCCAGCACGGCGACTGCCAGCGACAGCAGCGACACCATCTGGGATTCGCTCTGCTTGCCGAAGCGCCGCGCCAGATGGCTTTGTGTCACGTGGGAAATTTCGTGGGCCAGCACGCCGGCCAATTCCGACTCCGAACGCGCCGCCAGCACCAGGCCGCTGTGCACGCCGACATAACCGCCCGGCAAGGCAAAAGCATTGAGCATCGAGTCGCGCACCACGAAGAACTCGAAGGGTTGGCGTGCGCCCTCGGCACGGGCGGCCAGGCGCTGCCCCACCTGATCGATATAAGCGGCAATTTCCGCATCGTCGAGATAAGCCGGGTCACGACGAATCTCCAGCATGATCTGCTGCCCGAGGCGCCGCTCGGCTGTATGGGACAGGCCGCTGCGCTCCAGTTCGCCAAGATCGGGCAGACCGTCGGCGCGGGCCAGCGCAAAGGGCCAAAGCAAGCCGAGAACCAACCACACCAGAGGTTTCATGCGGCTATGATACCGACTCCTTCTGCAGCCAAACTTTCTGGAATTGCAAACAAATGTCACAGGACTCGCCCCTGACTCACTTCGACACCGCCGGCCAGGCCCACATGGTCGATGTCGGCGCCAAAGTCGAAACCGCGCGCCGCGCCCGCGCCAGCGGCCGCATTCGCATGCAGCCTGCAACCTTCGAGTTGGTCCGTTCCGGTTCCGCGAAAAAAGGGGATGTGCTCGGCATCGCGCGCATTGCCGCCATCCAGGCCGCCAAGCGCACCGGCGAGCTGATTCCGCTCTGCCATCCCATCGCGCTGACCCGCGTCGCGGTGGAGTTCGATCTGGAGACCGCGACATCGACCGTCACCTGCACCACCACCGTCGAAACCTTCGGCCGTACCGGCGTCGAGATGGAAGCACTCACCGCTTGCTCGGTCGCCCTGCTGACGATCTACGACATGACCAAGGCCGTCGATCGCGGCATGGTGATCGAAGAAATCCGCCTGCTGGAAAAGACCGGCGGCAAGTCGGGGCACTGGCAGGAAGACTGACGCCGTCGTACCGGAGCCGATTTTTTCAGGTGGCCGCTTCCCGTGCCGCATGCACCCAATCGACGATCTCGTCATCGGGACGATAGCCGCTGACCACCTCTTCCAGCAGGCGACGCATGGCCGGCACATTGTTTTCATCCAGGGCCGACTGCAAACCCGCAAGCTTTGCTTCCAACACCGCCCACGGCAGGAAATCTTCCCGTGCCTTCATGATGCGCGGATGTGAAGTCGGCTCAGGGTTGTCGCCGATCAACAGCTCTTCATAGAGCTTTTCGCCGGGCCGCAGACCCGTGATCCGGATTTCGATATCGCCTTCCGGGTTCTCTTCATCCCTTACCGTAAGACCGGACAACTCGGCCATACGCCGCGCCAAATCTGCAATCCTGACGGGCTCGCCCATATCGAGGACGAAAACCTCACCGCCCTCATTTGCCATCCCACCCATCGCGCCGGCCTGGATCACGAGCTGCGATGCCTCGGGAATCGTCATGAAGAAGCGCGTCACCTCGGCATGTGTCAGGGTAATCGGCCCGCCGTCGCGGATCTGCTGGCGGAACTTGGGCACCACCGAACCCGACGAACCCAGCACATTGCCGAAACGCACCATGGTAAAACGCGTCCCGGCATCCGCTGTCGCCAGTGCCTGCAGTACCATCTCGGCGAGGCGCTTGCTGGCCCCCATGATATTGGTCGGACGCACCGCCTTGTCGGTGCTGATCAGCACGAAATCGGCAACGCCCGCAGCCAGGGCGACCCTCGCCGCAGTCAGCGTGCCGAACACATTGTTGCGGATGCCTTCGCCCGGATTATGCTCGACCAGCGGAACATGCTTGTAGGCGGCGGCGTGATAAACCGTCTGGGGACGCCAGGTCGCCATGATCTCCCGCATGCGTGCCTCGTCCCGCACCGAAGCCAGCAGCGGTATCAGCCTCACCCCCTCAATTCGGGAAAGCAGTTCCTGATGCAGCGCATAGAGCGCGAACTCGCTTTGCTCCACCAACAGCAATTTTGTCGGCTCGTGGCGGATGAGTTGGCGACACAGTTCGCTACCGATCGACCCGCCCGCACCGGTGACCAGGACCACTTTGTCGCGAACATTCCGGCTCAGTAGAATCTGGTTGGGGGCAACCGGATCGCGGCCAAGCAGATCGTCAATTTCAGGTTCTCGCAGGTCGGAGACGGTCACCTTCCCCTGCGCCAGATCCGTCACCCCGGGGAGCAAACGAACGACGACACGGGATTCGCGCAAACGACCGAGGATTTCATTACGGCGCCGGCGACTGGCGGACGGGATCGCCAGCAACACATCACGAATCTGCAGGGTATCGACCAGCCCCGGCAAATCTTCCGGTGCATGGACTGGCAGCCCATTCAGCACGTGTCCCTGCAAGCGCTTGTCGTCATCCAGATACCCGACCACCCGCAGCTCGTGACGGTTCACCAGCGCCGCCGCCAGTTGCATACCCGCACTACCGGCACCATAGATCAGCGCTTTTGGCAATTCGCTGCGCTGGAGAATGTTGCGATACAAACCACCCAGCCAGAAGCGGACCAGCAAACGCGACCCGGCCACGGCAAGGAACAACAGCAGCGGCTGGATGATGCCGATCGTGCGCGGCACCCCCGGCACACCGGCAACAGTGAAGACGGCCGCGTAAATCACGCCATAAATCGCCATGGCGCGAGCCACCGTCAGCGAGGCCTGCCAGCCGGCATAGCGGAAAATCGCCCGGTAAAAACCGGATACGACAAAGATCGGTAACGCCAGCACCAAAGATCCGGCCACCGCCAGATGCGCTGCCCAGCGATCGCCGCTCAGCGTCACCCACTCATCCAGCCGCAGGTAGAAAGCCAGCCAGACGGTCAATACGCATAGCGCGGCATCGAACAACACGGCGACACCGCGCTTGACCACGCGCGGCAATGCCAGCATCGTATCGGCAGCTTTAGTCAGGGGCATGTCAGTGTGAGACCCCATCGCGCCGCAGCACCTTGACGAAAGTCAGCCAGATGATCCAAACATCGAACCCAAGTGACTGACGCTGCACATAGTCGACATCGAGCTTCACCTTCTCGGGGATCGGCAGTTCGTCTCGCCCATTCACCTGCGCCCAGCCGGTCAGCCCCGGCACAAGTTCATGCACCCCGGCTTCGGTCCGCAAGGCGATCAGGTCATCCTGATTGAACAGGGCAGGCCGCGGCCCGACAAAACTCATATCACCCTTGAGAATGCTCCACAGTTGAGGCAACTCATCCAGACTCGACTTGCGCAGGAAAGAGCCGATCGGCGTCAGGTAAGTATCCGGACTGATCAAAAGATGCGTCGCCACCGCTGGGGTATCGGTGCGCATGCTGCGGAACTTCGGCATCCTGAAAAGGCGGTTCTGTCGCCCAACTCGATCAGACCAATAGAGAATGGGGCCGGACGAGGTCAGCTTGATGATCAGCGCAACGATAATGATCGGCACCACCATAAGAACAGATGCAAGCAGTGCCATGACAAGATCAAAAAAGCGCTTCAAGGCTGATTTTTCTCAAGTCATCTCAACGCGCAGTCCTGCCTGCACAGCAGCCTCCTGCTGACGCTGGTCGGCAGATATGAAGATCTCCGCTTTGAGCACCACGGCGCTCCCGATATGGATGGCATCCATGCCTCGCAGGACATTCGCTTCCAGGCTTGAGATTGCTCGCGCAAGCACGACGGGCGTCAGGTCACAAATCGCGGCATCCTCGATATCGGCCAGCAACTGCAACTTCAGTTGTCGATATTGGCTGTCATCAATCTTGCCCTCGCGATGCAAGCGACAAAACGCCGAAATTATTTCAGGCAACGCAATACTGGACAGGCCGATTTCCGTGGCCCGATCACACCAGTCCAGCACCGTTTCCGTGCCGGCTTCCCTTAAGTAGCGCTTGACGAAAGCCGAACTATCGAAAAACACCCGCACCGGCAATCTCCTTATCCACCGACTTCGCGCTCTTCAAGAATCATCCGGCTGACCGAGATGCCATCCAAAACCAGTGGTTGCGCCTTGCGGCGTTTCCAGGAAGGCAGGTCTGCGACAACGGGAACGATATCTGCAATCGGTTTGCCATTGCGCAGAACACGCACCGACTCACCCGACTGGACAATGTCAAAAAACGCTTTTGCGTGATTACGGACTTCAGTAAAGGTCGCTTGCCTCATTTTGCCTCCACGATGTACAGAATAATGTAATTATGCATGTCCATTTTCATCTTGACCAGCCCCGCCGAGCCCAGCAAGCGATCAACCACCTCCGGGGGGTGGCCCCCGCTGGGGTATCGGTGCGCATGCTGCGGAACTTCGGCATGCGGAAAATACGGTTGCCACGCCCGGACGACGGCGGCAAGGATACCGAGGTAAAGATCGAAAAAACGCTTCATGTTTTGGTTCTCAGCCATTCCTGAGCTTGCAGCGCCGGAAACCGTTTGTCCAGCATGGCAACACCGCGACCGGCGCGCGTCACCCAACCGGGGCCACGCCCGAGCAAGTCCTGCCAGACCGCCTCCACCTCCCAGGCTCTCATTTCCCGCAATACCTCGAGCAAGGCTCCCGCCTGCCTTAGATCCTTGTTTGCCTTGGCCTGGAAAGTTCCTGCCCGCTCTCCAGCGACGAGGAGCTTATGCAGAGCAAATCGTGCCGGGTGCGGCACATTGACCAGCAGTGCGCCAGCCTTGGTCAGGATTGCCGCCTGCTGCACCTGCTCCAGAGAAAACTCCATGAATTTCAAAGGCTGCAGCGTGACGTGCAACTGAGGATGCTCATAAGATTTCTCGCCACCGCGATGCAGGGTCGTCAAGAAGTCCAGACGGAAATCGGGCTCCCGCGGATTTAGGTAGCTTGCTCCCCCCTTTCCGGCCAAGCCGATAATCGGCAAAAAACCCATATCCAGCGAAACGATAGCTTCATGCGTTTGAACCTCAAGAGTGGGAGCCAGTGCCAGGGCGATGCTTTTGCCTGCATGCGCAAAATCAATATCCTGAGTTTGTGTTGCATCACCCCAACGCACCCCGAGCATATTGCCCAAGGCCATAAATGCATGCGTACCGACCAACACGCCGCCCGCATTGAAAAATCCATATTCCGACAACCGCTTGAGCACCCTGAAGTGCTTGGGCAACACTTCTGCACACCCCAAGGCAATCGCCGACCTGGCGAGTGGTACTAATGGCCGGGTAGCTGCCTGGTCAATCTTGCGGGCCACCAAGCCACGGACGGCCTCATTATCCGGCCCAACGAAAACCTGCCGCAGCTTTCCCGCAGGCTCGGTATATTGGTAATACCAATACTTGTGCCCCTTCACCTGCTTCGAGGTAAATGAGCCTGACAAATCGGCCACAGAGCGTGCGTACTCTGCGCCTAGCACCACCTCGACGACCTGAGCGTAGGCTGCCTGGGCTGTCGATGAAAGATCAGTGTAGGCCGGCATCGTTATACTAGTTTTATAATTTTCTTAGTATAACGATTTGCCAACTGACTTCAAGTAGCGGTGAAGTATCCGCTGAGCATCTCCTGCAACCCGTCCTCAAGCCCCACTTTGGCCCGCCACCCCAACTCTCTCTCGATCCGTGCTGGCGAATAGCAGGCTGACCCAATCAAGCGGTCGACAACCTCCCCCACCCGACCGTTCAGCCGCCCGGCCGCCCGTAACAACCCTGCCGGCACACTCCATGAAAAAGTCGGCGCTGACAGGACGGCACGAATGGCATCGTAAAGCTCCCGTCCCGAATAAGCCTGCGCATCGGCAACGATATAAGTTCGCCCATTCGCCGCCGGTCGCTCGGCAACCAAGCGCATCGCCGACACGACGTCATCCACGTGCACGAGAGAACGCTTGTTGCCCGTCTCCGGCAATGGGGGAAACCAGCCACGCTGAATGGCCCGCGCCATGCGCTCCAGGTTCCCTCGCCCACCCCGGCCATAGACCATCGCCAGGCGCAAGTTGACAACATGCATGCCGTACTTCGCGCCAGCCTCCAATACCACCTGCTCAGCCGCACGCTTGGCCTGACCATACGCGGTAAGCGGCTCACCGGGCCACTCCTCGGAGGCGCAGGCATCGCCGGGCTCGGCCATGGCCTTGACGCTGGACAGAAAGACGAAGCGCTTGACCCCGGCCTGTCCCGCCGCCTCGACCAAATTGCGCGTGCCCTCGAAATTGATACGCCAATGCGCGTCGGGGTCAGATGAGGCGAGCGCATGCGCATGACCGGCGCAGTGGAATACCGTAGTTACCCCTTCACTTGCCGCACACAAGGAAGCAGGATCGAGCAGGTTACCGAGAGTCTCATCTTGGGAAACACCCGGCCTCCGTACCAAAGCGCGCACACCCGGTTGAAGCAATCGCTGGCCAATGAAACCTGCGCCGCCTGTAACAAGAACACCTCTGCTAATGGCTGGTTCAGTCGTCACTGATGGAGCAATAGATTTTCGCAAACAAGATCGGCAATCGCCAGACAGGAGGTCAGGCCCGGCGATTCGATTCCAAACAGGTTAATGAGACCGGGTACCCCATGATCAGCCGGTCCCTGGATGCAGAAATCGGCGTCAGGCTCCCCCGGCCCGACAATCTTCGGTCGCATGCCGGCATAAGCCGGCTGCAAAGCCTGATCTTGAAGATCCGGCCAATACTTGCGTATCGCGCCGTAAAAACGCTGGCCGCGCTCCGGGCTGACGGAGTAGTCAATTTCATCGACCCACTCGACATCCGGGCCAAAGCGTGCCTGCCCGCCCAAGTCGAGCGTCAAATGTACGCCGAGCCCGCCAGGTTCCGGTACCGGATACACCAGACGAGAAAACGGGCTCTTGCCCGACAGCATGAAGTAATTTCCCTTGGCCAGATACGACTGAGGAACTTTGTCAGATCCCAACCCGTCGATTCTGCTAGCCATCGCCGGCGCGGAGAGGCCCGCCGAATTAATCAATAATGAGGCCCGCACCCTCATCGGTGACGCACCACCAATCTCCACCTCAATTCCGTCCCGGCCTGCCACGGCAGAAATCATCGGGCTCTGCAAGGCCAGTACGGCACCGTGTCTCTCCGCATCCCCAAGCAGAGCAAGCATGAGACCATGGCTATCGACAATGCCTGTAGAGGCAGAGAGGAGCGCAGCCCTACAGGATAGTGCCGGCTCCAGGGCATGCGCTTCGGCCGCCGACAACCGCCGCATGTCTCCCACCCCGTTGCGCAGCGCGCGCTCCTGTATCTCTGCAAGTTTGCTTTCCTGCTCCGGTGCAGTTGCCACAATCAACTTGCCACAACGCCGATGGTTAACCCCGTATTCTTGGCAAAATGCATACAACTGCTCACGGCCACTGACGCAAAGACGCGCCTTGAGTGAGCCTGCCGGATAGTAGATGCCGGCATGGATGACCTCGCTATTGCGCGCGCTGGTTTCTGCTCCGAAGGCATCATGACGCTCCAGGATGATCACTTCGCGCCCCATTCGCGCCAATGCCCGCGCACAGGCAAGCCCGACAACCCCGGCACCAACGACTAGCGCATCGACACGTTCGGTCATCGCCAATTCCTTTGGCTCAACAGGTCAAGTGCCTCATTGAGCGAGCCGACGACAAAGTCTGGCGCTGGTGGTGCATCGTCGTGTCCTAACCGAAGGGTCAGTCCAACCCCCGCCGATTTTGCCGCGGCAATATCTGAACTCTTGTCGCCGATCAGTACTGAACTCCTTAAGTCAAGCCCAAGGTCATCGCGTGCGCGAAGGATCATTCCAGGGTGGGGCTTGCGGTCGAACGACTCCTTACGGTATTCGCCCACTCCATGCTCAGGGTGATAAGGACAAAAATACACGGCTGCAACTGGCACACCCTCGGCAGCAAATACTCCACGCATCCAGTCTGTCAGGGTTTCAAACTGCACTTCGGAATAGTAGCCTCGACCAATGCCAGCCTGGTTGGTAACTACCACAATGGGCATACATCTTCCGGCCGCTGCACGGCACAAATCAAATATCCCATCGATAAACTCGAAATCCTCTGCACAATGAACATAGTTTTTCTCGGCATTGATTACCCCGTCGCGATCCAAAAAAAGTGCGGGGCGAAGATTTTGGAACTCGGTCAGCAAACAACCTGGTGATTTATGGTTAATCTGTGCGCACATCACCTAGCAGTCCACAAGAAGCGCACCATACTCGCCAAGTGCCAGCGCAGGTGACGTATGTTCCGGTGGCTGGCTCGGCGCGCATTGTGAATCGCGATCACCGAAGGGCATGCAACAATTTTCATACCCGCCCGTGAAATGCGTCTGCAAATATCCACATCTTCATAATAGAGGAAGTACCGTTCGTCGAAGCCATCGACATGATCAAAATCACGCGCCTTGAACAACATGAACATCCCAGCTACCCAATCAGGAAAGACTGGCGGCTGACCTTCTTTTATCAGATAACTTCCGTCCGGCCCACCAATTGCCTTGAGCAACAATGAATACGCCGTGGGGAAACGCCGGACGCTATCCTCTACCGCGCCACTAGGCGAAATGATAAGCGGTGCTGCTAGCGCGGCATTCTGCTTCTCCAGGCAATCCAGCAATGTAGGAAACGGATTGCGTTGCAACTGGATATCCGGGTTTAAGACACAGAAATACGAGGTACGACATAACCGAAACGCGCTATTGTGGTTTGCACCGAATCCCTTCGGGATGGGGTTGTCGTCAATCTGCACCAAGTCATCAGCAAAAAAAAGGGATGCTTCAGGAATATTTCGCGTTATAACAACCTGCGTAACCTCCGGGCATTCTCGCAGCTGTGAAACAAGGCTTTGTACCATCTCGCCATGGCCGTGGCTTACGATAGAAACGGCAATCACAGCACTACCTCTTTCATAGATGAGGACATCACCGCAACCGCAAGGACATGACAGAGAGTAGTGCAATGCTACTTATTTTGCGCGTCGCCTGGATAGGCTTGCGCGAATGCCACACGGCACTAAGCCCCTTGATCGCTTCGAGCTTGGCCTTGAACAATATCCCCGCCTGTCCCCGAAGAGCACAGACGACAAAGCTAATCATCGTAAAAATCAAATGTAGAGGGAGTAGGCATAGCAGCAACGCTAAAGGCATGTTCTTGACAAACGTCCAGACTAAATTGCGATGGCCATAGTAAGTCGAGAAACTACTACGCTTCCCGGAAATTCCTGAACCGATATGATCAACGATCGCAGTGGGTTCGTACCAGCACCGGTAGCCCCGTAAGCGAAGGCGGAACGCGAGGTCAACATCCTCGTGGTAACAAAAGTAGCTTTCGTCAAAACCTCCAACTTCGTCGAGCGCAGGTCGCGAATAAAGCGCTGCAGCAGCGCATGGTCCGAAAATCTCGCCTGGCACGACATGAGCGTATTCGATGGCAATGCCATGGTCACGGCGCCAGGAAAATCCGCTTACATGGTAAACGTCACCTGTACCATCGAGCAGGCCCGGCGCATCCGCCGCACGCATAAGACAGCCGAAAAACTGAAAGTCTGGATGCGCCTCCACGGTCGCAACCAGACATTCGATCCAGTTGGGGGCCGGAAAAGCATCTGGATTAAGTAGCGCGATCCAGTCGCAATCCCTAGCTGACCTCAATGCCAAATTGTTGCCGGCGGCGAATCCAAGATTACTTCCAGCGCGAATCAGCTGAACGCGAGGACCGAGTTTTTCTGCCACATCAGCCGAACCATCCGAGCTGGCGTTATCGACAACGATGGTTCTGAATTTGGTCCAATTCTGTTTAGACAAGGCATCCAGGCAACGCGCCAACATCGTCCCGCTATTGTAATTAACGACGATAACCGCGATTGTCAAACTATCTCGCATCATCATCTGTCACCGCCTCTCCGCAACCAGAACGATCTCCTCTCCTGCCTGCTGATCGACCAGGCAGACTGCTGCCTCAAGAAGCTGCATTGCTAGTGCAACCAGACGGGCTCGCCCGGTCACAACAGCCTCCATCCGATGTTGACCGGTTTTTCTGATGGCCTGGCTGCCAACATAAACGCCGTCCGCGTCCCGGATGGACGTATGGCAACGGTTAACCACAAAGCCTGCAGACTCAACCAGTTGTTGTAATGCTTTCGGGCTAAACAGTTGCAGATGTCGCGGCGGATCCAAATGCATCCACGCTGCGCCGAACATCCGGTGCCAAAGGCTGGATGTATTCGGTGTCACGAGCACAAGTCGCCCATCTGCCCGAAGCAGCCTGCGGCACTCTGCCAGCATTGCCAGCGGATCATGCAAATGCTCGATCACATGGTTTATGACAATCGCGTCAAATGACCCGGAAGGAAATCGCTGTTCCTCGATCGTACTCGCCCGCACGTCCAAACCTCTCGCCTGAGCCGCTGCAGCCGCCGCTGGATCCACCTCAACGCCGCAGGCCTCCCAACCCAATGTCCTCATGAATGACAGTGCATCGCCACTACCGCAGCCAATTTCCAGCAATCGACCACAGTTGGGCACATTCAGGTGACCCGCCATGTAATCCACGATGGCACGCTTTCCAGGAAAAAAACGTAGAGACCAACCTGCATAGCGTTGCAATCGCGTGGTCAAGGGCAGGACCGGTGCGTAACGTGCGGATGCGTACCCTAGGACAAGCCATTCGTAGAGGCGGCGAGGCAGGGTCTGAGCAGTTGGCCGAGGCGAATGGGTATAGTAATCGGCGTAGGCCTTAGCAATATCCTCACGGACTGGTCGAGGATTCAGCCACAGCAGGCCGCACCGTGTCTCAGTGCAGCGGTAGAAGGTCCACGTCCCTCCGCTACTGAACAGGCGATCGTCGAGGCCTTCGTACAGCACTACCCCGACACTCCTGCACAGCGGGCATGTTGATACCGTTTCCAGATGAATGTCAGTGCTGTTCTGGTTCATTCCTACGTATTTTCTCAATTGAGTAAAGTAGTTCGTAACCAAGCGATGGTATGAGCTCGATCCTGTGGATTTAAAACTGCATACCATGCGACAGGAACAAAGAAAGTGGCGGCGATAGCCAAGCTGACAATCCGCATGGCCATACTGGTGGCAATCAGCGCCCAGAACGCGAATAGTGCCAGATAGACCAAAGCGACAGAGAATCGTAGCAAGCTGCCGTGAAGAACGGCCACCCGGCGCGCTGTCAAGGCCAACAGTAATGCGTCCAAAAGCGCGCGCGCGGTCCATGCAATTGCCGCCCCTTCGATTCCGAAAAGCTTCGTTAGCCCGTACATGAGAGCGAAATACACGGGAAGTTCGAGCAAATGCAGCTTGGCGGTGATATCAGGCCGACCGGCACCCTGCAGGAGGGCGAACGACACCTGTGCAAAGCTGTTGACGAGAACGCCCAGCGCAAGCCATTGGGCCACTCGCGCCGCCTCCGCAGAAACAGACTGCCCGATCCACAAAGGAAGAAACTCTGGGGCCAGATACGCGAACAGCAGCGTTATCGGGACGATGCCGAGGAAAATGGCCTTGATTCCCCAGCCATAAAGTCGTGCCATGCTCTCCGACCTACTGGCAAGCGCCCCTGCAAAACCCGGGAAAAGCACGGACACCACGGCCCCCGGAATGATCCAAAGCTTGGTGATGATTTCATAGGGCACGACATAATAGGTAACCGCTGCCAAGGAAAGCAATGCACCGATCAGGAAACGGTCGGAATAAACCATCAACGGGCCAAGAATGTTTGAGATAGTCATCCAGCCACCGAAACGAAACAATGGGCCTACCTGACACGAATCGATCTGTTTGAAAATGCGCAAACCCGGTATCGCTCGCCAACAATAGGCAAAATGGGCTGCGAGGGATGCCGCGCGCAGTATGAGCAGGATGCCGACCATCCACGACAGATCGGTCGTATGGTGGGCAATCCCCAGCGGTGCAACAAAGGTTAGGATACCAAGCGGAACCCGAATGACATTGAGAGGCCCGAACATTCCGAGGCCCTCGAGGACGCCGCGCAGGCCCGCAGTGATGACCAACAGCGGAATAGCGAAGGCAATCAGGTGAAAGGATGCAATCGTTTCGGAAACGAGGTCCGGCGTGATGCGCAGGGCACTGTATGCCAGCCACGGCGTCATAATGTACACAACTATCAATCCGACAACACCGACGGCAGCCATGATCGTTAGTGCCGTTGAGATCAACGTAGGAAGGCCGCTGAGTTCTCCACGTCCAACAAATGCAGCCACGCGCTGAGTCAGCGCGCGCCCAAGGCCCAGATCAAACAGACCAAAGTAGCCGAGCACCCCCCAAGCAAGCGCAAGGATTCCAAAGCGTTCAGCACCAAGCAAGGTGAGCAGGGACGGTATCGCCACCACAGCCGCCAAGAGTGGCGCAGCTTGACCGGCAAAGTTAAGCAGCGCATTTCGGAGAAAGGCTTGCCCGCTTATCACTTTTCCTGCTGCGTACATCTGGTTACGACGACGCTATTCGTTATTTCCACGGTCACCACAATTTTCCATGGCCGGACACGAGAAATCATTTTTATAGCCCAAGACATTTGCCAACCCAAGGTAAAGCTGACTGATAAGCCAGCCTTTGGTCGTGAGTGTCAAATAACCTTGCTCATTCATCGTTGCCAGCCCTGATCCAAGCATTTCCTTATATCTAAGTCCATAGACCCGACTTGCAGGCTGTCGCTTTTCTAAATCCTCTTGAGATAGCGTCATCGAAGGCGCCTGTGCAAGGTTGATCATGATTCGCACAGAAAAAGATCGTTCGAGAGATATCGGAAAAACAATATTATAGACATTTATATATCCAAAGAAAGCAATGGCGGCACAAAGTGTCAAAAGAGTACGTTCATAGCCATCACTGACCAACCAGAGAATCGCCCTCCCTCCAAGAACTCCAATCAGGAGTGCCACTATTGCTGAAAGAACCAGAAGGTTAGCTCCGAGATAGCCGAAATAGTTGGTTCGATAAGCCAGGGATTGAACTCCGAAATATGCAATAAAGCCAATTGCTAACAATAAGACTAATGCATATATTGACTTTACAATCCGCATTGCTTACCCCTTACTCATGTACGAATAAAATACAACTCTTTCAACTTTCGTCTTATTTGCAAACTGTCATAGTTTTGTCGCCAGGTGGAAACCCGTACCCTTGCAGCGCTCTGACATTGGTCGCATGCCACAGCAATTCGACAGGGAGATCGATGCAATTCCCGCGCATCGAATAGAAGCGCTCAATCAGATCCTTTTGCTGTTCTGTGAAAGGTTCACTCACAGAGAAGCGATCCAGTTGATTGGCAAAGTACTCTCTATATATTACAGAAGCAGGATGATAGTAATGAACATCTTTAACCAAAATATTTGTCGCCTGGAAGGTGTGAAACTGGGCAATCATCATCACTACTACCGACAGTAAACTGAGAGCATTCAATCGACCATTAAGGCCGGGGCCTTCAGCTAATGTAAAAACCATTTTCCACAACCATGCGTAACAAAGTAACAAATAGATGCTAATAAACCCCCCATAGTAATAAGGGCCGAATACTTGATTACCGACAATCACCATCAATAGTGAGTGAAATATAACGCCACCAATAAAACACAGAAAGAAATAAATAAATACGTAACTTTTTGACAAGAGATCTTTTTTCAGCACATATACTGCACAGATTAACATGAAAGCTGAAATGCCAGCATTAACAATAAAGAGCAGTTGCCACCACCCACCAAGCCCTGGGTTTGTTATGAACAGCGCAAACGTATCCTTCGGGAATATGAATATATGCGCAGCGAATGCCTTGGAGAAACGATGCAATAGCAAAATGAGAGTATCTACAGGGGTAGCAGAGTGTGTGATATCTTTCAAAATAAAGTAGTCACCCAACTGCTGATTACCACCCCATATAGCTGCTGAGACAGAGGGGAGAATCCAAAAATAATGCGCTGCTGCGAGCAGGCTCGCAACAACCAGAATTCCTAGCACGCTTGCCGCTTTATCTCGATAGAAAATCAGGAACAAAAGGAAGACTGCGGGTAAAGAAAACCAGCCTCCCTCATCAGACATTATTCCCAGGAATACTACGCATCCAATGACCATCAGGCGCTTCAGTGAAGTCTCACGCTTAATCACATATCTGGAGGCCATATCAAGCACAAGCAACAGAAAGAACTGTGCCAACACTTTACCTGGCCTGAAAAACATTACCGCAGAAGATAGATTTGTTGGCGACAACAAGTACAAGCAGAATGCGAATAACGCTATCAGCCTATCGCCGGTCCAGAGAAAAACAAGGCGGTACATCAGCAGGGGATTGAGAATCAGGGAGAACGCCCAAGTTAGCGACCAGCTCTGTGAATAGCTATACATGCCCTTAGGCAGTGACAAACGAATGTAGGAGTCAAGTACTTGAAAAAGAGATGAAAGCGGACGCGTAAAGCGTGGTGCAAACTCCAGATGCTCATAGTTAAATATCAACTGATACCAAGGTGCATTCGTATGAGTAATGAAGAAATCGATGATCTGAATTTCCGGATGCACCCAACTTATAGCTGGCCCGAGCGAGAGTAGCACTAATATGTATGCAGCGACAGGCAGCATACATGTTCCCAACTTCCATTCTCTAGGTATCATGATTTTGATGGGTTATGGGTCGCCACATACCCCATAGCACTTGCTTTCATTTCTGAGGTCAATTACGATATCTGCCGATTCAAGCACATATTTATCTGGGGACGCTTCCTGGTCCCATTGATAGCGGGTTCTGGAAATTTCCTGTTCCTCTGCAATCATATGAATAATTCCGTACATCAGCCCGGAGTAATTTGTCGCGGTATAGGCGAGGTCGAGCTGGAGGGGGTAATCAACAAACAAGGCGTACCGGCGTGGTAGCACAACCAGTATCTTGATCTTTTCCTTCTTCACAACTTTTGGCAACTGAGCCAATTCTTTCTTAAAAACGTTCAGTTCCGTTGTTGCATTTGCCACGGTCGCGTCAACCATGCTCCGGGCCGAGGCTATCAACATTACCATCACGATGACGATACCAAGCGTAGCGGCATAAGGTCGCGCCAACAACACCCCAACCAGTCGCGCAACCCTTAAATACGCTGCAACAACGATCACCGCGAACATGGCGAACCACGGCGCTTGCACCCGATAAGCAACAAAGCTTTTCGGTGATATCAGGAATGGTGCAATGCAGAGGAGTGCCGCGTATAACATCAGGTGCAGCCGCGCATCTCCTTCGGTAGCACTTTCCAGAACAGATTTTCCTTGATTCCTTTCGGTGGGCAGACATATCCAGATCAGCGCGCCAAGAATGACGATCATGCCATTAATAATCGGGTAGCTGATTTGGTTATTTGCAGGCATCCACGCAAGCAGACCAAATCGGAACAGGTCTGCGACCAATCGAATAGGTGTCTCATTCGACAACAAAGAAAAGGCGTAGGTGTTTGCATCGTAAGTCTTGAACTCTGCGCCCCAAAAACCTTGCATCCAGGGGAAGTAAATGAGCTTGTAAATAACAAAATAAGCCCCGAGCGACACAACACTCAAGGCAAGGATGCGCTTGGAAAAGGTTTTGACCTCCGGTAGTGGTGCAGGACTATAGGCGACGAATAAGAAGAGATAGAAAAGTAGGAAAAATGCTGTCGGTGGGTAATTGAGCATTGCCACTTCCAGCAGCATGAACGCCGCGGCGACCCACAACCAGTTTTTTCGCGACAGCAAAGCCGGAGAACGTACCCACGCCGCATGTGCACAGTGAAAAGCGGTGACCGAGACTGCTATGTTCAACGTGCCAGGAACAAAATTCGCTACCCAGCTGATGTAAAGCTGAAAACTTGGCAACGCGTACGTTGCAATAGACAACGCAACAGCATGAACCCGCGAAACCTGTAGTTGCAGCCGCAAGAAAAGGAACAGAGCGAGCGCTAGCCCAATGGTAAGCACCAAAGTGGCCAGTCGACCGAGGGTGAAATCGGCGACAGTATGGAATAGCGACTGATGAAGATTAAATGCAATCGCATTGACCGGGCGCCCGATATACAGCAAATGCATCGACTCCAGGTGTTTCAGCATGCCCCGCCAGCTTGACGTATCGAATGAATAGTCAAGAACGTCCCGGACACGATAGTCATTATGAAAGCCAAACTCGTGAATCAACGCGGGCCAATAGATAAATAGCAGCACGGCTACGATAACCAATACGGCAAATCCATCCCGCCAGCCAACCGATTGAGTGTTGGTATCGTTTTGAGTGCCGGTCATGGCCACAAGAACATCAAAGTCAGTGCCGATCTATCGACTGGAGGCGGTCGATATTCTTTGCAATCTCATCTTGCGACAGTGGCTGCTTGGAACGGGTATGAATCACCGCTGCTGCCTCCCATGCAGCAACCGCCGCCTTGTATTCGCGCAAATATTCAAGGTACCTTGCGATTTCTGCAGCAGCTTCAGGGTCCCCTTTTGCTATCAATACGGAATAGGCGAATCCATGCGCAACGAGGGATTCTGACACCCACGCCTTTGCTCCAGTCCGCACCTCGCCTGCAAACCGGATGGGATTAAATGCCGAGGCGACGATTGAAACGAAAAGAACCGAGGCAATGACAACCTTGGCTGTATAAATCGCCAGCGACTGAAATACCGAGGCGCTGTTCATATCCGATTTTTCCTCTGTTCTTGATTGTTGATGGTCTACTCTATCAAAATCTCGCGCTGTCCAATTATTGTTCGAAAACCCGCGCAATCTGGAAGATAAATTAGGATAGATGTGGCTGAATAAGGTCCAAGGAGGCTCGCGACCGTTCATGAGAAACTGGCGACGCAGGTAGGTGTATTCGCTCAAAGAGAAGACTCCGATGGGTGGTCAGCCACCATACATCTCGATGGGAGTAACCAGGGAAACACATACAGTGTTATCTGGTTCCCGTCGACAGTTGGAAGCAAGTTGATCTGCCAGTCTTCAGGTACGAGTACCGCCCCGATGCAAAAGCGATCGGACAGTTTTTCCCAGTCGGTGCTTGTGAGACTAGCCCAATGGCGCTTTCCCTGACCTGGGAGCAAATATGGCTTGCCCCTGATCTCCTCTGACGGATTAGCGAAATCTATGCCATATACAGCCTCAAGCATGTCTCGCATACTCGTTACCGTTCCGGGAAGGTAGGCGACAAAGTCTAGGCCGCTCGCACCGGCGATTACCGGTTGATGTCCATGTCGGTGCATTGTCAGGGCCAGGCCTGCGGGGGCCGCTACTAACCCTTTGATGGCCGTGCCGGACAACTGTTGAAAGATCGCAGGAGCACGGCAGTCGTCGATAACCTCGTTTGTGCAATAGGCTTCTGGGGTAGCCATCATGCCGCGCACAACAATCGCAGACCAGACCACGCCGATGATTCCTATAGCTGTGACAATTCGATTGACGGGAGGCGGGGATTCACGCCAGGCACGCACACACGCGAATCGATTCAGTCGCCCTTTCAATTCAGAAAAGTGAATTGCCCCGAAAAATAGAACCAAGAACAAATATCCGGCATGAAACAATTTCCTATCAAATGCCATTATCGGAAGTGACACCGCCAGCGGCAATATGGTTGATGTCCGTGCCGCCATCAGAGCAAGTAGGGCAGGGTAGGCAAGGAGAAAGTGCAAATTGACAAGCCGTCCAGGCATTGCATTGACTACGAGATCGGGAAGATAACGGCCCGCATGGTGAGCGAGTTCGTATAGCACTTGAGCAGCCGCCGCAGTAACGAAGAGCATGATTGTCATGCCTGCAACCCGGATTCGTCCCGCGCGCTTGGCGGCATCAAATAGCATCCAGGCCCCACACATAAAAAGTGAGGTCAAAAATATCGTACGTGGCTTATAGGGCAGACTGCGATGATGCTCCCAGAGATCCATCCACAGTTGTAATAATGCCGGATCGCCGCCGGATGGAATCGATAATCGCTGACGCACAAACCATCCAAAACTTACCGCCGACACTGCGAGCCCGGTAGCAACACCGGCCGCGAGTTGCTTCCGAGACACGCAGAAATAGGTATTGAGTAATCCGCCGGCAGCAAGAATGATGGCTATCGTCCAACCACCCCAGACGGAATGAACCGACGGCAGAATCCCGGCAACGACTCCTGCAGCAAAGGGACGGCCGTTACCCAACAAGCCGATCGACAGAACACATGCAGCAAGTCCGAGTTGGCCATAGCTGTGACTGGCGAAGAACAGGATCGGATAGTCAGACCACACCAGCCAGAAGTTGCTGAACATGATCAGTAGAGGCGAGGTCACCGCCAAAACGATACTTTCGGTCAAGGCAAGGGTAACCAGTGCCAATCCCGTGAACATCACGGCACCCAAGAGCGCGTTGAACGTATTCGCCACTGCCGCCTGGTCACCCCCGAGTGCGAGGGGAATCGAGAGTATCTGGTGAATGAAGGTCCAGACGTTGTGGAAGTAAATCCCCTGAATGCTACCCGGCGGGTATTTGATCATCCCCGAAAGCACCAACGCGCCATCGATCGCCCGTGGCTCTGGCATCAGGCCCCAACCGATGACGCCCCCGATAACAATGGAGACGCCAATAGACAAGCGGAAAGCGTCGGCCCGCACCGTGTCTCGCCTACCCCAGTAATGTACGATGCTTGTCATGCCTAGTTTTCACGGAAACCACGCACCACTTTTTGACAAATCAGCCAACCTCTACTGCGTCAGGGAATTCGTCTGTTGTCAAACGAATACACTTTGCTGATGATGTAATCTGGGCGCTCGCGAGAGTTTAGAAAAATGATATTTACATACAATCCCATGATCCCGATCATGAACAGATTCATGCCTCCGAGCAGAAGGACTGCCGCCATAACTGCGGACAGGCCCGGGACTGAGACACCCATGAGTTTCTGCACCAAGACTACCCCAATGTAAAGAATCGAGGCCAAAGAAATCAGGAACCCGATGAGCAGGCTGGCTTTAAGCGGGGTATCTGAAAATGAAATGATGGCAGAATCAAGCGCATACTTGATCACCCTTGTACTGAAAGCAGGCCGCTTAGTGTTTTCACGACCGTCATGTCGTTCGGCACGATGATAAAAGACCTGTGACTGTTTAAATCCAATCCATGAAACGAGGCCCCGCAGATAAGGTTTCTTTTCCTTGATCTGAAGTAATTCAGTTACGACCCGACGTGACAAGAGCTTGAAGTCACCCGAGTTCAACGGGAATTTGATCTCGGATGTCCAATTGATAAACTTGTACCCAAGATGGGTGATCAGCAGCTTGAGTGGATGCTCTCCTGCACGACTCAAGCGAGTCGTGTAAACCACCTCCACATCCGGATCGGCATGCCACTTCTCGATTAATTCTGGTATGACCTCGGGCGGATCCTGCAAGTCGGCATCCAAATAAACAACTAGATCACCTTTTGAAATTTGCATGCCTGCCAGTACGCACTCGGAAACTCCGAAGTTATTCGACATATCGACCACGACAAGGTCCTGCCCTGTCGCAAGTTCCGCTTTCAATATCTCTAGCGAGTTATCGTTCGAGGCATCATTCACGAATATCAGTTCATAACCACTGATGGTGATGCGCTCGATTTCCCCGCGCATGACATTCCGCAGGCGACTGACCAGTTCGTTGAGTATTGTTGCCTCGTTGTAGAACGAGAGGACTACCGAAACAAGTGGCAGAGGTTTGCGTATAAGTTCACTCACGATTTTCTCCATAAACCTCTTCCATATTTTCCCCGGCCTTACGCTTGACGAGTAACCAGACCCCCACCGCCAGTCCTGCCACTAACAAAAGTACGCCAGAAGCCATCCATACCTTGATCAGCAATGCACTTCTCGCTGCGCCCCCCAAGGTCACCAATGCCAACTGCAGCGGAAGCATCGCAATCAGAGCACTAACCAGGAAACGCGACAGCGATATTTTTGACATACCGAATACATAACCCAGGGTTGCGGACGGCATTGCCGGATTCAAGAATGTCAACGCCACAATCTTCCAGTCATGACGGGAAGTAAAGGCAAGCAGCCTACGCACCGGAGAATGCTCGATTTCAGACAGCAGATTCGCTGGGCGGAAAAAACGACCAATTAGAAAAGTTATCGCCGTAGCCACTAATGCCGCAGTAATCGATAAGGGTAAAGCCTCTTCCAACGGCCACAGCAATCCAGCAATAAAGGTGAAGGGGGAGCATGGCAAAAACAAGACTGCAGCCAAAATGTGTGCAAACACGAAAGCCAACGGCGCAATACTGGGATAAAGACGCAGCAAAACTTCCAGGTCGGCGAATGTGAGTTGCCCGCGACTGAACACCCACCACCCAACACCACTTGAGGCAACGAGAACGCTCAAGAAAACCACTCTTGAAATTCTGGTCTGCCTCAATAACATGAAATTGCCTTTCTTAAACAGGAACAATCAGACGTTTCCGTAACGTGTATTACGGATCATCCTGTAGCCCTTGATCAGCTCGCCGATACCGCGATCCAGAGAGAACTCCGGTTTGAAACCGGTGGCTTCGATCTTGTCGTTCGAGACGATGTAGTTCCGCTGATCCGGATCTTTGCCAACTGGTGCATCGAGATAAGTGAAATCGGGCAACTGCTTGTGAATTCGCTCGCAGAGTTCCTTCTTGGAGACGTTGGCATCGGACAAACCGACGTTGTATATCTGGCCCTTCATCTTGTCGTAATTGTTGATCGCATGCTGGAAGGCACGGGAAACGTCACGAACGTGAACATAGTTGCGCTTGAACTGGCTTTCGAAAAGCACGACAAAACGGTCATAGACGGCACGATAGGTGAAGTCGTTAACCAGCAGGTCGATACGCATGCGCGGCGACATGCCAAACACGGTGGCGAGCCGGAAGCTAATGGCATTCTCGCGCTGCATCAACTCTTTTTCGATTCCTACTTTTTCGATTGCGTACTGGGAAATCGGACGGAGGGGGGATTCTTCGGTACAGAAATTATTTTCGTCGCCCGTGCCGTAGGCGCTGTTGGTGGTCGGCATCAGCACGATCTGCTGCTTCGACAGCAGCTTCAACATCAGGGTGATGGCGTCGTGGTTGGTGGAAGTGGCTCCAATCGGATCAAGACTGCACAAGGGGGCACCAACCAGTGCGGCCAGCGGAATGACGATGTCTGCCCCTTTAAGCAGCGGTGCCATCGTGGCCTCGGTGCGGATATCACCTTTCACGACATTGAAGTTGGGATGGTACGCACAGTGGTTCAAGCTGGTCTGCTTGAACATAAAGTTGTCAAGCACGGTCACCTTGTGACCGGCAGCCAGCAGGTCAGGCACCATGATCGAACCGAGGTAACCGGCACCGCCGGTGACGAGGATGTTGTAAGCCATGATGATGTCTCCTTTTATGAATGGATTGTGATTAATTGAAGATTGCTTTCTCGACGCACTCGCACAAAGAGTGAGCAAGCACGATGTGGACTTCCTGGATTGTTGCCGTAGTCTTGCCCGGCGCGATGATGCAATGGTCTGCCAAGGCCTTGGCAGGCCCACCGTCATGGCCAGTAAAGACGATGGTGGGGATATTCCGTTCGCGACAAACCTGGAGTGCGCGCAGTATGTTGGGCGAACGACCGGAGGTGGTAATGCCAAGAAAAATGTCGCTGACCGTCATCTTGCCGGCTACCTGGCGGGCAAACAACTCGTCGTAACCGTAATCGTTGCCGATGGCGGTAAGAATGGACGAGTCGACCGTCAGCGCCTCGGCTGGCAGGGGCGCACGGTCGCGCGCCAGTTTGCTGACAAACTCAGCCGCCAAATGTTGCGCATCGGCGGCCGAACCGCCGTTACCGGCGATGTACAGACGTCCGCCCGCTTTGTAACGTCGGACCACCTCATCGGCGGCGCGCTCGAAATTAGCGAGTTGCTCTGCATCCTCCATGAACTCGTGTTTCGCGGCGATGGAAGCTTGCAGGTTTGAATTGAGAATCGTGGTAGCGGTCATGGTGTATCAAGCAGCGAGTAGTTCGCCGGCACGGTGAAAATCTTGTGGAATGCCAATATCGATGAAACGGCCGGGGCATTCCAGGCCAAACAATCGGCTGCCTTTGGCCTGCAAACTGGTCAGAATGTCGTCTTCGAGCGAGGCTTTGTTGCCCGCCGCATATCCACTGGCAGAGATGGTTCGTGGTTCGACGAGGTAAACCCCGCCATTGGCGAGTAGCCCTGGCTTGCCTGCCGTACCGGAACGCAGGGATTCGATACGCCCATCCTGCGCTACCTGCATGCCCATGTAGCGCCCCGACTCGACGGTACGGAAGAGGGAAAATGTCCAATCGGATTCATTGCGGCGATGGAAATCCGTCAGCTCTGCCAAGGGAACCTCAAAGAAGGTATCACCGTTCAACACCAGAAAGGGGCGATCCGACGGCAGTGCGGCGGACGCCAGCAGCAGCCCTCCGCCAGTACCCAGCGGCTCTTCTTCAACCGCATAGCGTATTGCAGCGTTGCGGTAAGCAATGCCGAAATGGCCGATGATGTCCTGTCGCCGGTAACCCACTGACAAGGCAAACTCACTGATTCCCTGAGCTATCCAGTAGTCGAGTTGGTGCTCCAGAAATGGACGGCCGTTGATCGGAGCCATCGGCTTGGGCAGGTCAGGCACGGTGCTACGCAGGCGCGTACCCAAGCCGCCTGCCAGGACGATTGCCGAAGTCACGCCGGTATCAGGCATCTGAAAAGTCAGGCGACCGAATTCAGGATGCGGCAGAGTTCGTCCACTTCTTCATCCTTCAGATCCGGGAAATTGCCGATGTAGAAACCATAGAAATGGATGTGCTCGGTTTCCGGGAACTGCGTGTGATAGTCCGCAGGCACAATGCCCTTCAGATAAGGCTGGCGTAGCTGATTGCCGCCACCGGCGCTGCCGCGACGGAATTCGACGCCAGAATCACGCATCTTTTGCATCAGGCGCTGGACCAATTCATTGTCCGCTTCCTTGAGGATCAGGTTGAAGGCATAGTTGCTGGAACCTTCGAGCTTGAAGTCGGTACGGTATTTGTTGGCGTCGATCTTGCTCAAAAAGCGCTTGAGGTTGTGGGTCCGGCGCTCGCAGTTGTAATCGAGACGCTTCAGTTGACTGCGCCCCATGATGCCGCCGATCTCGGTATTACGCATGTTGTAGGCTGCGTAAGCGAAGATGAATTCCGGGTTCAATTCCGGGTTCTGCTCACGGTAATCCGCCTTGAGTTGATCGTTGTTGGATTCACGCACCATGCCATGGGAACGCAGCATGCGGGCTTGCTGATAGACCGTCTCGTCGTTGGTGCAGACCATGCCACCCTCGATGGTGCTCATGTGATGGGCATAGTAGAAGGAGAAGTTCGACATCCAGCCGATGCTGCCAACCTTGACGCCGTTATGTGTAGCGCCATGCGACTCGCAGACATCTTCGATCAACGGGATATTACGGCGCTTCAGTTCATCGATAAGTTCGTCAGTCAGCGCATCGAAGCCCTGGATATGGCTGAGAAAGACCGCCCGGGTCTTGTCGGTCAGCTTCGCGATGATCTGTTTGCTGTCCGTGCCCAGCGTGCGCGGGTCGATATCGACGAAGACCGGGGTAAAACCATTCTGCAAGACCGAGGATACGTCGGAAATCCAGGTCAGCGGCGGCACTATGACTTCGCCACCTTCGGGATGACGAATTTTCAGGATGGCCATCGACAAAAGATTGGCCGAAGCGCCGGAGTTCACGAATACGCTGTATTTGACCCCAAGCCATTGCGACCACTCGGATTCGAAAGCACGCACATTGGCGGCATGGGTCAGAATCGGGTCATCCTGCTTGAGGTGTTCGATGACAGCATCGAGATCTTCGCGCGCGATGTTGTTGCGCATCAATGGAAATTTCATGACTACTCCGAGAAGAAAAAATCAAACGACCAAGCCGGCAGCAAAGTTGCGCACTTTGGCTAACACGGCTTGCGGACCGATACCGACCTGCTCATGCAGTTCGGCGCGGGTTCCTAGTTCAAAACGATAGCCACCGCCAACACCGATGTTCAGTAGCTTGCCAGACAACCCGCGACACGCCATGAAGTCGAACAGCATGGCATCCATGCCGCCACGACCGGGGAATCCCTCCTCGAGTGAGACGATGCCCGCATAGGGTGCCAATTCCGCCTGCAAACGGTCGCCATTGCAATGGTTGAGCTCGATGATGTCGATCACGCCAACATCGACAGCTTCCGTCGCAAGCAGTTGGGCTACCTTGATCGCCGTATGCAGCATGTAGCCCGTAGCCAACAAGACAATTGACTGGCCGCGGCGATGGACATGAAAACCGAGCGAAGCATCAGGCGCACCTGAAGTGTAGATGACAGGCAAGACCTGGGCATCGAAGCGCAGGTATTTAGGCCCGGAAACTTCAATGCAACGGTCGAACAAGGCGGCTGCGGATACATGATCCGCCGGCGAAAGCACCCGCATGTTGGGCATGGCGCGCATCAGGGTGATGTCTTCATAACATTGATGGGTTGGACCGGAGACGACATAGCTGTAGCCCGCGCCGACACCAATCAGGTTGACATTCATCGGGCGCACTTCGGAAAGCAAGGCAAGGCTGACCCGAACCTGCTCGTAGCAGCGCATGGTGATGAAGGGGGCAATGGCATAGGCGAAGACGGTATAGCCTTCGAGCGCAAGACCGGCCGACACGTTGATGAGATTCTGCTCGGCGATGCCGACATTGACGAAGCGGCCGGGGAAATCCGCACGGATCTTGTCCAGCACCGGAGAACCGAAGTCGGCACAGGTGAAAAATATTTTCTCGTCAGCAGCCATGGCACGCCAAATGCGGTCGAGCATGGCATCGCGCATCGCCAGCGGTTTTATCGGGGAGGCATTCATGGTTGCTGCTCCAGCAAGCTGTCAATCAACTCGGGCTTGGGATTCATGATGTGCGACAGGGGTGCATTTTCCAGGCCGGGAACGCCATGTCCTTTCAGGGTGCGGGCGATAAGCGCCTTGGGCCTGCACTCAGCCTGGTCTTTTTGACGCAACAAGGCCGACTGGACCGCCATGACATCGTGACCATCGACCTCGAGACAATCCCAACCAAAGGCGGACAGCCGCGCCGCGAGGGGGCCATGCGACACGATATCATCGGTGTAGCCCAGCATGCTGATGCGGTTATCGTCAACGATCAAGTGAAGATTGTCGAGCTTGTGTTGGTTGGCGAACATGATGGCTTCCCAATTTGCACCTTCGTGCAATTCGCCATCTCCCGCCACGACAAAGACGTTGTGGTCACTGCCCTTGCGCTTGAGCCCCAAGGCAACGCCCGCCGCCACGCCCAGGCCATGCCCCAGCGAGCCATTGACGGTCTCATACCCCGGAATGACCGGATCAGGTATGCCGCCGAGGAAACTGCCCGCCTCGCAGACGTGTTGGAGTTCTTCCATCGGGAAAAAACCAAGATCGGCGAGAATCGGATACATGCAAATCGAGCCATGCCCCTTGCTGATGATGCAGCGATCGCGCGATTCCGCACGTGGGTTGGCTGGATCGAAACGTACCACCCCACCATAATACAAAGCCACGAAGATTTCGATCGAGGACAATGAAGAGGCCAGGCGGGTTTCCGGCGCGCGGCGGTGCACTGCCAAAGTTTCACGCCAGACCCAGTGGGCTTTTTGGCGCAGATCGACCAGATCACTTTTCATCGGCAGTTCCCTCTATGGCGAGTTGATCGAGATACCAGCGGTAGGTAGAACGGAGTCCTTCCGTGAAGTCGATCTTAGGCTTCCAGCCAAAAGCCAGCAATCGGCTGCTGTCGAGCAACTTGCGCGGAGCACCATCCGGCTTGCTGGTATCCCACTCGATCTTTCCGGTATATCCGACAACGCCGGCAACAGTTTCAGCCAGTTCGCGAATCGAAACATCCTTGCCCGTCCCAAGGTTGAGCGGAAACTGCAGTTGCGTGACATCCCCCTCGAGCAAGGCAACACAAGCATCGGCAATATCATCGGCGTGAATGAATTCGCGACGCGGAGTGCCACTGCCCCACAGCACGACCGACGACGCACCGGCCTCTTTGGCCTCATGAAAACGTCGAATCAGTGCCGACAAGACATGGCCGGACTTGAGGTCGAAGTTGTCGTTAGGGCCGAACGCACTGTTGGGTATCACCGGAATGAAACGCTTTTCCCCATACTGCTGGTTGTAGGCGAGGCACATCTGCATGCCGGCCAGTTTGGAAACTGCATAGGCAAGACTGGTCGGCTCCGGATACCCGGAAAACAGCGCTGTCTCGGCCATCGGCTGGGGACATGCGCGCGGATACATGCACGAGGATGCGAAAAGAATCAGTTTCTTTACCCCGGCACGGTGTGCTGCCCGCAAGACATTCAACTGAATGGCCAGGTTGGTGTTCATGAAATCGGCCGGGAAGGTCTGGTTCTCGACGATACCGCCGACGCGCCCGGCCGCCAGCACGACATATTCAGGAAGAGTGCTATCAAAAAATCGATCGACCGCCAAGGTGTCGGTCAGTTCAAGTTCGCTATGAGGCACGGCAGTCACGTTGGTAAAACCACCCTGAGCCAAGCGGTGCATGACTGCGGAACCGATCAGCCCGGTATGGCCCGCAACGTAAATACGAGATGCTTTGTCCATCATCTAGAGTCCGTTGGGTTGATAAAGAACCACGCGGCTTCCGGAATCATCGAAATCGAAAGGAACATGGATCAGCTTATGCAGTCGCTCGCGGATGGCTGCCTGCTTTTCGGGTTTTGCGAACAACAGCAGGAAACCGCCGCCACCGGCACCAAGAATCTTGCCGCCAATTGCCCCCGCCTCCATGGCTGCCGCATAAATCTGGTCGATCTCGGGTGTAGACACGCGATCCGACAGGCTGCGTTTGTATTGCCAACTGGCATCAAGCAATTTGCCGAACGATTCGATCGGCTCGCGCAGGTCCTGCAAGAGTGCGATGGCTTCGTCGACCATTGCGCGCATAAGCTTCAGTTCTTTTTCGCGGTTCTTGAGGTTGTCGATCTTCGATTTGGCGACCTCGGAAGCAATCCGGGAAAACCCGGTAAAGCAAAGCATCAGGTGATCGCGAAGTTCCTCGCGGCGATGGCCGGGCAATATCACCGGTGCCACATCGAAGCTGTCGTTGCAGTGAAACTCGATACGATTGAAGCCACCAAAGGCTGCGGAAACCTGATCCTGCGAGCCGACATTTTCACCAATCACATTCTGCTCAACGTGGATTGCGTCCCTCGCCAAGCCATCCTTGCTGGCCATCTGGCCATTCAAGCCCTTCAGCGCGTTCAGCAACCCCACGGTGAACGATGAACTTGAGCCCAGGCCAGAGCGTGCCGGGAGATCGCCATCGTGATGAATCTCGAGTCCCTCTTCAATTTTCGACCAGTTGAGGACAGCCTTTACTGCCGGATGCTGAATTTCGTCATTGTGATTGACGTTCTCGATATGCGAATAGACGATGCGATGCTTGTGGTCGAAAAACGGCGGCAAACGACGGCAGGTGATGTAGCAATACTTGTCGATCGTCGTTGCCAGAACAGCACCACCATGCTCGCGAAACCAGCCCGGGTAATCGGTGCCGCCACCAAAAAAAGAAATCCGGAAGGGGGTGCGGGTAATAATCACTACTTAATCTCCCAGCAGCTTGCGCTTCAAGCGAATACTCGCCATATCCTCGATGTTCTTGCGCTCCTGCGAACCGAATTTGCGCTCGACCAGCTCAAGGTAAGCAGGATTAGTAAAATATTTCTGCCATGCCTCGTCGCGAAACTTGAGCACCTCGGCCGAGCTTAAATATTTTGTTGGAAGCGGTTCGCTCTCGTATGAGAGGAAGGCATAACCCTCGTAGGAATCCGGCAGCTTCCAGCCATTTTTTTTAGCAATGTGATACATGGGGCTACCAGGCAAGGCTTGACAGGGATACATGTTAAGGAAACACTGAATAAGTGTTGATTGGAGTGAACGATTTCATTGTCATGCTGTCAGACCTTGAGGATTTCAAA
>JACDZJ010000034.1_pt1 | contig 69390 bp, 60 predicted proteins | sample 7365721 | NCBI WGS metagenome assembly JACDZJ01 (sample SAMN15143480, study PRJNA637477) | pond metagenome | biome: freshwater wetland ecosystem [ENVO:00000243]; feature: pond [ENVO:00000033]; material: pond water [ENVO:00002228]; isolation source: pond water containing pink berries ... | reverse complement strand
TGCAGGTCATAGACTTACAACGGCTTTACCATACTTGGCGGAGTGGACGGGACTCGAACCCGCGACCCCCGGCGTGACAGGCCGGTATTCTAACCAACTGAACTACCACTCCGCGTTTGGCCCCATCCCAAGATGAGGCGCTGAATTTTAGCAAAATTCTCCCGAAGGGCAAGGGCCAGCATGATTCTTTTGACAGAAAAGTCGGTTCTGGCAGGACGGCAGAGATAGGTGTTCAGGACTTGGCCGGCCGTTTTGAAAGCTTGCGCTGCAAGGTACGGCGATGCATCCTAAGCACCCGCGCGGTCGCGGAAATGTTGCCATCGTTTTCCAGCAGCACACGCTGGATGTGTTCCCACTCCAAGCGGCCGATGGATAGTGGAATGGCCGGTACGGGCATCGCTTCGGCACTTGCCGGCGTGTCCGCCGCAAACGTTGCCACGATGGCCTCGACCTCGACCGGCTTGGCGAAATACTGCGTTGCACCAAGCTTGATCGCCTCGACGGCAGTGGCGATGCTGGCGTAGCCGGTCAGGATGACAATGCGGCATTGGGGGGCGATGTCGAGCAGCGGCTGGACCAGGCTTAGCCCGGAGGCACTGCCGAGATTGAGGTCGAGGACAGCCGCCGCCGGTGGAGCGGCATGGGCTGCCGCGAGCGCAGCCGGAGCGTCGAGCGCGCTCGCCACCTCATAACCACGACGACGCAAGGCGCGGCTTAACACCGCATTGAAGGTTTCGTCGTCGTCGATTACCAGCACGGAGCCGGTCATGTCCATTGTTTCGGTTCCTTCGTCTGTATGGATTCCAGCGGGAGTTCGATCATGGTCAGCGCCCCTGCGGCGGCATTCGCCAAACAGAAGCGCCCACCCATGCGCTCAACGACCGTGCGCGTCAACCACAAGCCGATACCTGCACCCTGACCAGTCCCAGAAACGGGTTCGGTACCGGCATTGTGCAGGATTTCTTCGGGAAAGCCCGGCCCATCGTCATGGACGCCGATGACGAGACTTGTTGCATTCCAGGACAGCGCCAGCCGGATAGCCTGCGGATTGACCTGGGCGGCATTGGTGAGCAGGTTGCTAACAGCCTGCTCCAGAGCCGCGCCGGGAGCAATCCGCGGCGCATCGCCGCTGCTCTCCGCGAAGAAACGACAGTCAGCCTGCGGCCAGAAACTGCGCCAGCGCGCCAGCACCCCCTGTAGCCATATATCGGCAAGAAGGTCAGCTGCCTCGGCGGCTCGCTCACTACCGGCGCGGCGGGTCAGGCCGCCCAGTATCTCCTTGCACAAGGCGATCTGCCGCCGCAACAGATTGAGATCGGCACGGGTATCGGGCAACAACTTTGCATCCTGAGACAGATCTTCCGCCAGCACGGACATCGTCGCAAGCGGGGTACCCAGTTCGTGCGCTGCCCCGGCTGCCAGTTGCCCGAGCGCGACGACCTGCGCGTCGCGCAGGCGCTCTTCACGAGCCGCTGCCAGTTCCGCGTCACGCGTTCGCATCGAGGTCATGATGCGGCTGATGAACCAGGCCACCAGCACCGCCGAAACGACAAAGGTCAGCCACATCCCTCCCAGATGAAGGCGGGTCGCGCGCGCCGCGTCGGCGATCGGCAAGGGCAACGAATACAGTATCAGGAAGGAATACACGGCCACTGCCAGCGCGGCGATACCTGCTGCCATGAGTTCCGGCAGGGCGAGCGCGGCCACGGCCACCGGCAGAAGGAGCAGGGATACCAGCGGGTTGGCCACACCGCCGGTCAAATAGAACAACACGCCCATCCCCACCAGATCGACACATAACTGGCCGACGAGTTCGCGCACCGACAGTTCCTCGCTTCCGCCACGCCAATGAGCAAACGCGTTGAAACCTGCCAGCAGCAGCAACACCGGCAACAGCAGCGGCAGCGGCAGTGAGATGTCGAGAAAAGTCGGCGCTGACAGGACGGCGCATGCCAGTCCGCCGACCAGCCACCAGCGCATCAGGGTCAGACGATTGCGGGTAGTCAGCAGTGGCTTCATCGCATGAAAATCTAGAGCCGTATCTGTGTGCCGAGCTCGATCACGCGATTGATCGGGATCTTGAAATAGGTAGTCGCCGCCTCGGCATTGCGGAACATGAAAGTAAACAGCAACTGCCGCCAGTGTGGCATGTGCCCACCTTTGCTGCGCGGCACGATCGTTTCCCGGCCGAGGAAGAACGAGGTTTCCATCAGTTCGTAACGCAGGCCCCAGGGTGAACACTGGGAAAGTGCAACCGGGATATTCGGCTCATCCTTGAAGCCGTAGCGCACCACCACCTGGAAGAAACCCTCGGGCAGTTGTTTCACTGCCACCCGCTCAGTATCGGGCACGAAGGGCACGTCTTCGACCCGCACGTTGAGCAGCACTATCGTTTCATGCAGCACCTTGTTGTGCAGCAGGTTATGCAGCATCGCGCGCGGCACGCCATCGGGGTTGGTCGTCATGAAGATACTCGTCCCCTCGACGCGGTGCGGGCTGCCATAGTCCAGACTCTGGATGAAAGCACCGAGCGGCATCGAATCCTGGTGCAGTTTTTCATTGAGCACTGCTCGCCCGCGCTTCCAGGTGGCCAGCAGGGTAAAGATGATGCCGCCCATGACCAGCGGGAACCAGCCGCCATCGAGCACCTTGATGATGTTGGCGGAGAAGAAAGCGATGTCTACACTGACGAAAAAGGCCAGGAAGAGGATCGCCTTACCCCACGACCACCCCCACAGCGCGCGCACGACGATAAAGGCCAGCAGCGTGTCGATCATCATCGTCAGGGTGACCGCGATGCCATAGGCCGAGGCCAGGTTGGACGAGGTACGGAACAGCAGTACCAAGGCGACGACGGCGATCAGCAACAGCCAGTTGATGGTAGCCAGATAGATCTGGCCCTTTTCCTGCGCCGAGGTAAAGGTGATGCGGATGCGCGGCACATAGCCGAGCTGGATGGCCTGGCTGGTGAGGGAAAAGGCCCCGGAAATGACCGCCTGCGAGGCGATAATGGTGGCGATGGTCGCCAATCCGACGAGGGGATAAAGCAAGGCCTCCGGCGCCGACATGAAAAAGGGATTGCGGATTGCTTCGGGATGGTCAAGCAGCAGGGCGCCCTGCCCCAGGTAATTGAGGTAAAGCGCCGGGAAGACAAAATAGAACCAGGCGCGCTTGATCGGTCGCCAGCCGAAATGCCCCATGTCGGCATATAGCGCCTCGCCACCGGTAATCGCCAGGACGACAGCACCGAGGGCCAGGAAGGCCAACAGGGGCTTGGCTGCGAAGAAGTGAACCGCGTATTCGGGATTGATCGCGACGAGTACCCCGACATGCTTGGTAATGTTCCAGATCCCGATCACAGCCAGCGTGGCGAACCAGAACAACATCACCGGGCCGAACAGCGCCGCCACGCTCGCCGTGCCCTTGCGCTGGAAGAGGAACAACCCGATCAGGATGCCAATGGCAATCGGTACGACATAAGGCTTGAAGGCCGGCGTCGCGACCTCCAGCCCTTCGACGGCCGAAAGCACGGACAGCGCGGGCGTGATCACGGCATCGCCGTAAAACAGCGCCGCACCGAAAATGCCGAGCGCCGACAGCAGCCAGAGCAGGCGGGGATTCGATTGCGTCACGCGCATCGCCAGCGAGGTCAGCGCCATGATGCCGCCCTCGCCCTTGTTGTCGGCGCGCATGATGAACATCACGTACTTGAGCGAGACCGTGATGGTCAAAGCCCAGAACACCAGCGAAAGAATGCCCAGGACATTATCGGGCGTGACGGGCACCGGGTGATGCGTGCCGCCGAAGACTTCACGCATCGTGTAGAGCGGACTGGTGCCGATGTCGCCGAACACCACTCCCATGGTGGCCACCGCCGTGGCCGTATTTTTCTGCATCGGGTCGATGGTGCCGATGATGCTAGATCCGTTGCTCCACCCAGGCGGCAACGGAAGACAGCGCCGCAGGCAGATGCTCGGGTTGTGTACCACCGGCCTGGGCCATGTCGGGTCGACCGCCCCCTTTGCCGCCGATCTGTTGGGCGACGCTGTTGACCAGTTCGCCGGCCTTGACTTTGGCGGTGAGATCGTTAGTCACGCCGGCGATCAGGCTCACCTTGCCATCGGCGACACTGGCCAGCACGATGGCGGCGGACTTGAGTTTGTCCTTGAGCTTGTCCATGGTGTCGCGCAGGGTGGTCACATCCGCGCCTTCAAGCAAGGTGGCCAGGATTTTCACCCCCTTGATGTCGACGGCGCAGGCCAGCAGATCGTCGCCCTGGGCAGAGGCCAGCTTGCCCTTGCTGCCGGCCAGTTCGCGTTCCAGGCGCTTCACCTGGTCGAGCAGGGCATGGACCCGGGCGGGGGCTTCCGCGCGAACCACCTTGAGCGTGCCGGCGATGCCGCCCAGAGTCTGCTCCATACCCTGCACATAGGCCAAGGCGTTGTCGCCGGTCAGCGCCTCGACCCGCCGCACGCCGGCCGCGACGCCGCCTTCGGCAACCAGGGTAAAGAAGCCGATGTCGCCGGTCCGGGCGACGTGCGTACCGCCGCACAATTCCTTGGACGAGCCGATGGAGAGCACGCGCACCTCGTCGCCGTACTTCTCACCGAACAGCATCATCGCGCTGGTCTTCTGCGCCTCGGCCAGCGGCATCACCCTGGCCTCCGTCGCCACGTTGGCGAGAATTTCGGCATTGACGAGGGTTTCGACGCGGCGAATCTGCTCGTTGGTCAGCGGCTGGTTGTGTACGAAGTCAAAGCGGATCTTGTCCGGGGCGACCTGCGAGCCTTTCTGCTGCACGTGGTCACCAAGCACTTCGCGCAAGGCCTTGTGCATCAGATGGGTGGCGGAGTGATTGCGCATAATGCGACTGCGGGCCTGGATGTCGACTTTTGCCGTGACGCCATTACCGACTTTTATGGTTCCGGTTTTCACCACGCCATGATGGCCGAACACGCTGGCCTGAATCTTTTGCGTATCTTCCACAGCAAAAATGCCATGCACCGATTGCAGCGCGCCACGGTCGCCGACCTGACCACCCGACTCGGCGTAAAACGGCGTGTCGTCGAGTACCACGACGCCCTGCTCGCCCTCGGCCAGTTCATTGACCGGTGCACCCTCCTTGTAGAGCGCCAGCACATTGGCCTTGGTTTCGAGCGTCGCATAGCCGTGAAAACTCGTCGCCGGGCCAGCGTATTCGAGGTTCGCGGCCATCTTGAACTTGCCAGCCGCGCGCGCCTGATCTTTCTGGCGCGCCATGGCGGCGTTAAAGGCCGTCGCGTCAACTGTCACGCCGCGCTCGCGGCAGATGTCGGCAGTGAGATCAAGCGGAAAGCCGTAGGTATCGTGCAGCTTGAAGGCGGTGTCGCCATTGAATATCTTGCTGTCGGTCCGCGCCATCTCGGCAAGATCGGCTTCGAGGATGGCCATGCCATGCTCGATGGTGGTGAAGAATCGCTCCTCTTCCTGCTTGAGCATGTCCATGACCTTGCTCTGGGCCTGGGCCAGTTCGGGATAGGCCACCCCCATCTCGGTCACCAGATCCGGCACCAGCCGATGGAAGAACGGGGCGCGCACACCAAGCTTCCAGCCATGACGGATGGCGCGGCGGATGATGCGGCGCAGGACGAAACCGCGCCCCTCGTTGCTGGGAATCACGCCGTCGGCGAGCAGGAACGAACAGGCGCGGATGTGGTCGGCCAGCACGCGCAGACTGGGGAACAGCAGGTCGTTGGTGCCGGTGGCGCGTGCAGCCGCCTTGACCAGTACTTCCATCAGATCGATCTCGTAGTTGCTATGCACGTGCTGCAGGACGGCAGCGATGCGCTCCAGCCCCATGCCGGTATCGACCGAGGGCTTGGGCAGCGGGTGCATGACGCCGTGCTCGTCACGGTTGAACTGCATGAAGACGTTGTTCCAGATCTCGATGTAGCGGTCGCCGTCTTCCTCGGGCGAGCCGGGTGGGCCGCCGGAAATCTCCGGGCCGTGGTCGTAGAAGATCTCGGTGCAGGGTCCGCAAGGGCCGGTATCGCCCATCATCCAGAAGTTGTCGGACGCATAGCGCGCACCCTTGTTGTCGCCGATGCGGATGACGCGCTCGACCGGTACGCCGATCTCTTTCGTCCAGATGTCGTAGGCCTCGTCATCCTCGGCATACACCGTGACCCATAGCTTGTCGGCCGGCAGTTTGTAGACATCAACCAGCAGCTCCCAGGCGTACTTGATCGCGTCCTGCTTGAAGTAGTCGCCGAAGCTGAAATTGCCGAGCATCTCGAAGAAGGTGTGGTGACGCGCGGTGTAGCCGACGTTTTCGAGGTCGTTGTGCTTGCCGCCAGCGCGCACGCATTTCTGCGAAGTGGTGGCGCGCGAGTAGGGGCGCTTGTCAAAGCCGAGAAACACGTCCTTGAACTGGTTCATCCCCGCGTTGGTGAACAGCAGCGTCGGATCATCGAAGGGCACCAGCGAACTGGACGCCACGATCTGGTGGCCCTTGGATTCGAAGAACTTGAGGAATTTCTCTCTGATTTCAGTGCTTTTCATGACGTGGCTCGACAATGCTCGGGGTGCGGGAATTCTACGCGAAGGCCGGCAGCAGCAAGTCGGGACGATCGGTAAACACTCCGGCACACCCCAGCGCAAACAGATGGTCGGCTGTGGAACGTTCATTCACCGTGTAACAGACCCAGGGCCGACCGGCCAGTGCTGCCGCCACGGCAGGATCGACCAGATCAGCATCAAGATGTACCGCCACTGGGCAGAGGCGTGCGCGGGCATCCTGCCAATCCGCTGGCAAGGCATCGCAGAGCAAGGCGAAGGGGGCATCCGGCAAATGACGCCGTGCCGCCAGCGCCGACTTTTCGCTGAAAGATGAAATGACGCCCCGGCCGTCCCAGTGCGCCGCTAGCCAGGCAGCTACGCCAGCGCCGGTTTCTTCCTCGTGCCCGGCCGCCGGTTTGAGTTCGATATTCGCCCACAGCCCGAGGCGTCGGCAGGTGGCGATCGCATCGGCGAGCGTCGGCACGGCGGGATCGCCGGCGCGAATGTCGGCAAAGTTCCGCTCGGCCACCCGCCCCGTGCAGCACGTGGTCCGGTCGAGCGTCTCGTCATGCATCAGGATCGGCACGCCATCGGCGGTCAACATGACATCGAACTCGACCGCCATGCAACCCAGCCGGGCAGCCACCTCCAGGCCGGCCAGCGAGTTCTCCATTGCCAGTGCCCCGCCACACCGATGCGCGATGATGCGGGGGTAGGAGATCAATTTTTCTTGCTGGCAGCAGGTACGTTCATCGCGCCGGAGCGCAGCACGGCGGTATCGAGGGCTTCCTTGGCCGGCTTCTGGTTGCCCCAGACCAATTCGAGTTCCTCGTTGAGGATCGCCCGCACGCGACTGCGGTCGGGACCGGATTTGGTGCGCGCCGAGTCACGCGTCACCATCGACAGGCGACGCTCAGCCTGATCAAGAATCGCCGGGTTGCCACCCGAATCGCGCAGGGCCTGCACGGCCGCTGGCGTCATCGGCAGGAAGCCGGTGCTGCGCACCCATTCGCGCTGTACCGCCGGCTGCATCAGAAAGGCAATGAAACGGGCGATCACCTGCTGCTCGGGTTTTTTGTCGCCGGCCAGCACCCACAGGGCCGGGCCGTCGGGCAGTAAATGGGTTGGCCGCGCCCCATGCACGTCATCGTAATAAGGCAGCAGGGCCACGCCCACCGGGAAACCCGGCTTGTCGCGGGCAAGCCGGGCATAGAAGGACGATTCGCCGGTCAGCATGGCGCAATCGCCGCTGTAAAATCGATCGTCACCCTCGCGCCCCGGGCCGGAATAGATGAAGTACTTGCTCTTGTGCCAACTCGTCAACAGGGCAACGTGCTTCACATTGACCAAGCTGTTGAGCGCCAGTTGGTCCTGCTTGCCGTTTTTCGTAACCAGCGGCTCGCCGTGCTGGGCCGACACGTTTTCGAGGTGCACCCAGGCGAAACGGGAGCTGGTCAGCGGACAGCGCGAACCCGTCTCGCGGATCGCCCCTGCCGCCTCCTGTAGTTCCCACCATGTCTTCGGCGGCACCTCGGGATCGAGCTTCGCCTTGACGAAGGTGGCCTTGTTGTAGAACAGTACCGGCAGGGAGAGCGCCAGCGGCAGCGCCTGCATCTTGCCGGTGAGGTCGTCGACCGCATCGATCATCTGCGGATAAAAGGCCTTAGCATCAAACCGCTGTTTGCCGGCCTCCATGACCTGGTTGAGGGTCAGGAAACGCGGGCGCGTGTCAAACATCAACTGGACGTCGTCCTGGTCGAACAGCGCAATGTGTGGCAGGCGACTCTTGTCGGCCAGGCCCGTGACGTCCTCCAGGCTGATGCGTCCGCCTGCCGTTTTCGGTTTCGCTTCTTCATCATTGAAGCCCATTACCAGCGTCGCCAGGCTGTCGAGCGCACCACCGGTCAGGCTGTGGCGGAGTACGATTTCCGGTGGTGGCAGTGGCGCCGGCACTGCTCTGGCCGGTTTCGCTGGCTTGCCGGGTTTATCCGGTGCTGCCATGCCGGGCGTGGTGGAAAATACGAGGCACAGGGCAGTCATCAGGAGGGTCAAGGAATGTTTCATGCGTCTGTCCGGTATGTTCTGAAGGCTTGAGTCTACCCTGATGCACGTTATTCCGCCTCTTTACGGACAATTCCCAGCGGCAACTGGTATCGGCCATCCTCTATATCGAGGTTGCCCTGATCCTCGTCAATGGCGAGATCCTCTGGCTGATGCTGAAAAATCGTGCCAATACAGCGATGTCGGCAGCGGATGTGCAACGCTTGGCCGAGGAAGAGCGCAGTAGGCAACTTAAAGAAACAGTGGCTGCTGCCGTTAACTCCATACAGCATTTGCATCGTTCGCCACCCAATCAGGCAAAATACCTTGCGCAACAAGTTGTTACTGCCAATCTTTCTCGTAATTCTCGTCGGCTGCGAACAGATAGGTATCGAGGATCCGACCAAAATCGCTGCCGCTAGGGAGGCGGAAGGCCGTGCTGTCGGCAGCGCCTGCCGTCACAGCGGACGGGCGCTGGAAGATTGCTACACGTTGAATCCCAAGGCGCTCAAGGCGGCGGTGTTCACCGGCTGGCGAGACATGGATGCCTACATGCGGGAAAACAATATCGAAGTCGTTACCCCGCAGTTCCAGAAGGCGGACAAGAACAAGCCCGCCGCCGCCAACCCCGTAGCGATCGAAGAAGCCGCGCCAGCCAAGAAGGACGGTACCTCCCACTCGGACGATAGCAAGCCACTGCCTGCTGCCAAGGCTGACGGCAAGGTCATCTGAGCGCGCCGACTGACGGCAGGATCATTTCCCACTGATTTACCGTAGAATCGCTGCGCATCCTGCCGGTTGGATGCGGTCCGGCTACATCGGGCCATCCCCAAGCATAAGTTGCCCCGCCTGAGCCGGCACCGCCCTTGCGGGCAATGGGTGCGCAACGCAACCGGAGTCGCTGCGTGAAATTCACTGACCTCGGGCTGGCGCCCGAAATCCTCAAGGCCGTGCTGGAAGTCGGCTATACCGAACCCACGCCGATCCAGGCACAGGCGATCCCGATCATCCTGGCCGGCAACGACGTCATGGGCGGTGCGCAGACCGGCACCGGCAAGACGGCGGGCTTCACCCTGCCGCTACTGCACCGGCTCGCCCGCCATGCCAGCAGTTCGCCCTCACCCGCGCGCCATCCGGTGCGGGCGCTGATCCTCACGCCGACGCGCGAACTGGCGATGCAGGTGCACGAATCGGTCAAGATCTACAGCAAATACGTCGACCTGCGTTCGGTCTGTATCTATGGCGGCGTGGACATGCGCTCGCAGATCGCCGAACTGAAGGAAGGTCGCGAGATCGTCGTCGCCACGCCGGGCCGTCTGCTCGACCACGTCGAGCAGAAAACCGTCAACTTCGGCGCGGTGGAATTCCTCGTGCTCGACGAAGCCGACCGCATGCTGGACATGGGCTTCATCCCGGACATCAAGCGCATCCTCAAGCTGTTGCCGACGACGCGTCAGAGCCTGCTGTTTTCCGCCACCTTCTCGGACGAGATCAAGCGGCTGGCCGACGCGATGCTGAAGGCACCGCAACTGATCGAAGTCGCCCGCCGCAACATGGTGTCCGAAACCATCACTCACCGCGTCCATCCGGTCGCCGCCGACCGCAAGCGCTACCTGCTGCTCGAACTGCTGCGCGACCCGAGCATGACCCAGGTGCTGATCTTCGTCGCCACCAAATTCGGCACCAGCCGCCTGGCGGTCTGGCTCGAAAAACAGGGCGTCAATGCCACCGCGATCCACGGCGACAAGACCCAGCAGGAGCGCACCAAGGCGCTGGAAGCCTTCAAGGCCGGCACGGCGCGGGTGCTGGTCGCCACTGATGTCGCGGCCCGAGGTCTGGACATCGACGATCTGCCGCACGTCATCAACTACGAACTGCCGCGCGTCGCCGAGGACTATGTGCATCGCATCGGCCGCACCGGCCGTGCCGGCAAGCACGGCGAGGCCACCTCGCTGGTGGCGCCCGAGGAGAGACCACGGCTGGCCGAAATCGAACGGCTGACCAAGTTCAAGATCGAACAGGTGATCGTGCCGGGTTTCGAGCCCGGTTCGAGCGCCGGCCTCAACGAGCGCCCGGATCAGGAAGGCCGCAGTGAGCGCAGCGACAGGGGTAGCAGAGGCCACGGCCACAAGCACGAACCCCGCGTCGGCCACGGCCCGAAAGCCCCGCTGGACCGTCTGCCGGCACCTATCGCGCACCTGCCCCGGCTGCCGAAGCAATCGAAGATCGCCGCCGACGGTTTTGACTTCTCAAAACCCTACGAATCCAAGGCAGAGGTGGTAGGCGATCAATCCTCAGAAAAGTCGGCGCCAGCACCACGGCGTCCGCTGCGTCCGGTTGCTGCCCTGCTTGGCGGCCTCGGCAAGAAATAAGGAAACCCGCAAGATGAAACTCGTCCGCTACGGCGCCAAGGGGCGCGAAAAACCCGGCCTGATCGATACGCAAGGAAAGCTGCGCGACCTGTCGGCCCATTGCAGCGATATCGGCTGGCCACAGCTTTCCCCGGCCGGGCAGAAACGCCTGAAGAAAATCGATCCGGCTAGACTCCCGCTCGTCATGGGCAGGCCACGCCTCGGCGTACCTTTCACCGGCATCAGCAAGATCATCGGCGTCGGCCTCAACTACCGCGACCATGCGCTGGAAACCGGCTCCGCGATTCCCACCGAGCCGGTACTGTTCATGAAGGCGACCACCGCGATCAACGGCCCCTGTGACCCGATCCGCCTGCCGCACACCTCGGTCAAAACCGACTGGGAAGCCGAACTGGGCCTGGTGATTGGCAAGGAGGCCCGCTACGTCAGCGAGGACAAGGCCCTGTCCCATCTGGCCGGTTATGTCACCTTCCACGACGTCTCCGAACGCGATTTCCAGAAGAACCGCGGCGGCAGTTGGGACAAGGGCAAGGGCTGCGATACCTTCGCGCCGATCGGCCCCTGGCTGGTGACGCCCGATGAAATCGAGGACCCCCAGAAACTGCGCGTCTGGCTCGAAGTCAATGGCGAGCGGTGCCAGGATAGCAATACCGACCAGATGATCTTCCCCTGCGCCCACCTGATCAGCTACATCTCCCAGTTCATGACGCTCAACCCCGGCGATGTGATCTGCACCGGCACGCCGCCCGGCGTCGGCCTCGGCATGAAGCCGCCGCAGTTCCTCAAGGCCGGCGATGTCGTGCACCTCGGCGTCGAAGGACTCGGCGAGCAATCCCAGACGGTGCTTGCCGCCTGATTCGCCGATGGCGCATTCGGTCCATGTCAAGCTGGCCGGCCATGCGGGCAACCCTGTCCGCTTCCACCAGCAGGTTGATGTCACGCTGACGGACAAGGGGCACGACGGACTCACCATCGTCTATGCCATCCACGGGCTGAACCTCGACCTGCTCGTACCGACGCCCCACGCGCCGGCCCCGGCCGATGCACTCTGGCGCACCACATGTTGCGAGGTCTTCCTCGGCCCGGTCGGCACGGCCGGCTATCGGGAGTTCAATTTTTCGCCCTCGGGCCAGTGGGCGGTCTACGATTTCTGCGACACCCGTCTGCCGTCAACCTCTTCACACGCTTTTCCTGCACCCACTCTCTGTTGCGAACGTGGCGAAGACCAACTGACCCAGACCGTCACGTTGCCCAAGGCTGAGTTACCGAAGGGGGACACGCTACGGATTGCTTTAGCGGTTATCCTTGAAGCGCATGGCGGCGATCACGGCTACTGGGCACTGGCCCACCCGCCCGGCCAGCCCGATTTCCATCATCACGCCGGTTTCGTCCTGAGCCTCGGTCTTCCCGGCTTCCGCCCCTCCCACTGGCCATGAAATTCGGCATCGACCGTTTGTTGTCCGAGTCTGCATTGCGTCGGCCACTCATCGGCAAACGTATCGCCCTGCTCGCCCATCCCGCCTCGACCACGCGTGACCTGACCCACAGCCTTGATACGCTGGCTGCCATGCCGGAGATTCTTCTGACTGCTGCTTTCGGCCCGCAGCACGGCCTGCGTGGCGACAAGCAGGACAACATGATGGAGTCGCCCGATTTCGTGGATCCGGTCCTGGGCACCCCGATCTTCAGCCTCTATGGCGCTGTCAGACGACCCACCGCCGCAATGATGGACAGCTTCGACGTGCTGCTGGTGGATCTGCAGGATCTTGGCTGCCGCATCTACACCTTTATCACCACGCTGCGCTATGTGCTTGAAGCCGCTGCGCAGCACGGCAAGGCGGTCTGGATTCTTGACCGGCCCAACCCGGCTGGGCGGCCCGTCGAAGGTCTGACGTTGCGTGAGGGTTGGGAAAGCTTCGTTGGCGCCGGCCCGCTGCCGATGCGCCACGGCCTGACGCTGGGCGAACTGGCCGGCTGGTTCGTGGCCACGCTGAAGCTCGATGTCGACTGCCAAGTGATCAACATGGAAGGCTGGAAACCCGATGCCGCGCCCGGCTGCGGCTGGCCGCTGCTCGAACGGAGCTGGATCAATCCGAGCCCGAATGCGCCCAACCTGTCGATGGCGCGTTGCTACGCCGGCACGGTGATGCTCGAAGGCACCACCCTCTCGGAAGGGCGCGGTACCACCCGGCCGTTGGAGCTGTTCGGCGCACCGGACATCGACGCCCCGGCACTCCTTGCAGAAATGCAAATGCTGGCGCCGCAGTGGCTACAGGGATGCAAATTGCGTCCCTGCTGGTTCGAGCCGACTTTCCACAAGCATGCCGGCAAGCTGTGCCAGGGCCTGCAAATCCATGTTGATGATCCGGCCCACTACGACCACGCCGCCTTCAAGCCCTGGCGACTGATGGCGCTCGCCTTCAAGGCGCTGCGCCGCCTGCTGCCGGACTACCCCCTGTGGCGCAACTTCCCCTACGAATACGAGCATGACCGGCGGGCTATCGACCTGATCAACGGCGGCCCACAGTTAAGGGAGTGGGTGGATGACTCGGCTGCCAAGCCCGCCGACCTTGATGCGCTGGCTCAGGTGGACGAGCGCCAATGGCTCGCATCCAGCGCTGCATTGAATCTTTACATATAAAGCTTGCATTGACGGGCCAAGCAGTGCATAGTGCGCGCCAGCGATATTCAAGTAGTGCTGCTGTTGTTCGGCTCTGTACCCGCTTAAGCGGTCTGTTCCCTGCACCTCTCCGCCGTCTTGATGTTCGCCCCACCCTAGGGGCTGTCCCCTTTTTTTGGTTTATTAAGGATATTCAAGACATGGCAACAGGTACTGTTAAGTGGTTCAACGATTCCAAAGGCTTCGGCTTCATTACCCCGGAAAATGGCGGTGACGATCTTTTCGCCCATTTCTCGGCAATTCAATCGCAAGGGTTCAAGACTCTGAAGGAAGGTCAGCGCGTCGAATTCGACATCACGACCGGCCCCAAGGGTCAGCAAGCGTCCAACATCCGCTCGGCTGACTAAGAACTCAAGGCTGGCAAGGCCCGAAACATTGGATTTTGCCGTGAGTCCTGCCCGAAAGGCCCGGCCAATGCCGGGCTTTTTCATTCCCCCCACTTTATGGAGGCAAAACATTGGCAAAAGAAGAACTGCTTGAAATGAATGGCGTCGTGGACGAAGTCCTGCCCGATTCCCGCTATCGCGTCACCCTCGAAAACGGCCACGCCTTGGTAGCGTACAGCGCCGGCAAAATGCGCAAGCATCACATTCGCATCCTCGCCGGCGACAAGGTGTCGCTGGAACTTTCACCCTACGACCTGAGCAAAGGGCGCATCACTTTCCGTCACATCGAAGGTCGCGGCCCCACCAGCAGCAATAACGCTGCTCCCCGGCGCAAGCACTGAGCACTCAGGTTTTCAGTGCCGTAAGCACTTCGTCGAGCATTTTTTTGGCATCGCCGAAGAGCATGCGGTTGTTGTCCTTGTAGAAGAGCGGGTTGTCGACCCCGGCGTAGCCTGAAGCCATCGAGCGCTTCATGACGATCGAGGATTTTGCCTTCCATACCTGCAACACCGGCATGCCAGCGATCGGGCTGGTCGGGTCGTCCTCCGCCGCCGGATTGACGATGTCGTTGGCACCGATGACGATCGACACGTCGGTATCCGGAAAGTCGTCGTTCAACTCGTCCATCTCCATCACGATGTCGTAAGGCACCTTGGCCTCGGCCAGCAGCACGTTCATGTGGCCGGGCATGCGCCCCGCCACCGGGTGGATGCCGAAGCGCACATTCACGCCCTTCCCCCTGAGCAGTTGGGTGATCTCATACACCGTATGCTGCGCCTGGGCCACCGCCATGCCGTAGCCGGGCACGATGATCACTTTCTTCGATTCCTTCAGGAGTTCGGCGGTTTCCTGGGCAGTGATCGGATTGACTTCCCCCGCCGGGGCTGCCGCGCCGCCGGCAGCCGGTTTGGCGCTGTCACCGGTGCCAAACCCGCCAGCGATGACGCTGATGAAGTTGCGGTTCATCGCCCGGCACATAATGTAGGACAGGATTGCGCCGGAGGAACCGACCAGCGCACCGACCACGATCAAAAGATCGTTGGACAGCATGAAGCCGGTGGCCGCCGCTGCCCAGCCCGAGTAGCTGTTGAGCATCGACACCACCACCGGCATGTCGGCGCCGCCGATCGCCATCACCATGTGGATGCCGAACAAGAGGCCAATCACCGTCATCACGATCAGCGCCGTCGCCCCTTCCTGGGGGCTATGGGCCTGGAGCAGGTAATAGCCGAAGAAGATCACCGCCAGCGCAGCGATACCGTTGATAACATGACGACCGGGCAGCAGCATGGGTTTGCCGCCGATCTTGCCGGAGAGTTTGCCGAAGGCGATCAGCGAGCCGGAGAAGGTGACGGCGCCGATGTAGATGCCGACGTAGATCTCCAGCTCGTGGATGGCCTTCTCGGCACCGGCGAACACGATGGAGGTGTCGATGTAGCTGGCAAAGCCGACCAGGCAGGCGGCCAGGCCGACCAGGCTGTGCATCAGGGCGACCAATTCCGGCATCTGCGTCATCTGCACTTTTTTGGCAGCGATCAGGCCGACACTGCCGCCGACCAGCATGGCACCGACGATCCAGGGTACACCGGCCAGCGTGACGCGCGGCCCGAAGATGGTGGCGAGCACGGCGATGGTCATGCCGACCATGCCGAAGAGGTTGCCGCGCCGGGAGGTTTCCGGGTTGGACAGCCCCCCCAGGCTGAGGATGAACAGGATGGTGGCACCGATGTAGGAGACGGTGGCGAGACTTTCGGACATGACCGTTTCCCCTTATTTGCGGAACATCGCCAGCATGCGGCGGGTGACGGCGAAGCCGCCGAACATGTTGACCGCGGTCAGCACCAGGGCGAACACGGCCAGGCCGAGGATCCAACCATCCGGGCGGGCGATGCCGGTGCCGGCCAGCGGTGGGGCGATCTGCACCAGCGCGCCGATGGCGATGATGCTGGAGATGGCATTGGTGACGCTCATCAGCGGCGTATGCAGCGCCGGGGTGACGTTCCACACCACCATGTAGCCGACAAAGCACGCCAGCACGAAGACGGTGAAGTGACTGAGGAAGGCGGGCGGAGCGAAGGCACCGACCAGCCAGAACAGCAGGGCAGCAGATCCGAAGACCTTGGCCAGCGTGCTGCCGGCCATCGGCGCGCCACCAGTTCCGTGGCCGTGGCTACCCTTCTTCTCGGTGGGCGCGGCCGCCGCAGGTTTGGGGGGCGACGCGGCGGGGAGTTTAGGGGGCGGAGCCGGCCAGGTGATGGTGCCGTCCTTGATGACGGTGAGGCCACGGATGGCGTCGTCGTCCATATTGACGTCGATCACGCCATCCTTGGTCTTGCACAGTTCCTCGGTAAGGCGGAACAGGTTGGTGGCGTAGAGGGTACTGGCCTGTTTGGCGAGACGACTGGGCAGATCGGTGTAGCCGACGAGGGTCACACCGTACCGGACGACGGCTTCGTTGGGGACGGTGAGTTCGCAGTTGCCGCCCTGCTCGGCGGCCATGTCGACGATGACGCTGCCCGGCCGCATGGTCTGCACCATCTCGGCGGTAATCAGCTTGGGAGCAGGCTTGCCGGGAATCAGGGCGGTGGTGATGATGATGTCGACTTCGCGCGCCTGCTGGGCGTACATGGCCCGCTGCGCCTGCTGGAAGCCTTCGGACATCACTTTGGCGTAGCCGCCACCACCGGAGCCTTCTTCTTCGTAGTCGACCTTGACAAATTCGCCGCCCAAGGATTTGACCTGGTCGGCGACTTCGGCCCGGGTATCGTTGGCACGGACGATTGCGCCCAGGCCGGCCGCAGTGCCGATGGCGGCGAGGCCGGCCACGCCGGCGCCGGCGATGAAGACTTTGGCGGGCGGGACTTTGCCGGCCGCAGTGATCTGGCCGTTGAAGAAGCGGCCAAAGGCGTTGGCCGCCTCGATCACGGCCCGGTAGCCGGAGACCCCCGCCTGGGAGGTCAGGGCATCCATCTTCTGCGCCCGACTCAGCATGCGCGGCAGGGAGTCGATGGCCAGTACCGTGACTTTCCTCGCCGCCAGCGCCTGCATCAGTTCGGGGTTCTGCGCCGGCCAGATAAAACCGATCAGGGTCTGGCCGGCATGCATCAGCCCGACTTCGGCCAGGCTGGGAGCCCGGACCTTGAAGACAATGTCCGCAGCCGACCAGAGCGTTGCCGCGTCCGCCGCGATCCGCGCCCCGGCAGCAAAATAAGTGTCATCACTGAAATTGGCGGCATCACCGGCACCGCTTTCAACAATCACCGCAAAACCCAGCTTCACCAGCTTCTCCACTACCTCCGGCACTGTCGCAACCCGCTTCTCCCCCTCATAACCCTCCCGCAATACTCCGATCGTCTGTGGCATGTGACTTATCCTTCCTTATTTGGTTGCGGGCTTCTTCGACAACGGTACATTCTTGTCTTCCTCAATTTCTTTGAGACGCACGATCGCCAGCGAACAATTCTCGCCGTACCCCTTGGCGCGATCGCACGCCGAATTGATGAGGATTTCGGTGGCCTGGCGAACGGGAAACTCATCGAGCACCCGCCCCAGTTCCTCATCGCTGAAATAGATCTTGGGCGGATCGTTGTCTCCGAGGCAGGAAATGAGCAAGTTTTTCTGCGGATGGGTTTCGGCTTGCGCCTCGGTGAGATAACCCATTTTCATCAGGTTCAACACGTGCGAGTGGTCATAGGTACGTGATACGCGAGCACCGTCGCGATAGTGGTAGATACGTGAATCGCCGCAATGCGCCCAATTGGCGCGGCCCGGCTGCAGAATCAGCAGGCAGACCGTACTGTGCGGGTCGGCCTCGCCGGACATGGCTGTCAGTTTGATGCCATCGTGGGTATCATTGATGCTGGCTGCCAGCGTCGCCTGAATGCCTTCCGCATTCAAGGCACGGGATTCAAAGTTATTTTTCGCCGACTGGATCACCTGCTCTGCCGCCATTGCGCCGCCAGTATGTCCGCCCATGCCGTCGGCCAGCACAGCCAGTAGCGTGCCCTTGTGGGTCGGATGCGCGAACAGTCCGACACGATCCTGCTGCTCGGAGCGATCACCGATGTACTGCGCGGTACAGGTTTCGATGGTAAAGGCCATGCCGGATTATACGGTCAGGGCCCGCCGTCCCTAGTCGGCGTCTTCGCGGTCAAGAAAACGATTGGTGATCTGCTCGTAGTAGTCCGACTCGTCGTCGGCGCCAAAGCCGACTTCCGAGAGAACGCGCGGCCCGATCTTGTACCAGAGCGTGTCCTCGACGTGGTGCAAGCGATGGTAGAAATGGCTGGCCATCTGGATGATCGCCACCAGGGTAACGGCCGCGCCAACAGTTCTTTCCTCGGGCAGCTCGTGGTGGAAGCGGATCGCGTCGCAGACGAAATCGGGCAGCCCCCAGTGACGGGCCACCAGATAGCCGACCGAGCAGTGGTCCACATCGAACTTCACATCCTCCTCGGCCAGATTGGGCCAGCAGGTGGCATCCTCGAGGCGCAGCGTCTCGCAGTATTTCGGGAAGCGCAGCATCAGCACCGGTACGCCGCATTCATGGAAGATGCCGGCCAGATAGGCCTGATCGGGAAACACATTGCAGACCGAGACGCGATCCTCCGCGATGATCGCCGCCATCTTGGCGATCTCGTGCGCGCGGCCCCAGAAAATATCTAAGGCGCGCCGCGTGCTGTCGTTGATGGTCATAGCCAGCGAGGCCGCCTGCACCAGGTTGAACACCTGCTTGATGCCGACGACCATCAGAATCTGCTCGATCGAACCGAGCTTGCGACCTCGGGAAAAAGCCGGCGAACGGGCCAGGCGGAACAGCAGGGCGACGATGCCGGGATCCTGGCTGATGATCTTGGCCACCGCGCGCATCTCGTAATCATCCGACCGCAGGAGATTCTGCATTTCGAGCAGGACGCGCGGCTGGGGCGGAATTTTCACCCCGTGCTTGATGAGATTCTCGAGCGCCTGCTGTTCATCGATGAGCATTTCCGGCCCCTAGACTGCCAATCTTTCGTCGAGCCATTCTATCCAGTGTTTCACCGGCAGGCTCGTGCCGCCCTGAAGATGGACGATACAGCCAATGTTGGCGCTGGCGATGCCGGCCGGCCGGCCCGCCAGGAGAGCATCAAGCTTGTTTTGGCGCAATTTCATGGAGAGTTCCGGCTGCAGCACCGCGTAGGTACCGGCGGAACCGCAGCACAGGTGACCATCGGCCACCGAAGTCAGATCGTAACCCGCCGCTGTGAGGATGTCCTCCACCCCGCCGCGCAACTTGAGACCGTGCTGGAGGGTGCAGGGCGACTGGAAGGCGATTTTTTGCCGTGCCTCAGTTGGCAAATCGGGCGTCGACTTTTCGAGCAATGCCAGCAAGGCCTCCTTTTCCTGCAGCACCACCTCGACGACGTAGCGCGCCAGCGAGGCGATGTGGGCCGCCTTGGCGGCATAGGCACGATCATCCTGCATGAGGTGATCGTAGTCCTTGAGCTGAACACCGCAGGCGGAGGCGGTCGCCACGATTGCCTCGGCGCCCGCATCGATGTGCGGCCACCACGCGTCGATATTGCGGCGAACATTCTCGCGCGCGCCCGCCGCATCGTTGAGGTGCAGCCTGACAGCACCGCAGCAACCGGCTTGCGAAGTTTCGAAAAGATGGATGCCCAGCCGGGCCAGGACACGCTTCGCCGCTAGGTTGATATCCGGACGCATTGACGGCTGAGCGCAGCCGGTCAGCAGCAGCATCCTGCGCTCCGCCCCGGTTGGCGCGACAGGAACACCCGCGCCGACCATGGTCGGCACGGGGACTTTTTCCTTGAGGATGGTCGGCAGAAGCGGCCGCATCAGTTGGCCCAGCTTCATCGCCGCACCGAACAGTGCCGGGCGCGGCAGTACTTCGCGCAGGGTCGAACGCATCAGGCCATCGACGCCATGACGCGGCACTCGCTCATCCACCAGCACCCGGCCGATGTCGAGCAGGCGGGAAAAGTGTACGCCGGAGGGACAGGTCGTTTCGCAGGCGCGGCATCCCAGGCAGCGATCAAGGTGCAGTTGCGTCCTGGCCGTCGGCTTGACGCCCTCCAGCACCTGCTTGATCAGGTAGATGCGCCCGCGCGGCCCGTCGAGTTCGTCACCGAGCAACTGATAGGTCGGGCAGGTCGCCGTGCAGAAGCCGCAATGCACGCACTTGCGCAAGATTTCCTCGGCTTCGCGGCCATCCCTGGTGTTACGGACAAAGTCGGCGAGATGGGTTTCCATTACAAATCGGGATACAGGCGGCCGGGGTTGAAGATGCCGCGCGGATCGAAGGCGGCCTTGACGCGGCGGTGCAAGTTCAGCAGCGGTGCCGGCAAGGGCGCAAAAGCACCGACCTGTGCTTTCAGTCCGGTATCACAACGATAGGCCGTCGCGCTACCGCCGACTTTTTCGGCAGCAGCGCGGATGGAGTCCGCCGGTGCAGCCGAGCGTAGCCAGCGCTGTGCTCCACCCCATTCGATGAGCGTTTCGCCGGGCAGGTCGAGCATGGGCGCCACCGATGGCAGCGACAGGCGCCACAACGTTTCAGTCGCCAAGAAGGGCAGGCGCTGGTCGCGCAACTCATCCCAAAATCCCTCGGCTGCCGTCCCGCCAGCGCCGAGTTTTTGCTGTGCGGCCTCGACCGCCGCCCGCGCACCGGCAAGCTTCAAGCTCAGCACGCCATCCTGCCAGGCACTGGCAACGATCGGCAGTGGTTGGCCAGCCCAGCGGTTAAGTTGCTCAAGCGCTTTACCTGGCGGCATCTCGAAGCACAGCGTCGCCTCCGCCACCGGCCGGGGCAACACTTTGAGCGACAGCTCGGTGATCAGGCCCAGCGTGCCGAGGCTGCCGGCGATCAGGCGCGCGACATCGTAGCCGGCGACGTTCTTCATCACCTGGCCACCAAAGGTCAGTTCGCGCGCCTCGCCATCGATGATCTTCACACCTAGTACATAGTCACGTAACGACCCTGCACTGGCGCGGCGCGGCCCGGAAAGGCCAGCCGCCACAACGCCACCGAGGGTCGAGTCGGCAGAAAAGCGCGGCGGCTCGAAGGCGAGGCACTGTCCGCGTTCGGCGAGCGTTCTCTCGATTTCCGCGAGCGTGGTGCCACACTTCGCGGTGATGAACAGTTCGGTCGGTTCGTAGGCGACGATGCCCGCGTAGGCCTTCGTCTCCAAGATTTCGCCCTGCGGGGGGTTGCCGTAAAAATCCTTGCTGCCGCCGCCACAGATGCACAAGGGCTTACCGTCAAGAATGCGCGCCTTGAAAGTATCGATCATCAGAAGCGCTCCAGTTCGGGAAACTTGAGATCGCCCTGATGCACGTGCATGCGGCCGAATTCGGCACAACGGTGCAGGGTCGGCACCGCCTTATCGGGATTCAGCAGTCCCTGCGGGTCGAAGGCGGCCTTGAGGCGATGGAAGACCGCCAATTCGTCGGAATTGAATTGCACACACATGGCACCGAGCTTTTCGAAACCAACGCCGTGCTCGCCGGTGATGGTGCCGCCGAGTTCCACCGACAGCTTGAGGATCTCGGTGCCGAAGGCTTCGGTGCGCTCCAGTTCGCCCGCCACGTTGGCGTCGTACATGATGAGCGGATGCAGGTTGCCGTCGCCGGCATGAAAGACATTGGCGCAGCGCAGGTCATACTTCTTTTCCATCTGCGCGATGGCGGTGAGCATCTCGGCGAGGCGTCTCCGCGGAATCGTGCCGTCCATGCAGTAATAGTCGGGCGAGATACGGCCCACTGCAGGGAAGGCCGCCTTGCGCCCGGCCCAGAAACGCAGCCGCTCAGCATCGCTGGTCGACACGCGAATGTCGGTGGCGCCGCTTTTCTCCAGCACGGCGCGCATCGCGGCGATTTCCTCTGCCACCTCCTCCGGCGTGCCATCGGATTCGGCCAGCAGGATGGCTGCGGCATTCAGGTCGTAGCCCGCCTTGACAAAAGGTTCGACCGCGGCCGTCGCCGACTTGTCCATCATCTCCAGCCCGGCGGGGATGATGCCGGCGGCGATGATTTCCGCCACCGCCGCGCCGGCCTTGGTCACGTCGTCGAACGAGGCCATGATCACGCGCGCCACTTCCGGCTTGGGCACCAGCTTGACCGTCACCTCGGTGACGACGGCAAGCAGGCCCTCGGAACCGATCATCAGCGCCAGGAAATCGTAGCCCGGCGCGTCGAGGGCGTGGTTGCCGCATTCGACGATCGCGCCAGCCATGGTCACGCCGCGCACGCGCAGCACGTTGTGCAGCGTCAGGCCGTATTTCAGGCAATGCACGCCGCCGGCATTTTCCGCCACGTTGCCGCCGATGGTGCAGGCGATCTGCGAACTGGGGTCCGGCGCGTAGTAGAGCCCGTGCGGTGCAGCCGTCTCGGTGATGGCGAGGTTGCGCACACCCGGCTGCACGACGGCCGTGCGTGCCAGCGGATCAAACTTGAGGATGTGCATCATCTTCGCCAGCGACAGCACCACGCCGTGTTCCATTGGCAGCACGCCGCCGGACAGTCCGGTGCCCGCGCCACGCGGCACCACCGGCACGCCCAAACGGTGGCAGGTCTGCAGCACGGCGACCACCTGCGCCTCGTTTTCGGGCAGCACCACGGCCAGCGGCAGGCGGCGGTAGGCCGACAGGCCATCGCATTCGTAGGGTTTCAAATCTTCCTGGTCGGCCAGCAAAGAGTTCGTCGGCAGAACAGCGCTCAGCGCGGCGATCAGGGCGGCACGATCGACGTCGGAAAAATCCTGGTCGCGTTCGTGGGAGTGGATGCGTGTCATCGATAGGTCTCCAGCCAGCCGAAGCTGTCGAGGGTATCACCGCTTGGTGCGTATTCGCAGCCGATCCAGCCGGCATAGCCGAGTTGTTGCAGGCGTTCGAACAGGAAGGGGAAGCGGATTTCGCCGCTGCCGGGTTCGTGGCGGCCGGGGTTGTCGGCGATCTGGATGTGACCGATGCGCGGCAGATGCGCCGCCAGCGTGCGGGCCAGGTCGCCCTCCATGTTCTGCGCGTGATAGACGTCGTACTGCAAGAAGAGGTTCCTGCTACCGACGGCATCCAGCGCCTTGATGGCGTCCACCGTGGTCGGGAGGAAATAACCGGGGTTGTCGCGGCTGTTGAGCGGCTCCAGCATGAGGCGGATAGCGGCGCGCTGCGTTGCGGCTGCCGCAAAACAGAGGTTGTCGACCAACGTCTCGAAGGCTTTTTCCTGCGAAAGGTTCGTCGTCGGAATGCCGGCCAGACAATTCAGGCGCTTGCAACCGAGTGCCTCGGCGTATTCGATGGCCTGCACGACACCTTCCTGGAACTCGGCCTTGCGCTCCGGCAGGCAGGCGATGCCGCGTTCGCCCGCAGCCCAGTTGCCGGCAGGCAGGTTGAACAGCACCACTTCAACGCCGGAGGTCAGCAGCACCTCGGCCAGCACCGCCTTGTCGTGGCCGTAGGGAAAGTGACATTCGACGCCTGCAAAGCCGGCCTGCGCGGCCGCGCCGAAGCGATCGAGGAACTCATGTTCTGCGAACAGGAAGGAAAGGTTGGCGGAAAACTGGAGGAGCATGGTCGCCATTATGCCAATCCCGCTGCCGCCGTGCCGCCGAAGCCGACTATTTAGGCCGCCACCGGCGGATCTGCCAGTGGGCAACGCCCTGCACGATGCGCGAAAACGGCAGGTCTTCGAAAGCGCCGTACTCGGCATGGGCCAGCCGCACCAGTTTCAAGACATCCGGCGCGTGCGCCTCCGGGTCGAGCAGGTCGCGCAGGCCGACCAGCCCGCCACACTGGATCTTCATGGTCATCGCATGAGGCAGGATGCGCTGGGCATCCTTGATCTTGAGGGCGAAGGCCGAGTTGGTGCGCAACAGGCTCAGCAACTGGCCGCAGGCCGCGCGTGCCAGCGGCTCGCGGCAAGCCACCATCTCACGCTCGGCGAGCGAAAGGCGCCGGGCCGCCTCGCATGCCGCCGCCTGGCACAACAGCGCCTTTTCGAACACGCAGGGCAGCGGATTGAGTTGCTGGCGCGTGGCTTGGTAAGCCTGTTCATCCATCGCCAGGATACCGCTTTACCAGTCGTCGCCGGTGAGCGGCTCGGCGGGCCGCACGGTATTCAGCGCCTCCTCGGCCTGCAGCTCGTTTTCGCCGAACACGACCTGGATCTTGCACTGGGTCAGGTCGACTTCCTTGCGTTTGGCCTTGGCGGCAGCGGCGGCGTCCTTGAAGGCATCGAACTGGGTCAGCTTTTCGAGTTGCTTGACGGGCCCAAACTGGGTAATGCGATAGAGGTAGTAAGGCATGGCTGTCCTGGTCGACTCAGTTATTCAACGTAGCGTTTGGCCACCTTGCGCCGGCCGGGCTTGGATTTCTGGATGATCACCCCCTTGATGACCGACAGGTCGGGGATGTCTGCGCCGGGGTACTTGGGGTTGAGCGGCTGCAATTTCCAGCCCCCGTCGGGTCTTTTCGCCAGTTGACGGAAGATCCACTCGTCGGCCAGCCAAACCATGACATAGGAACCGTCTGTCGCCAGCCCTTCGGGTTCGATGATGATGATGTCGCCCTCGACGAATTCCGGTTCCATGCTGTCGCCGAGCACCATCAGGGCGAAGGATTCAGCGCCGCTGCAGGCTGACAACGCCGGATCGGATTCGGCGCCTGCGGGTACGACGGGAATGGGGAAAGGGGGTTTTTCGTTCACGGTGGCAGCTCAGATAAGCTCATGGCGCAGTTGCGCAGGTGGCAGGCCGGCAGCGCCCAGCGCCAGGGTGGCACATTCGACGAAGCCGGCCGGACCGGCGACATAGACGTCGCGCTGCATCAGGTCTTCGTCGTGCAATACGCGCTCGACCGCTGCGGCAGCGGCCACCTCGGGCGAAGGCGCCGTGAGCAACGCATAGCTGAAGGTCTCAAGGGCGTCTGCCCAGGCCCGGCACTGGTTCTCCAGATAATGGCCATCCGCGCGGGTCGCCACCCAAACCAGACGCACGGTCCCCGGCAGGTCGGCCGCAATGGCATGCTCGAACAGACTCTTCACCGGTGCGAAACCGGTATCGCAGACAAGGAACAGCAGGTCGCGCGTGGAGTCCTTGTGCAGCACGAATTCGCCGACCGGCCCGAACAGGCTGACCGCATCGTTGGGCCGCAGCGCACCGGCGAACAGCCGCCGGGCAAACTCGTCGGCTTCGTTGCGCCGGATGTGGAACAGCAGGTTCCGGTCATCGCAGGGGCAGGAGGCGATCGGGTACTCGCCCCGGAAGTTCTGCGTGCTGCCACTCACTGATAGCGTCGCGCGTTGTCCGGCAAGGAAGCGCAAGCGGTTGCTGCGCGGCGTTTGCAAGTGCAACAGGGCGATATCGGCAATCAGCGGGGTAAGGCTCTTCACCCTGGCGATGATTTCCTGCACCGGAATATCATCCGGCGCCGTAGCCTCCAGCATCTCGATCACCAGGTCGCTCACCGCCGTATGCGAACAGAGCAACGTGTAGCCCTGCGCCCGTTCAGCCGCCGATAACGGGTAATCGGTCTGGCGTGACGGCTGCGTCTGGCCGGACACGATGCGCGCCTTGCACAGACCGCAATTACCGTTGCCGCAGCCGTAGGAAGGCGCCAGCCCGGCGCGTAGCGCGGCATCGAGTATGGTTTCACTGCCTTCGACGAGGAATTCATGACCGGACGGCCTGACCATTACGCGCGCCGTCATGACGCGCAGCACGTCGTCCATCACAGCCAGCGGATCGGCGGGTTCCTCGCTGCCCAGCACGCTGGCCAGCCCGGCATCGAGAAAGCGGCCAAGTTCGGCGACCTGCGCCGATGCCGAGGCACTCGCCACCTGTTCGATGCGCTCGCGCAGCATCTCGATCAGGTCGTGGTAATGCGCAAGGTGCCGCCGCACATCCTCCAGTTCCTCGCTTTGTGCGGCGAGCCGCTGCGCCAGCACTTCCTGGTTCGGCAGCACGCGCTCGCGGATGCGCCTGCCGAAAGCTTCCTCGCGAATCTGCGTGATGTGCTCGAAGGCACCCGTATCTTCCAGGCTCAGGCCCGGATACAGCTTCAACAAGTCTGCCGTCGTCACCATGCCATCGTGGGATGGCAGCAGGCCACCGGCGACATGGCGTTGCAGTTCGGCACGGGCCACGCCGATCAGGTGCGCGGCGCGCGAAATCGTCAGCCATTGCGTCAAGTAGCACTCCTCCTGCTGTTATTGTTCAGTTCTCGTCAATATACCGAACTAAGCCCGCATGCAGGCTGCCCCCGCCGTCCCGCCAGCGCCGACTTTTGCCGAGGCCCTGCGCTTCTGGTTCAAACTCGGCTTCATCAGCTTCGGCGGACCGGCCGGGCAGATCGCGTTGATGCAACAGGAACTGGTCGAGCGGCGACGCTGGATTTCCGAATACCGCTATCTGCATGCCCTCAACTACTGCATGCTGCTGCCGGGGCCGGAAGCGATCCAGCTCGCCATCTACATCAGCTGGCTGCTGCACGGCATCCGGGGCGCGGTGGCGGCAGGTGTGCTGTTCTTCCTGCCGGCCTTCGCGCTGCTCTCGCTGCTGGCCGGCCTCTATCTGGCCTGGGGCACCTCTGCGCTGGTGGCCGGCATCTTCTACGGCATCAAACCCGCCGTGGTCGCCGTGGTGCTGTTCGCGGCCTGGCGCATTGGCAGCCGCGTGGTGAAAAACGGCGTGCTGGCAGGCATCGCCGCGCTGGCCTTCGTCGGCATCTTCTTTTTCCGCATCGATTTTCCCTGGATCGTGCTGGCGGCAGCGCTGATCGGCATCGTGGGAAACGCCGCGGGCGGCAAGCTCGCTGCCAAATTTCAGGCGGGCGGCGCCGGCCATGGCACTGCGGCCAGGACCCATGGCCCGGCCATCATCGACGACGATACCCCGCCACCCGCACATGCGAAGTTTTCGTTGTCCAGGCTGATCATCACCACACTGGTGTTCCTGGCCATCTGGGCAGTGGCGATGCTTGCCAGCGGCGCTTCGCCCACGCTCACCGCCATGGGCGAGTTCTTCACCCAGGCCACCTTCCTCACCATCGGCGGCGCCTATGCCGTGCTGCCCTATGTGTACCAGGGCGCGGTGGAACACTACGGCTGGCTCACCGGCCCGCAGATGATGGATGGCCTGGCGCTGGGCGAAACCACGCCGGGACCGCTGATCATGGTGGTCACCTGGGTGGGCTACCTCGGCGGCGTGAGCCAGGCGGTATTCGCCGATCCCGTCGTCGCAGGGCTGGCAGGGGCCACGGTCGCCACCTTCTTCACTTTCCTGCCATCCTTCTTCTTCATCCTCGCCGGCGGCCCGCTGGTCGAGGCAACGCGCGGCGAACTCAAATTCACCGCGCCGCTCACCGCCATTACCGCCGCCGTGGTCGGCGTCATCGTCAATCTCGCTGTCTTCTTCGCCTGGCATGCCTTCTGGCCGCAGGGTACGCATGCTGCACCCTTTGCCGGCTCACCCGACCTGCTGGCCGTCGCCATCGCGGCCGCGTCGTTCATCGCGCTGTGGAAATACAGGATCGACATCATGACGGTATTCGGCGCCTGCACGCTGTTCGGGCTGGTCTGGTCACTCATGCGTTGAAGTCCATTATTGCCAAGCCGGCTTGGGCACGGTACGCTCGCGCACCGGACGACAAGATCCCGCCCACAGACAGGGACAAGTCCGGCAAGCCGCAGCAGCCTGGCCAATTCTTTGAGGAGGGAAGATGGCAGTGTCGAGCATCAGCACGGCGAATATCGCCCCCGGGGAGCGCCCCGAATTCTGGCAGGCGGCGATGCAGGAAAAATTCGGTCTGGCGTGCAAGCTTGAGCCGGCAACTGAGGAGTTTCAGCAGTCCATGAGGCTGCGCCGCTATGGCATTGCGGCGCTGGGCGAGCGTTACGGCACGCCCTTCAAAGCCACCTGGGAGGCCAACAACAGCGAACTGGTGTTCGCCGACATCAATTTCGAAGGCCGCACCGTGCTGTGCCACAACGGCTACCCGGAGGTGTATTTGCACCCGCGCAGCATCAGCCTGTTTCCCCTGGCCGAGGCTACTACGATCAACTTCCTCGACAAAACCCATCACGCCATCCTAACCCTTCCGGCAGAAACACTTGCCGAACACAATCTCGCCTGGCGCAAACACGCCGGCAAGGTTTTCGACGCGTCAGTAGGGCCAGCGAAATTGCTGCTCGACCTGGTCGCCTCGCTGCAACAGCACGGCGAATCGCTGGGCAAGGCCTGCCGGGAATCTGCCGGCAATATGCTGCTGAGCCTGCTTGGTTCGTCGCTGGTCGCCCAGGAAGCCGGTACCGGCGAGCAGTCGAAGCGCATGCGCGGCTACCATCTGCAACGGATTCGCAACTATGCAATCACCCACTTGGTCAATCCCCAGCTTGATGCCCGGATGATCGCCGCCGGGGCCGGCCTGTCGCTGCGCTATGTGCATAGCCTGTTTTCCGACGAACCCTTGCGGCTGATGCAGTGGGTGCAGGAACAGCGCCTGTGCCGCTGCCAGGCCGACCTCTCCGCCCAGCGTCACGCCGGCAGCAGCATCGCCCAGATCGGCTACGCCTGGGGCTTCAACGACGCCGCTCACTTCAGCCGGGTCTTCCAGAAACGCTTCGGCATGTCGCCCAGCGAGTTCCGCGCCAACGCGAAGCGCAAGGCGGGCTGAAACCTGTCTTGCGCGCCGCAGTTCCCGACCAACCCAATCGGGATATGCACTTTTAGACAAGCAATCGCGCACTCAGGGGCAAGACCATCGCAGTGCAGCATCGATAACCTCCTGCCGACACAGTGATGTAACAAATTGTTGCCATGCACCCGCGTGCAGAGGCAAACCGGAGGAGGAAACCGCAGCATGAAAATAATTCAGCATTCAATGGTTCGTCTCGGGCTGTTCGCCCTGGCGCTACTGTTCTGTTTGGCCGGCCGCAGCGCCCTGGCCCAGCAAGATCAGGCCAACTACATCGGCGAGAAGAAATGCATCGAATGCCACAAGCAGGAGAACAGCCATTTCAGTCATACGGCCCATGCCAAGGTCTTCCGACTCAATCCGCGTAATGAGAATGAAAGTCGAGTCTGCGAAACCTGCCACGGCCCCGGCTCACTGCACGCCAAGAGCACCAAGGACAAGAACCTGATCATCGGTTACACCAAGGAATGGGGCACGCCAGTCGAAAAACAGCAGGAACAGTGCCTGACCTGCCACAAGGGCGGCAACCGCATGCACTGGGACGGTTCGGCCCATGCGAACAACAAGATTTCCTGCAGCGACTGCCACAACCCGATGGCGAAGTTCTCGGCCAAGGGTCTGCTGAAGAAGGCCAGCATCACGGAAACCTGCCAGACCTGCCACCAGCAGCAACGCGCCGAATTCATGAAGCGCTCGCACATGCCGCTGCCCGAGGGCAAGATGAGCTGCGAGGACTGCCACAACCCGCATGGCACCACCACCCGCCCGCTGCTCAAGGCCGACAGCGTTAACGACATCTGCTATTCCTGCCATGCCGAGAAGCGCGGCCCCTTCCTGTGGGAACACGCTCCGGTGCGCGAAAACTGCGTGAATTGCCACCATCCGCACGGTTCCAACCACGACAAGCTGCTGCAGGCGGCCCGCCCCTACCTGTGCCAGCAGTGCCATGCCAACACCAACCATCCCTCGGCCTTCTACAACGCCTCGCAATTCCCCAACGCAGCGGGGAACCCGCTAGCGGGTGGCGGTGTGCTGAACTCTCGGGTCATGGGTCGCGCCTGCCAGAACTGCCATGCGCAGATCCACGGCAGCAACCATCCGGCCGGCGCCCGCTTCCAGCGCTGATCAGGACGAGGAGACGACACCATGAAAAACATTCGTTCCGGGAGACTTGCGATGGCAACCCGTACCCAGATGAAAACCAACCTGCTGGCCACCTCCGTCGCCCTGGCGCTGGTGCAGATGGCGACCGTGGCCTACGCCGACTCCGGCGTCGGGCAGGACACGACGATCGGCAACGCGCTCAACCGACAGCCGATCAACCCGACGACCTACGGCGGTCTCCCCGACCACGACAACATCGGCGCAGGCTACGACAACCTCGACCACACGCCGTCGGGCCAGTTCTACGACCGGCCGCTGGTGCCAAATCAGCCCGGCGGCAAGACCGCCGGAGGGTGGGAATACACCGGTCACGTCGAGGCGGGTGTCATCGGCACCTTCGGCGACGACAAATCGCACGGCTTCCGCCGCTACAAGGACGTCGACGATGGTTTGTACCTCAACAACTTCGGCGTGAATATGGAGAAGAAGGATACGGCCAGCTTCTTCGAGATCAGCGGCGGCAGCGTCGGGCAGGACGACCAGTTCTATAGCGCCCAGTTCGGTCGTTATAACGACTGGAAGGTCAGCGCCTTTTACAACGAGACGCCGCATGTCTTCACGTCTACCTTCCGCAACATCTACAACGGGGTCGGTACCGGCAACCTAACGCTGAAATCCGGACTGACGCCAGGCGGGGCGGGGGGCACCAATGCCGCCGACGCAGCGAACGTGGCGGCTGTCGCCAATGCCAATGCGGACACCGAGATCGGCCTGATCCGCAAGAAGGGCGGCGCCCGTCTCGACATGTACCTGGACGACCGATGGAAGTTGTACGCCAGCTATACCAACGAAAAACGCGAAGGCGCGCGGCCCTTCGGTTCTGTATGGGGTGGCGGCGGTGGCACCGCGCCCACGGAGACGCTGGAGCCGATCGACTATCGAACTCACGACCTGTTGGCCGGTCTGGAATACGCCGACGACCTGAGTGCCTTCAACTTGCGGTTGCAGGCGTCCTGGTTCCGCAACGAGATCGACACCCTGACCTTCGAGACCCCCTACCGAATTGCTGCGGGTACGACTAATGGTGTCACTGCAGGTAATTTCAAAACCGGTCGCTTCGACCTTTACCCGGACAATGACTACTTCAATGTCAAGGGCGAGTATTCGCGGCGCCTGCCGGATTTCTACAAGGGAAAATTCACCGCCACAGTCGCCTACGCCTCTTCACGGCAGGACGACGACCTGATTCCCTACACGACACTCTCGACGGTGAACCTCGCCAACGTGACCGGCAACAACTGGAATTCGGTCAACTCGCTGAGCCAGGACTCCGCGGAAACGCGCATCGACACGAAGCTCATCAACCTCGGACTCGCGCTCAACCCGACCAATAACTTGAACCTGTCGGGCAAGCTTCGTTACTACGAAACCAAGAACTTCAACGATTACGTTGCCTGCAATCCGAATGCCAGCTATGTGGATAACGATCCCAATACCGTTGGCAACCAGGCCGGAGGGGTGAATGCACTCGGCTGCAATGGTGTCTGGGGGCGACTGATCAACGAAGGCAGCGGCTCGGCCGTCCTGATGGGTGCAAATTCCGCGTATGCAGGCAACCTCAACATCGCCAGCGTTCCCTTCGATTACAAGCAATTGACTTACGGTTTCAGTGGCGACTACCGGCTCAATCGTACTAATAGCGTCAACTTTGCCTACGAACGTGAAAAGTTCGACCGCGACCATCGCGAGCGCGAGAAGACTTGGGAAGACAAGGTCAAGCTTGGCTATGTCAATCGCGGCATCGAAGATGCCACACTGCGCCTCTCGTTCGAGAATGACCGCCGCCGCGGGTCCGAGTACCACACCCACCACCCTTACGCCGCCTACTACAGCGGCGATATCGTGGCTATGCCGACCGCAACGGGTAGCAACGTGCAAACCTGGGTAGTGCACATGAACTCGGGGATGCGCAAGTTCGACCTGTCCGACCGCGACCAGAACATCCTGAACGGCCGGGTCAATTTCATGCTGCGCCCCGATCTCGACTTCGGCATCATGGGCCAGTTGAAGGACATCAAGTACCCCGATTCGATGTTCGGCCGCACCGACAAACAGTCACAACACTCCATAAATTTCGACCTGAGTTACCAACCCGACGTCGAGCGCAGCATCTACGGCTTCTACTCCTATCAGGTCGCAAGCCTGAAACAGAAAGGCAATGCCAGCGGCGCGATCGGTGCCGGCGCCCTCAGCCCGGCCACCGCCGTGCTGGGTTGCACCATCGGCACCGTCACCCCGATGGGCACCATCACCGCCGACAATGCCGAGGAGATCTGCCAGAGCTCCTATTCCGGTTCGGTCTGGCTGCTGGCCAATGGCTGGGCGGTCAATCACAAGGACACCACCAATGTCCTCGGCTTCGGCTGGAAGGAAGTCTTCGGTACCAAGACCTTCGACTTCAACTATACCTACGCGGGCGGCAAGACCAAGATCGGCTACGATCCGGCCGGCGGCACGACAACGGCGGCGGCAGCCCTCGCCGGCGACGGCATGCCCGACCTGAAGACGACCACGCATATCATTGAGGCAAACCTGCTGGTGCCGATCAACAACAGCCTGACCAGCCGCATCTTCATGCGTTATGAAATCGGCAAGATCGATGACTGGCATTACACCGGCCTGCAGAACACATCTGTTGCCATCAACAATGCCGCCGCAACGAACCTGCCAACTGCCACCGTCCTCGATGCCGGACCGCAAGACTACCGGGCCAGCGTGCTGGGCATACTGTTCAACTACAAGATGTAGTGTAAATGCCGTCTTGCCAGAGCCGACTTTTTTGATAGGATGATCCGCCGGAAAGATCAAGAACAATCTGGGCAGACCGAGGAGATAACGTGAAGCAGAAACATTGGCTCTGGCTGATGCTGGTGGCGGGATTGGTGATGTCCATGCCGTCAGCACAGGCCGCCGACCCCAAGGAACTCGCCGCGACCGTGTGCATCGCCTGCCACGGCCCCGATGGCAACAGTCTGGCGCCGACCTTTCCCAAGATCGCCGGCCAGCAGCCGGGGTATATCGAGAAGCAACTCAACGAGTTTCTCTCCGGCAAGCGCAAGAACGACGTGATGGCAACCTTCCTCGACAAATTCAACAAGGGCGATGTGCCGGGCCTTGCTGCCCTCTATGCCGCACAGAAACCGGCGCCCGGCACCGTCGAGGATGCCAAGCTGGCGGCCGCTGGCAAAAAACTGTTCGACGAGGGCAATCCGGACAGCGGCGTGCCGGGTTGCATGGGCTGCCACCTGGAAAAAGGCGAGGGCAACGACCGTTATCCGCGCTTGGCCGGCCAGCACCAAGCCTATACCATCCAGCAGATTGCCGACTTCAAGAGCGGCAAGCGCTCCAACGACAAGGCCAAAGTAATGCGCTCGGTGGCCGAACGCATGACGGAAGACGAAATGAAGGCGGTGGCGGAGTACATCGCCGGATTGCAATGAGCGAGGTGAAGCGGTGAAAAACTATGTACTGGCCTTATCGATCGCGCTGGGAATCTCCAGCCTCGCCCTGGCGGCCGAACCGGTAACAAAGGGCAGCAAGCAGGCTACCCTGGAACAGGCTGAAGCGGCCTGGAACCCCATCGAAGGCGAGAAACTGATCGCGCTGAGCGCCAAGGGCGACTACCTGCGCGGGGAAATCACTTACGAAGTCTGCCGTGGCTGCCATCGGCCGGACGCGAACGGCCGCGTCGACGGCAAGTATCCGCGTCTGGCCGGTCAGCACGACACGGTGCTGATCAAACAGTTGACCGACATCCGCGCCGGGCGGCGCGGCAACCCGAAGATGCTGCCCTTCGCCGACGATCACGTGATCAACGCGCAGGAAATCGCCGACCTCGCCAAGTACCTGAGCCACCTGCCGATCCCCGCCAATAACGGCAAGGGTGAAGGCGCCTATCTGGAGCGGGCGGCGAAGATTTACGACGCCGATTGCGCCGAGTGCCATGGCAAGAACGGCGAAGGCATCCGCGAGAAGTTCTACCCGCGCGTCGCCAGCCAGCACTTCGCCTATCTGGAGAACAACATGCTCGCCATCCGCGACGGCAAGCGCATGAACTCCTACCCGAAGATGGTCGAGGTGATCAAGAAGTACAAGGACAAGGACATCACCCTGCTGGCCGACTACATGTCACGGCAGCAGTCCGAGCCGCAGCGCGACCCGCAGCCCCGGTAAGCGGAGAAAAGTCGGCGCTGGCAGGACGGCGAGGGGCACTTGCCGACGTGGCATACTGCGTCCCAGCCCAGCCCCATTCCCAAACTGATCGGAAATCACCATGAAGACACTTGCCGCCCTCCTCACCGCCTGCCTGCTCGGCCTGGGCAGCCTCGCCGCTATCGCCGCCGAGCCGCCCGTCAAGACCATCGCCGCCCTGTATCAGGACAAGACCAGCCTCGCCGGCAAGGAAGTTAGCATCAAGGGCAAGGTGGTCAAGGTCAATAACGGTGTGATGAACAAGAATTTCCTGCATGTGCAGGACGGCAGCGGCACCCCGGAAAAACAGGACAATGACCTCACCGTGACCAGCCAGCAGACCGCAAAGGTTGGCGATCAGGTGGTCGTCAGCGGCCGGGTAGATGTCAATCGCGACTTCGGCTACGGCTATGTCTATCCGCTGCTGCTGGAAGAAGCGCGCATTGCGCCCGTGAGGTAGCCCGGCGTCCGACCGGAAAAGTCGGCCTGCAGGACAGCATGATCCTGATCCTCGGCATTGGCAACACGCTGCTCACCGACGAAGGGGTCGGCATCGTTGCCATGAACGCACTCAAGGCCGGGTTGGATGCGGCCGACGACATCACTTTCCTCGATGGCGGTACGCTGTCGTTTACTCTTGCGCCAGCGATTGCCGAGTGCGATGCCCTGCTGGTTCTAGATGCTGCTGACCTCGGTGGCCCACCGGGAATGGTGGCCATCTACGAGGGTGAGGCGATGGATCGCTTCCTCGGCGGAAACCGCAAGTCCAGCGTGCATGAGGTCGGCCTGCTCGACCTGATGGCCATCGCCCGGCTGACGAACCACTGGCCGGCCCAGCGTGCCTTGATCGGCGTCCAGCCACAAAAGATCGATTGGGGCGAGTCGCTCACGCCAGCCGTAGGCGCAGCGATCAAGGACATTTACCGCGAAGCGTGTACCATTATCAAAAGCTGGCGTACTTCAATTCCGGAGGGGGAAAAGCATGAAGACGGCGCATCCGTTCACGAGTGAACCAGGCACGGTCGGCGAGGGTCTCGCGCAACGTGGCGTGAGCCGCCGCAACTTCCTGAAATACTGTTCGACGCTTGCCTCGCTGCTGGCACTGCCGGCTGGCATGGCACCGGTGCTGGCAGCCGCGATCGCCACGGCACGCCGCCAGTCCGTGATCTGGCTGTCGTTCCAGGAATGCACCGGCTGCACCGAATCAATCACGCGCTCGCACTCGCCGACGCTCGAAAACCTGATCTTCGACCTGATTTCGCTCGACTACCACCACACCCTGCAGGCGGCTTCGGCAGAAGCGGCGGAACAGGCGCGCGAACAGGCGATGCACGACAACGTCGGCAAATATCTCCTGATCGTCGATGGCTCGATCCCGCTGGGCAACCCCGGCTACTCCACCATCGCCGGCATCAGCAACCACGCCATGCTGTTGGACTCGGCCAGGGGCGCGGCGGTCATCGTGGCGGTGGGCACCTGCGCCACCTACGGCGGCATCCCCAAGGCCGACCCGAACCCCACCGGCGCAGTCTCGGTAAGCGATATCGTCAAGGACAAACCCATCATCAACATCCCCGGCTGCCCGCCCATCCCGGTGGTAATGACCGGCGTGCTGGCGCATTTCCTGACCTTCGGCAAGATCCCCGAACTCGATGGCCTGGGTCGCCCCAAGGTGTTCTACGGCGAAACCATCCACGACCGCTGTTACCGGCGGCCCTTCTACGACCAGGGCAAGTTCGCGCAAAGCTTCGACGACGAGGCGGCGCGGCGTGGCTGGTGTCTGTTCAAGCTCGGCTGCAAGGGGCCGGTCACCTACAACGCCTGCGCGACCACCAAGTGGAACGACGGCACCAGTTTCCCGATCCAGTCGGGCCACGGCTGCATCGGTTGTTCGGAACCGAACTTCTGGGATGCCGGCGGTTTCTACCAGGCATTGTCGATGCCGATCACACCGGTGCAGGGGACGCTCGCCGCCGCAGCGGCAGCAGGCGCGGCCGCCGGCGTCGCCGTCACCTGGCACAACCGCAGCAAGAAGTCCGCGGCTAGGGCGGCACACCAGAAGATGACGGTCGACGACCTGAAGCGGGAGGAGCAATGAACAGCCTCGATTTGCTCACGTTCGCGCGCGGTACCGCGCTCAATGCCGCGCTGGCCGTCTGTGCCTTCGGCATTCTGCTGCGCCTGTTCGAGATCTTTGGCCTCGGCCGCAAGGCCGATCTATCGCCAGCACGCCCGACCACCCCGGGCAGCGGCTGGCGCACCATGTACGCTCGCTCGATTCCGCCGCCAGGCATGGTCAGGCGCGACCCGGTCACCTACATCGCTGGCTATGTCTTTCACATCGGCCTGTTCATCACGATTCTCCTGTTCGCGCCGCACATTGAGCTGATCCGGGAAGTCACCAGCCTCGGCTGGCCGTCGCTACCCTCGGCGCTGGTGGATGCGCTAGCGGTCGCGTCCATCATCGCGCTGCTCGTGCTGCTCGCGCACCGCTTCAGCAATCCGGTCAAGCGGCTGCTCACCACGGGGGGTGACTATCTGGCCTGGGTGCTGACCCTGCTGCCGCTCCTGACGGGCTATCTCGCCTACCACCACCTGCTGTTCGAATACACCTTCATGCTGGCGCTGCACATCCTTTCGGTGGAACTGCTGCTGATGCTGCTGCCCTTCACCAAGCTGTTCCATGTCGTCAGCGTCTTCATCTCGCGCTGGTACAACGGCGATATTTCAGGCAGGAAGGGGGTGGCATCGTGACCGCGACACTCGCCAAAGGCATCAACGCCTTCAAGGAGGTGATGGATGCGCCCATCGCCAGCTTCTTTTCAAGTTGCGTGCATTGCGGGCTGTGTGCCGAAGCCTGCCTGTTCTATACCGAGAGCGGCGATGCGCGCTTCACGCCGATCCACAAGATCGAGCCCCTGCGCCGCATCTGGCAGCAGGAATACACGCTGCTCGGCAAACTCGGCAGCATGGTGGGCTTCGGCAAGGAAGTCACCGATGCCGAACTGGCGGAATGGGAATCGCTGGTCTACGACAGTTGCACGATGTGCGGCCGTTGCGCGATGGTCTGCCCGGTGGGTAACGACCTTACCTACATGATCCGCAAGATGCGCGAGGGCATGGTCGCGGCCGGCCACGCGCCCGAAGGGCTGGTCACGGCCACGCAGCGCGCCATCAGCAGCGGCAGCCCGGCGGGGGTGAAGTGGGTGACGGTGCAGGCGCAGATCCGGCGCCTGGAGAAGCAGCATGGCTACACGGTGCCGGTCGATCAGGTGGACGTGGATTACCTGGTGCTGATGTCATCTTGGGAGATTCTGAATTTCCCGGAATATCTCGGCGCGGTGGGGCGCATCCTCAACCAGGCCGGCAAGACCTGGACGCTGGCCAGCGATGCCTACGAGGCCACCAACTCCGGCATCCAGATCGGCTCGTCCGACCTGGCACGGGAACTGGTGTCGCGCATCGTCAGCGCCGCCGAGCGGCTCAAGGCCCGGTGCGTGATCAGCCCCGAGTGCGGCCATGCCTACACGGCGATCCGCTGGGACGGCCCCAACCTGATGGGCCGGCCCTTCGGTTTCGAGGTGAAGCACATCCTCGAAGTACTGGACAACCTGCGCCGCGCCGGCAAACTGAAGCTGAAAAACCAAAAGTCACTGACCCAGCCGCTGACCTACCACGATCCCTGCCAGATCTCGCGGCGGGGCGGCGTCTATGAGCAACCACGCACCCTCTTGAATGCCTGCGCCAGCGACTTCCGCGAAATGGCCGACACGGGGGTGATGAACTGGTGCTGCGGCGGCGGGGGCGGCGTATCGGCCAACGAGCGCGCCGAACCGTTGCGCATGAACGTCTTCAAGAAGAAAAAGTCGCAGATCGAGGCACTCGGCGTGAAGACCCTCGTCACCGCCTGCGCCAACTGCCGCGTGGTGATGGAAGAGGCGCTCGAACATTACGGCATGGATGTCGAAATGCTGGGGTTGACCGAAGTGGTCGCCGACCAGCTTGAGGAAAACTGAGATGAACCAACGCATCGTCGTCGACCCGATCACCCGCATCGAAGGGCACCTGCGCATCGAAGCCGAAACCGATGCCGACGGGCGCATCACCCGCGCCTCGTCGGCCGGCACCATGGTGCGCGGACTGGAGATCATCCTGCGTCAGCGCGACCCGCGCGACGCTTGGGCCTTCGCACAGCGCATCTGCGGCGTGTGCACGCTGGTGCATGGCATGGCCTCGGTGCGCTCCGTGGAAGATGCGCTGAAGATCGAGATTCCCGCCAATGCCGAGCTGATCCGCAACCTGATGATCGGCGCGCAGTACATCCACGACCATGTGATGCACTTCTACCACCTGCATGCGCTGGACTGGGTGGATGTGGTGTCGGCGCTCAAGGCAGACCCGAAGGCCACCTCGACGCTGGCACAGAGCCTGTCGGGCTATGCGAAATCCTCGCCGGGGTATTTTTCCGACGCGCAAAAGAAGCTAAAGGGCTTCGTCGAGGCCGGCCAGCTCGGCATTTTCGCCAACGGTTACTGGGGCCATCCCGGTTACAAACTGCCGCCGGAAGCCAACCTGATGGCGGTGGCGCATTACCTCGATGCGCTGGCCTGGCAGCGTGACGTGGTGAAACTGCATGCCATCTTCGGCGGCAAGAACCCGCATCCGATGTTCGTCGTCGGCGGCGTGCCTTGCGCAATCAGCATCGACCCGAGCCATGTCGGCCATGGTCAGGGGCCGCACCACCGCGGCGGCGATTCCGGCACGGCACTCAACATGACGGGTCTGCAGGTCGTGCAGAACGTGATCCACCAGATGAAGGGCTTCGTCGATCAGGTCTATGTGCCCGACACGCTGGCCATCGCCGGCTTCTACCCGGACTGGTTCAAGCAGGGCGAGGGCGTCGGCAACTTCATGACCTTCGGCGATTTTCCGGCCAAGAGCATGAACGACCCTGCCTCCTTCCTGATTCCGCGCGGGGTCATCCTCGACCGCGACCTGTCGAAAATCCATCCGATCGACGTCAATGCCGAGGGCGAGATTCAGGAGTTCGTCAGCCACGCCTGGTACAAGTATTCGGTGGGCAAGGCCAAGGGCCTGCACCCTTATCGGGGCGAGACCGAGCTCGATTACACCGGGCCGCAGCCACCTTACCAGCACCTCGATGTCGACCAGGATTACTCGTGGATGAAGTCGCCGCGCTGGAAGGGCAAGCCGGTCGAGGTCGGCCCGCTGGCGCGCGTGCTCATGCTCTACGCGTCCGGCCACGTACAGACGAAAGAACTGGTCAGCATGGCACTGAAGCAACTGAATGCGCCGGTGGAAGCGCTCTACTCGACGCTCGGCCGCACGGCGGCGCGCACGCTGGAAACCAAGCTGATCGCCGATGCCATGCAGGGCTGGTACGACCAGTTGCTGGCCAACATCAAGGCCGGCGACCTCAAGACCTTCAACGACAGCCAATGGGAGCCTTCGACGTGGCCGGCCAGGGCGCAAGGCGTCGGCCTGATGGAAGCGCCACGCGGCGGCCTGTCGCACTGGATCGTCATCGAAAACCAGAAGATCGCCAACTACCAGGCCATCGTGCCGAGCACCTGGAATGCCGGCCCGCGCGATGCCGGCGGCGGACAAGGCCCTTACGAGGCATCACTCAAGGGCCATCACCTGCACGATGCCAAGCAGCCGCTGGAGATTCTGCGCACCATCCACAGCTTCGACCCCTGCATCGCCTGCGCGGTGCATGTCACCGACCCGCAGGGCGAGGAATTGGTGCAGGTCAAGGTCTACTGAGCCGTCCTGCCAGCGCCGACTTTTATCAGTACAGCACTTCGTGCCAGCGACCGCTGGCCTTGAGCGCATCCTTGAGTTCGTACCAGGTGTCGGCGGAACCGCAGATGGCGATCAGCGCCTGATTGACGCTGGCCTGCATCTGATCGACACCAGCCAGATAGATATAGGTATCGGGCGCCTGCAACATCTCCCACACCTCGGCGGCATTCTGGGCGATGGCCTGGTCAATCGCCACCGGTGCGTCGAAGGCCGGCCGCGGGCTGATCGCCTGGAAGGCCTTGAAGGTCGGCTGATAGACGTACTGGGCGAGGTCCTTGTTCTCGTCGTTCATGTAGAGCATTTCAAGGCCGCTCTTCGCGCCGTAGAACAGGCGCACCTTGCCGTCCCAACTGCCGTAGGTTTCATAGAGGGTGCGGATCAGCGCACGGAAGGGCGCGATGCCGGTGCCCATGCCGATCATCAGGATGTTCGCCTTGCGGCTGGCCGGCATGGCGAAGGGGTAGCCGAAGGGACCGGTAAACTGGACACTCGTGCCGACCGGCAAGTCGCACAGGTAGTTGGAGGCAATGCCCGGATAGCGTTCGCCGTTGAAGTCGTCGATGTAGTTGTGGCGTTTGACGCAGATGGCGAACTCGATGCCGCCGTCACGCTCGGCGACATTGTCGGCCACCAGGTAAAGGCGCGGGTGGTACTGGTTGCCGTACTGGCCCGGCGCCATCACCCGCACGCACTGACCCATGGCGCAGGAGAAGGACAAGTCGTCGCGGCGGAACACCAGGTGGCGCACGTCCTCGGCCGATTTTTCCGGGGTGATGCGCTCCGAGCGGACCAGCGTGGCGGGGTAAATCTTGGCGGAAGTGGATTCGCGGACAGCAGACATTTCAGGACCTTTCGGGCGATACGGCAGGATGGGCACGATCATACCTGACCGCCGCGAGGATGCCCTGCATCAGCGCGACAGGCGTGGGGGGGCAGCCGGGGATGCGCACATCGACGGGAATCACGTTCGCGACCGCGCCGCAGGTCGCGTAGTTGGGGCCGAAGAGTGCGCCTACTTCGCCGCAACCACAGCCGCAATCGCCGACCGCGACAACCAGTTTGGGATCTGGCGTGCAGTCATAGGCGATCTTCAGCGCGTTCTCCATGTTCTTGGTCACCGGGCCGGTGACGAGCAGCATGTCGGCGTGGCGCGGACTGGCAACGAACTTGATGCCGCAGCCTTCGAGATTGTAGTAGGGGTTGTTGAGGGCGTGGATTTCCAGCTCGCAGGCATTGCACGAGCCGGCATCAACCTCGCGGATGGTCAGCGCACGGCCGAGGATCTTGAGTACCTCATCCTGTAACCGATCGACTTCGCGCCGCGCGTCGCCTTCGGCCACAGGCTCGGTGACGATGCCGGTCTTGAGGATGCGCTTGAGCAGCGGAATCATAAATCCTGCCCCACGTAGGAGAGGTTGAACGACTTGTTGATGAGCGGGAAGTCCGGCACGATGTCGCGCGGCACGGCATGCTCCAGCGCCGGCCACAGTTGCCATGACGGGTCGTGCGGATGCACGCGCGCCAGCCGGCTATCCGCGCCGATGCTGACGCCGACCAGCACCTCGCCGCGCCAGCCCTCGATGATGCCCACTCCGCTCGCGCCCGGTACCGGCTTGACCTCGGCGCACACTGCGCCAGCCGGCAGTTGTGTCGCCAGTTGCCGGATCAAGCGCAGGGATTCGGTAATCTCGCCGAAGCGTACCGCCACGCGTGCGGCCACATCGCCCCGCTCGTCGGTGACCGGGCGCACGCCCAGCGCTGCCCAGGGAGGCGGCGGTGCATAGTCGAGCCGGTAGCAGCGGCCGTCGAGCAGCAGGCCGGTCGCCCGCGCCGCCATGCCGCTGAGCGACAGTTCGCGGGCCAGCGCGGCGTCGATCGGTCCGGTGGTCAGGTAGCGGTCCTGCAGGCCGGCATGTTCATCGTAGATGGCATGCAATTCCTTCACGGCCGGGCCGATGGCATCGCACTGGTCGCTCAGCACTTTCACTGCTGCGGCATTGAGGTCGGCCTCGACACCACCCGGCACGATGCGGTCCATCATGAAGCGGTGGCCGAACAGTAGCGCCGAGACGCGCACCCATTCCTCCTTGAGGCGGAAGAACTGCGACAGCCCGAATGCCAGGGCGGCATCGTTGCCGAGCATGCCGAGATCGCCCAGATGGTTGGCGACGCGTTCGCGTTCGAGCAGGATCGCGCGCAAGGCCAGAGCACGTGGCGACGGCTCGACGCCGCAAGCGGCCTCGATGGCGGCGGCGTAGGCCCAGGCATAGGCGCAGGTGGCATCGCCGGAGATGCGTCCGAGGATTTTCGCGCCCGTGGAAAAGTCGGCGCCAGCGAGACGGCGTTCGACGCCGCGGTGTTGATAGCCCAGCCGCGATTCAAAGCGCAACACGCGCTCGCCCACCACCGAGAAGCGGAAATGGCCCGGTTCGATGATGCCGGCGTGGATGGGGCCGACCGGGATCTCGTGGGCACCCTCGCCGCCCACCTGGACGAAGTCGTAATCGCTCGGCAGGTTGGAGAAGTCACCGCCCTCGCCCGCGTCGTGGCGCAGCGGAAACCAGTCGGCAGGCCAGCCGCCGTGACGCAGCCAGGGGCGCTGGTCGGTGCCATCGTGGCCGATGCCGACCATGTCATAGGTAGCGCGTTGCATGCGGTTGGCGGCAGGGAACAGGCCGGACAGGTCGGGATAGCCCGGATCGTTCGCAGGTAACTCGAGCGTCAGGCAAGCATGCCCCTCGTTGAGGCCGAACACGCAATGCAGTCGAAAGCCGCCGCCGCTCAGGCGCTCATCGCTGCCCCACAGCGCGGCGAGCCGTCCGCCGGCCAGATGCGCTGCGGCGGCGAAATCCTTGAGTTCGTCGCCATCGACGGCACGCCCCTGCCATACCGGTGCGCCAATGCCGGGCTGGCGGGTGAATTCGATCGGTTCGTCGAAAAGTTGCATGGCTACCCCAGCATGCGCGCGGCTTCCTCGAACCAGCGCGTCAGGTAAGGCGGAATATAAAGGCCAAGCATCAGCACCAGGGCCAGATGCACGAACACCGGCGTGATCGCCGGCGCGTGCGGCAGGCGCTTGGCCTTGGTCTCGCCGAATACCATCGGTTGCACCTTGCCGAAGATTGCGGCAAAAGCCACACCGAGCGCCAGCAGCATGATCGGGGTCGCCCAGGCGTGATGCTTCATGGCGTGGGTGAGGATCATGAACTCGCTGGCGAACACGCCGAAGGGCGGCATCCCGAGGATCGCCAGCGTGCCGAGCAGCAGGCCCCAGCCGATCAGCGGATTCACGCGGATCAAGCCACGGATGTCCGCCATCATCTGCGTACCGACCTTCTGCGTGGCATGGCCGACGGCGAAGAAGATCGCCGACTTGGTCAGCGAATGCATGGTCATGTGCAACAGGCCGGCGAAGTTGGCGACCGCACCGCCCATGCCGAAGGCGAAGGTGATCAGCCCCATGTGCTCAATGGACGAATAGGCGAACATGCGCTTCACATCCTTCTGCTTCGACAGGAAGAACGCGGCCAGAAGCAGGGTGAACAGGCCGAAGCCCATCATCAGGTTGCCGGCGAAATCGCTGTGGATGGCGCCATCGGCCAGCACCTTGCAGCGCAGGATGGCGTACAGCGCGACGTTGAGCAGCAGGCCGGAGAGTACCGCCGAGACGGGGGTCGGTCCTTCGGCGTGCGCGTCGGGCAGCCAGTTGTGCAGCGGCGCCAGGCCGACCTTGGTGCCGTAGCCGACCAGCAGGAAGATGAAGGACAGCGCCATGATGTTCGGATCGAGGAAGGCCTTGGCGCTGACCAGATGCGTCCACAGCAGCGCGTTGCCGCTTTCGCCGAGGATGCGCTCGGCGGCGAAATAGAGCAGGATGGTGCCGAACAACGCTTGGGCGATGCCGACGCCGCACAGGATGAAGTATTTCCACGCCGCCTCAAGGCTGGCGGGCGTGCGGTAGAGCGATACCAGCAGCACGGTGGTGAGCGTGGCCGCTTCCATCGCCACCCAGAGGATGCCGAGGTTGTTGGTCGTCAACGCCACCAGCATGGTGAACATGAACAGCTGGTACATGCTCTTGTAGAGGCGCAGGCGTGGCTTGGTGAGCCGGCCGTGGGCCGCCTCGTTAGCCATGTAGGGGCCGGAGAAAATACTGGTGGTCAGCCCGACGAAGGCGGTCAGCGCGACGAAGAAGACATTGAGCGAATCGATGAAGAACTGTTCGCCGAAGGCGAAGCGCGGCCCGCTGGCGACGATCTCCGCCGTCAGCCCGGCGGCAGCCAGGAAGGTACCGAGGCTGGCGAGGATGTTCAGGTTGGGCGCCCAGGCACGTTCGCCCGCCACCGTCAGCAGCGCGCCGCTGACAAGGGGAATGGCGAGCATGAGGATGAACGGGTCCATCAGTTATCCTTCAAGCGTTCCATGTGATGGATGTCGAGGCTATCGAACTGGTCGCGAATCTGGAAGAAGAACACGCCGAGGATGATCACGCCGACCAGCACGTCAAGGGCGATGCCCAGTTCGACGACCATCGGCATGCCGTAGGTGGCGCTGGTAGCGGCCAGGAACAGGCCGTTTTCCATCGACAGGAAGCCGACCACCTGGGTGATCGCCTTGCGGCGCGTGATCATCATCAGGAAGGCGAGCATCACCACGGCGAGCGCGATGCCCAGCGTGCCGCGGGCGATGGCGCTCGACAGTTGCGAGATCGGCAGCGCGACGTTGAAGGAAATCATCACCAGCACGATGCCGATCAGCATCGTCGTCGGGATGTTGACCAGCGGCTCGACTTCGCTCTTGACCTGCAGCTGGCGTACCAGGCGATGCAGGATCCATGGCAGCAGCATCGCCTTGAGCGCCAGCGTCAAGCCGGCCGACCAGTAGAGGTGCGACTGGCCGGTGTTAACCGCGACGACCAGGGTGGACAGGAACAGCGTGAAGCCTTGCAGGGCGAACAGGTTGATCAACTGGATCACGCGCCGCTGCGCCAGCATGGAAAAGGAAAGCAGCAGGATCACGGCGGCGAACAGGTTGATCAATTGCGCGAACAGCGGCGTGGCATTCATGCACGCACCTCCAAGAGCAGTCTCACCAGCAAGCCCAGTACGGCCAGCAGGAAGGCGGTACCAAGAAATTCCGGCACGCGGAAGATGCGCACCTTGGCATTGATCGTCTCAATGATCGCCAGGAGCATGCCACCGATGCCAAGTTTCAACAGCAACAGGGGAATCGCTGCCACCAGCGCCAGGAAATTGTCGCGCTCGCCGATGCCCCAGGGGAAGAACAGCGCGATGCCGAGGCAGGAATAGGCATACAACTTGAGGCTCGCCGCCCACTCGATCAGCGCCAGATGGCGCCCGGAATATTCAAGGATCATCGCCTCGTGGATCATCGTCAGTTCGAGGTGGGTGGCCGGGTTATCGACCGGTACGCGCGCGTTCTCGGCGAAGGAAACGAAGGTAAAGGCGATGCCGGCGAAGGCCAGGCTTGGATAGATGGCGAACTCGCGGTAGGCCAAGGTTTCGACGATGGTCGCCAACGAAGTCGAGTTGGCGATCATGGCGACGGTAAAGATGATGATCAGCAGGGCCGGTTCGGCGAGAAAACCAACCAGCATCTCGCGCCGGGCGCCGAGGGTGCCGAAAGAGGTGCCGATGTCCATCGCCGCCAGCGAAATGAACAGGCGCGCCAGGCCGAACACGCCGACCAGCGCCAGCGCATCGGCCGCCGGCGCGAAGGGGAGGTCGGTGGACAGACTGGGGATGATGCCGCAGGCGAGCAGCATGCAGCCGAACATGATGAAGGGGGCAAAGCGGAACAGCGGCGAGGCGCCGTGCGCCAGCACCACATCCTTGTGGAACAACTTGTGCAGCGTGTAGTACGGCTGCAGGAGCGGCGGCGCACTGCGGTTCTGTAGCCACGCCCGCCATTGATTGACCCAGCCGGTCAGCAGCGGTGCCAGCGCGAGCGCCAGCACGATGGCAAAAACTTGACCGATGAGGGCGGCGATACTGATCATGGGCGAGCCACCATGATCAGTATGAGGAGCGTGAGGAAACTGTACATCAGGTAGATGGCGATGCGGCCACCCTGCAGGTTGGTGATCAACTGAGATACCCAGCCAGCCGCCCGGACAATCGGCAGGTAGAGCCAGTACCAGAAATGGTCTGACACCTTCACCGTATAGATCGGCTGGCGATCGCGCGGCGTCGGGAACTGGCGTTCCATGCGGAACATGGGCTCGAAGATGCGCCGGATCGGCTGCGAAAAGCCCTCGGCCGTATCCTGCGCGCGTGGTCCCTGGAAGTGATAGCCGCAATCCCAGGCCGGGCTGCGCCGTACCCGGCCGTGATAGAGGCGATGCACCAGTTCGCGCCCGATCAACAGCGTGGCGGCGATGATGGCCAGGAAGATCAGCGGTTCATAACTGGCCCGTTCCGGCGAGATCGGCGCCAGCATCCACCAGCCGTTTTCAGCCACCCGGTCGGCCAGTCCTTTGCCCAGCAGTTGTCGCGTGGCAGCGTCGAGACGCAGGATCACCGTCGCCGGCAGCACGCCGAGCAGCAGTGTCAGACAGGCCAGCCACAGCAGGCCGAGTTTTTCCCAGATGCCGGCGTCGTGGGCATCCTTGAGCGCGGGTTCGCGCATCTGGCCGAGGAAGATGATGCCGTAGAACTTGACCATGGCGAAACCCGCCATCGCCGCCACCAGCGCCACGGCTGCGGCGACGACCGGCACTACCATGTTGAGCCAAGGGTGTGGCAGGCCGGGCGAAAACAGGAAGCCTTGCAGCAGCAGCCACTCGGAGACGAAGCCCGACAGCGGCGGCAAGCCGGCACTGGCGATCACCCCGACCAGCGCCAGCCAAGCGACCCAGGGCATCGGATGGATCAGGCCACCAAGCTTGCCCAGGCTGCGTTCCTTCGTGGCATGCAGTACCGAGCCAGTGCACAGGAACAGCAGGCTCTTGAAGCCGGCGTGGGCCAGGCAGTGATAGAACACCGCTGTCAATGCGAGGGCCGCAAGCGCTTCCATCTGGTAGCTGTGGAAGATCAGCGCCAAGCCAATGCCGACCGCCAGCAGGCCGATGTTTTCGATCGACGAATAGGCCAATAGACGCTTCATGTCGGACTGCACCGTCGAATAAAGCACGCCGAACAGCGCCGTGATGATGCCGACCGCGAGCGCCACCACGCCCCACCACCAAATCGGCGTGCCAACCAGATCGAAGCTGACGCGCAGGATGCCGTAGATCGCCGTCTTCAGCATCACGCCGCTCATCAGGGCGGAGACCGGCGAGGGTGCCGCCGGATGCGCCTCGGGCAGCCAGACATGCAGGGGCAGCAACCCGGCCTTGGCACCAAAACCGGCCAGTGCCAGCAGGAATGCCACCGAGGCCCAGAAGGGCGACAGCTCCTGCTCGCGCATGCCACTAAAACTGTAATCGCCACTCCCCGAGGTCATCACGCCGAAGGAAAGCAGGATGGCGATGGCACCGATATGGGCGATCAGCAGATACAGGTAGCCGGCCTCACGGATGGCGGCATGGCGATGGTCGGTGGTGACGAGCAAAAAGGAGGTGAGCGCCATCGTCTCCCAGGCCACCATGAAGGCATAGGCATCGTCGGCCAGCAGCACCATCAGCATGCTGGCGAGAAAGAGGTGGTATTCGCAGCACAGCACGCCGGGTGCGGTGCCCTCCCCCTGCCGGAAATAGCCGGCAGCGTAGATGGAAATCCCTGCCGAAACGAACCCCAGCAGCAGGATGAAGACGGCGGCGAGATTGTCCAGGTGCAGATGGAAAGGCAGGTTCGGCAGCCCGATCACCAGTTCGGCCGTCTGCGACGTGCCGCCCAGGGCCAGGAGCGCCACGCCGCCGACCAGCAGGCCGACCAGCGCGCCAAAAGGAAACAATCCTTTGGCGACAAAGCTGAAGTTGCGCTGTAGCGCCAGCCCGACCAGCCCGATCACGCCCCAGGCGGCGGCGGCGATCATCAGGTAGTCAATGGCAAGCAGGCGGGTCATGAAGTAGGCAGCGGTCAAGCGCGGATTTTAACCGCCCCTCCTGCGATAGCTCGCAAAAGTCGGCGCTGGCAGGACGGCAAGTGATCATTCATTGGTCATTTTCCGGTTCAGTTGAAGCGCTGTTCAGGCATCAGGGTCGCCAGCTTTACGGGGCGCAGGTTATCTTCGACACCCAGGTTTTCCGCGCGGGAGAAGATCTTCTCCAAGGCCTGCTCCGCCGTGGCAAAAAATGCCTTCTCCCCGATCAGGACATGCAAGCCGGTCGCGCGCATGACGTCAAGCACTTGCTTCTTGATACCCGAAAAAAGCACGACGGTGCCGTTGGCGCGCATGCGCTCGACCAGGTGATGGATCACCTCTTCGCCCGAGGCATCGATTTCGTTGATGCCGTTGCCGACAATGAGCAAGTAAGGTGCCTCAGGATTGTTTGACACAGCTTCCAGGATGGCGTCTTCGAAAAAGGCAACGTTGGCGAAATAGAGGCGGCCGTCAAAGCGTACGGCCGTCACTACATCCGACACCGGCAGGTTATTGACCTTGACGTCGCGCAGGGTGCCGTCCGGGTGGCGACCCAGGATCGCCACCCGCGGCTCCATGGTGCGATAAAGATAGAGGACGATCGCCAGGCCGGCGCCGACCATGATGCCCTTGTCGAGGTGGGGGGCAAAGGCCAGCGTAGCGACAAAGGTGGCTACCGAAGCAATGCCGTCGTGCTTGTTGGCAAGCCAGGCATGTTTGATGGCGCCAAAATTGATCAGGCCGATCACCGCCATGATGATCACCGCAGCCAGGACGGCCTGTGGCAGGTGATAGAGCAGCGGGGTGAGGAACAGCAGGGTCACCAGCACGATCAGGGTCGTAATGACCGAGGCCATGCCGGTTTTCGCCCCAGAGTTCATGTTCACAGCCGAGCGCGAAAACGAACCGGATACCGGAAACGACTGGGTGGTGGCTCCGACGATATTCGCCAGGCCCTGACCGATCAGCTCCTGATTCGGGTTGATCTTCTGCCGTGTTTTCGCGGCAATTGCCTTGGCGATCGAGATCGCTTCCATGAAGCCGACCAGCGAGATGACGATGGCGGCGGAGAGCAGGCTGCCGACCATCTCCCAGGAAAACTTCGGCAGACTGAACGAAGGCAATCCCTGCGGTACATTACCGACCACTTCTCCGCCGCCGGTCAGTTTGAGCGTACCGCTAGCCGCCTTGGCAATGCGCCAGCGATGGCCCTCGGATGGTGCGTCTGCCGGCAGCTTGCCCTGGGCGTAATACTGTAGCGGCTGATCGCCCGAACCAGCTACCTGTTCGAAGACGAAGCTGCGCACCGCCCGATTGCGGCGGCGGTTCTCGTCCTCGCGATCCTTGAGTTGCAGCGTCAGCAATTCGATTTCGTAATGGAGCGTCGCGATGTCGTGGCCGATGTCGCCACCGGCTTTCTGCAACTGTTTGAGTTCGCCGTTCTTAGCGACAATCTGTGCGCTGATTTCCTTGATGCGGGTCTCGGTACGGACAAACTCGCCCAGCAAGGCCTGGGCCTCCGGTTCGGCGATCTGCTCCAGCGTCGCCGTGACGTTGCGTTCGAAGCCGATCTGCCACGACACCAGCGTGGTCAGTGCCACGGCGATCAGCACGCCGGGCAGCTTGGGCGCCTTCTTGCGGACACCCCACATGATGGCGATGGCCGTAATGCCCATGCCCAGTGTCGGCAGATGGGTGTCGCCCAACAGTTGCAATACTCCCCAGATATCGCTGACAAAGGACTCCGAGCGCCCCATCGGCACGCCGATCAGTTTGTTGAGCTGAGACAGCCCGATGATCATCGCGGCGGCATTGGTGAAGCCGACGATCACCGGGTGCGAGAGGAAGTTCACCACCACGCCCAGCTTGAATACCCCCAGTACCAGTTGCACGATGCCCACCATCAGGGCCAGCAGAATCGCCAGGGCAACGAAAGACTCGGAACCCGGCGCCGCCAGCGGAGTCAACGACGATGCCGTCAGCAAGGAGGCTACCGCCACCGGGCCGGTACCCAGCTGGTTGGACGATCCCCACAGCGAGGCGACCGCGACGGGCAGAAAAGCCGCGTAAAGCCCGTAATAGGCGGGCAAGCCGGCGAGCTGGGCATAGGCCATGGACTGCGGTACCAGCACCAAGGCCACCGTTAGCCCAGCCAGAAAATCGGCACGCAGGGTCGCCCCGCCGTACGGCAGCCAGCGCAGGAAGGGGAAAAAGCGTTGCAGGTGTGGAGGAAAAGTCATGCGGCAATGGACAGGCAAACCACCCTTCCCAGCGAAGGACGCTGTCTTAAGCTTACGATGCTAGCAGCGCCACTGAAGCGCCGAGTAACAGGCTTTTTATCGACAAATCAGTGACTCATATCGGCCGCCAGGGTGAAGATATATGGTTGTCTGCTAATATTCCGGAATACCTTAGTTTTGTTCTCGGCCATGAGACTGCCTGCGGGCACATTGAGCAAGTTTTTCCCCTTCCTGCTATGGTGGCCGCTCGTCACGCGCGGCACGCTGAAGGATGACTTGCTCGCCGGCATCACCGGGGCGCTGATCGTCCTGCCGCAGGGCGTTGCGTTCGCCACCATCGCCGGCCTGCCACCGCAATACGGCCTATACGCCGCGATGGTACCGGCGGTCATCGGCGCACTTTGGGGATCGAGCTGGCATCTGGTTTCCGGGCCGACCACGGCGATTTCCATCGCCGTCTTCGCCGCCCTTTCCCACCTGGCCGAACCCGGTACGCAGCAATACATCGACCTCGTGCTGACCATGACCTTCCTGGTCGGCGTGTTCCAGCTGGCGCTCGGCCTCGCGCGCATGGGCATGCTGGTGAACTTCATCTCGCACACGGTGGTCATCGGCTTCACCACGGGCGCCGCCGTCCTGATCGCCGCCAGCCAGGTGAAGAATTTCTTCGGCATCCCGATCCCGCGGGGCACGCCGTTCTACGAGATCCTGCACCAGCTCGCGATCCAGTTCGCGGCCATCAATCCCTGGGTGCTGACCGTCAGTGCGACGACACTGGTCACCGGCATCCTGACGAAACGCTACGCCCGCAAGCTGCCCTACATGATCGCCGCGATGATCGTCGGCAGCCTGATCGCGGAAGCCTTCAACCTCTCGAAAGGCCAGGCGATCACCGGCATCCAGACCGTCGGCGCGCTGCCAGCCGGCCTGCCACCGCTCTCGGCGCCCGACTTCTCGTTCGCCACCCTGAAAACAGCGCTCGGCCCGGCGCTGGTGATCACCATGCTGGCGTTGACCGAGGCGGTATCGATCTCGCGCGCCATCGCCGTGCGATCCGAACAGCGCATTGACGGCAACCAGGAGTTCATCGGCCAGGGCCTGTCGAACATCGTCGGCAGCTTCTTTTCCAGTTACGCCTCTTCCGGCTCGTTCAACCGCAGCGGCGTGAATTTCGAAGCCGGCGCCAAGACGCCGCTGGCCTCGATCATCGCCTCGGTCGCGCTGGTACTCGTGCTGCTAGCCGTCGCGCCGCTCGCTGCCTATCTGCCCAACGCCGCGATGGCCGGCATCCTGTTCCTGGTGGCCTGGGGCCTGATCGACTTCCAGCACATTGCCCACATCTGGCACAGCAGCAAAGCAGAGTCGGCCATCCTCGCCGCCACCTTTGTCGGTACGCTGGCCAACCTCGAACTCGGCATCTTCCTCGGCGTCTTCCTGTCGCTGGTGATGTTCCTCTACCGCACCTCGAAGCCGGAAATCGTGCCAGTGGTGCCCGCCCCGGAAGAGGGTTCATACCACTTCATCCGCGCGCAGGGCCGTCCCGAATGCCCGCAGCTGCGCATCACGCGCATCACCGGTTCCATCTATTTCGGTGCGGCCAGTTATGTGCAACAAGCCCTGCAGCAGATAGACGAGGACAACCCGCAGCAGAAATCCGTACTGATCGCCGCATCGAGCCTAAGCTACATCGATATTGCCGGTGCGGAAGTACTGGCCCAGGAAGCGCGACGGCGGCGGCGCATCGGCGGCGGTTTGTATTTCTATCGTCTCAACCAGACCATCTACCGGTCCCTGCGCGAAGGCGGCTATACGGACGAGATCGGCGCGGGCGGTTTTTTCCCGGTGATGACCGACGTGACCGGTGCGCTCTACTGGACGCTCGACCCGGGTATCTGCCGTAGGTGCAAGACCCGCATCTTCAAGCAATGCAACAGCGGCATGCTGCCCGACGGCTTCCGCCGCCAACGCCTGCTGCTCGCCACCGACTGCAGCGAATTCAGCCATGCGCCGGAGGACATCGCCATCCTGCTGGCACGCCAGTTCGGCGTCACCCTGGACGTAATGACCTGCGTCGCGTCGGACGAGCAGGACGATCTGGCGCAGAAGCGGCTGGCGCAGGTGGAACACCAGGCGCGCGCCGCTGGGGTCGATTGCGAAGTCATGCTGCGCCACGGCAGGCAACCGGTCGCCGAGATCGTCGCCACCGCCGCGACCCAGGACAGCAACATCCTCATCATCGGTCGCCAACCGCCACGTGGCGACTTCAAGGAAAAACTGGTCGGCGAAACCGCCCTGCGCATCCTCATCGGTTCGCCCTGCCATGTGCTGTTCGCCAATGGGAAGGCCAAACCATGGCAGCAACGCATCCTGATGGCCACCGACGGCGCTCCGATCAGTACCACCATCGCCGACATGACGACGCAGATCGCCAAGATATCGCACCTGCCGGTGACCGTGCTGGCGGTCGCCAATACCGAAGCCGAACGTGCCCGCGCGGAGGAGGACGTTGCCGAGAAGCTTGGGCAACTGCGTATCGAGGGTATCGAATGCACGGGGAGCATCCTTGGCGGCACACCCGACCACGCCATCATCGAAACCGCGCGGGCAGTCGGGGCCGACCTGGTGGTCATCGGCAATGACCAGCGCAAGGGCCTGTCGCGCAAGCTGGCCGGGCAAACCACCGATCGCGTGGTCGGTGGCCTTGACTGCGCCGTACTGGTCGTCAAGCGTGCGCCGGAACCCGAATCCCTGGTCGCGGCGGTCCGCAATCAGGCCTGAACCTGCCGATTTCGCTAAACTACCGTCCCGCCACCGCCGACTTTTCCATCATGGGCTACCGTCTCTCGAAAATCTACACCCGCACCGGTGATGCCGGCTCCACCGGCCTCGGCGACGGCTCCCGCGTCGGCAAGGATGCGCCACGGATCGCCGCGCTGGGCGATGTCGATGAACTGAACGCCATCGTCGGCGTATTGCTCTGCGAGTCGCTGCCGGACGAAGTGCGCGCCCTCCTCATCGGCATCCAGCACGACTTGTTCGACCTCGGCGGAGAACTCTCGGTGCCCGGCGGTAACTTCCTCAAGGACACCCAACCAGGCAGGATCGAAACCGCCATTGACCGTTATAACGGCGAACTGGAACCTCTCAAGGAATTCATCCTGCCCGGCGGCACGCGCGCCGCCGCGTTGACGCATCATGCCCGCACCGTCTGCCGCCGCGCCGAACGTGCAGTGGTCGCTTTGGCCCACAACGAAGCCGTCTCGGATGCTGCCCGCCAGTATCTCAATCGCTTGTCCGACCTGCTGTTCGTGTTGGCACGCTGGCTCAACCGCGCTGCCGGCCACGGCGACGTACTCTGGGAAAAAGGCAGCAACGCCTGACCTGCAACAGTCAGCGCAACCTGAGTCGCTTGTTCTCCATGCACTTCATCAGTTCGCCGCTCACCATGCGCAGGCGCTGGTTGAGCAGCATCAGCAGTTCCATGAGGATCTTGACGCCGATCTTGGGATCCTCGGAAACGATGCGGATCAGCGCGTCACGATTGAGGACAGCGAAGATGGTCGTTTCGAGCGTCACGCAACTGGCGAAACGTTGTTCGCCGTCGATCAGCGACATCTCGCCGAGCGTCTTTCCCGGTCCAGCCACGGCCAACCGTTGCGGCAGGCCGCGCGGGTCGACCTTGACGATCTCGACACTGCCGTCAATCAGGATCAGCATGAAATCGCCTGGCCCCCCTTCGGCGATGATCTCGACCCCAGGCGGGGAACGATAGCAGGACAGGTAGCGCGCCAGAGTATCGATCTCGGTGCGCTCGAAATCCTCAAACAGGTGGATGTGCTCGATGATCTCCAGGATGCGGTCAACATAGCGCGTCGCATCGCCGAGCGTTTCGAATGCGGCAAACGGATCAAGAGCAGCAGGATCGCTCATGTTTGCAGAAAGGAGTCCAGTCCCGAAATTATAGCCATGCGCGCGATCAGCGTTCGGCGAGTACCGCGCGACGCATCCTGACGGCCTCGGCCAACTGGTCGAGCACAGCCAGCGTGTCGTCCCAGCCGAGGCAGGCATCGGTAATCGAGACGCCTTGTGCCAGCGGCTTGCCCGGCTGCAGGTCCTGGCGACCTGAGTTGAGATGGGACTCGACCATCACGCCAAAGATGCGGTCTTCGCCAACGGCCAACTGACTGGCGACATCGGTGGCCACTTCCTTCTGCAGCGTGTAGTCCTTGCGACTGTTGCCGTGGGAAAAATCGACCATCACGCGGGCGGCCAGGCCGGATTTGCCCAGTTCGGTGCAGGCGGCGTCGACGCTGGCATGGTCGTAGTTGGGTTGCTTGCCGCCGCGCAAGATGACGTGACAGTCTTCGTTGCCATTGGTCGACACGATGGCGGAATGTCCGGCCTTGGTCACTGAGAGGAAATGGTGCGGAGACTGAGCGGCGCGGATCGCGTCGACGGCGATCCGGATATTGCCATCGGTGCCGTTCTTGAAGCCGACCGGGCAAGACAGCCCCGAAGCCAGTTCGCGGTGCACCTGCGATTCGGTGGTGCGCGCGCCGATGGCGCCCCACGAGATCAGGTCGGCGGTGTACTGCGGCGTGATCGTGTCGAGGAACTCGGTGGCGCAGGGCAGGCCCATCTCGGTCAGTTCCCATAGCAGGCGTCGCGCGAGGCGGAGGCCCTCATTAATCTTGAAGCTGCCGTCCATGCGCGGGTCGTTGATCAGCCCCTTCCAGCCCACGGTAGTACGCGGTTTTTCGAAGTAAACACGCATCAGGATCAGCAGGTCGTCAGCCAACCGGTCACGTTCGGCCTTGAGGCGGCGTGCGTATTCCATCGCCGAATCGAAATCGTGGATCGAGCAGGGACCGACCACGGCCAGCAGGCGATCATCGGCGCCGTGGAGGATGCGGTGGATGGCTGCTCGCGCCTCGTAGGTCGTCGCCGCAGCAGGTTCGGTCGCCGGAAATTCGCGCAGAATGTGACCAGGTGGCGACAATTCCTTGATTTCGCGGATACGGACGTCGTCGACGATGTGCTTCATGATGATGGCCTGTTGCGGAAAGGCCGCGATTCTACCGCAGTGCAACAGTCGCCTAGCCGGTTCCACCCACCGTCAAACCGTCGATACGCACCGTCGGCTGACCCACTCCGACCGGGACGCTCTGCCCTTCCTTGCCGCAGGTGCCGACGCCAGGATCGAGCATGAGGTCGTTGCCGATCAGCGACACCCGCGTCAACACGTCGGGGCCATTGCCGATCAGCGTCGCGCCCTTCACCGGGCGGGTGATCCTGCCGTTCTCGATCAGGTAGGCTTCGGCCGCCGAAAAGACGAACTTGCCGCTGGTGATATCGACCTGGCCACCACCGAAATTGGCGGCATACAGGCCCTTTTTTACCGAGGCGATGATCTCCTGTGGGTCCTTGTCACCTGCCATCATCGTGGTGTTGGTCATGCGCGGCAGCGGTACGTGCGCGAAGGATTCGCGCCGGCCGTTGCCGGTCGGTTGCACGCCCATCAGGCGGGCATTGAGCGAGTCCTGCAGGTAGCCGGTCAGGATGCCGTCTTCGATCAGCACCGTGCGCTGCGTCGGGTTGCCTTCGTCGTCGACCGAGAGCGAGCCGCGCCGGTCGGGAATGGTGCCGTCATCGACCACGGTCACCCCCTTGGCCGCTACGCGCTGGCCGACGCGGCCAACAAAAGCCGAACTGCCCTTGCGGTTGAAATCGCCCTCCAGCCCGTGGCCGATCGCTTCGTGCAGCAGGATGCCAGGCCAGCCGCTGCCAAGGACCACGGTCATTTCGCCGGCCGGCGCCGGATCGGCACCAAGATTCACGCGCGCCTGATGAACCGCCTTTTCGGCATAGTCGACCAGCACCGCGTCGCTGAAATAGCCGTAGTCGAAGCGCCCGCCACCACCGGCGGAACCCTGCTCGCGGCGCCCCTCCTGCTCGAGGATCACCGTCACCGAGACGCGTACCAGCGGCCGCACATCGGCCGCGAGATGGCCGTCGGAACGGGCGATCAGCACCGTCTCCCAACTACCGGCGACATGCGCCATCACCTGAGTCACACGCGGGTCGGCGGCACGCGCCAGTTGTTCGAGCCGCTCCAGCAGCGCCACCTTCGCGGTCGCGTCGAGCGATACAATCGGATCGCCCTGCCCGTAGAGCGAGCGGGGGCCATGCCCGGCCAATTGCGGCAGCTTGCCATCCCCTCCCGCTGCGGCAATGGCGCGCGTGGCACGCGCCGCGCCCAGCAAGGCCGGCAGGCTAATTTCGTCGGAATAGGCGAAGGCGGTTTTTTCGCCGCTGACCGCGCGCACGCCGACGCCCTGCTCGATGTTGAAGCTGCCCGACTTGACGATGCCCTCCTCCAGGCTCCAGGCCTCGGAACGGGCGAACTGGAAATAGAGGTCGGCATGATCGATCCGATGGCCGAACAGTTCGCCGAAGACGCTCGACAGCGTACCGGTAGTCAGGTTGTAGGGAACGAGCAGGTACTGCTCGGCGATTTCGAAGTGGTGGTTTGCGTTCATGGGCGAAAGATAGCAGAGGACGCCACGCTGCCGTCCTGCTAGCGCCGACTTTTCAGGGTTTACAGCCGCCGGTGCTGCAGGGCCGGCAGGCTTGCGCGCACTGTGGCGATGCAATCCGGATCGAGGTCGGCGACGATGACGCCCTCGCCCTTGTCGAGGCGCGCGAGCAGCATGCCCCACGGATCGACGATCAGGCTGTTGCCGTGGGTCATGCGCCCGGTCGGGTGAAGCCCTCCCTGCGCCGAAGCCAGCAGGTAGCACTGGTTCTCGATGGCGCGCGCACGCAACAGGATTTCCCAGTGCGCCTGGCCGGTGGTGTCGGTAAAGGCAGCGGGCAGCACGATCAGGTCGAGCGGGCCGAGCGCCCGGAACAGCTCCGGGAAGCGCAGGTCGTAGCAGATCCCCAGGCCGATGCGGCCGAAAGGCGTGTCGAAGGCGACCGGCTGCGGCGGACCGGCCTCGATGGTCGCTGCCTCGTCATAGTGCTCCGCGCCCTTCGTGAAACCGAACAGGTGGATCTTGTCGTAGCGCGCCACCTGCCGGCCCGCGGGGTCATAGACCAGGCAACTGTTGCGCAGCTTGGCCGGATCATCCGCCATCAGGGGAATCGACCCGCCGATCAGCCACAGGCCGTGGCGCTGGGCTGCTGCAGCGAGGAAATCCTGGATCGGGCCGCAACCCGCCGTTTCGCGTACCGCCAGCCGCTCGGCATCGCTGCCGCCGATGATCGGGAAGTATTCGGGCAGCACGGCGAGTTGAGCACCTTGCGCCGCGGCTTCGGCGATCAACCGGACACCCGTATCAAGGTTAGGGGTGACATCGGGCGTCGATATCATCTGGAGCGCGGCAATGCGGCCGGGGGCGATCATGGCGTACCCGCTTTCTGCGGTGGCGTTGGAGTGGCGGTCACTTTCTCGACTTTCGGGTCGGACCAGGGACCGGTCACCTTGTATTCGTAGGAGAAAGCCTGGTCGAGCGGGTCGTTCAGCAGTTTCTGGGCAGCCCATGCGACCGCGCCTGCCACCGGGTGGGCAAGCATTGCCCCCACGGCAATCGACTCGCCGATCGCCGGCTGCACGCGCACCCTGAGGTCTTGCGTTTCGGCCAGCAGATTGGCCTGGCCGGAGAGCAAGACCTTGGCGGCCGGGCCGCGGATTTTCAACTCGTCGGAGGAAATCAGCCCGCGGTCGATCTGGGCCTCACCGCTTATGCTGTCGAAGGCAAAACCGTCGCTGAAGATGTCACGAAAATCGAGCGTGATGCGGCGTGGCAGGGATTGCAGCGAGAGCACCCCCAGCAGGCGGCCAACGCCCGGTTCGAGTTTCTTGAACTGTCCCTTCCCGGCATCCAGCTTGAGCCGGCCAGTCAGGCTGAGCAGGTCGAGCGTCACGGGAGCCGCCTGCCAGCGCAGATCACCTTCCAGCTTCGCCTCGCCGCGGCGCACCGCATCGGGCAGCCCAAGGCGACCGATCAACTTTTCGGCATCGCTGACATCGAGCTTGAAAGCCAGGGTCGTTTCGGGGTTTGTCCGGCTCGGGCGCCAACTGCCTTCACCACTGAGCCGGGCGGCGTCGTTCCTGAGTTCGGCGTGGGTTTGCCAGGCGCCTTCACGATTTTCTGCCTTGATGCGTAGTTCTCCCAGCATCTTGTCGCGCACGCGGAAGCTGTCGATCAGCAGATCGACCGCCGGCAGCGTATCCGGGGCTTCGTTGCTACCGCCTGCGTGGGCAGGCACATCGCCCGCGGGAATCTGCAGGCGGGTAAGGTGCCCACCAATGCGACCCGGCCCGTTGTCATCCCAGGTCAACTGGCCTTGCGCCTCGCGGCTGTCGAGAGCGATCTTCCAGCGACCATCGGCAAGGCTGCCCTGGGCCTGCACGTCATGAAAGTCGCGTTCGAGAATACGTAGTACAGGCACCTTGAGGTCGATGACAGACCAGGGCAGCGCTGTACTGCCACTGTCACCTGCCGCCGGCAGCAGGCTGCGCCACAGGTCGAGATCCAGCCGTGGCAGATTCACAGCCAGTGCGAGGCCGCGCGCCGGCAGTGGTGATGCCGCCTTCACAGCTACCGCGCCGATCGCCACGCGGCCGCGCCAGTCATCCCCCGTCTGCATCGCCTGCGCGACCACGCCGTTGCCCAGGTTCAGCTTCAGGTTACCGCGCTGCGCTTCGATGCGCCCGGCCAGCTTGAGCGGCAGCTTGTCCAGCTTCGACTTATTGAAAGGTTCCGGCAGACTGGAGGACAGGCCCGAAAGCGTCGACTCGATCTGAAAATCCGCCACCGGTTTCTTGATCGTCACACTTCCGCGCCAGGGCGATTCGCCGGAAAGATGCTCGAACAGTCCCCAACTACCGATTTCAGGATCCTTGCGCAATGCCTGGCTGGAGAGGATACCTTTTGCCGACACCCGTACCCCCCCCCCTGACGCGGAACTCACGTCCGCCGTCACCGGCGAACCGAACAGACGCATCTGCAAGTCGCGCGTCTCTAGTTTGTCCGCACTGAAACTCAACTCACCCTGCGCCTCGGTGAGCAACGGCAACTCCGGCAATACACGCACCTGGTTATCGGAAAAGCGATAGTGGCCTTGCACCTGGGTATTTACAAGCTGGCGCAGTGGCAACTCCAGTTGCAGATCAAGTTCGCCATCGCCACTCACCTTCATCGGCGCGGTGAAGTGTTCGATGCGCGCCCCCACCGGGCTGGCCTCGATGAAATCCAGAAAGCGCTGGGTCGGACCGTTCGCCTTGCCAGCCACGGTCAACAGTTCTTCCATCTGCTCGAGATCGGCAATTTCGGCGCTCACATTCGACAGCGTGACGCCCATGATCTTCGCCCGATGGCCGCTAATCAGCATGCGTACCCCGTCGAACAGCAGTTCGCCATCGATATCCGTGATCACCGGCCAGCCGCCGGCATAGTTAAGCTGTGCCCCCTGGAACACACCCTTGACCTGAAAAATGCCGGCCTTGCCGTCCCGGAATGGAAAGTCGGCCAGCGACCCCTTGAGACGCAGCGAGGCGCTGCCGGCACGCCCCCCGACGATACCCGCCTGTAGCCAGTCGCGTGCATCCTTGTTGACTACCAGTGGCATGTAGCGCCACACGGCATTGCCGACCGTATCCACCAGCTTCGCCGACAAGTCGATTTCCCCCGGCCCCTGGCCCGTGTAGCGGTAGCGCCCGGTCGCTTCGCCAGTAGCGTCAGCGTTGGCGAAGTTCATCCGCTTGAGCAACAGTTCTACCTGATCACCCTTGGCCTGCCAGCCGATCTCGGCGATGAGGCTGGCCAGGGCCAGCCGCGGCTCGGGAAACACCGCCGGCAGGATAACCTCGGCATTTTTGCTGTCCAGCACAATTTCCCCACTGGATTCGTTGCCCGTCAGCCGCCCGGAGATCCCACCAAAACCAGGCAGCTCGTGATGGGCGGCTAATGCCAGATCGGTGAAGTTGCCCTTCACCTGCCAGCCGCGCAACGCATCCGGCGTGCCATACCAGATCAATTCGAGATCACTTAGTCGCCCACTCGGCCGAAACGCCCCCAGGCGCGCTTGCACCTCGGTAGGCAAGGGCAAGTGGCCCGCCAACGCCGCCAACGCTCCGAAGTCGAGTCCGTTGATGCGAAATTCACCGGCCTCCTGCCGCAACTCCGTCTTCAGGATCAGGCGGGCATCGGTGGGCGGCACCTCAATGCCATCGGCGGTCGCCAGCGACAGGCGCTTGATTTCGCCGAAGTAGCCATCGTCGATGCGGCGACCGATCAGCCGCCCTTCGAGATGATTAAGTGTCAGGCCCGGGAGATCGGACCGCAGGCGCAGCTTCACATCAGCCAAGCGCACATCGGCCGTAACCCCGTTCGGCTGCAGGTTCTCGAAGCCGAGCCAGAGTCGCAAGTCACCCAAGCCCTGCTTCCATTCGAGGGGCAGGTCGAGCCAGGGCGACCACGCCGACAGGTCGGCCTGTTCCAGATCGGCATACAACTCGCCGCGCCAGGAAGCAAGGTCGGATAGATCGCTGCCAATCAGGTTGCCGCGCAGGTCGAGCACTTTTGCCACCGCGACCGGCGGTTCGGCACTCAGGCCGAAACTGTGGCGGCTGCCCAAGTTCCTGAGTTTGAAATGCAGCTTTTGCAATTCTAGAGGAGGCGCACCGCGCAGTTCGTCATGCCACTGGATACGGGCATCGCTGACGACGATGCGGCCCTGCTGCATTACCCAGTCGGCAAAACCGCTGTCCAGGCCCTGTATTGCGAGACCGGCCACGTAGTAAATACCGGATGCATCACGGCGTATGTCCAATACCGGAGCGACGATCTGCAAGCGATGCAGGCGCAGGCCAAGATGCCAGAGCGAAGACCAGCCTACCTCAGCTTCGACCCGGTCGAACGACAAGGCGGCGCGTCCCTGCCGGTCGAATACCTGCAAGCCCTCAATCAACAACTGTGGATGCAGGCCTGGCCAGGCCGCGGAAATGGCGGTGATCTTCACCGGCAGGCCGATCGCGGTGGTGAGGGCCTGTTCCAGCCTGGGCCGATGCTGCTCGATTTCGGGCAGCACCCAGTGCCGCCCGACCAGGATCAGGATCCCGATGGCGAAATACAGTACGAGCAGAATCCGTCCCGCCCAGGTGAGCAGAGCACGATGTGCGACAAAGAGACGAAGGAAGGGGGTGACGAGCAAGTGGGAAGGCTACAATGCCCTATTCGACGGCAGTGGCGAAATTCTAATCCATGACCCCCGCCCTCTCTTCCACCAATTACTCACGTTATCTTGCCCGTCTGGTGCAGGCACACCCCGAGTTACAGGCCGAACTCGATCCAGGCAAGCCGCCGCTCGACGCCACGACCATCATCGCCTGGCTCGCCGCCACACCGCTGACCGAGGACAGCCTCAAGCCCGCGCTGCGCCATCTGAAGCAACGCGCCATGGCGCGCATCGCCGCCCGCGACCTGGCCGGGCTGGCCGATCTGGCTGAAGTGGTCGAGAACATGACGCTGGTCGCCGACGCCGCCGTAGCCGCTGCCCTGGATGTCACCGAAGCCGCGCTTGCCTCCCGCTATGGCATCCCGAAGAATGCTGCCGGCGAGCGCCAACAACTGATCGTCATCGGCATGGGCAAGCTGGGCGGGCGCGAATTGAACGTCTCGTCCGACATCGACCTGATCTTCGTTTATCCCGAGGACGGCGATACCGATGGCAATCGCCCGATTTCCAACTTCGAATATTTCGGTCGCCTGGGCAAGGGGTTGATCAACGCTATCGCCGACATCACTGGCGAAGGCCAGGTATTCCGCGTCGACATGCGGTTGCGGCCGAATGGCGATTCCGGCCCGCTGGTCTGCTCCTTCGACATGCTGGAGAACTATTTCTACACCCAGGGCCGCGAATGGGAACGCTACGCCTGGATCAAGGCGCGACCGCTGACAGGAACCCGCTGGGAAGAGCTTGAAGCGATCCGCCGCCCCTTCGTCTTCCGCAAGTACCTCGATTTCGGCACCATCAATGCAATGCGCGAGCTGCACACGCAAATCCGCCGCGAAGTAGCCAAGAAGGACATGGCCAACAACGTCAAGCTCGGCCCCGGCGGTATCCGCGAGATCGAGTTCATCGCCCAGGTTTTCCAGCTGATCCGCGGCGGCCGCGATCGCGCGCTGCAGATCAAGCCGACGCAGGAAGTCCTGAAACTGCTCGCAGAACGGAGCCAACTCGCGCCGGAAACCGTGGTCGAACTGGCGGCGGCTTACCGTTTCCTGCGCCGCCTCGAACACCGGTTGCAATATCTCGACGATGCGCAGACGCATGCCCTGCCGGAAAACCCGGAGGACCAGCAGCGTGTCGCCCTGGCCATGGGCCTTGCCAACTACCCGGCCCTCCTTGCCGAACTCGACGATCACCGCGAAACCGTGGCGCGGCATTTCGAAGCGGTGTTCGCCGACCCCAACCAGAAGAACCACGATCTTGACCCGGTGTGGTGCGACGCCGACAACAACACCGACGAACTGGCTAAACTCGGCTTTGGCGACACGGCGGCACTGTGCACCCGACTCGCCGCCATCCGTAGTGGCGGGCGCTATCGCCAGATGAGCGAACAAGCGAAGGGCCGCTTCGATGCGATAGTGCCGCGCGCCATCCAGGCGGCTGCCGCCGCGCCGAATCCCGACGCCACGCTGTCGCGCCTGCTCGACCTGCTCGAAGCCATCGGCCGCCGTTCCGCCTACCTCGCACTGCTACAGCAATACCCGCAGGCGCTGGAACAGGTGGCGAACATCGCCAGCGCCTCGTCCTGGGTGGCCGATTACCTGCTACTGCATCCGGTGCTGCTCGACGAATTGCTCGACCCGCGCCTGCTGCAGATGGTGCCCGACTGGCCGGCCTTTCGTATGCAACTGGCCCAACAGACTGACGAGCTCGAACCCGATACCGAACGACAGATGGATGCGCTGCGCGAAGCACACCACGCGCAAGTATTCCGTCTCGTCACGCAGGATGTTGCCGGCCTGCTGACAGTGGAAAAGCTCTCCGACCATCTGTCCGAACTCGCCGACATCCTGGTCGGCCGCGCCATCACGCTGACCTGGCGCAAACTGCTGAAGAAGTACCGCGACACGCCCGCCTTCGCCGTGATCGGTTACGGCAAGCTCGGCGGCAAGGAACTCGGCTACGCCTCCGACCTCGATCTTGTCTACCTGTTCGACGACCCGTATGAGGAAGCCGCCCAAGTCTATGCCAGGCTCGGCACACGGCTGAATACCTGGCTGTCCTCGCGCACCTCCGCCGGCATCCTGTTCGAGACCGATCTGCGCCTGCGGCCCAATGGCGATGCCGGTCTGGTCGTCTCCTCACTCGCGGCCTTCCGCCAATACCAGATGGAAAGTGCCTGGCTCTGGGAACATCAGGCGCTGACCCGCGCCCGCTTCATCGCCGGCGATCCGGCCATCGGCCAGGCCTTCGAGCAGATCCGCGGCGAGATCCTCTGCCAGCGACGCGACCGCGCCAAGCTGCGCACAGAAGTGCTTGCCATGCGCCAGAAGATGTTCGACAACCTCTCAACGCGCGGCAATGACGAGATCTTCGATCTCAAGCAGGATTTTGGCGGACTCATCGATGTCGAGTTCACCGTGCAATACCTGGTGCTGGCGCACGCCTGCGATTTTCCGCAGCTGACCGGCAACCTCGGCAACATCGCGCTGCTGCGCATCGCCGCCGAGTGCGGACTGATTCCCGGAGCCCTCGCCGAAACCGTGCGCGACGCCTATCGCGAATACCGCCGCCTGCAGCACCTGCGACGGCTCAACCACCTCGACAGCCGGGTCGAAGCGGCGCCCCACGCCGAACGCATCGCTGCTATACGCGCCCTCTGGAAACACGTGTTCAAGGATTGATCCCATGCCCGTCAACTACAGCACCCCCGCCCCCACCCATCTCTTCCCCGTCGCCGGCGTCCGCCTCGGCACCGCCGAAGCAGGCATCCGCAAGGCCAATCGCCGTGACCTGACCGTACTCGAACTGGCACCCGGCAGCCGCGTCGCCGGCGTGTTCACCCAAAACCGCTTCTGCGCCGCGCCGGTGCATGTCTGCCGCGCCCACCTCAAGCAGGAAGACATCCGCGCACTGGTGATCAACACCGGCATCGCCAACGCCGGCACCGGCGCACCCGGCATGGAAACGGCACGCCAGAGCTGCGCCGCGCTGGCGAAACTGATGGACCTGCGGGCCGAACAGGTGCTGCCCTTCTCCACCGGCGTGATCCTCGAACCGCTGCCGGTCGAGCGCCTCAAGGCCGGCCTGCCCGCCGCACTATCGGCGCTGAAAGCGGACGGCTGGCATGAGGCCGCGCATGCCATCATGACCACGGATACCGTTGCCAAGGCCGCCAGCCGAAAAGTCGGCGCTGGCGGCACGGCGGCCACCATCACCGGCATCGCCAAGGGCGCCGGCATGATCCGTCCCAACATGGCCACCATGCTCAGCTTCATGGCCACCGACGCAGCGATCGCCCAGCCGATGTTGGATCGCCTGGTCAAGGAAGCCGCCGACGAATCCTTCAACTGCATCACCATCGACGGCGACACCTCGACCAACGATTCCTTCGTGCTGATCGCCACCGGCCAGGGGCCGGCAAAATTCGACAGCATCGACGCGCCGGGCTGGGCCGAATACAGACAGGCCGTGATCGAGGTCGCGTGCGAACTGGCGCAAGCGATCGTGCGCGACGGCGAGGGCGCAACGAAATACATCGAGATCGCCGTTGCGGGCGGACGCTCGGTGTCAGAATGCAAGGCCGCCGGCTACGCCATCGCCCATTCGCCGCTGGTCAAGACCGCCTTCTTCGCCTGCGACCCGAACCTCGGCCGCATCCTCGCCGCCATCGGCTACGCTTGGCACATCGACCCGGCGCTGGCCGACCTCGACGACACCAAGGTCATGGTCTGGCTCGGTGACACATTGGTCGCCGAAAACGGCGGGCGCGCCCTCAGCTACCGAGAAGAGGACGGCGCTGCAGCGATGAAGCCGGCCGAAATCAAAGTACGCGTCGACCTCGGCCGCGGCCGCGCCAGCGCCACGGTGTGGACCTGCGACTTCAGCTACGACTATGTGAAGATCAACGCGGATTACCGCAGTTGAGCGATCTTGTTTGGCTCGCCCTCGGCTGGATCGCTTACGCGGTGCTGCATTCGCTGCTGGCCGCGCTGGCGATGAAGGCATGGGTCACCCGCTGCTGGCTCGGTTTGGCGCCGTGGTACCGCTTCGCCTACAACGGCCTCGCCACGCTGCTGCTGCTGCCGCTGCTGTGGGCCACTTACGCCATCCCCGGCGACTGGTTGTGGCAATGGACCGGCTTGGGCGCGTGGCTGGCCAACGGACTGGCCCTCGCCGCCATGGGCGGTTTCGTGCTGGCGTCCGGCACCTACGACATGGACGAGTTTCTGGGAACACGCCCATTGCTGGAGCGGCGCACCGATGCGGTCGAACACGACGGCCTCCGCATCTCGCCGCTGCACCGTTACGTACGCCATCCCTGGTATGCACTGGGTCTGGTGCTGGTGTGGACGCGCGACATGAATGCGCCGTATCTGGTGACCGCCGTGGCCATCACCCTGTATTTCGTGATCGGCGCCTGGCTGGAAGAGCGCAAGCTGGTCGCACACTTCGGCGCGGTTTATGCGGACTACTGCGCAAGGGTTCCGGGGCTGATACCGCTGCCGTGGAAACGTCTCAACGCTGCGGAGGCGCAAGCGCTGCTGATTGGCTCAGTGCAGGGTCCTGGGCATGGCTAGCACGAACTCGGGGACCAGCGCTTCGAAGCGGGTACCGTCCTCGGCCACCATCTGGTAGCTGCCCTTCATCGTGCCTACCGGCGTGGCCAATGGGCAGCCGCTGCTGTACTCGAATGACTCACCGGGTTTCAGGAGCGGTTGCTGTCCCACCACACCCAAGCCACGCACTTCCTCGACCTTGCCTTCCGCATCGGTAATGATCCAGTGCCGCGAAATCAGCTGGGCGGGCAGCGAACCAGTATTCGTCACCGTGATGCTATAGGCGAAGAAATAGCGATCCTCATCGGGTTCGGACTGCTCGGGCAGATATTGCGTCTCCACCTCGATTGCAATTTCGTGTTTTTTCGCTTCGGCCATGGCGGGTCGGTACTTATGGCTGTTATCAGAAAGTCTTAGCGGGGCTGATAGGCGGCGCAGCTAGAATTAGCTCATTCTAATCCACTAGGAGTGAGCTCCGTGACCTATCGTATCGCACCGTCCATCCTCTCCGCCAATTTCGCCCGGCTCGGCGAGGAAGTCGACAACGTACTCGCGTCCGGGGCCGACATCGTGCACTTCGACGTAATGGACAACCACTACGTGCCGAACCTCACCATCGGCCCGCTGGTCTGCGAGGCGCTGAAAAAGCATGGCGTCACCGCGCCGATCGATGTGCACCTGATGGTCAAGCCGGTGGACCGCATCATCCCCGACTTCGCCAAGGCCGGTGCCACCTACATCACCTTCCACCCGGAAGCCTCCGAACACGTTGACCGCACCATCGGCCTGATCCGCGAGTGCGGCTGCAAGCCCGGCCTGGTATTCAACCCCGCCACCCCGCTCGACGTCCTCGAATACACGCTCGACAAGCTCGACATGGTGCTGCTGATGTCGGTGAACCCCGGCTTTGGCGGCCAGAAGTTCATCCCCTACGTGCTCGACAAGGCGCGCAAGGTGCGCCGGATGATCGAGGAGCGCGGCCTCAAGGTCAGCCTCGAAATCGACGGCGGCGTCGGCCCGACCAACATCGCCGACGTGGCGCGTGCCGGCGTGGACACCTTCGTCGCCGGCTCGGCCGTCTTCGGCAAGCGCAACGAGGCCGACCCCAACCGCTACGACACGATCATCGGCGAAATGCGCGCCGAACTCGCCAAGGTCTGATGCCCGTTACCATAATGAGCATCAAAGCCGTTCTGCTCGACCTAGACGGCACCCTGCTCGACACGGTGCTCGACCTGCATGCCGCCGCCAACGGCATGCTCGCCGACCTCGGCCGTTCGCCGGTGGCAGTCGAGGACATCCGCGCCTACGTCGGGCGCGGCATTCCCAACCTGGTCAAACGCGTGCTGGCGGGCACGCTGGAAGCAGCCGACGATCCGGCGCCGCCTCCAGCGGACGCGCTGGCGGGTTTCCGGCGGCACTATGCCGAGTGCAACGGCCGTGCGGCCAAGCCCTTCCCGGGGGTGATGGCCGGACTCAACATGTTCAAGGCCATGGGCTTGCCGCTCGGCGTCATTACTAACAAGGCGCAGGTCTTCACCGAGCCGCTGCTCGAACGCACCGGGCTGGCGCCCTATATGAGCGTGACGGTCAGCGGCGACCAGTTGCCGAAGCCGAAACCCGACCCGATGCCGGTGGTGTGGGCCTGCGGCCGCCTCGGCGTCTCGCCCACCAACACGCTGCTGATCGGCGATTCGGTGCACGACTTCCACGCCGGCAAAAATGCCGGCTGCAAGGTGTTCCTCGTGCCCTACGGCTACAACGAGGGGCAGGACGTCCGGGCGCTGGCGGCCGATGCTATAGTCGAAACCCTCCTTGCCGCCACGACCCTGATCCAGCATGAAAGAAGCCGAATTTGACCGCCTGGCCATCGCCGGGTACAACCGCATCCCCGTCACCCTCGAAACCTTCGCCGACCTCGACACCCCCCTGTCGATCTATCTCAAGCTCGCCGAAGGCCCGCATTCCTACCTGCTCGAATCCGTCCAGGGCGGCGAGCGCTTCGGCCGCTATTCCTTCATCGGCCTGACCACGCCGACGCGCATCGCCGTGACCGGCTCGACCATCTTGCTGCTCACCGGCAACCGCGTCGCCGAACGCCGCGAGCACACCAACCCGATGTCCTTCGTCTCGGAATTCATGGCGCGCTTCAAGGTGCCGGACATTCCCGGCCTGCCGCGCTTCTGCGGCGGCCTGGTCGGCTATTTCGGCTACGACACGGTGCGCTACATTGAGCCGAAGTTGGCCGACACCAAAAAACCCGACCCGCTCAACGTCCCCGACATCCTGCTGCTGCTCTCCGAGGAAATCGCCATCGTCGACAACCTGTCCGGCAAGCTGACCCTGGTCGTCTTCGCCGAGCCCGGATTCCCCGGCGCGTGGCGGCATGCGCAGGTAAGGCTGAAGGAACTGCTCGCCAAGCTGCGTGCGCCGGTGCCACTGCCGACCGATACCCGTGCCGTCCCGTCAGCGCCGACTTTTGAATTCGCGGAAGAGGACTTCAAGGCGGCGGTGCGCAAGGCCAAGCAGTACATCCTCGACGGCGACGTCATGCAGGTAGTGCTGTCGCAGCGCATGAGCAAGCCCTACGCCGCCAGCCCGCTTGCGCTGTATCGGGCCTTGCGCACGCTCAATCCCTCGCCCTACATGTTCTTCTTCGACTTCGGCGATTTCCAGGTGGTCGGCGCCTCTCCCGAAATCCTGGTGCGCCTCGAAGGCGAGGGCGAGACACGCAAAGTCACCGCCCGGCCGATCGCCGGCACGCGCAAGCGCGGCGCCAACGCAGCCGAAGATGCCGCCCTCGCCGCCGACCTGCTGGCCGACCAGAAGGAGCGCGCCGAGCACCTGCAACTACTCGACCTCGGCCGCAACGACGTCGGTCGCGTCGCCAAGATCGGCACGGTGAAAGTGACCGACAGCTACCTCATCGAGCGCTACTCGCACGTCATGCATATCGTCTCCAACGTCGAGGGTGAACTGAAGGACGACGAGGGGCCGGTCTCGGTGCTGAAGGCCACCTTCCCGGCCGGCACCGTCTCGGGTGCGCCGAAAGTGCGCGCGATGGAAATCATCGACGAACTGGAACCGACCAAGCGGGGCATCTACGCCGGCAGCGTGGGCTATCTCGGTTTCAACGGCGACATGGACCTCGCCATCGTTATCCGCACCGCCGTGCTGAAAGATGGCCGCATCTACGTGCAGGCGGGCGCCGGCATCGTCGCCGATTCCGACCCCGAAAGCGAATGGCAGGAAACGCTCAACAAGGCGCGGGCGCAGTTGCGCGCCGCCGAGATGGCCGAATTCGGCCTCGACACGCGTTTCGAGTAAGGGGCCGATCATGCTGCTGATGGTGGGGAATTGTAATTAGGGAAAAGCTGAACAAGGCGCCGAGATTTTCATTGGCAGCGGCGAAATGAGACGGCATGAT